>OMKS01000027.1_pt1 | contig 104840 bp, 110 predicted proteins | sample 1674721 | NCBI WGS metagenome assembly OMKS01 (sample SAMN06264996, study PRJEB25208) | sediment metagenome | isolation source: hot spring sediment | place: USA: California | collected 2014-09-02 | reverse complement strand
TCTTTGGGAGGGATGGCGGGGAGGCCGTCGCCCATGGACTGGGGTTATCATCCGTGCGTGAACACGGGAACCGGACGGCAGACCTTGTTGCGGGGGCCCGGATGGCCGGTAAAATGGTGGCCCTCCATGCCGGTGAAAAGGACGGTCGCGATCTCGAAGACGCCATCGCCTGTGATCCCGATCTTCTCGTGCACTGTACGCATGCCACCGATCATCACCTGCGAATGATCGCCGATGCAGGGATACCGGTCGCCGTCTGCCCGCGTTCCAACTGGCGGCTCGGGGTCACGTCGTCCGGGGACTTCCCCCCTCTTCGCAAGATGCTTGAAGCCGGCTGTGAGGTCTGGCTCGGGACGGACAATGTGATGTTTGTCCAGCCCGACATGGGGGCGGAGATGTCGTTTCTAAGCTATGTATACGGCATGGACGAGAAGACGATCCTAACAATGGCAACCGCGGGGGCGGCGCTTGCAGGCAGGTCCTATGTCATCGAAGAACACACAACAGCACATCTCATCACCGTCGATAGTGCCTCCGGGAATGCGCTTTTTTCTAAAAATATAGCGAAATCGGTCGTAAATCGACTAAATTCCCTGTCGATTGAAGGAACTATTTTAAATTGATATTCTATACCCTATTGTGACAATTCAGGAGAGGTGACCCGTGTACAGGAAAATACTGGTTGCAGTAGACGGCTCCGATATCAGTCGTAAGACCCTTAATGTCGCCATTGACGAGGCGAAGGTGTGGGGCAGCGATCTTATTGCCGTTTATGTGCTGGAAACCGGTATGTTTGAAGACATTCCTGCCGATCAGAAGATGGAATATATCCGGAATCTGTTCGAACAGCAGGGGAACAATGTCTTTGAGTATGCCGAAGACCTCGGGAGAGAGGCTGGCGTCAAGGTCGACACCATCTTCAAAGAGGGCCATGCGGGAATTGAGATCATTAATGCTGCCGGTGAAACCGGGGCTGATCTGATTGTCCTCGGATCACATGGCAGGAGTGATATCGAAAAGATTCTTCTGGGTAGTGTCTCTGCCCATGTCGTTCGTCACAGCACGGTCAGCACTCTGGTGGTGAGAGTATAAGCAAGAATTATGTTCGTGAAATAATGACCCCGGATGTGGTGACCGTCGAGATCCCGGGCAACCGGGACGAGGTTCTCAGGATCCTGAAACGTACCGGCATCAGCGGCGTTCCGGTCTTAAAGGGAAAGGTGCTGGTCGGCATTATCACCCGCAAGGATCTGCTTCGAAAGCCGGATGAGATGCAGCTCGGGCTGTTGATGACGCCGGACCCCATTACGATCAGCGCAGATGCCACCATCGCAGAAGCGGCGGAAATACTCACAAAAAATCATTTCCGGCGGCTGCCGGTCGTTGAAGACGGGGTTCTTGAGGGTCTTGTCAGCGTGTCGGATATCGTTGGCGCCATTGCCCAGATGAAGATAGGCGATGAGATCAAGGGCCGGTTTCTGACGCACACGTTTGCCATCTGGGAAAACACGCCGCTTCCGCTGGTCGGAAGAATCATGGAGATGTCGGGGTACGATGCGGTCCCTATTCTGAATGAACATGCGCAGCTGACAGGCATTGTCTCCGAACTGGACCTCATCCGGCATTCGTCCATCGAGGACAGCGTGGAGATCAGCGACTTTTCCAACGGGACCGATGACGACGAATGGACCTGGGAATCCATCCGGGACATGCACACCATCTCATATGGCATTTCCAAGGTCCAGCTCCCGAACAAACCGGTGAAGGAAGCGATGGTTACCGATGTCGTTGCAGTCCCCGTGAACGCGGAGATCAGTGAATGCGCTCTGAAGATGAAGCGTGCACGGGTGGACCAGCTTCCGGTCGTCAATGGCGATCGGAAAATGATATCAATGCTCTATGACAGGGATCTCATACGGATACTGCTCAATGGCGAAAGTGCCTGAGTACTTTCGCCCGGACCGGAATCTTTATCATTTTTTTATTGAAATGGATCTGATGCAGCCAATACCTTTATGGAAACAGGGTACATTGTATATCTGAACGCTTTTCATCCTTTGTACTGTTACTTTTGGCTGGAGGATTTCAAATGGCAGAACTTTCTGAGACAATAGCAAAAGGGACCACTACGGTCGGAATCGTGTTCAGCGATGGGGTAGTTCTTGCTACCGAACGCCGTGCCACGATGGGTAATATGATCGCCAGTAAAACGGCGAAGAAAGTGTACCAGATAGCGGATCGCATCGGCATGACGACGGCGGGCGGTGTTGGTGACGCGCAGCAGCTGGCACGCCTGATGCAGGTGGAATGTTCCCTCTATGAGATACGGAGGGGGCGTTCCATGACGGTCGGGGCTGCCGCAACCCTTCTTTCGAATGTGCTCAACCAGAACCGCATGTACCCGTACTATGTCCAGCTTCTCGTTGGCGGGTATGATAAGAGCGGGGCAGGCGTCTATTCGGTCGATGCCCTCGGCGGAGCCTCCCGCGAGGATGATATTGTGGCGACCGGGTCGGGGTCGCCCTTTGCCTACGGCGTCCTCGAGGACAGGTTTGCAAAGGACATGTCCGAGGAGGAGGCGGTTGACCTTGCGAAGCGTGCACTGAAATCAGCAATGCGGCGTGATTCCGCTTCCGGTGAATCGATCTGCATCGTTGTCATCACCAAAGACAAATACAAGGAATACAGCGAGGAGGGTATCTGAAACCCGCCTTACCCCCAATTTTTCAATCTTTTTTTTAGGACGGTTTTAATGTTAATTGATGAACGACTTGAGGAATTCAAGAAGAAGATAAATGCGAAAGTACCGGCCGGTATTTCCGTATCTGAGGTTGAATTCGAAGGCCCGGAACTGGTCATCTATACCGATGACCCGAAGAGGTTTGCCGAGGAGGCGGATCTCATCAGGATTCTTGCCCGGGATTTGAGAAAACGGATTGTCGTGCGGCCGAATATTCTGGAAGACCCGGAGATTGCCGTCGGCAGAATCCGCAGCGTTGTCCCTGAAAACGCCGGTATCACCGATATGTTTTTTGATCCCGATACCGGCGAGGTCATCGTCGAAGCGGAGAAACCCGGCGTGGTCATCGGGAAAAACGGTTCGACCCTGCGAGACATCACCCGCGAGATCGGGTGGTCGGCGAAGGTGGTGCGGACCCCTCCGATAGAGAGCAAGACGGTGAAGGATATCCGCATGTACCTCCGGTCCGTGAAGGATGAAAGAAAGGAGTTTCTCAGGAGGATCGGCAGGCGCATTCACCGCGATGTGACCAGCAAGGATAAATGGCTGCGCGTCACCACGCTCGGGTGCTGTCGTGAGGTGGGGCGTGCGGCATTCCTCCTCACCACACCGGAGAGCAAGATTCTCATCGACTGTGGAGAGAAGCCGGGGTCGGTAACAGAAGGGTACCCGTACCTGTATATCCCCGAAATATACCCGCTCAACACGCTCGATGCGGTGGTGCTGACGCATGCCCACCTGGACCACTGCGCCATGGTGCCGCTGCTCTTCAAATACGGCTATGACGGCCCGGTCTACAGCACTCCTGCGACAAGGGACCTCTCCGCGATGCTGCAGCTCGATTATCTCGACGTGGTCAATAAGGAGACCGGCACCGTCCCCTATTCCTCCAAAGAAGTGCAGAAGTATCTCCAGCACTCGATCACGCTCAATTACGGGAGCGTCACCGATATCGCACCGGATGTTAAACTCACCTACCACAATGCCGGGCACATCCTCGGGTCGGCGATCTGTCACTTCCATGTCGGGGACGGCCTCTATAATGTCGCCTTCACCGGCGACTTCAACTATGGCAAGACCCGTCTCTTCGGCCCGGCAACGGTCCAGTTTCCGCGCCTTGAGGCACTCTTCATGGAGAGCACCTATGGAGGGTCGAACGACAACCAGCCGTCCCGCAATGAAGCCGAGCAGAAACTCTATGATTTTGTGAATACGACGATCAACCGGGGCGGAAAGGTCATCATTCCCGCGTTTGCCGTGGGGCGGTCACAGGAAGTCATGCTCGCGCTTGAGGAGGGCGTAAGGCTCGAAAAGATCCCGAATGTCAAGGTCTATCTCGACGGCATGATCAAGGAGGCGACGGCCATCCACACGACCTACCCGGAGTACCTGAACCCCGACCTGAGGACCCAGATCTTCCGCGAGGGGATGAACCCGTTTTTGGCGGAATGCTTTGAACAGGTCGACTCTGCGGACCTCAGGCAGCGGGTCATCGAGGGCGACCCGTGCATCATCATCACCACCAGCGGTATGCTAAGCGGCGGGCCGGTCATGGAATATCTCAGGAACCTTGGCTCCGATGAAAAGAATATGCTGATCTTTGTCGGCTATCAGGCGGACGGGACGCTTGGCCGCAGAATCCAGAAGGGATGGAAGGAGATCCCGCTCGGGAGACGGGAGACGATCGTGGTGAACCTTGAGATTGAGACGGTCGACGGGTTCTCCGGGCATTCCGACAGAAAGCAGCTGATGGCGTATGTCAATCACCTCCAGCCACGGCCGGAGAAGATCTTCACCATCCACGGGGATGAGAAGAGCACGATCGATCTGGCATCGTCCATCTACAAACGGTACCATATCCAGACGGCAGCCCCGATGAACCTGGAGACTTATCGGCTGGTATAGGACGTGGAGGCAGTACTGATGACAGGGGGAACGGAGGAAGTGATCGGGTGAAACAGCGATTATCGCTCATCATCGGCATATTTGCCGTGATGGCACTTTCCAATGCCGTTGTACCCATCCTTCCTTTTTTTGCGTCCGAAGCTCCTGCGGTGCAGGGCGTCATATTTTCCTCCTACTTCTTTGGCGCGTTTCTCTCGGTCATCCCGGCCGGCATCCTCGGCGACCGGTATGGGACGAAGCGGTTCATCCAGGCAGGCCTGCTCCTTACCGTCGGTACCGGAGCTGTGCTCTTTCTGGCGCCGCACCATCCGATGGTGGTGGTGGCGGCGAGGGGCCTCGAAGGGATTGGGGCCGGATTTTTCGTGGCCTCCGCCCTTTCGTGGGTGAACGTGCAGCCAGACAGCCGCAAGCTGTCGGGGTTTTACTTTGCCGCGCTCAACGTCGGGCTGCTCAGCGGCCTTATCATGACCGGATGGCTGGCCGCCTTCGGTGCCACCACGGGCATTCTGGTCTTTACCGGTATCAGCATCGTCCCCCTCCTCCTGAGCCTTACCATCTCGGAATGCGGGAGGGAGGAGCGGGAGATCGCGCCGGTGAAGGATGCGGCCTTCATGTTCAGGTGGATTTACCTCTCCTCCTTTATCCTCGTCGGCACGACCGGGGTGATCTCCTCCCTCTACCCGGAGTTTACCCGGGTGCTTCCGGTGGTCGTCTCCGTACAGCTCGCTGCGATGAACATGGGTACGGTCGTCACCTCACTTGCGGCGCCGTATGTGCGGATGCAGCCGGTTCCGCTCATCAGGGCAGGGGGGGTGGTGATGGCAATTGCCGTCGCCCTCTCATTTTTTGCCCCTGAATACGGGTGGCTTGCCGGCATGATCGTGCTCGCGGCCATCGGCGGGGTGATGGGGTTCGTCTTCGTCGCCCAGTTGGCGTTTCTTGCACAGTCGAAGATCCGGCAGGGGACGGTCGCCGGGATATTCAACGCTTCAGCCTACGGCGGGATGGCCTTCATGCCGTTTCTCGCCGGGCTTGTCGTGGAGGGCGTCGGGTATCCTGCGGCATTCGCCCTGACCGCGGCCCTGTGCGCAGGTATCGCAGTGTTCATCGGGCGATGCGAATGCACGATCGCCGACTCGTCTGCATGAAAAAGTGCACCGGAATATTTCTCCCGTCTGCTCAACAGGTCCGGAACGTGCGGCCATGGCGGGAAGCTCTCCGGTAAGGCAAACGCCCTGTTGCTGCCGGTAGCGGTGGTGAATACGCTGGCATGATGTGCGGGGACAGGACGCGAAAGGTGCACCTTCCTCAGGTCATTACCACGGCGGTCCTTGTCCCGTCATCCCAGGCTGGTCCTGATGGATGGGGAAGGCGGGCCCTCGGAGGCATTTCCAGGAACCATGGAGCATGAGATGGTGAAATCCTTCATGCACCGGAGAAAAGAAGAAGGGGATTTCTCCCTCTCCTACTCCTTTCGGGTCACCTGCACGAGCAGGAAGACCGCTCCGATCACCATGAGCGGAACATACAGTGATGGGAATTCAGGCACCACAGGGGGTTCTCCACCTTCCACCGTGACCGTCACCGCGTTGCTGGTTGCAGTAAGTGGGGCTCCGGCGGCATCCGTCCCGGTCACCATTGCCGTGTTGGTCGTTGTCGCAAAGAGGTTTGTTGTCGCAGTATAGATCCAGGATTCACCCGGATCGAGCACGCCGTCACCGTCGATATCCCCGCTGTCCGGCCCGGCCATGAGGCCGAGCTGGTTATCGGTCAGCACGATATCCGAGATCTCCACCACTTTTTTGTTGAAGACGTTGTAAGTGTACGTGACCGCATCACCGGAACTCACCGCGGTATCCGATGCGGATTTGATCACATCGAAGTCGGCGAGGGGGGGCGGGGGAGCAAACCTCTCGAGAGTGAGGAGCGCCCAGGCGGTGGACAGCTCGGGGCTGACGTAATGAGCTGGTGTGCCATAATACCAGACGTACGCCGGGCTTGATGGCCATGAACCATCAGCGTTCTGTTCATCGATGATCTCGGTTGCCATATCATCGTACCAGTCCGCAACCCCGGGCACCCCGTTCGAGGGTATGGCCATAGACTCAAACCCTTTCATCAGGCAGTAGGTAGCCTGGTACTCAACGCTGCCGGTCATTCCCCATCCCTGGACCCAGTCTCCGGTCCAGTGCCGTGCAATGTAGTTCAGCGCTTCCTCAACCCTCTCGTCCGTGGTGGCATCCCCAACGAACGCCATCTGGGTGAGCAGGTTCCCCGTCTTCAATGAGTTGACCCAGTAGTCGGGAGATGTGTAGCCGGAACCACCATCCAAATCCGCATTCACTCCGTCGCCCCAGTCGCTCTGGATGTAGTCGATGTAGTTATCCAGCTCGGTCCGGACGAAGGACGGAATGACGCATTCATAGTTGTAGAGCGGCTCCTGGGCATACAGAAGGCCCAGCATGGCATAGCCGGCATTCGACTGGTCCGCAGACGTTCCTCCGCTGACGGCGTTATAGGACCAGCCGCCACGGGCGCTTCCGGTATCGGTCTGGGCGTACGCCATCCAGTCAGTCAGATCCTGGAGCACATCACCATAGGTCCATCCTGCCAGGGGGCCGGTTGTGACCACCTGTCCGGGATCCCTTCCTGCGGCGATGGCCATCATTAAGATGCCCGTGTCATAGACTCTGTTGTTGACAGAGACCCCGAGGCCGTCGCCGTCAGTGTCAGGGTTTCCTGCAATCTGTGATGATATGGCAGCTGTGTTGGCAGACGCGAGGAGATAATCCAGCCCGTCCACGTCACCGCCATCTGCGAGGTCCTTGTCATCGACAAGGACGGCAACCCGGTTTCAGGAGTCCCGGTGTCATTCAACTCGATGAAGTTTACCGGAACATCCCCCCAGGACGGCAGTGAATTCAATTTCTATCGTTCCACGGAGACGAATGGAAAGACGAGCTTCACCGTCGGCTATAACCTCCGGGAACGAAACATCGGCTTCCCCGTCCAGGACGCCGTCTCGATGAGCGTCTCCATCCCCGGCGAAATCAGTGGCGGTGCCTTCATCGGCTACCAGGAGGCAAAAAATCGGGCAGCAGGAACGGGTGCCGCTGTGATCACCAAAACGATCACCCTCCAGATCCCCTATGGGGTCAAATAACTCATTCTTCCCACCGGTTCACTTCATCAGCCGCCGATGATGCTCCCCCTGCACCGAGTCCCCCTCCCGGCAGGGAAGAGATCCCATCACAATAGTCCTGAATCGAGTTCCTTTCTCCTTTGCACTCCCTTTCCCGCCGGTAAATTCGGGTAATTATAAATACTTTTCATGTGTGGATAAATTATGCCCAATAAGGAGGACTGACGTTGAAATCCCAGACAACGCCAACGATACGCGGTTCCTGTGCCCGCGTCAGGTATGCCCATCATGTACGAGCTTTTGTTGCGATCGTGCTTATCCTGTGCCTCATCATTCCCGTGGTGAGTGCGCTTGCGACCTGCCGGCCGCCGTGCGAATGCATGCGTGAGGAGGAAGCGATAGAGCGGTTCGGCCGCGGTGAATACGTGCAATGCGACGAGGAGGCCTGCGGCTATTTCACGATTGACCGGACAAGGATGATTCCCCAGTACTGCTTCCAGCCCCTGCAGTTTTTCGTCACGCGGGCCACCCCCATCCCTACAGATGAGGTCCCGACCGCCACCTTCACGAGGAGCCCGGGATTGCTGGTGACGGCCACACCGACACCCACGCAAATTCTTGCGAATCCCACCCCGCTGACGGATGTGCTGGCGACCGTCACCCCCACTTCGGTAAGCGTGACCTTAAAGGATTCCGACAAGGACGGCATCTTTGATATTCAGGACAACTGCCCGTCCGTCCCGAATGCCGATCAGCTTGACTCGGAGGTCGAAGTGCAGTGCGGACCTGCGCCCAGCATCAACACGCCGCCGGTCTGTATCCCGGTCAAGGTCGGCGACGGCGTCGGGGATGCGTGCGACAACTGCCCGGATGTCATCAATCCCGACCAGAAGGACACCGACAAGGACGGGCGGGGAGATGCATGTGACAACTGCCCGACGGTCGTCAATCCCGACCAGAAGGACACCGACAACGATGGAGTGGGCGATGCGTGCGACACCTGCCCGAATGTCTACAATCCCGACCAGAAGGACACCAACAAGGATGGCGAGGGAGATGCGTGTGACTGCAATGACGGCGTGAAAGGCGGCAATGAACAGGACATCGACTGTGGCGGGTCCTGCCCGCTGCCCTGCAATGTCTGCGGCGCCACCGTGCTCCCCGAAAAATTTGACTACCGCGAGTGGAAAGGGAAGAACTGGCTCACGATGGTAAAGGACCAGGCAGTCTGCGGGTCCTGCTATGCCCATTCGGCAATCGGTGCGATGGAGGCAAAATACAACCTCGAACAGAACAACCTCTGGTACCTCAACCTCGCCGAGCAGCAGTACGTCTCCCCCTGCTTTTCGAATGTCGGGTCCTGCATGGGGGAGACACGAGTGCGGTCCTCGCCCACCTGAAGAAAGACGGTGTCGTCATCGAGGCATGCTTCCCGTATACGTCCACGAACTGCGTCCACAACGAACCGGACCCGAAACCCAATGACCCGGGCCACCAGAAACTGGTCTGCAACTTCGCCGGGCACTGCTCCCAGCCGCAGACCTGCTCACCCTGTGCCAACCCTCTTCAGACCTGGACGATCACGGATTACAAGTTTTTTTCGGGGACCGTTTCGCAGTTGAAACGCAATCTCGTCTGCAACGGCCCTCTTGACGTCTGTTCCGGCACCTGGTGGCACTGTGTGGTGCTCGTCGGATGGGATGATACCCAGAACTCTTGGATCATCAAGAACAGCTGGGGGAACAACTGGCAGGACAACGGCTACGGCCTCATCGGGTATGACAGTGATATAGGGAAGGATTTCCTGAAAAATGCCTATTCGGTCAGCGGTGTGGGGTTGATCTGAGATGAAGCACGCACGATGTATACTGGTGCTCCTTATCGGAGCTGCACTGCTCCTTCCGGGGGCGGGAGCGCTCCTGAACCCGGCGGCAGTCTACTGTGACGAACTTGACTATACCTACACCGTCGAGAGCGGCGAGAATGGTGAGCGGGGCTACTGCGTCGTCGACGGCGGCGCACGCGTCGATGCCTGGGCGTTTCTCAGGGGAGAAGAAGGGACGCAGTACGGCTACTGTGAACGGGAGGGCTACGTCACCCGTTCCATCACCGACCCGGCGGCATGCAGCGGCATCTACTCCGACGCATGTACGGTCTGCGAACTCCCCGACGGGACCACCATGGAAGTGACCGAACTGATGGGGCTTTCCTTCAGGGAGCCGGACCTCGTGATCCCTGAGGGAGGGACGCCGTACTCGGACGCGCCGCCCGCCCCCGCTGCGACGGAGACGCCGGTCTCGCTGTTCGCACCGCTCTTCGGGGTGGCGGTCGCGGTGATGGTATTCGGTCGAAAACAGGAAAAATAATTATCCTGTTCCCCGCCCCCTCTCTTTTCCTCCGGTTCTCATCTTACGCGACCCAAGACAGGTAATTCCCAATAACACTCACTTACTTCGCTCCGGGATCCTCTTCCCAGAGACCGAAGGTATTTCCCTCGGTATCCTCACAGACCGCGAGGTACCCGAATTTCTGCACCGCCGTCTTTCCCAGCAGCACCTTTCCACCGAGACGGACCACATCACCCAGACAGGAGTCGACCGAGGCTACACCGATGTAGTTGGTAATGTTCTGGCCCGGCGCACCCCGCCTGCCCATGCCGCCGCCGACGCCGGGGGACCCGTCGCCGGCAGCGGTGGTGATGAAATAGAAATCTTCCCAGCCGGGAGCCAATTCGAATGTCCACCCGAAGAGGGATGAGTAGAAGGTCTTTGCACGTTCCGTATCGTCGGCAGGCAGATCAAAATGCACAATAGTCGCCATGGTTTCCTCGGGCAATACTGCCCCGGACGGGTATTATAGGTTTGCTGTAAAGCCGGCAGCCTGAACTCCCGTGCCGCGTAAGGGAGCACTACCGTCCACGAAAACGGAGAAACCGGCAGGTATCTCATCTTACGCGATGAGAACTATCAGAGGGATCTGAGGTGCCGGTGACGCGTAACGAACGATCTGGTGGTCGGGAGGTATGCCGCCATCGCGTGTGAGTGCTGCCAGTGCGGCAACTGCTGCAGCCACATGCAGCTCGTCCACACCATAACAGAGGAACGTGGCAATTACACCTTTGTCGTCTGCAACTACTACTCCGGGGATGTGAAGGAGGTACGGGTAGACCCGGACAAGATTGCCCTGTATGAAGACCGGAGCAGCATCGACCATCTGCCGGAAGCATGCCCCTTCCTCAGATTTGACACAAAGACCGGGAAGGCATGGTGCACGGTCCACCTGACGCGGCCCGACATCTGCCGCGATTACTGCTGCTGGCGCCTCCTCATTCTCGATCCGCATGGCCGGCGGGCCGGGCGGGTGTTGTACCGGCGCACCTTCATTTCCGATAGTGCCGCGCTCGGCCGGCTCTGGGAGGAGCTGCAGCCGGCACTCAACGATCTTGATGACAGGGAATGGGATGCCGCATTCATCAGTGTGCTCACGGCGTCCGGATACCGCGTGCGGCAGTAACTCTCCCGGAGAGAGCGGCTGCGGTTGCCGCACAGGTGTCCCGGCAGGTGCGGGCGGCCCGCCCGCACCGCTCACTCCCATAAAACGATAAATCTATCCGGTTATTGTTATCGTAGTAAAAAAAAGATGATAACAGACAATGAAGCCGGAGCACACCTACGCATCACTGAAGATAGAAAATATCGTGGCTTCAGGAAAGATTGCCGATGCCCTCGACATCGATTACCTCTCCTCGCACCTGGACTCCTGCACCCTTGACAGGAAGAAATTTCCCGGAGCCGTCTACCATATCACCGATCCGAAGATCGTCGCTTTGCTCTTTTCCTCGGGAAAGATCGTAATGACCGGCATTCACACCAACGAAGAGTTTCACAGGGCACTTGCGGTGCTGAGAGAACAGTTGCATGCCGCCGGGGCCGCTGTAATCGACGACCCCATGGTCGCGATCACCAACATGGTCTGCTCCTATGATAGCGGCTCAAAGATCAACCTCAATAAAATGATGCTCACCTTCAACCTGGAAAATATTGAATATGAACCTGAGCAGTTCCCCGGACTGGTGTACCGGCTCAAAGACCCGAATATCGTGCTCCTGATCTTCTCTTCCGGAAAGATCATTCTCACCGGGGGAAAGACGATCGGGGACGTGAAAAAAGCAATCGACAGAATGATACCCAAATTTCTTGAAATCCAATAAATCCGATACAACCAGTGCATCCAATATAACCCTCTGCACTTTTTCCCTCAAGCACCAGACACCCGTCGCCCTTCATTTCGCACCGGCATCACGTCCGCCTCCCCCCTACCGTATTAAATAGAAACACGGTGAATCACCGACTGGTGATATGTCATGGATATGCTGACACCCGGAACACCGGCCCCGGACTTCTGCCTGCCTGATGCAAAGGGGGCGGAGATATGCCTGCAGACCTTCAGGGGACGATGGGTAATCCTCTATTTTTACCCGCGTGACAACACCCCCGGATGCACCCTCGAGGCAAAGGGATTTTCCGAAGCAGTCGATGCATTCGGCGATCTCGATGCAATGATCATCGGTATTAGCAACGACTCCCCCGAAAGCCATGAGAAATTCATCCGGAAACATGACCTGAAAGTCCTCCTCCTCGCCGACCCTGCCCACCGGGTTTTGGATGCCTACCGCGCCTGGCAGCCGAAGAAGCTCTACGGCAAGGAATTTTTGGGAACCGTCCGCTCCACCTATATCATCGGCCCCGACGGCATCATCCGGGAAGTATGGCCGAAAGTAAAAGTAGCGGGGCACGTGGAGAACGTCAAACAGCGCCTCGAAGAACTCAGGCAGTCGGGATAAAATATCCGAAAACCTGTGAACATCGGCACCCCCCGGCGCCGAAAATGAAAGCCCTCTCCGGACGGGAGAACAACACGGCATGCCCTGCCCCGGCGATGCATGCACCCACCCCTTCCGGCCCGGTGAACGGGGAATTACGGGTCATTCAGACATGACTGCAGAACGGCCCATGCCGCCACTTTTCCTTCAAGACTCAGGCGTGCATTCGCCGGACTCGACGAGAGGGCAGGCTGTATATCCTGATATCCGTCCGGCTCATGACCTCCGGCAGGAGCCGGCGCATCCACCGGGTCGCCCCCACGTTCCCGTTCAGGGCAATACAGGCAATGGTGGGATAGTCCTCCAGAAGACCGGCAATATCATTGGCTTGGGGATTGCGTATCGACTGGTCGCAGCTTGCATGCCGCTCGCAGGTGGCAAGCACATCCCAGAGGGCAAACCGCCGCTTCTTCAGGCAGGAGATCCGTTCGGCGTACGGCCGGTCTGCCGGCACCCCGGCGATGCGCTCCATGATCTGCCAGAACTGGTTGCGGGGATTCCCGTAATATTCCGCCTTTTCAAGCGACATCACACTCGGACTGCTGCCCAGAATGAGTACCGCCGGGTTTTCCCCGGTAACCGGGGGAAGGCCACAGGTATACTCTTTGCCGGGTGCAGGATTTCTATTCCTCATCATACCGGACAAAATAGCATACGCCCCACTCCTTCCGCTCGCCCGGCTTCATGTCGCGCAACAGCTGTTCCGCGTGGCGGTGACATACCTCCTGCTTGCAGCACCCAAGTATCTGGACGCCGATTGCCGGTTCTCCGCAAAATTCACATATGGGTCGTTTGTCGTTCATTTCTGTCCCTCCGGTGGTACAACCTCTAATTCTATTAGGGTGTCTCACGTAATATTGGGACAACTGAACCATGAAAAATATTACGATTCGTGGAGCGCGTGAGCACAACCTCCAAAATATCACGATAGAGCTTCCGCGAGACAACCTCATTGTAATTACCGGGGTATCGGGGTCCGGCAAATCCACCCTTGCCTTTGATACCATCTATGCAGAGGGTCAGCGGAGGTACGTTGAATCCCTCTCCTCCTATGCCCGCCAGTTCCTCGGGCTGATGAACAAACCGGACGTGGACTCAATCGACGGGCTCTCCCCGGCAATCTCCATCGAACAGAAGACCACCTCCAAAAACCCCCGGAGTACGGTCGGCACCGTTACCGAGATCTACGATTACCTCCGTCTGCTGTACGCGAGGATCGGGATCCCCTACTGCCCTGACCACGGGACCCGGATAGAATCCCGGTCTCCCGAAAGAATCGCCGACGCCATATCAGAAGACTATGCAGGGCAGGTAACCATTCTCGCCCCGGTCATACGCCAGAAAAAAGGTACCTACCAGCAGCTGCTGCGGGAACTGGACCAGGAGGGATATGCCCGTGCACGGGTGGACGGGCAGATTGTACGCACGGATGAAGAGATCACCCTCGAGCGGTACGTAAAACATGATATCGACGCCGTCATCGACCGCCTCGATACGACCGACCGTTCCCGTCTCGTCGAAGCAGTCGAGGAGGCGCTGAAGAAGTCCGGCGGACTGGTCATCGCCGTGGGTTCAGACGGCAGGGAGGAACGCCTCTACTCATCCCACATGGCCTGCCCGGTCTGCGGGATGTCGTTCGAAGAGCTCCAGCCGCGAATGTTCTCCTTCAACAGCCCCTTCGGTGCATGCGAGGAGTGCAATGGCCTGGGTATCCGCATGGAACTGGATCCCGACCTCATCATCCCCGACCAGGACAAGTCCATCTCCGAAGGTGCCGTTGCCACCTATCGGAATTTCCTTGACGGCTACCGCATCCAGTACCTGGCGGCAGTTGCCGGGCACTTCGGGTTTGACGTCTTCACCCCCATCCGGGATCTGACAGAGAGGCAGTACAACGCCCTGATGTACGGCTCACCGGAGAAGATCCACTTCGATATGCGGATGAAGAACGGCGATGTGCACTGGTCGCAGAAAGGGACATGGGAAGGGCTGCTCCCCCAGGCACAGCGCCTCTACGGGCAGACCAAATCGGAATACCGGAGAAAGGAGATTGAAAAATTCATGCGCATCTCCGACTGCCCCTCCTGTCACGGCAGGCGCCTGAAGGAGAAAGTCCTTGCCGTAAGAGTCGGAGGCAAATCCATCGTGGACGTGACCGGCCTCTCCATCTCGGGCTGCCTCGCCTTCTTCAATGATCTCGGCCTCACCACGCGGGAAGAGGAGATTGCACGACAGATTATAAAAGAGATCAAATCACGGCTCAGTTTTCTCTCCCATGTCGGCCTCGGGTACCTGACGCTCTCGCGCAGTGCCGGAAGCCTCTCGGGCGGCGAGGCCCAGCGTATACGCCTCGCCACCCAGATTGGCGCCAACCTGATGGGTGTCCTCTATGTGCTGGACGAGCCGTCCATCGGCCTCCACCAGCGGGACAACCACCGTCTGATAGAGACCCTCAGAAAGCTCCGCGACCTGGGCAACACCCTCATTGTCGTGGAACATGACGAAGACACCATCCGCATGGCGGACTATGTCGTCGATATGGGGCCGGGTGCGGGAGTGCATGGAGGGCATATCGTCGCCGAAGGCACCCCCGATGAGATCGAGAAGAACCCAGACTCCCTGACCGGCAGGTATCTCGCCGGAAAGGAGAGCATCCCGGTGCCGCCCGCCCGCAGGGCCACGGACCAGTACATCCGCCTGAAGGGATGCCGCCAGAACAACCTGAAAGACGTATCGACGGAGATTCCCCTCGGTCTGTTCACCGTGATCACCGGCATGTCCGGCTCCGGCAAATCCACCCTCATCTATGATACCCTGTACCGGGCCCTCATGAAGGAAATCCATCACTCACGCATACAGCCGGGGTCCTACGACTCCCTCTCCTTCGACACGCCGGTCGACAAGGTGATCGTCATCGATCAAAGCCCCATCGGCAGAACGCCCCGTTCCAACCCTGCCACCTATACCAAGGTCTTCGACGAAGTCCGCAAGGTGTTTGCAGAGACGAAAGAGGCGAAGATGCGGGGATACAAACCGGGCCGGTTCTCCTTCAACGTCAGGGGAGGCAGGTGCGAGGGGTGCACCGGGGACGGCCTCATAAAAATTGAGATGAACTTCCTGCCCGATGTGTACGTGGAATGCGAGGAGTGCAAGGGGACCCGGTACAATGCCGAGACCCTCGAGGTAAAGTTCAAGGGCAAATCCATAGCCGAGGTGCTTGATATGACCGTTGATGAGGCATGTGATCTCTTCTCAAATGTGCATTTTATCCTGAAGAAACTGGAGACCCTCCAAAAAGTGGGTCTCGGGTATATCAAGCTCGGCCAGAGCTCGACGACTCTTTCGGGAGGAGAGGCCCAGAGGATCAAGCTCACGCGGGAACTTTCAAAACGGGCAACCGGCCGCACCTGCTACCTGCTCGATGAGCCGACGACCGGGCTCCATTTCCATGATGTGAAAAAGCTGATAGCCGTCCTGAACGAACTTGTTGAAATGGGGAATACGGTCATCGTGATCGAGCACAACCTGGATGTGATCAAATCCGCCGATCACATCATCGATCTCGGGCCCGAAGGAGGCGACGCCGGAGGCGAAATCATCGCAGCAGGAACGCCGGAGGAGGTGGCCAGGACACCGCAGAGCTACACCGGCCGGTTCCTGCGGCCCCTTTTAAGCATCCATGACTGACTATCGTTCCCTTCCTGATCTCCCCGGGTGCTATCTCTACAAAAACGAAGGCGGGGAGATCATCTATGTCGGCAAGGCAAAAAACCTGAAAAAGCGCGTTGCCAGCTATTTTACCAAATCGGACCATGACCCGAAGACCTCCGCCCTGATCAGTGCCATCAGGGACATTGATTTCATCGTGACCGGAACGGAAGTCGAGGCGCTGATCCTTGAAAATTCCCTCATCAAACGGTACCGGCCGAAATACAACATCGACCTCAAGGACTCGAAGAGTTACGCCTTCATCCGCCTCTCCGAAGAACCGTTCCCCCGCATCAGCATTGCCCGCAGCAAAGAGGAGAACGGCAATTACTTCGGCCCCTTCGTCTCGGGAAGGGAGAGGGACCACGTCCTCCAGGTAGTGAAGAAGACCTTCGGGCTTCGTTCCTGCAGAAAGATGCCGAAACGCCCCTGCCTGAGATACCATATCGGCACCTGTGCCGCCACCTGCAGGGGGGAGATCAGCGAAGAGGAATATATGCTCCGGGTCAGCCGGGCAGAAGAAGTCCTCAAAGGAAATGCCGGTGGGCTCATACGGAGGCTGGACGCCGAAATGAAGGCCTTCGCCAACATCCAGGAATTCGAACGGGCGATGGAACTCCGGGACCAGATAGATGCCATCCGCCATCTCTCCGACCGGCAGCACATCTCACGGGCAACGGCAACCGATGAAGACATCATCAGCTACACCATCCGGCAGGATGTGGTGTACCTGATGCTCTTCTCGGTCTTCAAGGGGACCCTCGGGGAAAAACAGGAGTTCGTCTTTGAATATAAGGACGGAGCGGTGGAGGAATTTCTGGTGCAGTACTACTCGGAGAACGAACCGCCAGCCGAGCTTATCCTGCCGGAACCTCCCGATGAAGCCATCCGGGAGTTTCTCTCAGAACAGAAGGGGAGAAATGTGCGGGTTACCGTGCCCGTGCGGGGGGAAAAGAAAAATCTCCTTGACCTCGCCGCAAGAAACATCGAGATGGTATTTTTCGGCGGCGAGAGAAAAGTTGCCTCCCTCCAGAAACGGATCGGCCTTCCCGACCCCCCCGAAGTCATCGAGTGCTTCGACATCTCCCACCTCGCAGGGACGGCTATGGTCGGATCGATGGTGCAGTTCAGGTACGGCCGGCCGGACAGGCGGCATTACCGGCGGTTTAAAATAACAACCGTCGACGGCATCGACGACTTTGCCGCCATCCGGGAAGTGGTCACCCGCCGGTACCGGAGAATTCTCAAGGAAGGCGGCGACCTCCCCGACCTCGTGATCATTGACGGTGGCAAGGGGCAGCTCTCCTCCGCCGTGGATGCCCTCAATGACCTCGGGGTAAAGGTCCCCATCATCTCGATTGCAAAAAGAGAGGAGGAGCTCTTCGTTCCCGGTCTTTCCCAGCCGCTCCCGGTAAAAAAACATGATACGGCCTCACTCTTTGTCCAGGAAATAAGAGACGAAGCGCACCGGTTTGCAATAACCTATAACCGCCTCCTGCGTCAAAAGAAGGTAGGTGCATGACGTCCTTTGAACTGGTTAGCCAATTCTCTCCGAAAGGGTCGCAGCCGGAAGCAATCGAACAGCTGACCCGCGGGCTGAAGGGTGGCGCCCGGTACCAGACCCTGCTGGGAGTGACCGGGTCGGGCAAGACCTACACCATTGCAAATGTCATACAAAACGTGCAGAAACCCACCCTCGTTCTTGCCCACAACAAGACCCTCGCTGCCCAGCTCTATAACGAATTTCAGGATTTTTTCCCGTCCAACCGGGTCGAGTACTTCGTCTCCTACTATGACTACTACCAGCCCGAATCCTACATCCCGCAGAAAGACCAGTACATCGAAAAGGACGCCAGCATAAACCCGAAGATCGAACAGATGCGCCTCTCGGCAACCGCTTCGCTCCTCTCCCGCCGCGATGTCATCGTCGTTGCCTCCGTCTCGGCCATCTACGGCCTTGGCAACCCCGAGAATTATGAAAACCTCGGGTTTGAACTGAACGTCGGTGATGCCTGCGAACGCAGGGACATTCTCTCCCGCCTCATAGAGATCCAGTACGAACGAAACGACATCGAACTGCTCCCCGGCAGATTCCGGGTAAAGGGGGACACGATTGATTTCGTTCCGGCATACTACAACAACATCATCCGCATCGAACTCTTCGGCAATCAAATAGACAGGATCTCGGAGATCGACCGGACGACCCACGAACGGCTCGGGACCATGACCTACTTTTTTGTCTACCCTGCAAGGCACTATGTCATTCCCGAAGAGGAGAAGGCGCAGGCCATCGTCGCGATTCGCAGGGAACTCGAAGAGACACTCCCGAAACTTAGCCCTTTCGAGGCGCACCGCCTGAAACAGCGCACCCTCTATGATATCGAGATGATAGAGGAGACCGGCTACTGCAAGGGAATAGAAAACTATTCAAGATTCTTTGATCACCGGCAGAAAGGGGAAAAACCCTTCTGCCTCCTCGACTATTTTCCCCGTGACTTTATCATGGTCATCGATGAAAGCCATCAGATGCTGCCCCAGGTCCGTGGTATGTTCAACGGGGACTATTCACGAAAGAAAACACTGGTCGATTATGGCTTTCGCCTCCCGTCCGCTTTCGACAACCGTCCCCTGAAATTCCATGAGTTCGAAGAATACATGCATCCGGTGATCTTCGTCTCCGCCACTCCCGGGGAATATGAGCTCAGCCATTCCGGAACACCGGTCGAACAGATCATCCGCCCGACCGGCCTCGTCGATCCCGAGGTCGAAGTACGGCCCATACAGGGCCAGACGCAGGACATTCTCCATGAGATTCATACCATCATCGAACGCGGAGACCGGATCCTCATCACCACCCTGACCAAGAGACTCGCAGAGGAACTCACCGAATACCTTGCCCTTCAGGGGGTGAAAACGAGGTATCTCCATTCGGATATCAAGACCATCGAACGCACCGAGATCATACGTGAACTGCGCCTGGGCAAATTCGATGTCCTGGTGGGGATCAACCTCCTGCGTGAGGGGCTGGATATTCCCGAAGTAGGCCTCATCGCAATACTGGACGCCGATAAGGAGGGCTTCCTCCGTGATTCGCGGTCGCTCATCCAGATCATCGGAAGGGCGGCAAGAAACGCCGGTTCAAGGGTGATTCTCTACGCCGATGGAGAGACAGGATCCATGAGGCGTGCGATGGCGGAGACCCGACGGCGCAGGGAGATGCAGATTGCCTTCAACCGGGAGCACGGGATTGTGCCAAGGACCATTCAAAAACCCATACGGGAAAAAGAAGTGGAGATCACCGACACCCGGCATGTCCCCAGGTCAGAACTCCCCAACCTCATCATCGAACTGGAGGCAGACATGCAGGAATCGGCGGACCGGCTTGATTTTGAGCGGGCAATCGAACTGCGGGAACGGATACGCCGCCTGAAAACAGAGATGACACAGGTTACGGATACCTGAGCTCCCGCGCCAGGTCCCGTACCCGTAACAACCCCTTCCTGAATTCATCGATATATTCCTGCATGGAAAGGCTCCCTTCAGGAAACGGGCAGTCGTCATTGTACATTCGCTCGATGGTCGGAATCGTCGGGTAGAGAGTGACCGGGATCCCGGTTTCGCCCGATGCCCGGATTATCGCCTCGCGAAATATCCCGATACAGTAGGCGACCCGGAAATCATAGATGTCACGGGTCTTTTCGAGGTATCCTTTGAGACGGTAGGTCTCTATCTTCAGGAAATCCTGTTGTATCCGCGTATTCGAACATTTGCCCAGCATATAATGGTACTGGGCATACGGGTACATCAGCTCAAGTTCCGCAGGGAGCGCCCCGCAGGTCCCGAAAATTGCCACATGGTACTCTGTCCCTGAAAACACTTCGGAAAAGATCTTTCCAAAGAGCCGGTGACTCGGGGAGGAACTATACGGTTTTCTCACGGCACAGGGAATGAATATGCCAATCCTGCGCGGTGCAATACGATATTCTTCGATAATATAGCGATAGGCATCCTCAAATTCCCGGAGGTAAAACGGGGGTTCGTGAAGGGATATTGAAGAAGGGTTCTTTCTGTCCATAGCATTCCTGAATATCGATTTTTACCGGGGAGCATACCATTATTGCATCTACTGTCGCAACTTAACTGGTTTATGCATATCTCTGACCATGAGGATTACCTGGAGGCTCTTCTCAACCATAATATCTCGACGCTGGATGAGAAGAGCATGCGCATGCTGGCCGCATCGCTCGGGCGTTCGCAGGAACAGGTACTCGCTGACCTCAGGCACATGGAAGAAGAGGGTGAGATTGTTCTTGAAGATAAAGGCACGCTGCGTCTCACGGATGAAGGGCGGAGACGGGGGGAATGCGTACAGAAAAAACATCGTGTTCTCGAGTCATTCCTTACAGAGATGCTGGGCATGGACCCTGAAACAGCATCAAAAGAAGCCTGTGCCATCGAACATAACGCCTCGAATGAAACGATACAGCGCCTCCAGAGCCACCTGCACAGCCACAGTATTCCGCAGGGATGTACGCATTTCCGGCAACGGCACGGGTGCAGGCATGACATCGATCTTCCCACCCTGAAAGAATTTCATGAGGGCGACCACCTGCGTATCCTCATGGTGGGGGGTCCGCGCCGCACGAGCCGCCTCAATGATATGGGCATCATCCCCGGCGAGGAGGTCGTCATCAGGAGGAGGCTTGCGAACGGCGCTCTCGTCATTGAGATCAAAGAGAGCGATATCGCCATCAGTCCGGAAATCGCTTCAACGGTCTATGCGGAGAAAATCGAATGAAGATCGGGCTTATCGGCAACCCCAATGTGGGCAAGTCCCTTATTTTTAATCAACTGACGGGGATTGGTGTCGAGGTAAGCAACTTCCCCGGCACCACCGTCGATCTCTTTTCGGGGAATGTCTGTTACCAGAAAGAGATGATTGAGGTGACGGATTTTCCCGGAATCTATTCCCTCGACGGCGTGACCGACGAAGAGATGCAGGTGAGAACCTTCCTGCTCACCAAGCATCTCGACGCAGTCGTGCTTGTCCTCAATGCCACGCAGCTTGAACGCAATCTCTATCTCCTCCTTCAGCTCGCGGAATATTCAATTCCTGCAGTTATCGTTGTAAACATGATAGATGAAGCGGAAAAGGAAGGGATTGAGATTGACTTTGCGCATATGGCCGACATCTTCGGGTGCAGGATCATTGCAACAGCCGCATCCGAGGGGAAAAATGTCGGGGAGATCATCCCCTGCGCCCTCTCCGATGCCTGCACAATCCATTACACGGTCCCGTATGACCGGCATATCGAAGCGGCAATCCGAAGCCTGGGCAAACTTACCGGCTGTTCTCGCATCGAGGCGCTCTACGCACTGCAGGCCCTGGGGGAGAATACCGAACTTATCGAGACGGCCCGGACCATCAGCGATGAAATCGAAGAACAGCACCGGATGTCCGTTCAGCAGATTATTGCAACCAACCGGCACAATGAAGCGGGAAAAATCGCGGATTCGATGATAACCACGAGGCGCCCCCCACAAAAACTCGACCTGGACCGGATACTGACACGGGCATTTCCGGGGATCCCCATCATGATCGCCGTCCTCGTCTCACTGCTTCTCACCGTATTCTTCGTCGGGTCGTGGATGGAAGAGCTCATCGTCGGGTTCTTTGATACGTATTTCATCGTCCCCCTTCTGGCCGCAGGTTTTTCGCCGTTCTGGGAACAGGTGCTCTTCTCCCTCATCCTTGCCATTCAGGCGGGCCTCGGGATTGCGTTTCCCTTTGTCTTCACCTTTTACGTCCTCGTCTCCATCCTCGAGGATACCGGATATATGACCCGTGCATCCTTCCTCGCCGACCGTGCGATGCATAAGGTGGGCATGCACGGCCAGGCACTCATACCCATGGTGCTCGGCCTCGGGTGCAATGTACCCGCCATCATGAGTATCAGACAGCTGTCAAAACGGGAACGCATCATCGCGTCATTCCTGATTACGATGGTACCCTGTTCCGCACGGACGGTGATCATCGCCGGTATCGTTGCAATTTTCGTCGGTATCGGGTGGGCATTTTCCATCTACCTGATCGTGCTTCTCCTGATCATCCTCACCGGACTGGTCCTGACGAGGCTCGCTCCGGGGGAGCAGTTCGGCATGATTCTTGAGATGGCCCCGCTGAGAAGGCCCGATCCAAGGCAGTCCATGAAACGGGCATGGCTTCGGATGAAGGAATTTCTCTTCATTGCAATGCCGATACTCATCGTCAGCAGCATATTCCTCGGTGTTCTGCAGTATACCGGGACGATCCAGGCATTCCAGGACATCTGCGCATCATTCATGGAAAACATTCTCGGGCTCCCGGACTATGCCTCAACAGCCCTGATATTCGGTATCCTGAGAAAAGAAATGGCCTTTGAGACGCTCGCGATCCTCGCAGGAACAGCAGATCTCGGGGCGGTCATGACCGGATTAGAGCTCTATACCTTTGCCATCGTAAGCGTCCTCTTCGTCCCCTGCATCTCAACAATTGCCGTCCTGTACAGGGAAATGGGCCTGAAAATTGCCATGCTGGTTTCGGCATACACCCTTCTGCTGGGAATGGGAATAGGGGCCCTCATCCACATTCTTGCCACCGTCATCTAACCACCTTCTTCCAGCCACCTTCTTCCAGCCACCTTCTTCCAGCCACCTTCTTCCAGCCACCTTCTTCCAGCCACCTTCTTCCAACCCCGCACCTCATTCAGCAGAAGGATTTTTCATCTCGTCTTCCCTTCAGAGGGATCAGGTGAACCGGCAATGCCAGACCAGCACCCCCTCATGATCATCATCTCCACTGCCCCCGAACATGCGGCGTTTGATATCGGCCACGCCCTGCTCAATGAACATTTGGTAGCATGTATCAACCTGATCCCGGTCCGTTCAATGTACTGGTGGGATGAAAAATTCTGCACAGAGCGCGAGCTTCTGATGATGATGAAGACCACTCCCGAAAAATTCACGGAAGTACAGGAGCGGATATGTGCCCTGCACCCGTATGACGTCCCGGAAGTGATTGGATTTCCGGTAGCACAGGGGGCAGAACGGTATATGAGCTGGGTGCTTCAGAGCGTCTCGCCGGGGGAACCGGACGACGTCGCCTGAATGTCCACCAGTTCGAGGGTATAGAGCAGATCCTTTCCGGCATAGGGGTGGTTGGCGTCCACGACAATTTTTGTTGCCTTCACTTCCTGCACCGTCGCGTGGGTCTTCTGGCCGGAGGGGAGCGTGATGACGATGATCTCCCCGGGGACCGGATCCGCCTTCATGGAGATGGCTTTTTTCTTCAGGGAAAATACCAGCTGTTTTCTGTACTTCCCGTAGGCCTGATCGGCACTCATCTTCACCGTGGCACGATCACCCGGAACAAGACCGATGAGCGCCTCCTCGAAGAGGGGGTTGATGGCCCCGTCCCCGATGACGACCGTCTTCGGGTCTCCGGGACGGGATGATTCGAGAACGGTGCCCTCCCTGTCGGTGGTGGTAAAATGCACCCTCACCCTATCGCCGTGCCGGGCCTTCACCGCGTTCGTCATGGCAGTCCTCCGTTCTCAATTACCATTGCCGGATGCTTTCTCCAGTCCTACCAGTTCGATCTCGAAGTTCAGGTTCTCACCGGCAAGGGGGTGATTTGCATCAATGACGACCGTTGTCTCGTTTACTGATACGACAACGACAGGGAAAAAGCCACCTCCGCTGCTGAGTGTGTATTCGTCACCGGGCATGGGATCGCTCTCATTTCCGAAATCTTCACGGGGGAACGGAATGATGAGATTCTCATCAGGCCACCCATAGGCTTCCTCAGGGGTCAGGTGAATCGTCTTGGTGTCACCCTGCGCCATCCCGGCAACCGCAGCATCGAACCCGGAGATCATCTGCCCGGCGCCTACCTCAAATGAAAGGGGCTCGCCACGCGAATGGGAACTGTCAAATTCCTCTCCGGAATCCAGGTATCCACGGTAATGTACCTGAACATTATCTCCGTTCTCGACAATCGGTGCCCCTTGCCCCCCATTATCCTGTGTGGTGCATCCTGCACTGACAAGAACAAGAATGATGCAAAGCCCGACCCACCATGGGGTCATGCGTACTTTTTGGTCTTTCATAAAATCCTCCTCGTGATTGTGCATCATGAATGAATCATGAAACGTCGCCCTCAGGCGGCGTTGCATTTCAGTACCATAGGGCATGGAATTTCTTGAAGGTATGCCACGGAGGAAGACCCGGTATCGGAGGCCGTTCCTGCCATGCGGGTCATTCCGGCACAGAAGCCGGATTTAAAAGAACAGACATATCCTCTCCCGACAGCCCGACGGCCGCAAGGGCGCCGATGATCCCGTTTCCCCCCGCGAGGCGTATGGAGCATCCGGTGGCAACCGCAATCGCTTCATCGTTTCGGATGATCTCTCTGCGTGCCTTCAGGCCGAACGCGCGAAGCTGAACGGGGATGGCAAACCCGTTTTTGACCGCAAGGCCCCATTCCCTTGAAAGCGACTGCTTCCGGACAAAACGCAGGGCCCGTTCGATCACCCGGTCAACCTCTTCCGGACGGACCGCCACCTCAATAAAGCTGCAGGAATTTCCGGCGGTGCTGATCTCCCGGTTGGGCATGAGCATAGCCACCTTGTGCCCAATGGGAAAGACCCCGTTCATCTTTCCGAGGTACTGGAGAAGCCCGAGTGCAAGGGCAAAGGTCGCACCCCCTTCTGGTGAATCGGTATCGTCGACCCCGATGATCAGGTGCGTCAGTGCACGTGTCACCACCTCACCTTCAACAATACCGCCGGACCTGCGAACGCGGACATCACAGACGCCTTCCGCCATCGCCATCATATCGGTAAGAGAGTACGCAGGGCCACCGATGCTGTGGATGCGCTGGATGATAAACCCGTCTTCCAGCCGAACGCCCAAGACGCCCACCGCGGGAAGCGGATACAACCCGATCGATGCATCGGTTTCCCGCAGGCGTGCATACTCCACGAGAAGCCGCCCGTCCAGGCCGATCTTCTCTATCGCCCCGACGGCAGAACGGTGATGGAACGCACAGAATGCTGCACAACCGGTGCTCAGGCACTGGTGAAATATGGCAACCTTGTCCCCGTCGACGGTGGTGAATATCCTCCTGCAGGATGGCGACAGTTTCTCACTCACCGACTGGTATTTCGCGGGGACCCGCCCTTTCTTCTCCTCTTTGACAACGACTACCTGCTCGCCGACCAGCCGGGTGACCCAGTCCTGAACGGTACTCCGGGGGAGTTCCAGAGCTTCTGCGAGATCGTTCACCGTAAAATAGCCATGTTCGAGGGTAAGATCCCTCATGCTGTTCAGAAGTTCCCTTCTCTTCTCAAGAACGCCGGCCATGGCAATCACGAATGAACAGCAGATCGGAAATTACCGCACTTGCGGTCTCAAGGGATCCTGCTCCTTTTCCGATAAGGGTGATCTCCCCCGCCATCACGGTATCGATGGCAACCGCGTTGAGGGTCTCCCCGACCACCAGAGGATGCGATTTGGGAATAATGCGGGGTGAGACCCTGAGCACACCCTCGGCGGGGATGATCTCTCCGATAAGCCGGATGGTAAGATCCTGTTCCTCGGCAAGTGCGATGGATGCAGTGGTCACTCCGTCAATCCCGGTAATCTCAACATCATCGAGCGTCTTCTCCATTCCCCAGACCGCATTCGCAAGAATCACGAGTTTGATTGCGGCATCGATGCCTTTGATGTCATACGTCGGGTCCGCCTCCGCGTATCCCCGTTCACGCGCCTCGAGGAGCGCCTGCTGGTAGGTCAGCCCTTCTTCCGCCATCCTCGTCAGAATATAGTTGCAGGTGCCATTAAAAACACCATACAGCTTGGTGATGGGATTGCCCGCGAGGCCGGACTCGATCGTATGCATAATCGGAATTGCCCCGCAGACCGTCGCCTCATACCGTAGATAGGCGCCATGCTCCTCTGCGAGGCGGTGCAGCGACTGAAAATCGAGTGCAACGGGCCCCTTGTTGGACGTGACCACACTCTTGCCCCGGCAGAGCGCTTCCCGGATAGAGCTGAGGGCCGGTTCTCCTGTCTCGGCATTTGTCGGCGACACCTCGATGAGAATATCATAGGCATCCGAGGCCAGGATATCGACGGCACCGACACCCGGGGTGCCGCACATCCCGGTCCGTTCTTTCTGCTCAAGCATCGATGCAATATCTATTCCCGATGGTTCGATACGTCCGCTTTTCGAGTCGGCAACGGCAGTCAGGGTAAATCCGATGTCCCTCTCGAGAATTGCCCCTGCAATCCCTTTTCCCACCGAACCGAGCCCAAGCATTGCAACTCTCATCAGACATCCTCCAGCGGTTCGATTATTAAAAATTCCTTCTGTCGCGCAACATCCCTCAATATATCCAGTGCGCGATTGACATTTGCAAGGCTGTCCGATTTTATCGTCATCTTCGTCGATGAAGGCTCATTGATGGCGGGCATGATCATCGATAGGGCATGCACCTCCGCAAAACCGGTCGAATCGATCGTATCAATCGTATCGGTGATATCCGTGTGAATGAGATGACCTATCAGGATCACCGAACGCCGGACGAGCAGTCGTTCCTCTCCGATCCTGAGCACATTGACGCCAATCTGCTTAAATCTCGCCAGAAGTGGTTCCAGCGACCCTTCGGGAATTTCGCAGAGAATCTGTACATCGAGAACGTCGCTCCTGACGGCAGGATCCCGTTCATGGATAACCGAAAGTATATTGCCGCCAATTTCCGATATTGGCTGAATAACCGAGACGAGTTGTCCCGGAGAATCCTTCATCTCGAGTTTCATCGACACCTGCACATGTACCGCACTCCTGAAAGTACTTCAACCGTGAAAGAGATAAGTCTTTTACAACATTGTACAGGGGGAACCGGAAGGGCATCTCCCGTGTGCCCGTTTTTGGTGAAAAACAGATGAATCAGGACGTACGAATACGGGTAATCGGCTGCGGAAATCCCTTCATGGGAAACGACGGCGTGGGGATACGGGTCATCGAATCCCTGGCACAGGAACGGCCGGACTTAGATACCTGCGAAGGAGGGGTCGGCGGGCTGGGACTCATCCCCATGATGGAAGATCAGGATGTCGTTATTATCGTCGATGCCATGTCAGGGTACAAAACAGGAAAGGGAGAGATCCATGTATTTCCTGCACCACCTGAAAATGAGGTGTTCCCCCTCTCCCTCTCCGACATTGGCGTCCTTGATACCGTTGGAATAGCAAGAGAACTGGGTCTGTGCACGGAATTGATAATAATCGGCATCGAAGCAGGCCACATCGACCATTTTTCCGATACCATGGACCCCGAGGTTGAAAGGGCAGTCCCCGAAGCCGTAAAAAAGATTATTGAGCTGATAGACAGCCGCACCTGACTACTTCTTGGAACCTGCGGCACCGGTTACAATCGGGAGCGCCTCGGCAACGTCTTTGATCAGCTCACCCGGGATTCCCATGACCATCAGCTCATCATCGATGCCCGAAAATTTGCGTGAACCATCGCATCCCAGGGAAAAATTCACCTTTCCGGTCATATACGGGTAGGCGCATGCATCTGCACAGACGGACTGAATACCGGCCATATTGCTGTCAATCCTGCCACCGGTCTTATAGAGGATTGCCTGGGCGATCTTGAGCATGACAAAAGGCGGTGCCAGAATCACCACCACATGGGGGTCGAAGGGGGTCTTCTCCAACGGCGCATAGACCGTCGCATAGGTGCTCACCTCTTCGGAACCGGGAGGATGTACATGAGGTTCAGCGTCAATGGTGCGCATGCATGATGCCCAGGAATTGAATTTACCGAGCTTGAAGTAGAATTCCCCCGATTTCAGGGTAGGAGTAAGTTCTTTTAAGCCCAGAGCCCATGCACCTCCCATGCACGTGTGCTTCTCCGCACGGGCATACATGATCCTGCCCTCATTTTTGGCGAGGGTGACCATCTGGCAATGCCGGGCCCCTTCATCGATCTCTGCAACCCCCTCGGGGATGCCTTCGGCATTCTTTGCAAATTTTACTGCAACCGGAGAACCGGCAATACCGATGGCCTTGAACATATCAGCCACAGCGGCATAATCAACATCCGTTTTCATCTCATCAATCATAGGAAGTCTCCATGCATTCGTGCAGACATGTTTGCCTGCAGGTAAAAATTAGATTGGGAAAAAAGAAGATAAATATATCTTTCAAACCATTTTTGCCCTAAAGGCGACGCAGTTTCCGGTCAACCTTGGTGAAAAAACTCTCTCCTCCGTCCACAAACAACGCCGGTTCGGGGGATTCCTCGACCCGGACTATGGCGCCGTCCCCGAGTTCCCCCACCTGCTGCCCGTCCAGCACCAGGCTTGCCGGTTTATCGCTCTCAAACCCGATACCGAGTGACCGGTCGGCCGAGATGAGATGCGGGCGTGATGAAAGCATGTAGGGTGCCAGCGGAACGAGCAGATACCCGCGTATTCGCGGATCGATGATCGGCCCCCCGGCACTCATTGCGTAGGCGGTCGAACCGGTCGGCGTGGCAAGAATGATCCCGTCCGACCGAAAGGTCTCGGCAGCGATACCATCCACCATAACAGAAAACTTCAGCATCTTTGCCGGCCGCTCGGTGACAATGACCGCTTCATTCAGGGCATCCCCCAAATTCTTCCCGTCGACGGAAAGGCGAATGCGCATCCTCTCCTCGACGGCAAAGCCCTCCCGTGCAATCCGGCGCAGAAATGCAGGAGCTTGTGTGGCCTCGAGATCGGTGAGAAATCCCACCCTGCCGAAATTGACCCCGATCAGGGGGACCTGGGGGGTGAGATGTTGCACCGCATGCAGAACAGACCCGTCACCGCCGACGATCACCGCAAGCTCCGGCCTCTCCCGGCCGTGCGCTGTTCCCTCCGGATAAGGGCCCCCTTCATCGGCATAATCAACCCATACATCATGCCCGTCCGCCTGCAGGGTCCTGGCAAGATCATAGGCATAACGGATGGCAGCAGGTTCATCAGGGCGCGGAATGCAGTTAATTCTCATGATATCCCTCCAGCGTCCCGATGATCTCGGCATGAAGAAGCCCGTTCGTTGCAACAAGCCGGGCACCTTCCCGCACATCACCCGAATACCGTATCCCGGTATTATCCGTACCTGATATCAGTCCTCCGGCTTCCCTGCATATAAGCATGCCCGCCGCAGCATCGGTGATGCGAAGACTCCCCCTGAGATCAACAAATGCATCAATCCTTCCGGCACCGACATACGCGAGCTCAAGGGCAGACGCCCCCAGGAGACGCCATCTGCGAATTCTTTTGCCAAGGCCCAACAAGGATTCAGGCTGATATCTTCTCCCGTACAGGGAAACCGTCGCCTTATCAAGACGGCATGTTTCGGATACCCGGATTGGTCTCCCGTCCAGCCATGCCCCCCTGCCACGAAGAGCTGTAAACGTCTCATGATGGGCAAGGTCGCGAATAAATGCTTCCTCCGGATGCCCGTCGATTTCCCTCGCAATCGAAAGAGCATAGTAGGGAATCCCGCTGATGGCATTGGACGTGCCGTCGATGGGATCAACGATGACCGTCCCCTCTCCGGATGGCATGTCGCATCGCCCCGCCTCCTCGCTGATGGCACCGCTGCACAACCCATGATCCCTCAGATACCCGAAAATAATGTCTTCGGCGACTTTGTCGATGTATTTGGTCGGTGTTCCGTCGGCACCCATCCCGACAACGGCCCCTGCCCGGGGATCCCCCGCAAGACCACAGATTGCTTCTTCCACTTTGTCTGCCATTACAGCGCAGGAGTCCAAAAAATGCATGCTATCTACCCGGGGTACTATGCTCCTTACCAGTGTATTTATTTAACTTTATTGAGAATAATAATGAAGAGTTTGATATTATGAGCAAACAGCAGACAGAAATAGGGAAACTTAAAGAGGGCAAGTATGTTGTGGTTGACGATGAGCCATGCAAGATCCTTTCCATCTCAACATCAAAACCCGGAAAACACGGGGCGGCAAAAGCGAGAATTGATGTTGTAGGAATTTTCGACGGCATTAAACGCTCAATCGTGCAGCCGGTCAGCGCGAAAGCCTATGCGCCGATCGTAGAGCGCAAGAGTGCCCAGGTCATTTCCGTTGCGGGAAACACCGTCCAGTTCATGGACGTCAAGGACTACGAAATGTTCGATATGAATGTTTCGGATGATCAGCTATCCCATATTGAGGCGGGCAAGGAAATTCCGTACATCGAATCACTCAACAAAAAGAAACTCGACCTCTGAAAAGATGCAATATCTATCTCACAGTTTTTTTGCAGATGCGGATGCATCATATGACTCAGCGGATTATGTACTATTCGGGGTACCCTATGACGGGACAACCACCTATCTTGCCGGTACCCGCGAAGGGCCGGATGCAATCCGCCGGGTAACACGTACATTTGAGACATATATCCCGGATGTTGATATCGATCTCACGGATATCCAGTTTGCTGATCTTGGAAACATCGAACCGGAATCACAGCCTGAGATGGTGGTCTCCCAGGTCGAGGATGTCACCCGTGACCTGGTGGCAGACGGGAAAATTCCCATCCTTCTCGGCGGTGAGCACAGTGTAACGGCAGGGGCCATCCGTGCCATTGCACCCGAATGCTATGTTGTATGCGATGCCCACCTGGACCTCCGGGAGGAATACGGGGGATCCCCCTATAACCATGCATGCGTTACCCGAAGGGTTGCCGACCTGGGAACAAAGCACATAGTGATCATCGGTGCACGGAGCGGCACCAGGGAAGAATATGAGTATGCACGCTCGCTTCACCTCTATACTGCCGAGGATGTCCGTGCACGGGGAATTGCCGAAATCATCGAAGAGGTACTGGAAATCATCAGGGGCAAACGGACCTATCTCTCCATCGATGCCGACGCCATCGACTGCTGCCTCACCCCCGGTCTCGGCACGCCGGAACCTTTCGGCATAACACCATATGACATCAGGGAAGTGGTCCGGAAGATCGGGCCGCAGTCCTGTGCCTTCGATTATGTGGAGGTCTGCCCCATCGATGCGGGACAGACGGCGGCGGTTGCAGGAAAATTAATACGGGAATTTATTGCCTGCCACTGGAAAGAAAACAGGATGCATTAGACCGCATCATCAGGTATGAGAATCCGGATGGTATAGGACCTGACCAGTCCTTCATCCATGATGAAGTAAAAATTACCGGCCTCATACCATTTCAGCACCCATACTTTTACATCACCCATTATTTCCGGGGCCATCTCCCTCGTGTTAAACACCCGGTAATCATTGCGATCATCCGCGTTTCTCACCTGGACGATCATAAACGATTCGTAGGGACTGTCCGTCCATCCATCAAAGGCCAGGTGAAGTTCCCAGTACCCCGAGGGGATCCGTACGATCTCCGTCGTTCCGGACGCATCCCCCCGGATGATCGCATAGGGAACCATCGTCCTGCCGGACTGGTAGGTTTGTGGCTGAGGCCGCATCGAAATAGTCTCCTCCTTTTCTATATTGTAGGTGGAGGGATCGACATACCCTACCGTCTTTGTCGTCCCGTCCCACACAGGCGTCGGTACCGGGGTAGGGGTCGCTGAAACCGCTGCTGCCGGTGATGCTCCTGAGGCAAGCCCGGAGAGATCCGCCGGAATCGTAAGCGGCTCATCGGTGTCGCCGCCGTCACCGGCAAACAGCCCATCTGACGGGAAAACGGGTTTTATAAATATTGCTATAGAAAGGACGACCACGACTGCGATGATGAAAAAGACCGTATCCTCTTTTTTCATATCTAAAGGTTGAATTTCTGCAATATATAAGGTGATGCTCACCACCGGTGGCACCAGCGGATTGGCATTTAACTATAAATAATCGGTGAGCGCCTTTGCAAACCAGATAATCAAGCACATACGATAGGCACAGAACCGGCTTAATTTTCATGCACATATATAGTTGTCGTTAAAATACGGCGTTTCGCGATTCGTTTTAGGGGAAACTATTTATAATTGCCATTCCAAGTATTCTTGTTAATCACTGAATCGTAGTGGTTCATCTCATGGAGGAAATGTAGATGCAGAAAATTATGAACCGTGAAGAAGGCTTCACCGGCCTTGAGGCTGCAATCGTGCTCATTGCATTTGTGGTCGTCGCCGCTGTCTTCTCATACGTGGTCTTGGGCGCCGGTTTCTTCACAACCCAGAAGGCTCAGGAAGTTGTGTATACGAGTGTGGATATGTCATCGTCTTCGATGGAGATCATTGGTGATGTGTATGGTATTGGAGTGGATAACAACATCACGACCATCCGCTTTACCGTCGGCCTGAGTGCGGGCGGCAGTGCCGTCGACTTCAGCACCACCCAGATGGTCTTTGCAACGTCAGAGATTGTTGAAATCCTAGAGCCGGTCGAGAATCTGACGGGGAGTGCAGTTACGACTGGACACTGGAACATTACCGATGGTGCATCACCAACCGACGTGCTTCTTGAAGCAAACGACAAGTTTACCATCCTTGCCATGCCCACAACGCCACTCGGCGTCAACCAGAAGTTCAACCTCGAGGTGCGCCCCTCAGTCGGTTCACCCCTCGGCCTGAAGAGGACCACCCCGCCGAAGATCGACGCGGTCAACCTCCTCTACTAATCACTTTTTTTCTAAAGTTCAGTGCATTCCCCGCTCTTCTTCTTCTGCCATCCCTCACAGCTACCCTGCCGTTCCGGTAACGGTCCTGCACCTTTGCTGTCACCGTGAATGCAGGAGGGCATTCATCCCCGACCCTTGCATCCATATGCCAATCAATACTGAAACGCACAAGCCAACGATCAGGCACTGTCACAAAATCAAGGATAAGCAATTTTTCTATGAATATCGGATAAATTCCGAATTATTAATTGGTAACGGCTATTTTCCACATCACATCGCTTATCCTGCATCAGGAACAATATTTATATCTCGGGCATAATTCAGTCTAAAAGATTTTATACTATACTTTCAAATATATCATACATATGTCAATGAACCAGTCCCAGGTCGATCACATCATCAGCAGTGCTTCCATCGACGATCCGGAAGTCAAACTGCAAAACCTGCAGGACGAGGTGGACTTATTAAAAAAATCGGTGAAAAAACTGCTCATCGATCTCAGGGAGCGGATGAACGAGCTGGAAAACCCGTTCATCCTGGCGTCTGCCGCGTCACCACCTTCCTTTGCCCAGCCGGCACCTGCACCGGCGACACCGGAGCGGGAAGACACTCCGGTTCATCAGCCGGAACCGGTTCCGGAACGGGAGGCACCCCATCACCCGGCCCCTTTCGTCCCCGATAATTTCCAATCAGCACCCCCGATCAGGCAGACGCCCGATATGCCGTCATATAGCCAGCTGCTGACAGATGAAGCCATGCTAAAAAGCCTCCAGCAGAAGCTGGGAGAAGTCCGGGCACCTCCTGAACCACCACAGGAAGAAAAGCTCCACCTTCAGAAACTCCACCAGCTGTTTGAATGGACGAACAGAATGGTGAAAAAATACGGGCATGACCGGCTGGAGATCATGGTTCAGTCCTACAGGACGATGGGATATATCGAGGACGGCGCGTACAGTCAGGTCATTGAAATTGCACGGCTGATGCCGGAATCCCTTGGCGAATGCCATGAAATCGGTTCAAAGGAATTCGTCTCCGAACTCTATATCCTCAACAGGATACTCTCACCCAATGACGCATCTTTGGACCGCGATATGATTGAGGTGCTCATGGCCATGCATAACAGCAGCGCAGATACGCAGAAAGAATCCAACAGCGACAGAGAGGGCAAAACCGGCGCATCCACCGATGAGTGGATTAAGATGCTTGACAGGATATGATAGATGTCAAGTGAAACATTCGCCACTGCAATATTTCTCATTACTGCCGTCGTAGCAGCAGCCATTCTGGTGAATGCATTTTTTCCGGTCATTTATTCGGCAACGTCCACCTTCACCCAGTCTTCCCACAGTGCCGATGAACGGTTGCGTACGGACATCAAGATCATCAATGCCTATTCGCCAGACGACGGCAGCGCGACAAAAGTCTGGGTGAAAAATGTCGGGTCAACCCCGATAGCCGACACGGACATCGAAGCCTCAGACATCTACTTTGGTCAACCGGGAAATTTTGATATCCTGCTCTACACATCAGGGGCACCGTCCGGGGGCGAATGGACAGCCACCATCAGGGAAGATGCACCAAACGGGTACTGGGACCCCGGTGAAACGCTGCAGCTCGAGATGAAACCGGTCATATCCTCGCCCCTCCCGGCATCCGGTGGGGTGGTGTATTTCCAGTTTGTTCTTCCGACAGGTATCGCAGTATCGACGACCTATTCCCCCACATGAGGGATATGAATGGCAAGTGGAGATCTCATTGCAACGGCGGTGGCACTCATCCTTCTCATTATCACGGCCTATGTGATTATCGGAGGCATCCTTTCCACCACAGAGATCGTCTCAACAGCACAGACGGAAAAATTCAACACCCAGGAGACGAGGATGCGGACCGACATCGAGATCACCGGGGTGACCATCCTGCAGGCAGACGGCGTGATGTACCTCGAGGTGGAAAATACGGGAAAAGAGATGATCTCGGGATTCCGGTACTTTGACCTGCACATGACATTCATGAACCAGAACGAACCGGTGTATTATACCTACACCTCTTCTTCAACGCCTCAAACCGGGGAATGGACCGTCGGCGGCATCACACCGGACAGCATCCATAAAAACCAACTGGATCCCGGTGAAACACTGAATATGACGGTGCGGTTCCCTGCGGCCGGTATGCCCGAATGGGCACAGGTCACGACACCAAACGGCGTATATGATTCTGGATACCTGAACTAATCAAGGGAGGCATAAAAAATGGGAGGAAACGAACTTGGTGACCTGATTGGTGGCAGTGATAGGCACATCCTCTCGACGGGAAACCCCGAGATCGACAAAAAACTGGCGGATGGCCTGCCCCTTGAATCCCTCAGCCTCATCGAAGGGGAAAATGACACAGGAAAGAGCGTCATTACCCAGCAGATCATCTGGGGGGCAATGAAGGGTGGGCTCAATGTCGACCTCTATACATCGGAAAATACCTCCAAGAGCTTTTTATCGCAGATGGAATCGATGAGCCTCGATATTTCGGATTACTTTGCCTGGGGATACCTCCGCATCTTTCCGATGCACACCATCGGATTCGGATGGGGTGAAGAGGAGATGCACGGCATCCTCCAGAGGATCATCACCCATATAAAAAATTCAACGGCACAGGTCATCATCATCGATTCCCTGACCCTTCTGACAGAGACAACGACACAGGCGGATCTGCTGACATTTCTGACCAACTGCAAAAACATCGTGGATTCAGGGAAAACCATCCTCATCACGCTGCACACGTACGCATTCGAAGAGGATACGCTCGTTCGTATCCGTTCCATCTGTGACGCCCATCTCATGATGAAACGCGCCCTTGTGGGCCAGAAATATGTCATGATCATGGAAGTGGTAAAAGTTCGTGGTGCACGAAAAACGACGGGAAACATCGTGTCCTTCGAAGTTCATCCCGGATATGGAATGAAGATCATCCCGATATCGATGGCACGGGTCTAGGAGGCAGCAATGGGAGCGCTGAGTGCATCAATTAATTTACCCTTCGTCCCCGAGGAATACGATGAGAGGGAGGACTACTTTTCAGCAGAGGGTCTGGAGGCAAATGCGCTCTACCGGATGCTCCCGTCAAACGCCAAGGAGTACGTCAGGCATGCCCCGCATCTCCTCGAATATCTCCAGATATTTCCGGTCAATACCTTTGGCATCCCTCTCTTCTTCTCCGAACTAAAAAGAGATCTCAAAGGACTCGAAAGTCCGAATCTCATCTACCCGGTCAGCGACATGACCTTCATCCATATCTTTCCCGATGAGAATGATGTCCGCAATTTCTACATTCCCATCGAACCCTCGTTTCTCCACAGCGTTGCCGAACTCCTGCCCCACGTGGAGAAAAAACTGGTCGATTTCATCGACAGCTTTAAAGAGGATCCCATTACCGACGAAGAACGCACAGAAGTCCTGAAACGGGTGCTCCGGGAGATCACCCATATACGGGGATTTGATGAGGAAATTGAGACGCTTACCTCGGACAAATCCGATAAAAAAGGGATGAAAGAAAAAATAATGACGTTCCTGAGCACCGATTTTTCGGAAAAAAAAGATCTGAAAAAATCCGGACTTCCTGAAATCCCTACCACCCCCGAAGGAAAGATCATCGTTACCCAACAGGAATACCAGTCCATCGAGTACCTTCTCATAAGGGATAAGATCCACATGGGAATTCTTGAGCCGTTTCTCAACGACGGATATATCGAAGATATCACCTGTGATGGCGTAGGACCAATATTCATCGAACATAAAACATTCAAAGGCCTTAAATCGGCAGTTGAATTCAGGTATTCGGATGAGATTGATGAATTCGTCATTAAAATGGCCGAACGCATCAAACGCCCGCTCACCTACCGTGACCCTATCGTCGATGCAACACTGCCGGACGGTTCACGTATCAACATCGTCTACGGTACCGAAATCAGCAAACATGGGAGCAATTTCACCATCCGTAAATTTTCCGAAGAACCCCCGAGCATCCTCAACCTCATCGAGTGGAAGACGACCGACTATATGGTCGCGGCATATCTCTGGATTTGCATGGAATACGGCATGTCCCTCTTCGTGAGCGGGGAAACAGCATCAGGAAAAACCACCAGCCTGAATGCAATCACCGGATTTCTTCCGCCGGAAAACAAGATTGTCACGATCGAGGATACTCCCGAACTGACGGTACCTCACAAGAACTGGACCCGGCAGGTCTCAAAGGGCAAGGGGAGCGGAGAAGGCGAAGGGGGTGCTGTCACCATGTTCGATCTCCTGAGGGCGGCACTCCGTCAGCGCCCGAACCAGATACTAGTCGGTGAAATCCGTGGTTCCGAAGGTGCCGTCGCCTTCGGTGCGATGCAGACCGGGCACCCGGTGATGAGTACCTTCCACGCCGCATCCGTGGAAAAACTCATCCAGCGTCTCTGCAGCGACCCCATCAATATTCCCATGACCCACGTGGACAACCTGAATATCGTCATTATCCAGAGTGCGGTGAGAAGGCCGAACGGCGATATGGTCCGCCGGATGCTCTCGATAAATGAACTGGTCGGCTATGATCCCGATACCGGAGGGTTCTCATTTGTGGCAATGTTCGTCTGGAACCCGGTTACCGATGAATTTGAATTTACCGGGCGGGGATCAAGTTTTCTCCTCGAAAACAAGATCGCAACACTCCTCGGCATCCCGGAGAACAAACGATCGGAAATCTATCTTGAGGTCGATAAACGTGCACGGATCCTCGAACGCCTGCACAAGGCAGGGTATACAGGATTCTGGGATCTCTATGACATGATGACGAAGATCAAGAAGCAGGGGCTCCTAAAAATCGAGATCTGACATGTTCGAGTCTTTTACTGCATCCCTACGGGAACGTTCCGGCGGCAGACTTCCGTTTGAAGACCTTGCAGACGATCTCCGCAGCCGTCTGGACCAGATATTCGAAGATAAAAGAATGGGGGCAGACATCCTCTTTATGATCACCTATATGGCCTCCATCATCACTTCCGATGTATCAAGGCCGGAGATCTTCGCCTTTACCGCCGAACGCAGGGAATATGTCACTTCCAAATACATCGGCAAGGTCGAGCGCTTCGTCAAACGGTGGAATTACAACTATGCCAAAGCTCTCGAACTCGTAGCGGAACGTACAAAAAACAGGATGCTCTCCAGCATGCTCACCCGCTACGGCAACTCCATCAGTTCCGGCGTCCCGGACGACGAATTCATCCGCCTTGAACTCTCGACCGTCCGCAGCGTCTATCGCAACCATTTCGAGCAGGGGATAGAGATGCTGAAAAAATGGGGTGATGCCTACATCGCCCTGATGCTCTCAAGCACCATCGTCAGTATCATCATCATGGTTTCGGTGGCGATATATGCTCCCTCCGACCTTGATTCGACGCTGAATTCATCCTATATGCTGATCATTGGCATCGGGCTTTTCGGCATCATCACCATGTACCGGTCAATCCCGGGAGACCAGAAATGCCACGACGATGCAAGACACGGGAGTTATGAGCAGCAGACAATAAAAAAGCTCGAACGTATCATTCTCCCCGTACTGGCGGTGTCAGCGCTCCTGATGATCCTGGCCGGATTCAACTATGGAGTAATCTTTCTCGTCACAGCAGTTCTTCTGGCCCCCTTGGGAATATTCGGGTTCATCGATGACACGAACATCATCCACCGCGACGAGGATTTCACGACATTCATCAGGAGTCTCGGGACCATCATGGGCGGCAAGGGCCTTACCGTTACCACGGCGCTCGGTGAAATAGACCGCAAATCACTCCCTGTCCTTTCAGAATTCATCGATGCTGCCTATTCCAAACTCAACCTCGGCCTTGACGACGACATGGTATGGAAACGCTTTGTCAATGACAGCGGCAGCAACCTGATTTACAAGTACCTGAATATTTTCAGGGATTCGATAAAGCTTGGAGGCAATCCGGCCGAAATCGCCAAGGTGGTCAGTTCCTCGATGCTTGAACAGACACTGCTGCGGGAAAAGAGGGAGATGCTCGCGACAGGGTTTATCGTTCTCCTTGTCCCGATGCATATTGCGATGATTGCCATCTTCGTTTTTTTGTACCAGATTCTGATATCCATGTCTCACGCCGTCACATCGGTCATGGAGAGTTTTACTGAGACATCCTCTGCCCTGAGTGGTTCATCTGCAAATGTCGGGGGATCGATGTCGGGCATGATGAACATATTTGTGAATTTTCCCGAGGATAAGATGGGATTCTATATCATAATGGTGATTTTAATTATCACCATCGCAAATACTGTAGCAGGTAAAATCGTGAAAGGCGGCGATAATTACATGTACTACGCATTCGGGAGCCTTCTCTTCGCGCTCTCGGGCATCGTGTATATCGTGACGCCATTTATCGTCGATATCTTCTTTACCATTCCGACAATGTAGGGGGAATTTCCATGAATGAAACAATACGCCGCATAATAATGATGTCCGGGATAATTCTTGTCGGAACGATATTCATTGTTCTGGACACCCCGGTTCCGGTAATGATCGGAGGCACGGTGGCATTCGGAATAATCCTCATCATGGGTCTCGGGTTACTGACGATTGAAGATGTTAAGCGTATTCCCGCTCTTTTCCCCCGTTCAAAAGACCGCAACGAGGGCAGTCGAAAGGGACCGAACGATCAGGGAGAGCAGAAGGATCTTAAGAATCAGAAGAAACAGAAGTCTGCCCAATCAGAAGGAAAAGACAGCAAAATAAATGAAGAAAAACGGGTTTTTTCAGGGTTGAGAGACAGGGTGCGGCATACCAGTGCAGCTTGCGCATCACCTGACGGTAAAAAATCCGGAAAATCAGGCGCCACCAATTCACCCGGGGACCGTGTCGGGATCCGTGCAGGTCTCGCCCTCGCAGTGAGTTCTTTGCAGGCACGACTGGTTCGTTCCAAGGACTCCTCCCATGGACAAAAAATCGACGAGCTTCTCGATTCCGCCATCTATGAGCCCGTCGCCCCCATATCAGAAAAGAACATCGGAAATAGAGAAGAACCACCTGAGGATGACAATTCGATATCGGACATCTTTTCCGATGAACTGGACGATGAAGATTTCGGATTGCTTGATGATATCGAGATTGATGACGGCACATCTGCCGCCGACCGGACAGCACCGGGGAATCTGGCTGGTGCCCTGGACGCAGCCGGGCGCCGGGATGATCCTGCCGATGATGGCATGATGTCCATAGAGGCAATACTTGCCGGCGGGACATCACCCGTTGCCAATGAAGAAGTTTTGCCCGGTGAGGCAACAACTGTCGTCTCCCCGGAAGACGGGATGGAGTGTGCGCCCTTTGGAGACTTCGATGATATTGATGTCGACGAGGGGATAATTTCCCTCGATGACGATCTGGCAAAAAACCCCTTTACCAGCCCGCCTGGCCAGTCGTTTGCCCCTGATGCAGAAGAAGAGTTCTCCTTCGAACCGGAGGAAGATGCACTTTCCTTCGGGCTGGACGATTCAGGTGCATTCAGTGCGCAGTCATTTGATACCTTCGACCTCGATGAGCTCGACCTGGAGAGCGAAGGGTCACTGGACGAACTCGGACTCGATATGATAGAGGAGGAAGAGGAGGATATCGATTCTGCCGGACTTCTTCCTGATGATCTTATCCCGGACGACCGCCACCGGAGAGAGGCACCCATGGCCGCCAAGGCATCGGGACCGAAGACAGAAGTCCTGAATTTTGGTGGTTTCGGGGAGTCTTCGTCTGAAGAGTTCATCTCATTTGGAGGAGAAGATGACGATCTTCTCAGTATGCTGAAATCCGATGTACAAAAGAGAAAAACTATCCAGGACATCAGCCTCGTCCGGGAGATGAAGGATACCAGCGTCGGGGTGCCGGAACTTGTCGAAGGACTGGAAGACGTATTGCAGAAGATGAGCGGCACATCTTCCCGGCAGGCAAAGAATCATGACAAGGGGAAGTAAATGAAATCATTACCTGCAAAAATGGATAATGACGGGTCGTGGGTAGCAGCAAATATTCAGGTCGATGAAAAGGTGATCCGTCTCCCAGAACCAATTGATGTCGACATCCCCCTCAAATCCATCGACGACCTTCAACAGAAAAAAAATATCCTTGAACTATCGGTGAAAGGGAAAGAAGGCCCCATATATCGAATAGCATCCGTTCCCAAGGCGCTGACAATTCTCAAAAAAGTGATCCTGATGGGATGTTCGGGATACCGCCTGATGGCGTATTTCATGTCTCCGGCCATCAGGGGCGGCGTCATGATGAAGGATGCCAGATGGGAAAAAGGAGCTATTGTGGTTCTTAAATCCAGAATCTGGTTCGTCGGCCAGGATGCACAGATCTGCCTGCCTATAATGGACGTATCTGCCATTCAAAAAACCACGCGGGATGTCCAGGGGAAAAAGACGGAGGTGGTCAAGATCGACCATGTCGAGGCAGGTGATGTGACAACCAGCTATGTCCTCTGTCCGCCAACCACCCTCGAGGTGCTTTTCAATTACCTCACTGATGCCACAAAGGAGATCTCGATGGATCAGGACCTTGACCCGGTATCGGCACAGGTGGCGATGCTGGTCTATAGCGGCATGGATACGCATGCTATTGAAAACATGCTTGAGAGGTCCAATCCTGAAATCGAGGCCATTTATGACAGGATGATCGAACTCGGCATGGTAGAGGTAGTCCTTACCCGAAGAGAGGTTAAGCTCACCACCAAAGGAGTCAGGTTTGTTACCGAAGCAGTTAAACCACCAAGCAATGGATGATTTCTATGGAGTGAATGCATTCTTTTCTACCAATATCCAATAAAATCACTCTATTTACCATTTGAGAAATTATTTAACCTTTGGTAGAAAACCATTAATTGATAGGCAATGGGCAAAATCTTAATTGTTGATGACACGCTTTTCATGAGAACGCTCCTGAAAAATATTCTTTTTTCCGGATCTCATGACATCGTAGGAGAGGCGGAAAATGGTGAGGAAGCCGTTGAAAAATTCAAGTCCCTGAAACCTGATCTGGTGACGATGGATGTAGTAATGCCAAAAATGAACGGTATTGAGGCATTAAAGGCAATCACGACGATGAATCCATCGGCAAAAGTGATCATGTGCACTGCGGTCGGCCAGGAACAGATGGTGAAACTTGCCATCAAATCGGGAGCAAAAGGCTATATCGTCAAGCCCTTCCAGGCCCCGAAAGTGCTGGAAGAAGTCCAGAATGTGCTAAAACACTAAAAAATGCTCAGAGTCCTTATAATTGACGATTCAGTGTTTATTCGCACGATATTGTCAGATATTCTTTCAAAAGACCCGCACATAGAGGTGGTCGGAAAGGCCTCGAATGGCAAAGAGGGACTGGATAAGATCCGGGAACTAAGGCCCGACATCGTCACACTGGATATCGAAATGCCGGAGATGGATGGCCTGCAGATACTTCGTCAGCTGAAATACCTCAAGGAACGGCCGAAAGTCGTCATCCTGAGTACGCTGACATCGGCTGATGCAAAGTGCACGAAACAGGCGCTTTTGCTTGGTGCCGATGACTTCATGCTCAAACCAAGAAACATCGGTACAGTTAAAGGCATCAGTGCGGAATTTGCCACCAAACTCAGGCAGCTGCATACTATCCCGGTCAGGCCGGCCGGCAGCACGAAAAAAGTATCAACCAAACCGGCAGGAACGATTGTACTTATCGGATCCTCGGCAGGAGGCCCGCCGATGCTGGACGCCATTCTCTCCGGGATGGACCCCGATCTCGACGCAGCCGTCGTCATAACACAGCATATGCCGGAAGGATTTACCGCGGCACTTGCAGAACGGCTGGATAAAATCTCTCCACTACCGGTGAAAGAGACGGAAACAGGGGACATTCTCTATTCCGGGCATGTATACCTGTCCAGGGGGGGCTATCATACCCTCATTACCCGTGACATGAACGCTTCAGGGACACGGGAGGGGCGAATCACGCATTCAAAATCCGCACCCCTCCATGCAGTACGCCCTGCTGTTGATCTGACCTTCACCTCTGCTGCAAAAGTATTCGGTCCGCATGTAGTATCGTTCATTCTCAGTGGAATGGGAAATGACGGAGGAGAAGGGGCGCTCGCGATAAAAAATGCAGGGGGGATAAATATGGTTGTTCAGGAATCGGAATGTCTTGTCTATGGCATGGCCCGGTCCGCACTTCAGCGCAACTGTGTCGATAAGGTCATCCCCCTTGTCCGGATACCGAGGGAAATGAAACGAACGGTAGAGGAGATGAGTCAAAGACATGTCTGATGATGAAACATACCGGAAACTCTTTGTTGCCGAATCACAGGAAAACCACGAAAATATTGTAAGTAACCTTCTGGTTCTCGAAGAAGGTTCGGATTCGAATGCCATCGATGAAATATTCCGTGGGGCCCATACGCTCAAGGGTATGGCCGCGTCGATGGGATATGACGCCATGGAGACGCTCTGCCATTCGATGGAGGATGTTTTCGATGAAATCCGCAACGGCTCAAAGACGGTGACACCGGATCTGGTCAATCTGCTCCTCAACTGTACGGACTCGATTGAGGAGATGCTGGACGACATTGAAGCCGGTGGCGACAGTACGTCCGTCGATGCAACAGCTCTTGTTCAGAGACTCCGGGATGAAACAGGAAAAGATAGTCACCATGACACCCCGGATGTCGATGAACGGCGATATGATGAAGAAGCGCAATGCACCTTCACCCCCTGTGGCGATACTGTCAAAGAAAGTGAGGCTGACGGTGCACAACAGGTCACTCACCGGGTAACGGTGGCGATTGACCCCTCATGCCTGACGAAGGACATCCGTGCACTCATGGTCCTTCAGAATCTGGAAAAGGCCGGGACAATCATCTCTTCGCGGCCGAGCGCCGGAGACCTGGAAGAAGAAGTGGCGGATTTTGACGGTAAACTCGACGTGAGCCTTGGAAGCGTTCTTGATACTGATAGCATCGTCTCCCTTGCCTCCATCCCTGAAGTTGCCTCTGTTCATGTCGCTCCCGTCACCGCTCATCCTGCACCGGCCACCGGAGAGGCCCCGACCGGCCATGTTCCTCACTACCGGATGCGCCTCGCTGTTGCGGATGACTGCACGATGAAGGATGTGCGCGCACTCATCGCACTGGAAAATCTGAAACAGATGGCAACCATCATCAAAACCATCCCCGATGAGGCAGAGATTGACGAAGGCAATTTCGAAGGCGTTCTGGATATCATCCTGGCCTCCGACGCAGGCCGGGAAGCCCTCCTTTCAGCAGCAGCGGTAACCGATATCACCCCGACCGATATCAGTGACATGCCCCGAAAAACAGCCGGGGAACCAATCGAATTGGATCCTGCCGTAAACATCCGGGATGATGCTCCGGAAGAGAAAAAAGCCGGACAGCCAAGGCAGGAAAAGTCCCCGAAGACCGTCCAGAATATCCGCGTCGACATCAATAAACTCGACCAGATGATGACCATGGTCGAGGACCTCGTCATCAACGGCGGCCGCCTGAAACAGCTGGCCCGGCAATATAATCACAAAGAAGTAGATGAGGCCATGGGAATGGTCAGCAGGTCCATTTCCGAACTGCAGAACATGATGATAAACATCAGGATGATCCCCCTGGACCAGATCTTTAAAAGATTTCCCCGGGTCGTCAGGGATGTTGCAATTCATGACGGCAAGGAAGTGGAGTTTCTCATGGAGGGAGGGGATACCGAGATGGACCGCAGCGTCATCGACGGTCTGGGCGACCCGCTCCTCCACCTCATTCGAAATGCGGTGAATCATGGCATTGAAACTCCTGCAGAACGTATCCGGCACGGAAAAGATCCAAAGGGGACAATCAGGCTGCGGGCATGGAGAGAACGAGGAAACGTGGTCATTGAACTCAGTGACGACGGAGGGGGAATCAATACCCGGGCGGTCCTGAAAAAGGCCGTGCAGAGGGGCCTTGCTGAACCCGAAGCAGCCGAATCACTCTCCAAAGAAGAGATAATCGCCTTTCTGTTCCAGCCGGGATTTTCGACGGCAGAAACGATTACCGATATCAGCGGCAGAGGGGTGGGTCTTGACGTTGTCAAGAGTGCGATAGAATCCCTGCAGGGTTCTATTGCCGTGGCATCGGAAGACGGGAAAGGAACGACATTCAGGCTTACCCTTCCACCGACGATGGCCATCATCGAAGTCATGATGGTGCGCATTAACGGGAGCAGATGCGCAATACCCATCAATTCTGTTGTAGAAGTGGCACGAATCAACCCGAAGAACATCGTCAGGATAGGAAACAGCGAGGCAATACCCTTCCGTGATGATGTCCTCCAGATTCATCGCCTTGAAGAGATGTTCGGCCGGAACGGTTCAGGAGATATCATTGTTGTTGTCCAGTACCAGGGGCACAAATGCTGTGTTCCCGTGGACCACGTTGAAGGTCAGCAGGAAGTGGTGGTAAAACCGCTGAGCAGGGTCATTGGCACCTGCCGTGGTGTGAGCGGCGTTACCATTCCGGGCGACGGCGATGTCATCCCGATTATTGATGTGAATACCATGGTATGATTGGTGAAATTATGGATTTAAACGATAAACAACTGGATGCCTTGCAGGAAATGGGAAATATCGGTGCTTCTCACGCAGCGACATCGCTCTCCCGGATGCTGATGAACGAGATCTCGATGACCGTTCCGGAAGTACATACCATCGATATCGCCGATATTTCGGATTATTTTGGCGAAGAGATCTGTACGATGGTAGTCTTTGAAATACAGGGCACGATCGACCCGGCCGGATACATCGTCTATCATGTCCCGATACAGTCGGCCATCAGGATGACAAACGCGATGCTGGGAATGGACGATGAGGATCGCGAGATAAATGAGATGGATGAGAGCGCCCTTTTGGAAGTGGGCAACATCATGGTATCCCATTTTCTCGATGCAACTGCCGAACTGCTGGGTATCGTAATGCTTCCCTCCCCCCCGGAACTTGCCATTGATATGGCCCATGCATCGTTTGAAAATATCATCGCCCAGGTGGCTTGTGACATCAATGAGATCCTGCTCTTTTCCACGGAATTAAAAGAATCCGAAAACGACATCAGGAGCACGATTGTTCTTCTGCCTGAAGAAAAAACCCTGACAAAAATTCTGACCTTACTCGATAATTTACTGGAACAGGTTCCCTGACGGTCGGAATACCATGAACGGGCACACAATGGATTTGGCAGATAAAATCAATGTAGGGATTGGAGAGTTTTCGATCGGCTCAATGACGATGACCTCGATCGGGCTGGGGTCCTGCATTGCCCTGATTATCCACGACGAATACCTGAAAATCGGTGCTCTTGCCCATATCATGCTCCCGGAAAGCAAAGGCAGGGACGAAAGACCGGGGAAATTTGCCGACACTGCCGTTCCCCTGCTAAAGACAGAACTGATAAAAAGGGGTTCAAAACCCCGATCTCTCCGGGCAAAGATCATCGGTGGAGCCCGTATGTTTGAGAAATTCAGGGGCGATCTCGATATCGGTACGAGAAACATCGTAGCAGTCACCCAGGCCCTACAGGTTCACTGTATCCCGGTTGTCACCGAAGATACCGGGGGGACGTCGGGGAGGTCCATCACCTACACCCCCAAAAACGGCGGCAAAATTACTATCAAACAGGCAAATGGAGAATGGAAAGAACTCTAGGTAGAATCCCGGCGGCGCTCCTTGTGGCGCTTTTACTGCTCACCATACATCCAGCCGCAGGCGCATCATTTCACACCTACCGGCCGGGACCGGACTCTATCGTCAGCTACGATGTCAGGGATATCGCGGAAGGACAGGATGGCACGGTCGCTTTTGCCACATCATCCGGCCTCTCGCTGTTTGATGGGGAATGGATATCGTACCACCGCACCCCGTGGGATTATGAGACAGGAATGAGAGACGACTATCTCAGAACATTGTGCTTCGACAGTAGCAGCTCCCTGTGGATTGGATACGCAGCCGGGGTGCAGACCTACGATGGACAGACGTTTTCCAGTATCGATACAGGCAGGATATTCCGGCACATGCCGGTTCATGATATCCTGAGAACAGGGAGTGACATCTGGATTGCAACGGGCAACTCCGGCCTCCAGAGATATTCGAACGGCAGCTGGACCTGGTTTCGTCCCTTTCACGCCGGAGGACTGAACGCCTATACCATCGACCGGATGGCCATGGATCATGAAACCGGCGCACTATACGCCTTATCCGTTCACCATGGCCTCTGGAGAACGGATGGGGAGGGCACGGAACCTTTATTTGAACAGGTGCATGATATTCCCGCCAGTTCTGGAATCACCGGCCTTACCGACTACCCCCGGGGAGGTATTCTGCTCTATAACGACACCTGCATCTTCCACTACTCTCCCGCCGGTAATCTGAGTGTCATGCTCATTTCTGACGAACTTGGCAGCGCAGATGATATCCGGTTCAGTGATGTACAGGCGGCAGAAGATGGCACCCTCCTCATAGGGACGAATTCCGGCATGTATGTGGTCTATGATAATGAGATACGCCGCCACATCAGCAGGAGCACAGATGGCCTGCAGAATAACAGGATTGTCAGGGTCTTCCCCGATTCATCCCGGAGATACTGGTTTGTGACCCCCTATGAAACCGGATATTACATCGAAGAAGAACCTTCCCTTATCCCCGTCGAAATTACCTGCCCTTCCCTCTCCCCGGACAGCAGGACAACGACCCCAGAGCCCCTGGAAGTGGAAATAATCTATACAAAGGCAGGACAAACCCCTTACTGAATTTTTATGATTTTTAATGCATAGAGATCGACCGATTCCAAGAGGATCTTCTTTGCATCGGCTGTCCGCGATGCATCATTGCCGAAAATATCATGAGCCAGATATTCAAGGGTTGACAAATAATACCGTAATGAGCGAAAACGCCGTGAAATTCCATTATAATGGGCAAGTGCTTCGCTTTCCTGACCTTTTATTGCGAAGAACGTAAAATCCAGGAGCTGAACGAGATAATGTGGCATCCCCTTCTCCATTGCGTGGCCTCGATAGGTGGTATACGAGGAGGTTTCTCCGGAAATAAGGGCAAGGTTCATCCCGAAATAGACCGGTTCAAGGCTCTCGGGGTGATGCTGGATCATCTGCCGGACGACCCCGTCCGCTCCCTCAAGGTCTCGTTTATCGACCTTCAGATGATAGGCTTCACGAAGAAAATCCAGGTCATTATAGAACCGAACCGTTGCGATATTCAGCATTTCCATCCGCTTATCGTCATTTTCGTCTCTTTTCGCCTTCTGGATGCCTGTCAGGATGAACCAGCGTTCGGTGGGGAACCACCAGAGGCCAATCTTAGTCATAAACCAGAAGGCATTCTCCGTCTCAGGCGTCGCCATATAGTCGACCTGCCGGACTTTGTACATAGGGGGATTTGCTTTCACCAGTTCAATCAGCTGCTCGCGTGCAGCCAGTTCATAATCCTTCCCTGCCGGGGAATCCTTTCCTCCGGGTCCGGCCTTCTCTTCTGTCGAAAGTTTATAATAGCAAAAAGCCCGGTAAAAACCGATCCTGCAGTCATGCCGCCAGTAATCCCCAAGGTATTCCAATGATTCAGCATAGGCTCCGGCAGATAAGAGCCTGATACCGGCAAGAATTTTCAGGCCGCCTTATTAGAGGATTTACGCCTGGAACGGGCTGCATTGGAGATGATACGCTCAACAACCTCCGCTTCTCCACCCGGAGGTATCGTCTCCATGACCGCCGAGGCAATGCTGTCGATACATTCATCATGGGTGGCATCATCCAGGCCGGGAAATCCATTATCAAGGGCAGAGATGACATGTGCAAAAAAAACGGGAAGGTTTGATTGAATTTTTTCAGGATTCTGGCTGACATAGGAGAGGAGATCACGCTTCAGCAATTCGATTTTTTCCTGCTGAACCGCATCCGATAAATTCTCTCCCCTTGCCATTCTCCACCAGTAATTAGATCTTTTCCTTCTCAACCAATAAATGGTTAGGATTTGGATATATCGGCATAATAGAATTCACCGGCAGAGCGCTGTTCACGATCGAGGAATGAGCCGGGTTTGTTGATACGCGGCCTCCCTGATTTGTCCCTCCTGAACGTTATCCCGAGATTTCTCAGGAAATGGTTCATGCCGTCTTTCATCCCGTAAGGACCGAAGGCGGTTCCGTGAACGCCGGGTTCACCGTCAAACACCAGCATGCGTTCGCTGATCATATCGATGACATAGATGTCGTGGTCAATGACAATGATACCTGATTCCTTCCCTTCTGCATGCCGCCTGAGGATACGCGCCAGTCTCACCCTTTGTTCGACATCAAGATGAGCGCTCGGTTCGTCGAGAATATACAGGTCTGCATCCTGTGAAAGACATAAGGCAATGGCCACCCGCTGCAGTTCGCCACCACTGAGCTCGTCCACACGGGACTGCAGGATGGGGTTTAAGGAGAGCGGTTCGACGATTTCATGCTGATAATAGGATGAATCAAACGATCGTGTCGCCTGACGGAGAACAAATTCAACGGACGACGTTCCTTCAGGTTTGATGTACTGCGGTTTGTAGGAAATGCGGACTTCGCTCCCCATACCGCCCGCGTCAGGTTTTTCAACCCCTGCAAGGAGTTTTGCAAACGTACTCTTCCCGATACCGTTTGCACCGACGAGACCGAGGACTTCTCCCTTGCGTATCTCTCCGCCGTCGATATGGAGGGAGAACGTATCATAATGCTTCTCCATCGGGGGAATTTTCACCAGAATGTTGCGGTCGACCTCTCCCGAATGGGAACGTTTTTCAAAGGTAACCGAATAATCCCTGAACCTGACATTCTCCTCGGGGAGAAAACCCTCCAGATACTGGTTGATCCCAATCCTGACGCCCTTCGGGCGTGTGATGATGCCAAAAACACTCGGCTTTCCATAGACCACATGAACATTGTCCGCCAGAAGATCGAGAATCGCAAGATCATGCTCGACAATGATGACCGGTTTTTCTTCGGCAAGTTCACGGATCAGCTGCGCTGCCTGCATTCTCTGGTAAATATCGAGAAACGGGGTAATTTCGTCAAGGAAATAGAAATCCGCATCCCTCGAAAGACATGCCGCCAGTGCAACTCTCTGGAGTTCTCCTCCACTGAGCTTGTCAATCGGGCGGTCCATTATGGTACCGATATTCAGTTCACGGACATAGGTCCCCAGCATCCCGCGCTCGTCCGTCGAACCGAGAAGATCGGATACCTTCCCCCTGAACACCTTGGGGATATAATCAATGTACTGGGGTTTGAGCGCGGTCTTCATCGATGAACCGGCGATGGTCTGGAGATAATCAAAGAGCTCGGTTCCCGCGTATTTTTTCAGGACACCCTCCCACGATGCCTCTTCGGACGGGTTCCCGAGATTCGGCGTCAACTGACCGCTGAGTATCTTTACCGCGGTACTTTTCCCGATACCATTGGCACCAAGAATACCGGTTACCTTCCCCTCTACCGGGACCGGCAGGCCGTAGAGGGCAAATCCATTTACCCCGTACCGGTGGGTTGCCTGCTCGAGTTCTTCCGGCAAAGACACAATATCGATTGCATCAAAGGGGCATTTTTTTATGCAGATCCCGCACCCCACACAGAGTTCTTCTGAGATTACGGCTTTCCCGTCCTCCCCGATGACAACGGTCTCATCACCGGTCCTGACACGGGGGCAGTAAAGAATACATTCTTTCCCGCATTTGACAGGGTGGCACCTGTCACGGTGAACAATCGCAATGCGCATGATAAATCACTGAAAATATTATTGTACGGTCAGCAGTATGGTCCAGGTAATAAACCACAGGGAGAGGGCCATGAACCCCTGATAAAACCAGTCTTTTCCGCCGAGTTGGGTAACGTCAATCTTCATAAGGATAAAGATCTGTTTCTGGAACACAATAGCCGCAAGGAGGAGAAGGATCCCGATAAGCCCTCTTCCGGAATTTTCAGGAAGTGTAGTATCCCCTATTAGTGCAAAGGAAAGAAACCCGGCAAGAATACCCATGAAACATCCGATGGTGGTACGAAGGATTCTCTCGTTGTGCTCCTTTATTTTTGCTTCCTGCGTTTTTACAGGTTTTTGGCCTGGTTTATCTCCTGATATGGTATCTTGAGTCATCCTGCCACCAGTCATTATATTTTTGTGCTCCGACAATATGTAGTTTGGTACATCGATGGCAAATAAAAAAGGCATGAGCGGACTGGATCTCCGTGCATTTATCACAGAGTTTTGTGCCGTTCTTCCCCTGTGGATTGGAAAATCATACCAGTATGATTCATCGTTCTTCGGGATACGCATAAACGGCGAAGGTAAGAGCAAATATCAATTATTTATCGAAACAGGGGTCCGTATACACTTCTCCGGAGATCTGCCCCCCGCTCCGAAAAATCCATCCGGGTACTCGATGGTCATCAGAAAATATCTGAACGGCGGTCGGATTCTTGGTGTCAGTCAGCCAGGCATCGAACGTATCGTCGATATAGAGGTGGGAAAGAGCGAACGGCGGTATCACCTGATCTTTGAGATGTTTGATGAGGGGAATGTCATCATCTGTGATGAAGATTACCGCATTATCCAGCCATTCCGTCGCCACAGGTTCAGGGACAGGGATGTGGTCAGCGGTGAACTCTACACCCTCGCCGGCCCCGGCGCACAGGATATCCCCGATGCTGAAATGATGAAAGAGGCATTCCTGACCTCGGATACCGATCTCGTGCGGACGCTTGCAACGAAAATGATGCTGGGAGGACGATATGCAGAAGAAGTCTGTCGTATCGCACAGGTCGATAAATCGATTCCTGCAGTCGAGGCTGAACCCGGAATAATCTATCCTGCCTTCATCTCGCTGATCAACAGGGCGGAGGCAGGAAGAGACCCCTGCATCACCCGCACGGGGTGCTGGCCGTTTCCCATAGGGGGCGAAGAGGTTATTGCACGGTATGCAACCTTCAGCGAAGCCCTCGAAGCCTACTACCCCACTTATGAAAAAGAACCGGAAAAATCAGTTGAAGGCTCCAAGAAACTGACAAAGGAGGAGATCATCAGAAAACGGCAGGCAGACGCAATACAGTCATTTGAACAGAAAATCTCGGCGTACCAGGCAATTGTTGATGCAATCTACGAACACTACGGCGAGGTCGCAGGCATCATTGAAACCCTTGGCACGGCAAGTAAAACCACCTCATGGCAGGCGATTGAAGATATTTTGGCATCAAGCGATCTCCCTGCAGCAAAGGCAATTATTAAGGTGTACCCATCAGAAGCGGCCGTTGATGTGCTCGTCGGTGAAGACAAAGTGAACATCCATGTTCACGAGAGCGTTGAGGCCAATGCCGCCCGCTATTATGACCTGGTGAAAAAGTTCAGGAAAAAGCGCACCGGTGCCCTCGCGGCGATGGAAAAATTCCGCGAACAGCCGAAAAAGAAGAAAAGTGCGGAATTTCGCCCGATGAAAAAGGCATGGTACCATCGGTTCCGCTGGTGCTATACGAGCGACAATGTACTGATGATCGCCGGCAAAGACGCAGGATCCAACGAGGAAATCGTTAAAAAATATCTCCAGGGGGGCGATTACTTCGTCCATGCCGATGTTCACGGCGGAAGTGTCGTCATCGTCAAGGGAGATACGGCTCACTGGGATGAAGTGGCGCAATTTGCCGCATCCTATTCGAATGCATGGAAGGCAGGGCATTTTACCGCGGATGTCTATGCAGCGGAACAGCACCAGGTCAGCAAAACTCCGGAATCCGGAGAATATGTCTCCAGAGGTTCGTTTGTTGTCAGGGGAGAACGCAGGTATTTCAGGGACACCCCCCTTGGGATTGCCATCGGCCTTCAGACCGAACCGGAACTTGGTGTCATCGGGGGACCCGTGAAGGCTGTTACGGCGCACGCAAAGCACTATATTGTTCTTTCGCCGGGAGCATTCGAACCGAATGATATTGCAAAAAAAGTCCTTAAACGGTTGCGTGAGCAGTTCCCCGATGACTGGAAGAGCATCAAGACAGTCCTCAATGCCGAAGCAGTCATGGCATTTGTTCCCCCGGGCGGTTCGGATATAACGGAAGAACAATGAAAGCAGAATTTGAAGAATTCAGGAAACAGGTGGGAGAAATCCGTTTGTTTCCGGAATCCCTCGATGATCTATGGCATCTGAAACACCTTCTTCACGAAGGAGACCTTATCTATGCCCAGACGTTCAGAAGCCTGGAGTCACAGACCGATAAGCTGCGCCCGGAAAAATCAGAAAAACGACCGGTCCGGCTCGGCATCCGGGTCAGCAAAGTGGAGTTTCACCATAATGCCAACCGTTTGCGCATATCCGGGGTTATCGAACACGGCGTTGACGAAGGATTTTTCCATACGGTGAACCTTGAGACAGGACAGGAGATCTCCGTTATCAAACGATGGCGTGGGATGGATCTCGAACGTATCGACCGGGCAGTCAGGGCATCCACGGCAGGAGTGGTGCATATAATATCCCTGGAAGAAGGTGCGGCCGAGATCTACCGGATGCGCCAGTACGGCCCTGACCTCTTCACTACCATCACCGGTGGAAGTGGGAAACGGGAAGGAATTGATGCAAGAAGTCTCTTCTTCGAAGAGCTCATGACAGCACTGGCTGAAACGACCGGGCCCCTGGTAGTCGCCGGACCGGGATTTGTCAAGGAAGACTTTCTCAGGTTTGTCCGTCGGCGCAATGAGGAGATGGCCGGCCGGTGCCTGCCTGTTGAAACACGCAGGGTCGGAAAAGGTGCTGTCCAGGAGGTGATCGGCCAGGGGGTGCTCGAACGGATCACGGAAGACATCCAGCTGGCACGTGAGGTATGCCTTCTGGAACAGCTGCTCGCCCGAATGGGAAGCGGCGGCCCCATCGCCTATGGGACTCTCGAAGTGGAAACGGCGGTCGGATTTGGTGCGGTTGAGGACCTGATGGTCATTGACCACCTGATACGCGACGATAAGGTGACCGGCATCCTTGAAGAAGCGGAATCGGTCCGTGCACGGATCACGGTATTTTCTTCGGAGTTCGAACCGGGTAAGCAGCTGGAAGCCCTTGGCGGAATTGCAGCTCTGCTTCGATTTCCAATTGAATAAAAAAAGTATTATTCGGTCTTTTCATCAGCAGCAGGGGTATCCTCTTCGGCGGGTGCCTCGACGTCCTCTGCTTCAAAAACCGGTTCTTCAACAGGTGCCGGACGGGTGTACGTCTCCTTGAGAATGATCTCCCTAATCTCAGGGATAAATTCAAAGGTCTGGTGAATCAGCATACCACGTGCCATCATCCAGCGCTGGTCATAATTGATCCCCGGAGGCAGGATAACGGTAAGAACGCCCTCGTTTAGTTCGACATCCATATCCCTGCCGGTGTAGAGCTCGATGAGACCCTTCACTTTTTCAACGGCATCCCCGACGACTGCGTCAATGGTGTACTCGTAGGTAAGGGTTCGGCCTGCAAGCGGGTGGTTGAAATCGATGAGTGCCCGCTTTCCGACAACATTGACCACAGTCCCTTCCTGCCCGTCCGAAGAGATACGGGTCCCGATGGTCGGTTTCTGGGCAAAATTTTTGAGGGGTGCGGATTTCATGAGCGATTCGTCGTGGGCACCGTATCCTTTCTCGGGGGGTACTTCAACAGTACCGGTCTCGCCGACGTCTTTGCCCCGGAGCGCCTCGTCAAGACCGGGGATGATGTGGTTTCCACCGACACGGACGATGATAGGTCCATAGGTCTTCTTCTCATTGTAGAGGCCTTCTTCTTTGGCCTTCTCCTCTTCAGTGGTGTCAAAGACCACATCGTCATAGGATCCGGTGAACCGGAGCTTGATAAAATCTCCTTCATTAACAGCCATGATATTACCTGTCTATATTAATAGGACAGCACTACTTAAAATAATGAGTTCTCCAATCGAGGTAGAGATCAAACTACGCCTGGACCGCCCTGATGAGATACTCCGACGGCTCAGGGAGACGGGAGCCACAGCCATCGGCTCATCAAAGCAGGAGGATACCTACCTGAACGCCCCTCACCGCGACTATGCACAGACCGATGAAGCCCTGCGGATTCGGGCTACCTCCGATGGCGCCCAAATCACCTACAAGGGACAGAAACTGAAAGGGATGGATGCAAAGGCCCGTGAGGAGATCAACCTGCCGATCAGTGATCCGGGTCAGTTCATCAGGCTCTTCTCCGCGCTTGGGTTCACCCCTACGGCACAGGTCAATAAAATTCGTGAAGAGTGGACCTACAAAGGAACCACCATCTCCCTTGACACCGTGACGGGCCTTGGAACCTTTGTCGAGATAGAAGTGATCGCGGAGAGAAGCGACTGCACCAGGGCCTTAGAGGCAATAGAGCAGGTGAAAAAAGATCTGGGTATTGAAGGGGATCATATTCAGGAATCCTATCTTGAACTTCTTCTCGCTACAACGAAATAAGGTCAACCTGAATATCCTTGGCTTCCTCTCCGAGGAAGATGATGGCGCATTTGCCTTCAGCAGCCGGCCCGGGGTTGACAATCACCGTCCCTTCTTCCTCTACCACTCCCATCTGGTCATGAATATGACCGCAGCAGACCAGGTCGAAATTCTTGAGATATTTACGGATACTTCGGCAGCCGACATGTGCTCCACCCACTTCATCCAAAATGCCGTGGGGTGGTGCATGAACCACCAGGATATTATGGGTGTTCCGTCCGCCGCGGGCCATCGCCTCTGTGAGCAGCTTATCCATCTCTTCTTCGGACAACTCAAACGGTGTCCCGAACGGCGTCGGGTTGGACCCCCCGACTCCCGTCAATGTGATGGAGCCTATTTCAAGCGACGTTCCATGGAGGTTAACGGCATCCGACGCTTCTATGATGTTGATAATCTCTTTTTGATCACAGTTGCCGGGTACGGCAAAACAGGGGACATCGATCATATCGAGAACCTTCCGGGCATCTTCCGGCGCCCCGCAGTCGGTGAGATCCCCTGCAATGATCACGAAATCCGGCCCAAGTTCAAGGAAGGCGGACACTATCTCGAACTGAGCGTGAATATCGGTAATGAGAAGAATTTTCGTCATGGTTATTGGTTCTCATCCCTGCTAAAAAACCTTATGTCCGCGTCAATCCATGAACCGGTGGCTTTCCCGTGAAGGGCAAGATCGCCCAGGATATGCTGAATATCCGGCAGGACATCGCGCGGCGTTGTTCCTGCAAGCGGTGTTCCCGGCAGAGGGGTAAAATAATGGGCATGGATCTTCCCGTACCGGGTTACCTCCCGTATCTGATCTATCGTGGCATACAGGTCCCCATCGGTTTCGAATGGAAACCCGAAGATATAATCCACGATGGGTGTGATGCCATGATCACGGCAGAGTTCGGCAGCCCGGATAGTATCCTGCGCAGTGTGCCCCCTCTTCAGAAGGCGAAGCACCCGGTCACTCCCGGACTGGGCGCCAAAATGCAGCTTCGTATTCGACGCATAGGTGGTGATCAGTTCAAGCGAATCATCCGTGATCCATTCGGGCCGTACTTCGCTGGGAAAGGTCCCGAAAAATATCCTGTGCCCCTTTAATCCACGAAGCAGCGCCGCCACCTTCTCCAGACGTGGATGGATGCCATCCGACCCGTAGGCAAGAGCATTGGGAGTTACGAACCTGACATCCCGATAGTTACCAACAGCGTTCACAATGCCATCGATGGTCCGGTGCCGCATTCTGTTGCCAAAAAGACAGGGTGTCTGGCAATAGGCGCAGCGGTAGGGGCATCCGCGGGATATTTCAATGGTTCCCTTTACCCGGGTAAACGGCAGGTACGCGGGAAGAAATACCTGGTGGGATACCGGATTGCAGACATTCCCGGAACATACCCCGGGGGGAAGCTCGCTGTTCTCCCCCTCAATGTGCCGGATCAGGGCGGGAAGGGTAAACTCTCCTTCTCCGACCACTACATAATCCGCATACGAGGCGACCTCAACCGGGCACGCCGATGCATGAGGCCCCCCGACAATCGTAATGCAGCCTGCATCTGCAATCTCATCGCGATAATGGGGTTCATCAACGGAGTTCAGGCTGTAACAGGTGATATCATCTGACGGACATCCGGTCTCATGGAGAGTGATGCCCGACTGCTCACATGCCGCATACAATGCAGCATACGAATTCCTTGCCCATTTTATCGACCTCCAGTTCACCTTCATGCTGCTTCTCATCGCCTCCTTCTGCCATCAGGGGATTATCTCGCATCCGTGATACTTCTGGTGGGCAAACTGCCCCATGGATACCGCTCCGGCTGCAAGCAGCCTCTCCACATCAGGCTGGATCGTTCCCATTGTTTCATGCAGGGATTTGACCGTCTGGTATATCCATTGCCTCCCTTCCACTGGCCAGGGCTGAAGGATATTCGAGTAGAGGCACCTTCCGCCACAGAATGCATATTCGTCACATCCTGCACAATCGCCCCCGATGGGGATATGAGGAAGCGCCAGCGGGTCTGCATCCCTGATATGACCGGCATAGTACTCTTTGAGCCCTCCCATGCAGGGGCAGGGAGCAATGTACCCGTCAGGAAGAATGCTGTAATTCTCACATCCCGAGCCGCACCGTAGCGGTGTCCCCATGGTTCCTTCGATCAAATCCTGCATTGTATCAACGAACGGGTACCACATCCTCACCCTTCCTGCACGTTCCATTGTTGCAACCCATATCTGCGCGAGTGCCTGCAACCCCGGAATATAGGAATCCGTTACCCACTCCCCGAACCGCCGGCTTTCATAGTCCGCGTAGAAATTCGCATTCATTTGCCAGTGCACTGCCGCAAATGCAAACACCTCATTCTCTGCAAGATGCATGACATCCTGGAGGATATCCGTATCTTCTGTCACCGTCATCCGGGCAATGATCTCCCCTTCGTACCCGTTCTCAATCAGGTGCCGGCAGTTCTTTAGCACCAGCCGGTACGTTCCCCGCCCCCGGTGGGCATCATGGACCTCTTCGCGGCCATCGATGGAGACAAGTATCGTACTTATTGCATTCAGATACTCGGCCTCCATCCTGTCCAGCAACGTCCCGTTCGTGTGAAGTAAAAATGTTCCCCATGGGATTCTGTCCATAATCCGACAGACGGTGTCAACAGACATCAGCGGTTCTCCCCCGTAAAAGGTTATTGTGGGGGACGGGTCTTTGCGTAAAAAATCCTCCAGTTCCGTGAGCGGGTAGAGTATGTCCGACTCACACGAGATGGGAAGTTCTCTCCACGCATCACACAATTCCGGGCGGTATATACTTCCTTTACAGTATCTGCAATGCAGGTTGCACTGGTCATTAACCAACAGGTGATAATGCACGTTGTCACTCCAAAATATTGGTCGTAAAAAAAAATCTGTTTATTCTGAGGATTCGCAGGTAACCTCACCGGAACTTCCGTCTACCGTAACGACGGTGCCGTTCTCAAGGTCCATGACACTTCCCTCGGGCCTGTCCACCATAGGTATCCCCGCAATGATTGCACCGACGGCAATGATAGGTTCAGCATCAAGATTGATGATCGCGACCGGGGCCTTTCCATTCCGTTGCAGAGCATACATCACGTACGAACCCACCGTTGAACCCTTTCCATAGGGAAAAACCAAAACTTTGCCTCCGACCGGGACACCTTCAAGGGGGTGCCCGGCTTCGACCACCATGCCTGTTTCCGGATCGACCCCCGACAGAAATGAAATTGGTTCATGGCTGACAAGAATCTCTCCGGTACCGACACCTTCAGAGATGCTCCGGGCTCTGATTGTAATGGACATACCAAATAAATGTAGGTACAGCAAAGATAAATACAGCATGGATGAGACCATCATCAATACCACAGCGAATGATACTGAAATAGCCTACAAGGAAACAGTGGAGCAGTCGGAACTGGAGGATCTCAAGATCCGGATTGCGCTTCAGCAAAAGGAGATCCTGAATCTCAAGAGCGATTGCGACCAGCTCAGAAAAGAGAACAGCCAGTTGAAACGCACCCCGCTCTTTGTTGCCGTTGTCGTCGATATTTTTGAAAACGGGGAGGTATATCTCCGGCAGCAGGGCAACAACCAGGAATATGTCACGACCGTCTCTGATGAGCTTCGTCATGTAATCAGACCTGGGGTGAAGGTTGCCGTCAATAATGCCCTGTCGGTCGTGCGCACCATCGACAACTCGCATGACACTCGCGTCAGGGTAATGGAGCTCGAGGAATCGCCGGATGTGACCTTTGAACAGATCGGCGGTCTCAGAGATGAGATCGAAGAAGTGCGTGAGGCAGTCGAATATCCCCTGACAAGACCGGAGATATTCAAAAAAATCGGTGTTGAACCGCCGAAGGGAATCCTGCTCTACGGACCGCCCGGAACAGGAAAGACCCTCATCGCAAAGGCGGTGGCACATGAAGCACATGCGACCTTCATTCGTATGTCCGGCAGTGAACTGGTCCACAAATTTATCGGAGAAGGAGCACAGCTTGTCCGCGACCTCTTCAGTATGGCACGGGAACAGGCACCGTCAATTGTGTTCATCGATGAAATCGATGCCATCGGAAGCACGAGGATGCACGATGGCACCTCGGGAAGCGCGGAAGTACAGCGCACGCTCATGCAGCTTCTCGCAGAGATGGACGGCTTTGACAATCGCGGGGACGTGCGCATCATGGCAGCAACAAACAGGGTGGATATGCTCGACCCCGCACTCCTCAGGCACGGAAGATTTGACCGGATCATGGCCGTCCCCCTCCCGGACGAAAAGGCACGGCTGGAAATCCTCAAAATTCATTCAGGACGGATGCATCTAGCGCCGGATGTATCACTCGAAGAACTGACACGCATGACGGACAACACCACCGGAGCAGAACTCCAGGCAATCTGCAGGGAGGCGGGAATGCACGCGGTCCGCAGGGAAGCCGAGGCTGTGGATATGCGGGATTTCACCGGTGCAATCACCAAAGTAAAGAATAAAACAATCAGCACGGACATAATGTTCCTGTGATATCATGAGACTTCTGCTTGTTCAGAAGGAGGGTACGGACCTCTATTCGACGTTGCGCGACTCCGAGACGAGCAGGACAATTCTCCGGTTTTATCATCCGAAAAAAACGGCCTGGGGGGTCTGTATAGATCTCGCCACCCTGGGCAGCGCCCTTTCTCTCGTCTCCGAACTCAAATGGTATCTCCAGCGGTATGTAACGCTCCCCCTCCTCATTCTCTCCAATGGCACCATATGCACAACGGGCTACGCACAGATCATCTATGGCCGGGAGGATTCGGTCCATCATGAATGGAACCATGAGATCCTGTTTGGGATCACCAACGGAACACTCCGTGAACAGCTCTCCGTCTCACCGGACAGCGCGATAAACATCATCGAGGAATTTTCTGAAGGAAAGGACACCGTCTTTAAGGCACGCTGCTGTGAAGAAGAGTGGTGATTATTGACTACGCGAACATCGCGCTGTCATAATTACTGAATTTTGGATGGTGCGAGATACTGAAACTCACCTTATCGATCGCTTTTATAAAGTCGCTCTGGAAGACACTGGACCTCTCTGCCCGGATGGCAAACATGCCCGCCTCGGTACAGACGGCACGGAGCTCGGATCCGTTCTTTCCCTCGGTAAGCTCAGCAATCTCCATGAGATCCACGCTTTCATCAAGGTTCATGGATTCCGAATGAATCTCAAGAATCGAAAGTCTTCCGACGCTGTTCGGAAGCGGGATTTCTATAATGCGGTCAAATCTTCCCGGGCGAAGAAGTGCATGATCCAGTATGTCAATCCGGTTGGTTGCCCCGATAACCTTCACATCTCCCCTGCTGTCAAAACCGTCCATATCTGCGAGAAGCTGCATAAGCGTGCGCTGGACTTCGCGATCACCGGATGTCGTCCCTTCCGTTCGCGTCGCACCGATGGCATCGATTTCATCGATAAATATGATCGACGGAGAATTTTTCTTGGCAAGCTCAAAGAGTTCCCTGACAAGACGTGCCCCCTCGCCGATATATTTCTGGACGAGTTCTGATCCAACGACCCTGAGGAAATGCGCCTGTGTTTCATGGGCGACGGCACGGGCAAGAAGGGTCTTTCCGGTTCCCGGCGGCCCATACAGAAGAACGCCCTTCGGGGGCGAGATCCCGACAGAGGTGAAGAGTTCCGGTTTGGTGAGCGGGAGTTCAACGGCTTCCTTGATCTCGCGGATCTGCTCTTCAAGACCGCCGATATCGTCATATGTCTCAAAGGGCGAATCGATGACTTCCATGCCATATATCTGGGTATCGAAGGACTCGGGGAGTACCTCAACGATGGTCAGTGACTGTTGATTCAGGGTGCATCTCAGGCCGGGCTTGATATCCTCCGGTTTCACATAGTTTGAAACCCTTACCATAAACCTGGGGCCCGCACTACTCTGGATGATGACGCGCCCTTCATCGATAATATCACTTACCGTTCCAATAACAAGGGGAGGGCTCCGCAGTTTTTCTATCTCGCTTTTGAGTTTTCTTATCTCCCGCTCATACCTGATCTTCTGTGATTCAATATTTTTCTTTTCAATATCGAGCTGCCGTGCATGCTCTTTCAGCTCCATATTCCGGCTTTCAAGCCTTGCTATCCTGTCGAGGAGATATTGCTTGAGTTCCTCCTCGTTCCTGTGATCATCATCACCCCCTGTATTTCCGGTCATAATTATCCTCGTAGGACGCATCATATCAATGGTGCCATCCGTTCACAGAGAAGAGAACGGACGGTCCTGCGTCATGTCTGATATGTGTATTGGATAATGTTCTTTATATATAATTTGTTTCTGTCTGAATGTTTGCCAAAAATATCCAGAAATTCGGCCTAATAACCCAATTCATACAAATATCTTTCTTATCATCCTTCCAAAGGCATCCGGTCTTCAAGGAAGTGCTTCTCCCCCGTCCATCACACTCAGGCCGTGAATGGAAATCAAAACCATACTACGCACCCTTGCCCGCGGTCAGAGGGGGTGCTTACCCATATAGAATACTTATTTAGCTGCCAGTGCAGAAATGGTACCAGCGATAGTTATGTCAGAATGTGAAGTTTGCGGCTGTCAGGTGAAGGGAGAGCCCATTCTTGTCCAGATTGGGGGGGCAAAGATGTGGGTCTGCCCAAAATGTGCAAAACTCGGGACAGAGATAAAACGACCCCCTCATGCAGTACCGCCAGGTGCGAGACCGGCCACGGGAAAGGCCGCCCCCCAGCAGCGGCGCAGGCCGCGTGATGTCTTCGATATGATGCAGGGCGAGGTCGTGGAGAATTTTGGAGAACTCGTTCGGGAAGCACGCATGGAAAAAGGATGGTCCCAGAAAGATCTTGCCCTCGATATCAAAGAGAAGGAAAACCTGATAAAAAAGATTGAGACAGGTTTTATGCCTGAAGACGATGTGCTGAAAAAGATTGAAAAATCCCTCGAGATTACCCTCATCGAATCCATGGATACCGATATCCAGAGAGGGAAAGGGTCCGCAATGAAAACCACCCTCGGGGATGTTATTACCATAAAAAAGAGCAAAAAATAACTATACCATTAGAGCCTTTTTTTATCATCAGGAATCGGAGCCTGAAGAGGTATAGTATGTCGTCGCCACTGATTCTCATTAATCTCAAGGCCTACCGGGAAGGATATGGCCAAAATGCTCATAAAATTGCGCAAAGCGCCGAAATTGTATCAGAAGAGAGCGGAATTACCATCGGGCTCGCCCCGGGGTACATGGATATTCATCCGATCTCGCACCATTACGGTCTGCCGGTCTACGCCCAGCATATCGACGGCATCACACCAGGTGCACATACCGGGTCTGTGCTCGCTGAGGCCGTAAAGGCAGCAGGAGCCACAGGAACGCTTATCAACCATTCCGAACGTCGCCTCACATTGGCAGAGATCGATGCTGCGGTGAGCGCAGCGGCAGGTGCGCACCTGACGAGCGTGGTGTGTACGAACAATGCCGCGACCAGTGCAGCTGCAGCGTCTTTTTCCCCGTCGTATATTGCAATCGAACCACCAGAGCTCATAGGGAGCGGCGTTTCGGTATCGAAAACCGATCCCGGCATAATTGAACGAACGGTCGAAGCGGTTCGGGCCGTAAACCCGGATGTCCGTATCCTGACGGGCGCAGGGATCAGTACTGGTGAATGCGTTAAAATTGCCCTTGATCTTGGAACAGAAGGAGTCCTTCTTGCTTCCGGTGTGGTAAAAGCGGACAATCCGCAGGAAATACTGGAAGACCTGGTTTCCCTCTTATGAAAGAAGAGTAATCAGATCATGCTTGGTGATGACGCCAATCACCTGCCCTTTTTCCATTACGAGAACGGCATGATGATAATGAAGGGTATGGACGACGGTTTCGATATCCACAGAAGGTGAGACGGTAGGAAAACCGTCTTCCATTATATCATACACTGTGTTTTTCATCGAACGGCTGATTTTCCCCCCTTCCATCGCAGCAATTATTGCCGATTCTGAAATACAGCCGATGGGAACTCCTCCCTGAAGCACGGGAAGCTGGGAAATTCCATGCTCCTCCATAATGGCGACGGTCCTGACGATGGTCTCTGTCGGCGAAACGAATATGACCGGAGCATGCATGAGATCCCGTGCGGTGACAAGGGACTGCTGGGCACCGTTCAGAACATCGATGATTTTTTTGAGAGTACTGACCCTCGGATCAACCGAGCCGGATTCAATGCGTGCCACCATTGACTGGGACAACCCTGCCCTTTCAGCCACGTCGGATTGTGTCAGCCCGACCTTTTTTCGCAGCTCTTTTATTTCATTCGGGGCGGGAACATTCATAGAAATTACTCACAATCATATTGAAGGTCCGTTCTGTGAATGTATGCATTCTCATGCTAGTTATTCTTCCCGGTACAATTCGAGCCTCTGGATCAGGTAATCCCTCAGGTGCTCTTCCAGTGCCTGTGCATCAGAAGGAGATCCATTATAGGAAACAGCATACAACAGGACCAGGGCATTATCTCTCATATATGCCTCCGATGCCTCGATATCACGGTCAGGGAGAGGGATAACCAGAAGATGACGATCCTCCGGAAGAAAAGAGCATTCTTCTGAGGCATACTCCTGTGTGACCAGATCATCCCGGGAAGAATCATGCCCATCCCAGTCAAAACTTGATCGGATCGTCTTCTGTGAGGCAACCTGTGTCACCGCTTCCTCGCGGATGATACATACGGCCGTTTCCACCTGCTCGGGGACCGATGATGCTTTCTTCAGCGATTTCCGTGATTTTTCAGCCAGGGTGATGGTCCGGTCATACAGGTCCATCCTGAATGCAACCAGCATCAGGGCTATCCAGTGCGCCGTATCCTCATCAAGGCTGATAGTCCCCGAAATTCTGGATATATACTCGTCAAGCTGAGCCTTTTCTTCCATCATAATCTCACAACAACAACCTTCGCAGCAAACCATATATGTTTTTCAGAAGAGCAGGCCTGCAGTCAGGTGTAATTTCTTAAAAATGGAATGAAAGGAGTGGGAGTAGTAAGCCCCATTCTGTTTCTATGCGGCATTCAGCTACGCGCCATACCCGGGCCGGCCCGGACACCGTTACGCCCTGTTCTGACTTGCACCCGTAGGGATTCACCGTTCCACCGCTCCCTGCCGGTCCGCATCAGCGAGTTAACTCGGCCCGGAGGCCTTCTCGCCCGAAGGCTCAGTCGCATCATCGCTACCGGCAGGACGTGTCGTTTCTGTGCCATTGCCGTGACTCTCGCCACCCGCACTTGCATGCGGCTACGCGTCCGGATGGTGTGGGGACTTTCCTCAGCAGCACAACGTGCCACCGTCAGCCGCACACTCCCTCTCCTATTAATATTGCATCCGGCCATATATATGGGCATGGACGGGATTGCCGGAAGTGAGGGAAAAACGGCTGTCAGGTACGCACGGGCGGTACTTGAAGAACACATCGGGAAAAAATCTTCAGAATATCCCGCGCTTCCCGAATCATTTGAAAAAATGATGGGGGTGTTTGTAACGCTCACCATACAGGGCGACCTCCGCGGATGTATCGGTTTTCCCACCCCGGTGATGCCCCTGCGGGAAGGGATCCGTGAAGCAGCACTCTCTGCCGCACTCCGGGACCCCAGATTCCCCCCAGTCCGGCCGGATGAACTGGACTCCATCACGGTTGAAGTGACCATACTCACGCTCCCGGCACCGGTCAGGTGTCCCCCTGAAGAACGGCCACACTGCATACAATCCGGGCGGGACGGCCTTATCATAGCCGGGATGGGGAAAAAAGGGCTCCTTCTCCCCCAGGTCGCCGCAGAATACGGCTGGGACGAAGAGGAATTGTTAGACCACACCTGCCTCAAGGCGGGGCTACCCTCCGGTTCATGGAGACGCCATGATGTTGAACTGTTCTCCTTCCAGGGGCAGGTTTTTTCAGAAAACGAGGAACAATCGTGATTTCATTCGAAGTAGTACACAAAGATATCCGGGCACGGACGGGACGCCTCAAAGTCGGAGAGAAGATTGCACGGACTCCTCTTCTTCTTCCGGTGATAAACCCGCATATACAGCTTATTACCCCTTCCGAAATGCAGAAGATGGGGGTGGAGGCCCTGATCACCAATGCATATATCTTTTCTAAAAGCGGTGAATTCAGGGAAGCAGCACTCGACAGGGGCCTCCACGACGTACTCGGGTTTGATGGTATCATAATGACCGATTCCGGGGCATTCCAGCAGTCTGTCTATGGCGATGTCGCATTTTCGAACGTGGAAACCGTCCGGTTCCAGAGAGCGATCGGCAGTGAGATCATCGTTCCGATGGATATTGCGACGCCTCCCGACCGGGATTATGAAACTGCGCGGGAGGAACTGTCGACGACGATGGCCCGGATTACCGAAGCGATGACGATCATCGGTGACGGCCACCTTGCGGCACCAATCCAGGGAGGGATCTTCCCGGATTTACGAGAGGAGGCAGCAGCAAGGGTCAATGAAACGGGCGCGACCTTCTGTCCCATCGGCGCAGTGGTCCCTCTGATGGAGAATTATCGGTATAAAGAACTGGTCGAGGTGGTTCTGGCGGCAAAAAGACGCCTCAGTCCTTCTTCATGTGTCCATCTCTTCGGCGCCGGGCATCCGGCGATGTTTGCACTTGCGGCAGCAATGGGATGTGATGTCTTCGACTCGGCGGCATATGCGCTCTATGCGCGGGAAGGAAGGTACATGACACCTTCGGGGAGTCTGAAACTGAATGAACTTCAGGAGCTTCCCTGCGCGTGCCATGTATGCCGGACACATACCGCCGAAGAGCTGAAACAATCTCCGGATAAAGAACGCCTTCTCGCAATGCACAATCTCTCGGTGAGCCTTGCAGAAATTGCCCGCATCCGGCAGGCGATCATCGACGGTACGCTCTGGGAAGTGGTCGATGAACGCTGCAGAAGCCATCCGCGTCTCCTCGAAGGCTACCGTGAACTGCTGAATCACTCAGGTGAACTGGTGCAACGAGACCGTGTCTCAAAGCGCCGGTTCTTCTACCGCGGAGATGAGTCGTGCGCAAGGACCGAGGTGATCCGGTATCATTCGGTATGCCTCCGGTTCAGACCGGGGAAAACCTGTCACATCTCCATGAATGATAAGGTACCGGACGACACAGAGAGCGTATTCCAGTTCAAACCGCCATTCGGCATCTACCCGCCGGAGATGGCCGAGACATTTCCTGTCGGCCAGAGCGAAATTCCCGGATGGGACGAGGCGATGGTGGTGACCGGTCTTCAGGGTGTCAGAAAGTTCATTGAACACTATCCTGCAACGCGCTTTACCATCTCCTGCCCGGAGAGGTGGATGTCAACTCTCAAAAATACCCTCACGGGACTGGAGGACAACTATGTCTGCATTTGAAGTTATTGCCAGGGACGGGTTCGCACGTGAAGGCAAACTCACCGCCGGTGTCGGGGCAGATATCCGGACACCCGCAATCATCGACCCGGAAGGGCTGTTCCCGTCGCTTGGCAGCCATCCGTATGCCAACGTGCCGGTTACTGCACCGGATATGTTTGCCAGGAGATATACCGTTGAGTACGAAGATCTCACTGTCATCGGTCCCGGGATGGAGGAGAACCCGCCCTCTTCAGGTGTCGGCATTGTGCCCGGATGGCACATCCTCCGGGGGAATCCCCGGACCTATGCTGAGCTTGTCCTGGCATTCAGGGACCGGGCACCCCCCGGCATTGCATGGTATGCACCCGCAGCGGCCCTTCCCTCAAACGCAGCAACACTGGTATATTCCGGATTTGATCTCTTTGATTACCGGGCGGTCGACCTCAAGACGGCACAGGGCATATTCTGTACAACCGATGGTGAGATTCCGGCAGAAGAGGGATTTGCTTCCTCCCTGTGCCGGTGTGAGGGATGCCGGCAGGAAGACCTTCTCCTCCATAACCGGCTTGCCCTTAAGACGGAGCTTTCGGTGGTCCGATGGTTCTTCCGCAGGGGCCAGCTGCGGGAACTCATCGAAAAGCGGTGCCGGACGGAGGCATGGCAGGTCTCTGTCATGCGGCACCTCGATGCAGCCTATGCAGGATATGAACCATGGCTCCCGGCCGTTCGTTCATCACCGATGTCTGCCAATACCGGAGAATCCATGAACCGCGCCGAGATTCTCAGGTTTGCCGGACGGCTCACCTCAAGGTTCATCCCGTCCCGCACCGATGTCGCCGTCCTTCTCCCCTGTTCCGCGAAAAAACCCTATTCCCAGTCTCAGAGTCATCGGGCCTTCCAGCGGGCGATACAGGACCGCGCCCATGAGATCATCATCACCTCCCCGCTGGGAGTCGTGCCCCGGGAGCTCGAACTCATGTACCCGGCGGCACACTATGATGTCCCGGTCACCGGCTACTGGGACCGGGAGGAACAGGCATTTGTAACCGAAGTGCTCGCCGGGTACCTTCGGCACCACGGGTATTCCCGTGTCATTGCGCATTTGGAGGGCGATGCCCTCGCCATCGCACAAGCTGCGGCAGCTGCAGCCGGAATCAGTCCTGAATGCACCTGCCAGGGCCACCCGACAGGAAGTGAATCCCTGCGGGCGCTTGATGAGGCTCTCACCGGCGAAAGGAGAGGTGCACACAACATCATGCAGGGCACCCTCAGCTTCCAGTTCGGAAGCACCATCAGTACAAAGGGCATGATCATCAAGGGACGGGCCGGCCGTCGCAAAGTAATGAAGGGAAAAGAGCAGCTCTTTAGTATTGACGAAACTACCGGACTCTTTCGCCCGACCCTGCAGGGGTGGGAAACGCTGGGAGACGTCTATACCGTCACCATCGATGATTTCATCCCGCAGGGAGACGTCCTTGCCCCTGGCGTTATTGCAGCTGATCCCGCCATCCGGTCGGGAGACGAGGTCCAGGTACGGGGGCCCCGCGCATGGGCTGCCGGAAAGGCGGTGATGGGCGCTGAAGAGATGATGCAGTCCGGGCGCGGCGTTGCGGTAAAAACAAGGAAAGTGGCAAAGATCACCGATGACAGTTGACCTGAAATGGTGAAGACCCATCTTTTTTTATTGGTGCCGGTCGGGAGTTCCCGACATGATGATACGTAATATTATAAGTTACGGGCAGTCCAAATCTATGCCATCATTGATCTTCAACCAGTGGGGATGATTCCTGGTGTATAAAATACAGCATGCAGAAAAAATCGCGGAAAATATTTACGAATTCTGGATCACCGCCCCTCACGTAGCTCTTAATGCACAGGCAGGCCAGTTTGTCGTCATTCGAATTGATGAAAAAGGGGAACGCATACCCCTTACGATCTCCGCCGTCAACGGAGAAAATGTCAGAATTGTATTCATGGCAGTCGGAAAGACCACAACACAGCTTGCGGATCTTGTGACGGGAGAGCGGATACGGGATATTGCCGGACCCCTTGGTGTTCCCTCGGATGTGAAAGACTGGGGCCGCTGCGCGGTCATTGGCGGCGGTGTCGGTATCGCCTGCCTGCCTATTCTGGCACGCGCACTGAAGGACGCCGGCAACAGCGTAACAGGCATCATCGGTGCACGTAACAAATCCCTTCTGATCCTGGAAGACGAACTCCGTGATGCCTGCGATGAACTTGTCGTCTGCACGGACGATGGAAGCACCGGCTTCCACGGATTTCCTGCGGATATCCTCAAAAAAATGGTGGCCGAACAGGCAGTCGATGCGGTCTGGATTATCGGGCCCGCCATTATGATGAAGATCACGTCGATGGCTACCAAAGAAGCAGGAATACCCACATTTGTCAGTCTGAACCCGATTATGGTGGACGGTACAGGAATGTGCGGCTCCTGCCGTGTCACCGTCGGAGGAGAGACCCGGTTTGCCTGTGTGGACGGACCCGAATTCGATGCCCATCTCGTGGACTGGGATGAACTGATGACACGCCAGCGGATCTATCCGCAGCAGGAAAAAGAGTCCCTTGAACGCTACCGTGAACATACCTGCAGGTGCGGTGAACGCACATGAACCTGCGTCCGGCCGACATCAGAGTCCATGACTTTGAGGAAGTGGATGAGGGCCTTCCTGAACAGACCGCTGTCCTTGAGGCACTCCGCTGTATGGAATGTCCGCGGCCCATGTGCGTCCAGGGGTGTCCGGTCTGCATAGACATACCGGCGTTCATCAGCGCGATTGCTCATGAACAATTCCGGGATGCTGCACGGATCATCAAGCACGACAATATGCTCCCCGCAATCTGCGGCAGGGTGTGTCCTCAGGAGAACCAGTGCCAGGGTTCCTGTATCATGTCAAAAAAAGGAAAACCCGTTCGCATTGGTGCGCTCGAACGGTTTGTCGCGGACTGGGAACGCGAACACGGCGTTGAATCCCCTGAAGTGGCACCGCCCACAGGCAAACGGGTAGCAGTGGTCGGGTCGGGACCGGCAGGGATTACTGCCGCGTCCGAACTTGCACGGGCAGGACACAGCGTCACCATATTCGAATCTCTCCATACGGCGGGAGGGGTGCTCTCCTATGGCATACCGGCGTTTCGCCTTCCCAAGGATATCGTCGAATTTGAAATTGATCAGGTTCTTGCGATGGGAGCAGAACTCAGGCTGAACCACATCGTCGGCAGAAGTGTCCCCGTCGACGAACTGCTCCGGTATGATGCCGTCCTCATCGGCTCGGGGGCAGGCCTCCCCTATTTCATGGGAATCGAAGGAGAAAACCTCAACGGCGTATATTCAGCCAATGAATTCCTGACCCGTGTCAATCTCATGCATGCCGACCGTTTTCCCGAATTTGACACTCCCGTCATCAGGGGAAGCCGCGTTGCCGTCATCGGCGGAGGAAACGTGGCAATGGATTCTGCGCGAGTTGCACGCCGCCTTGGGGCAAAAGTTTACCTTATCTACCGCAGGCGGGAAGAAGATCTCCCCGCCCGGGCCGATGAGGTCAGGAATGCCATCGACGAAGGAGTTGACATGGTCTGCTGTGCAAACCCGGTGCGCATACTCGGGGGCCCGGCGGTCAGTGGCATCGAATGCGTACGCATGGATATGTGCGAACTTGATGCCAGCGGAAGACCCATCCCCCGTCCCCTGAAAGGAGAAGGGAGCCGCTTCACCCTTGATGTCGACATGGTCGTCGAGGCAATCGGGCAGGGGCCAAATCCCCTCCTCTCCGGGCTTATCCCGGAACTGAAGCGGGGGCCAAAGGGGAATATCCTCGTGGACGATGACGGCAGAACATCCATACCGCATGTGTTTGCCGCAGGCGATATCGCCACCGGCGCGGCAACCGTCATATGGGCTATGGGATCGGCAAAAAATGCGGCCCGGTCTATTAACCGGATGCTCGCCGAAGAGGACTGAGATTTCTCCCAGCCATATTTTGTTCTTCTTAACCCTTTTTTAAGCCGGACCATGCAGGCCGTTTTTCACCTTCATTCAGGCATTCTCACATGGAAAAATGAAAAAGAAAGGAGATACCGGTTATCGGATAATCTTCAGGCCTTCGTTGTCTACCTTGGTCTCGATGGCAATTGCAAGCCCGTACTGGGCGATCACCGCCTCGAGTTCCTGCCGGGGCTTCTCCGTAATGACGGATATGGACGGCCCAACAGAACTCATCCCCACACATTCAAATCCCGCCTGGCGCATCTTCGCCATGTACTGGTAAATTTCAAATGAATTGTGTTCGACTTCAGCACGCTTGGAACCCCTGAATTCAATTTCCCAGATCACATCCCCGATACCCCTGAGGTCATCCTTCACCAGTGCGGGAATCAGATCCATCATTATCAGATAGGCTTTCAGTTCCCGGTCGCGGTAATCAAGACTGCGTGCACGGTTCATGAGGACATGAAATTCGCTCTCGCCTGCTGCATCGGCCTCTGTCGGGGGGATGATGATGAACACGTTCTTGTCCTGTGCAAACGGGTGCTGGCATACCAGAGTGAGTTCATCACCCATCACCGCCATGCCCCCGTACGTGACGGCAGCGGGTCCGACTCCGGTTTCAAACCCACAGACAACATCACCCGATGCCGTCTCCTCCGCATAATTATGACCTACCAGAAGGCGCACCTGTTCCCTGTCAAGAGGGGACCCCAGTGCGGCATTGATGGCATGGGCAACGGCTATCAGGACCGTTCCCGTTGACCCGAGTCCGACGTGCTTTCGTTCATGGTCAATGACGTCAATTTCAAATCCACCGGTGTAGCCGGTCACTTCCTTCATCACGGCAACGAGGTGCCGGAGCATCGGCACCCGCGAGTAGTGGATCACCACTTCGGACGGCGTGCAGCGTACCGTAGCCTCGCCGTATATCTGGATAGCAAATCCGATTCCTCCCCCACCGGGATGATCCGGGGCAAACCGGTTCATATCAAGAACAGACGAGTGGATCCGTGCAGGGACACGGGCCGTAACAGGCCCTTTACACGGAGCAACGCGGTCTCTGCAGTCAAACCCGAGAGTTTTAATATTTTCTCCCGGGGGGAACGGGGAAAAGTCGTATTCAACGAGATCAAGGTCTCCTCCACGTATCGTCATTCGTGCCATTTCTTACCTCCTATCGATCAAAGAACATGTTCTTGCCTCCCGCCTTGAGCGGAATGCCATACGCCACAGAACAGTTTTCCAGCCATCCCAGGCGTAGCGCTGCAACGCCGGCGGAATACATGATACGATTATCCGCATTATGCAGTGCTGCTGTTTTCACAGCTGATCCGACGGCAATACCAAGATCCGCCATTTTTATCACACAGTTTGGTCCGGCAAAGGATGAAGTGCGGTCCGAAGCCGTATAGGCCTCCATCATGGCTGCACAAGTCGGGAAACCGCATCCACCACAGTTGAGCCCCAGGCTCGTGCCCCCGTCGCATCCAATCAGGACGCAGGCATCGCAGGCCTTCACATTCCCGGCATCACGGATGAAAAATCCAACACCGTCTGCTTCTCCAATGGAGCGCATCTCTGAGGAAAGAACATCCAGATCAGATCCTGTGATTATCCGGATGCTGATCGAATCGACGCCTTTCCCTTTGGGTGCGGTCCGTGCAGAAAGGGCCATCATATTGGCCACCGCAGCGATCGCACGCGCTTCGGGATTCATGGAATAGAGGTTACATACCAACGACTTAAAGGATCGTATTGCCTGCCGACGGAAAAGAACATCAGAAAAATTAAGAAATGGTGTATCGTTAATGGTCCGCGGGTACCGGATAACCGCTGCCGGGGGATATGAGCTATTTCTTATATTCCCTCTGGGTGTAGGTGTATTTATCCGAATCTCCACCTTTAACCACAATATAGAGCCATTCATAGACGGATTTTATGGCTCCGTACTGGTCGTACCGGCGCATGGAGAACCCGACCTTCATCCCTGAAACAAAGACGACCTTTCCCAGCATCTTCATTCTTCGGGCAATCTCAAGGTCATCTCCCGCATCAGAGACACGATAGCCACCGGCCTTCAGGAAGGCGGCTTTCCGAAATGCAGTATTTGCCCCCAGGGTGTAATAGAGAAGATGCGTATAGTACCCCAGTCGTGAAAACGTATTTGCAAGCATCAGAGAGAGCCTGTTGGAAAGCCCCTTCTCGATGGGGAAGACAGGCCCATACAATGTCACCGCATCCGGTCTGCGGGAAAATTCCTCGGAGATGACCTCGAGCCATTCACGGGGAAAGATGCAGTCTCCGTCGGTCGTCACCACAATATCCGACGATGCCACATCAAAACCGTCATTTCGCGCACCACCGACTTTTGGGCGTTTCTGGATGATCACCTGATCAGCAAGAGGTGCTGCGATATCTCGCGTACGATCCTTTGAATTTCCATCGACCACGATGATTTCATACCTATTCCTCGGCATCGTCTGATCATTCAGCGAGGTAAGACACCGGGCAATGTTGGCTTCTTCATTATAGGTCGGAATTACCACAGATATTTTCATAGCATTCAACCAAAGACGTGTGGACAGAGAACTTTGCCCGGTCTTAATATATGATTTCCAATTACTTGAAATTGTATCATAACAGAGAGGGACGATGCCAAAAAAGAACAAGATAAGATTACAGTCAGAAACTATCAGTTGCTCTTTTGCGCCTTCATAAAATCAAACACATGACGGATACATCCGTCCATATTCAGATACTCAAATTCTGCAAACCTTCCTACCTGCGAAATCCCCTTCCCTTCGACAAATTCCCTGACTATGGCGACATTGGACTGGTAAAACAGGTCGTAGACCACATAGGCAAATTTCTGCCTGAATACGGATGCATGGATGACATCGGAGGGGGAGAGCAGACCCATTGTGCTGAGGCCTTCGACCGTATGCCGGATAAGCTCATCATCCTCCATCTCGGATACGGCGTCACCGTCGTTATACGTGATCTCTGCAAGAACCGAGCCGCATTCCTCCGGTGCAACCTCCGTCGAATAATTGGAGGGGAAGGATACCCGGTTAAACATTCCCAGCTCTTCCTGAGGAACGTAGAGCCATGAATACGGCGCTGCAGCCGCACTGATACCAATACAGACGCATGCAAGCGAATTATAGCGAAGGGCGCTGCATGCCTTCATGACGTCCGGCGGGACGGCTGCAAGACACCCAAGGAGATGCTGCGGGGGAATTGTGGAGATACAGCGCTCGGCGCGTATGGTTTCGCTGCCGTTGCTTATCAGAAAGCTGCCGTCCTCATCGCGGACCACGGAGGTGACGGAAAAACCGGTTCGGACATGACCACGGACCGGTCCGGCAATCGCATCGATGAGTGCCGCAATCCCTCCTCTCACCGGGTAGGAAAACACCGATTGGTGGGTATATCCCTCCGTCTCAATCCCGATGGCAGACCTGATGATATCCTCAACCGGCGGCCGGGGAATGCGCCCGTCCACCCAGTGACAGGACATCAACTCGGCAGGATAGTTCCAGATCTTCTCATTATACGGGATCATGTAACATTCAGCAATTCCTTTCCCGAAGGTCGCATAAATCCAGTCACGGAAGTTCCGGGGAGCTGGAAGGGCACCTTTCTCAGCCTCAATCAGTGTCCGAACAAATTCGTTGATACAGAAAAAGCGGTCCTCCTCGGGGAGCTGGGAAAGCCCGTTTTCAAACGGGTATTTTACATATGCCCCTTTATAGAAGATCTTGGTGTTCCGGTCCCGTTCATCCCGGTTTTTCCCGATGACATCCTGCATCCATGCGAGAACCTCCGCATCACGGGAAAATATAATATGGGATCCCCCGATGTCAAAGGTAAAACCTCCCTCCGTATGCGAACGGCACAGACCGCCGATAACGTCCTCCTTTTCAAGAACGATAACCTCTTCCCCCTCTTCATGCATAAGCCGGGCAAGAGTAAGACCGGTCAGGCCGCCGCCAAGTATCACCGTTGTCACACAGAATAGTTCTCCCTCACACCAGAAAATGACAACGGAAAAAAGATGGATTGGCTAAAGAGATCAGCGGGCCTGAATATACCATCCCGTATGGGTCATATTGAGCGTCTCTTCGCTGACCGGTTTTGTCAGAAGACTGACGATGATCATCGCAAGTACAGAAAAGGTCAGGGCGTACAGACTGAAATGTACGGGTAATTTGAACATAAACTGGTGTATGTACGCAAAGATGCCGGAGAAGATCAGGCCGGCAGACATACTGGCGATGGCACCGGCCGCAGTCGCCCTGCGCCAGTACAGCGCCGAGATAAGAGGAACGGCAAAGGTTGCAAGCATCACACCGATGCCCATCCAGATCAGCCACGCCAGCATCTCAGGCGGGTTGATGGCAAGGAACAGCGACACAGCTGCGGCCAGGAATACACAGACCTGACTGACCCTGAGCACCTGCTTGTCGGTTGCATCAGGCTTCAACAGATTTTTGAAGATATCCCACGAGAACATCGTGCCGATGGTCAGCATCAGCCTGTCCGTGGTTGACATGACCGCAGCCAGTACAATAACGGCAAAGACTGCCCAAACCAGCACATTCGGTGAAGCATATTCGACCCCGTACATAAAGGCGAAATCCTGCGCATTGACGGTCGACGGGAGGACGAGTTTCCCTTCTTCAACAAGCACCCGCACGGCAAATCCGGCGGTCTTGACCAGAAACATGACAACGGCATACACGGCAAAGGCGATCAGGGGGGACCATTTGAAATACCTCGCCTCCTTGGCGGCAAGGACATTGTTGATGACATGAGGTGCACAGGCGAGGCCTACCATCAGAAGTATCCCGAACGAGAATAAAAATTCGGGAGTACAATATGCATATCCTGCATACGCAGGCGACGGGTAATATGGCATAACCATATTCGGGTCGAGGGTGGAAAGCACTTCATTGATGTGCGTCAGGCCTCCTGCAGACAGTATGACCATGGGGGCCATAATGATGACACCGGCAATCAGGATGATCCCCTGAATGAGCGTTGTCCACGAGACCGCATACAGGCCGCCGATTACCGTATAAATGGTAATAACGATCGCTGAAATGATAAGGGCAGTGATATGGGATATTCCAAAAAGCCATACCAGCACGATGCTGATGGCGGTGTACTGACCCACCAGATAAATGAGGGATACTACGATCCCCGAAGCGGCGGCAAGGCCCCGTACAGCCCGCGGACTCTCGAACCTTTGGGCAAGATAGTCCTCGACGGTCATGTACCCGCTAGTTCGGGAAATCGAATGGAGCTTTGCCCCGAAGACAATGATCGCAAATGAGGCCGCGAGCGGAACAAATATCTGCTCCCATATTCCGGGCCATCCGGACGTAAACCCGAATCCGCTCACGCCAACAAGGGTCATGCCGGAACATACGGAGGCAACCATCAGAATGGTAAAAACCCAGAACCCCAGAGATCTGCCTGCAAGAATATAATCCTCTGTCGAGTGGATCTTCTTCGATGCCCAGCTTCCGATACCAATGAGAAGGATGCCATAGAGCACGATGATGCCCACCGTAAGCACATCACTCATCAGGTTCTTCCCCCCTGAAATGGAACCCCCACCAGATCAGCACAAGGAGGCTGATACCAACGGCGGCAAAGACCATTGCAACTGTAATCGTCGGCAGTCCGAACATAATATCATGCTAATATGCACCATGCTAACATATAACACAATCGCTCCTATGAACCGATCGTATACGAGGAACCGAAGGGAAAAAGAAAATTAGCGATATTTTGGGGAGCTTGTCTGTGAACCACGCTGCATTGCAATTTTCCCGGTTCTGACAAGCTCCTTAATCCCATACTGCCGGAGCAGATCCTCGAGGGCGTTGATCTTCGAGGTATCGCCGGTTACTTCGAGAATGACGGTCTTTTTCCCGACATCCACGATGCGTGCCCGGAAGTTGTCGGCAAGCTGCATCACCTCTGCTCGCGTACTCCCGGGTTCGGCATGAACCTTGATCAGGGCGAGTTCACGGGGAACATGATCCGAAAAGGTGAGATCAGATACTTTAACAACTTCGATAAGTTTGTTGAGCTGTTTTTTTATCTGTTCTATCGCCTCGTCATCCCCGATTGACACGACCGTGATTCTGCTCATGTCAGGTTCTTCACAGGTGCCGACCGCAAGACTTTCGATGTTATAACCGCGCCGGGTGAAAAGACCGGCAACCCGTGACAGGACGCCGGGCTTGTTTTCCACAAGTATGCTCAGGGTATGTGGCCTCATTTTCTCTCTCCCAGAATCATCTCATTGATTGCGGCCCCTGCGGGCACCATCGGCATGACATTCTCCTCCCGTTCAATACGGAAATCAAGCACGAACGGTCCGTCGGTAGCAATGGCGGTCTCCAGTGCCGCACGGACATCCCCGGGTGCATCCACACGAAGTCCGGGAACCCCGTACGCCTCGGCCACCCTGACAAAGTCAACCGGCGTCAGTTCGGTAAAAGAATACCGTTTCTCGTAGAAGAGTTCCTGCCACTGGCGAACCATGCCGAGGAACCGGTTATTCAGAATTACAACCTTCACCGGAATATTGTACTGGGCAACCGTTGCGAGTTCCTGAATATTCATCTGAAAACTTCCATCCCCGGCAATGTCAAAGACCGGTTCACCCGGACAGGCAACCGCAGCACCGATAGCCGCGGGGAAGCCATATCCCATCGTTCCAAGACCACCGGACGATATCCACTGGCGCGGGCGCCGGAAACAGAAGTGCTGTGCGGCCCACATCTGGTTCTGGCCTACTTCTGTGACAATGATCCCCTTCCCGTTGAGGAGGTCTGAGAGTTCCTTTACAATAAACTGTGGCAGCAGTCTGCCGTCATCAGGATAGCGTAACGGAAAATCAGCCTTCCATTGCGCCACCCGCTCATTCCATATGCGGGGATGCTTCCCGGTCTCGTTCTCCTGCAGCATCTGACTGAGAACAATCCGTACGTCTCCGACGATCGGGATGTCGACCCGTTTGTTCTTCCCTATCTCAGCCGGATCGATGTCGATGTGGATGACATCCGCATTCGGCGCAAATGCCTCCACCTTCCCGGTGACCCGGTCGTCAAAGCGAACACCAATTGCAATCAGCAGGTCACATTCGGTTACTGCATAGTTGGCAGATTCCGTACCGTGCATTCCCAGCATTCCCAGGTTAAGCTCATGATCGCACGGAATCGCCCCCAGGCCCATCAGCGTCGTCGTCACGGGGATCTGCCATATTTCGGCAAATCGTACCAATTCATCCGCCCCCCCTGACGAAATCACCCCGCCGCCGGCATAGATCAGCGGGCGGTCGGCCTGTGCAATTCTCGATATTGCTTTTTCTATCATCCGGGGATGGCCCTGCAGCGTCGGCTGATATCCACGCAGCGATACCACGGAATCCGAATCGACATTGTAGTCAGCCGTCCCGGTCGTCACATCTTTCGGAATATCGATCAGGACAGGCCCCTGCCTGCCCGAACCCGCTATATAAAATGCCTCGTGGATAATGCGCCCAAGCTCTCCGGTCCGCTGCACGAGATAATTGTGTTTGGTAACGGGAAGGGTAATCCCGGTAATATCAGATTCCTGAAACGCATCCCGTCCAAGAAGGGTGGTGGGAACCTGTCCGGTAATGGCAACGACCGGAGCTGAATCCATATAGGCTGTTGCAATGCCGGTCACAAAATTACAGGCACCGGGACCGGATGTTGCGAGGCAGACACCGACTTTGCCGCTTGCCCGCGCATATCCGTCGGCGGCGTGAACAGCTGCCTGTTCGTGGCGAACAAGAATATGCCGGACATCAGAGTCATAGAGCTCATCATAAATCGGAAGGACCGAGCCACCCGGATATCCGAAGATGGTGTCGACTCCTTCTTTTTGCAGACTCTCAAAGAGTATCTTAGCCCCGCTTTTCATCGTCTTCCCTCAGTAAATGGTTCATACCTGCGACCACAGCCTCGACACTTGCGGTAATTATGTCGGTGCGCGCACCGCGGGATGTAATAAACTTACCGTCTTTACATAATTTAACTGTTACATCCACCAGAGCATCGGTGCCGCCTTCGATTGCGCTGACATGATAGTCCTCAAGACTGATGTCACCAACTGCGCTCACCGTATCCCGGAGAGCCCGTATGACAGCATCGACGGGCCCATTCCCGGTGGAGGCACCCGTTATCTCCTTTCCGTTGACGGCCATGGTAACCGAGGCTGTCGGAATGGACCTGTTCCCGGAGACGACCGTAAACTGCCGGAGATTGAGGACGGGGGCACATTCGATCTGAAGAACGGCATCGGCTATCGTCATCAGATCGGCATCGGTGATCCGTTTCCCTTCATCACCAAGAGCTTTGATGCGTTTTACAATTGCCGCAAGCTGTTCTGCATTCACGGCATAGCCCAGTTCCTGGAGAGAGGCCTGAACAGACGCGCTGCCCGAATGCTTCCCGAGAACAATCCGGCGTTTGCGCCCGACACGTTCGGGAGCAATCGGTTCATAGGTCTTTGCATTCCTCATGATACCATGGGCATGGATGCCTGATTCATGGGTAAATGCCATCGATCCGACGATCGCCTTATTGGCAGGCAATGCAATGCCGGTAAGCCGTGAGACCAGGGTAGAAAGGGAATAGATCTGTTCTGTTACAATGCCTGTCGAAACGCCGTAGAGCACTTCCATAGACATCACCAGCTCTTCAAGCGGGGTGTTGCCGGCACGTTCTCCCAGGCCGTTGACGGTGACATGTGCACAGGATGCACCCGCCTTAAGGGCAGTCACCGTATTTGCAAGGGCAAACCCGAGGTCATTGTGGCAATGGATGCTCAGCGGCGCAAACAGGAGCTCCGGGATCACCTCCGCTGTCCTCTCCGGGGTCAGGAGGCCGACGGTATCGCAGAAACACAACCGGTCCGCTCCATGTTCCACTCCCTCCTGAAAGAGGGATGATAAAAACTCCTGGTCAGCCCGTGAGGCATCTTCGCCGGATAGTTCAACGATAAGGCCGCGGTCCTTTGCGTATTCCACGGCTGAAAGAGCCATGGTCCGGATCTGTTCCCGGTCCTTCCGTAATTTTTCCCTGATATGAAGATCGCTTACCGGGACAACGAGATGAATGGAGTCAGCCCCGGCGTCGGCGGCAAGGTCAATGTCATGTTCAAGCGCCCGTACATAGGTACAGCACTCGATGTCAAGACCCGCTTCGGTAATGCGCCGGATCGCTGCAATTTCCCCTTCGGATGCCGCTGCAGAACCTGCTTCAACGACATGCACGCCAATGTCCGCAAGGGCGCAGGCAATCTCAAATTTCTGTTCAGGGTTAAGGGTCACACCTGGTGTTTGTTCCCCGTCTCTAAGGGTAGTGTCAAAAAAGCGCAGATAATCGAATAATAAAGCACTCACTCATAGGATTTCTCACCCAAAGTAGTATTATCCAAACCCCTTCTTAATGGTTGGGTTGGATGAGGAACAGGACCGGCGAAAAAAGATTAGTGCCGGAAATACCGTGTCCCGGTGAACACCATCGCCACATTCAGTCGGTTTGCGGCTTCAATGACGATATCATCCCTGATTGAACCTCCCGGCTGAATCAGAGCCGTTGCACCGGCACTGACTGCTTCTTCAAGGGCGTCTGGAAACGGCAGGAATGCATCCGATGCAACGGACGATCCTTCCAGAGCAACATTGGCTTTGGATACGGCTATCTTTGCCGCATCAACACGGCTCATCTGCCCGGCACCTATGCCAAGAGTTGCGACAGCGTCGGCAAAGATAATCGTGTTGCTCTTGGTGTGTTTGCAGACCTTCCACGCGAGCTTCATCGCCTCCATTTCCCGGGCGGTTGGTTCGCGTTCAGTCACCACCCGCCATTCTTCGGCATGCATGCGGGGAGTCCGCTGCACGAGTGCGCCACCATCGATGGACCGCAGCGCATCGGCCGGTTCTTCTTCGGGAAGGTAGAGGACACGCATGTTTTCCTTCCGTGACATAATCTTCAGGGCAGATGCCGTATAGGACGGGGCAATGACCACCTCGACAAATGTCGACGCAATCTCCTCTGCCACGTCATCGCCGATTTCCGTGTTCATTGCGATAACAGAGCCATACGCCGATACCGGGTCGACATCGCGTGCCCGGAGATAGGCATCAATCAGGCGTTCACCAACGGCGACTCCACAGGGATTATTATGTTTGACAATCACCGCTGCAGGAACATCGAACTCACGGACCAGTCCTACCGCGGCATCAACATCGAGATAATTATTATAGGACATCTGTTTGCCCTGCACCGGGACCTGAACGGCGATCCCCTTGTCGCCATACACTGCAGCCTGCTGATGGGGGTTTTCTCCGTACCTGAGGGTCCGCCCGTTTCGCAGCTGAACCGTCAGGACCTCCGGAAATTCTCCTGCAAGACCATGGAGGTGGTTGGATATTGCCGCATCATAGGAGGCCGTCCGCGCAAAGACCTTCTTTGCAAGGGAAAGACGCTCATCAGGTGTAAATTCCCCGCGCAGGACAGCTTCTCTGACCAGCGGATAATCTGAAGGGTCCATCACTACCGCAACATCGCGGAAATTCTTCGCAGATGCACGGATCATCGCAGGCCCGCCAATGTCGATATACTCCACCAGTTCATCAAGAGGAAGTCCCGAGTCGGCCATCTCTTCAAACGGGTAGAGATTGACCACGACAAGATCGATGGGCTCAATCCCGTGCCGGGCCATCTCCGCATCGTCCTTTCCACGCCTTCCAAGCAGACCGCCATGAATCTTCGGGTGCAGGGTTTTCACCCTTCCGTCCATCATTTCGGGCCATCCTGTGTATTCCGATACTTCGGTAAACGGAATCCCGGCTTCTGACAGGACCTTTCCCGTGCCCCCCGAACTTATAATATTGATATTATGTTCTGCGAGGACCCGGGCAAGATCGACAAGCCCCGTCTTATCCCATACTGAGAGGAGTGCATTTCTCATGCCTCCTTATTGCGCACACACTAACAAAATAGTAATGACGAACACCACTTCCGGTCCATGGGAACATCAGACGATACCCTTTGCACTTCGTACAAGCGGCACAGGTTATCTTCAGGCGCAAACAGTCCTTTCCTTTGCATTGTGCATGGACTTTTTTTCCCAGTAATGCCATAGATCTGCAGGTGAGAGAACCCATATTCCGGCAAAGCATCCATTGGTGTCCCGAGTGCAATGTACCCCTCATCGCCAGTACCTGCGGGTGCGGCACCAAAGGAGTGGAGCTGCCGCTCCTCAAACCATACGATGTCAGACCTGCACTGTCATATGACAGGACCCTGCTCCTGGACCTCCTGAACGAACGGTTCGGCATTAACCATCTCCCGGAGATTATTCTGTTCAATAAGACCGGTGGCCTCGACCGCAATGATCTGATCATAATAAACGGCCAGAGATTCGGATGGCTGGCCTTTGACCCCTTTTCCCGCAATTATAGCATAGAGATTACATCCGAAGGGCTTGCCATGGTACTGGAACAGGTGCAGCATGGCATCGTCGATATAACAGAAGAAGTGAAGAGTGGCGGAAAAAGACGGATAGGCGGCAAAAAAATCCCCTTTGAATGCGACACACCCGACGGGCCGGTACTATTGAAATCCGGGGCCCTTTATGGCACCGGAATATTACAGAACAGCACTCTGCGGATTAAGAAGATAGGAAAGGTCGAGCAAGGAATATGGAAAAATCCCTCATGGGATGATGCAATCAGGTGCAACAAGCCGCATCTGAAAAATCTGGAGCGGCATGCCATCAGATTTATCAAACATCACCGGCAGGAACGCCCGAATTGTAATGTATCCTTTTCGGGCGGAAAGGATTCCACCGTGGTATATGAACTTGCGCGACGTGCGGGAGTTACCGATAGTTACTTTGTTGACACCGGCATGGAATTTCCGGAAACCGTCCGGTTTGTAAAGGAAATGAACATACCTGTCATACTACAGGGGCCGGATTTTACGAAAGGGCTTGAGATGCACGGCCTCCCTAAAAAAGACAGCAGATGGTGTTGCGAATACCTAAAACTCGAAACGGCCAAAAGATGGCTGGAAAAACAGGGACCCTGTGTGACGGTGCAGGGAAACCGCTGGTACGAATCCTTTGCCCGGTCAACCCTTCCGGGGGCTGTCGAGAATCCGTTCTATCCGAAGCAGCTCAATCTCTCCCCCATCCGTGCCTGGAGAGCACTCGAGGTATTTCTCTATATCTGGTGGAGAGAACTTCCGGTAAATCCTCTCTATGATCAGGGACTGGAACGGGTCGGCTGCTGGATGTGTCCGGCAATGCTGGAAGCAGAAACCGAGATTGCACGGAAAAAACTCCCGGACAGCTATGCACAGTGGGATCGTGAATTGAAGAGATATACCCGTAAAGAGGGCATGACCGAAGATGCGCTGCGCTGTGGATTATGGCGGTGGAAGAGCCTGCCCCCGAAGATGTTGGAGCTCGTATCCGAACATAAAATCAAAATTAATACAAAAAAACAAATCAAAAAATGATTTAAACCAATATTTTGGATTATTCAAAGAATTTGAGCCTTAATTACCCTGAAAAAAAAATTCCTAATTCAAAAATAATATATAGAACCACTAACCATTAATTTTGTATACCTTTTACACAACGCCACATGGCAGGTTGAGATATGACCAAAGAAGAGAACACTGCATCCGGTCCCGGGGAGCAGGCCCCCGATACTTCTGCACCGTCCACGGGCAGAGAGAATTTCGACGTGGAGACCGCAGAGGGAGCCCCTTCCAAGGCCGAACTCGAAACACTTCGTACAGAGTATGCGGAGTTACAGGATCGCTATCTCCGACTCGCCGCTGACTTTGAGAACTACCGCCGGCGGATGGCAAAGGAAGTATCCGAACAATCCTTCCGTGCCATTGAGGAATTTGCCCTTGAAATTCTCGATATTGCCGACAACATGGAACGTGCACTGACAATCGAGGATACGCAAAACATCAGGGAAGGAGTTGAGCAGATCTACAAGCTTCTGAGTAATGTTCTCAGCCGGTATGAGATAACCCCGCTTGAATGCAAGGGGAAACCCTTTGATCCCGAGACACAGGAAGCAATAGCCTATGTTCCATCAGAAATCGATGAAGGAACGGTTATTGACGAAGTAGTGAAGGGATACCGCATGAAAGAACGGGTTATCAGATGTGCCCGTGTGGCCGTTTCACAAGGAAAACCTAACGAGGAATAACATGGCATCTGAAAAAATTCTTGGCATTGATCTTGGAACCACCAATTCGTGCATGTCAATAATGGAAGGTGGAAAAGCTGTCGTAATCCCGAATGCGGAAGGTGGCAGAACAACCCCCTCTGTTGTCGCATTTTCCAAAGATGACGAACGGCTCGTCGGTTCAGTTGCAAAACGCCAGTCGATAACCAACCCCGAAAGAACCATCATTTCCATCAAACGGGACATGGGAACCGACCGGAAGGTCGCCATCGGCGATAAGGCCTACACCCCGCAGGAAATCTCCGCAATGATTCTCCAGAAGCTCAAGGTTGATGCAGAGGCATATCTCGGGGAAAAGATTTCAAAAGCGGTCATCACCGTTCCTGCATACTTCAACGATGCCCAGCGGCAGGCAACAAAGGATGCCGGTAAGATCGCGGGGCTTGAAGTCATGCGTATCATCAACGAACCGACGGCAAGCGCCCTTTCCTATGGCATCGACAAGGAAGAGGATGTGACCGTCCTTGTGTACGATCTCGGAGGAGGAACCTTTGATGTCTCGATTCTCACCCTAGGGGACGGCGTCTTTGAGGTGCAGGCAACCGCCGGAGACAACCATCTCGGCGGCGATGATTTTGACCAGAGAGTTCTCGATTATTTCGTTGACGAATTCAAAAAGAAGGAGGGGATCGACCTCAGGAAAGATATCATGGCAATGCAGCGTCTCCGCGATGCCGCAGAAAACGCCAAAAAAGAACTTTCCACGGTTCAGAAGACAAACATCAACCTCCCGTACATCACCACCGACGCCTCCGGTCCGAAATTCCTTGACATTGACCTGACAAGGCCGAAGTTTGAACAGCTCATTGAGGATCTTGTCGACAAGACCATAGGTCCTGTCAAACAGGCGCTCGACGATGCCGGCGTCAAGGCCTCTGAAATTGACCACGTCCTCCTCGTCGGGGGTTCAACCCGCGTCCCGATGGTCCAGGAAAAGATCAAGGCAATCCTCCACAAGGATGCTGACAAAGGCATCAATCCGGATGAATGTGTCGCCATCGGTGCCGCCATCCAGGGAGGAGTCCTGTCCGGGGAAGCAAAAGATGTCGTCCTTCTTGATGTTACCCCGCTGACTCTGTCAATTGAGACCCTTGGCGGCATCGCGACCAAACTGATCGAGAGGAATACCACAATTCCAACCCGTAAGAGCCAGATATTCACTACAGCCGCAGATAACCAGACATCGGTCGAGATCCATGTGATCCAGGGAGAACGTGCACTGGCAAAGGACAATTTCACTCTTGGCAAGTTCCAGCTCACCGGTATTCCTCCGGCACCACGTGGCATTCCCCAGATCGAAGTTGGTTTTGATATCGATGCAAACGGCATCATCAACGTATCTGCAAAAGATCTCGGCAGCGGCAATGAACAGGCCATTACCATCTCGGGCAACAAGCGCCTCTCCGAAAAGGAGATCGAAGAGATGGTGAACAAAGCCAAGCAGTTCGAAGAAGAGGATAAAAAGAACCGCGAAGAGATCGAAATCCGTAATAACGCCGATACTGCTGTATTCTCGGCTGAAAAACTGATTAAGGAATCTGCAGATAAGATCAGCGAAGAGGAGAAGACGAACATCCAGGAAGCTGCTGATGAAGTGAAGAAAACACTTGAGAGCGATGACACCGGGGCAATTAAGGCAGCCACCGAATCCCTTACTGAAGCCGTCTATGCAGTGACCATCAGACTCTACCAGGAAGCTGCTGCCCAGGCACAGCCGGAAGGCGGTGCGGGACCAACCTCCGCCACTGCCGGTGAAGGTGATGTCGTCGATGCTGAATACGAAGTAAAGGACGACGAAAAGAAGGAATAGACCGGTGCGAAGAATGGGTGGGAAAAATTACTACGACGTCCTTAATGTCCCGCGAAATGCGGACCAGAGTGAGATAAAGAGGGCATACCGGACCCTTACCAAAAAGTACCACCCCGATATAAGCAAGGAGGAGGGCGCTGAGGAAAAATTCAAGGAGATTAATGAAGCCTACAGCGTCCTCTCCGACCAGCAGAAGCGATCCCAGTACGACCAGTTTGGTCATGAGGCGTATACCAGCGCTTCAAAAGGGTCGTATCAGGGTGGTGCGGGGTATGGAGGTGGATTTAATGCCGACTTCGGGGGTTTTGGAGATATTTTCGACTCCTTTTTCGGAGGAGGCCGATCTTCGCGGCATGGACCCCAACCAGGTGCTGACCTGCTGATGAGGATACAGGTTACCCTGAAAGATGTGGTATTCGGTATCGAACGTGACATTGACATCATGCATAATGAGCCCTGTTCACATTGTGACGGAACGGGAAGTGAAAATAAAAAGACGAAAGTGTGTCCCCGCTGTGGCGGTAGTGGCCAGGAACGCCGTGCCAACAACACTCCCTTCGGACAATTTGTCAGCATGTCAACGTGCTCAATGTGCCAGGGGAGCGGAAGACTTCCGGAAGAGCGGTGCCACGTCTGTAACGGAAGTGGCCATGAAAGGGTGAAAAGGACGATCACCGTCAACATTCCTGCAGGAATTGAGTCTGGAATGAGACTCCGAATGGAAGGATACGGTGAAGCAGGTGATCCGGGTGCACCGAACGGAGATCTCTTCATCGAGATTCAGGTCATACCGGATAAAAAATTCACCCGCGTTGGTGACAATCTCGAGATGACCATAGAGATCAGTCCGGCGCAGGCGGCGGTTGGCACACAGGTGATCATCAAAACCATAGATGACAGGGAAGTAGAACTGAAAGTTCCTGCCGGTGTTCAGTACAATACGGCATTAAAGATTCCGGGAGAAGGAGTTCGCAGACGGGGCAGGCCGGGAGATCTTTTGGTCCGTACGAAAATAATTATCCCGAAACGCCTCTCGGGAGAGGAAAGGGAGCTCTACCATAAGATCCTCGAACTGGAAGGTCACTCGAAAAAAGAAGGATCAAAAGGATTCTTCCAGGATCTGAAAGAGAAGATGAAATGAAATCTTCACCCCCATTTCACACCATGAACCTTTTTTAACAAATGTTTCAAACGGGGCCGGGGCCATCGGGTTCACATCGTCCTGCTGGAATGCGGGTCATGAATGAACGAGGCACCATCAAAGGCCATCACCACATGAGAGCGTACATGAAGGGCACCCTGGATTTCGCTTCGTACATTACGCCCGTTCCCCCTGCTGTTTCAGATGCCGTATGCTCAGTATCGTGAAGAAGATCCCATAGGAATGCATCCTGATTGCATGTGAATCATACAAACCGGCATCAAACCGGGTGGAACCCATAACGAGACTATGCAACTTCCCCGGAGTATGGAACAATGACTGACATAACGATCACGATGATGGTGCTGACCGCCCTCCAATGGCAATAGGGGAAAAAATTGAAAAGAATTACACACGGGAAGGGAGGAAGAACCTTCCCGGGACTTGAAAAATAAAGATGATGCCGAACGGTTACTGCTCTGTTTTATTTGCCCTCATCGCCCCCTGGCACCATGATCTCGACAGGTCGGCCGGGCAGATATTTCATATAGAAGAGAAACACCCCGATTGTCGACGCAGGTGAGGGGGAAAAAGTCCACCTCCCTGTGGCCTGGGGGCAGTAAAATATCCCCCCGGTCGCAGGTGAAAATTACCCAATACGGACTCTTTTTATCAACTGAAATGCTATCCTTTACCACACGTACCATCCGTAAAACCCCGAACTACACAAGAATATCCGATTTGGGATGAAAGATTCCCGAGAATCTCCTTCGGATGACATCATCTCCCGAATTTGAAGAGGGCGCACATGCGATATATATTTGAACTCTCCGGTGAACACCCGGAGATTCCTTTTGCAGAACTGGAGTGCATCGGCACGGTCACTTCCCGTGATACACAGACTGCGGTGGTGGAAACAGAGGACCCTGAAAAAGGGCATAGGCTTGCATATACCCATTTTGTCATGGAATGGCTGGGAGAATGCAGACCGGAATATGCACAGATCAAAGAGATGGTTGAGTCCTGTGCCATCACTGCCGCAGGGACCTATGCTGCCAGAGTGAAAAAGATGCTGGATGCCGATATCCCTGATTCGCAGCTTGATCTCGAAAAACTGGCCGGTTCCTGTATTCATGGCAAAGTCTCGCTGCAGGCACCTGAAGAAGTCTATCGGATCATTATCACTGCTCGCAGGTGCTATTTCGGCAGGGTCCTGTATGCGATTGATCGTGGATCCTTCGGATACAGAAACCCGATGAGGCGGGCATTTTTCCATCCCGGAGTAATGATGCCGATCCTTGCACGGGGACTTGTCAATCTCGCCCGCGTACATGAAGGGGACCTGCTCTTTGATCCGTTCTGTGGCACCGGAGGGGTGCTCCTGGAAGGCGAAATGGTCAAAGCTGAGGTGCTGGGAAGTGATATGGACCTGACCATGCTGAAAGGATGCAGAGAAAATCTTCCGGACGCAAGGCTCTTCCAGGCAGACGCCACACGACTACCTCTCTGCGACAATGCAGTCGACGCAGTTGTCACCGATCTCCCTTACGGCCAGTCGGTATGTATCATGGCAGAAAGCATGGAACATCTGTATTCCAGGTCCCTCTCAGAGATACGACGCATCCTCAAACCGGGAGGACGTGCGATCGTTGTGACACATGTGGATATCGACATCATTGCGGCGGAGAGCTTTACCATCATCGGTTCCTATCACCAGAGAGTTCATAAAAGCCTGACACGACGAATCCTCGTACTTGGCTGATGCCCGAAAGGCATGAAGGCATAATGATATAGTCCTTCAGTAGAGAATATTGGGCATCAGCCGCTGATCGAAGTGGCAGATGAACGGCAGGAACCGGTATTACCGCTCTCCTGCGTGAGTGTGCACAATATGAATACAATTTCATTGATAAAAAACCGGTTTCAACATTATTCACCTGACCGGGAAATTGCAAAAACGGCCATCAGGCATCTGAAAAAAACTGAAAAAAAGCAGCTTTTCAGTGACGATCTCTCACAGATGCGGGCAGCAGAGGGGCGGTGGTATGAATCACTGATTTATGAAATCATGCTGGAGATCTCAAATGAATCCGATATGATTTCAGGAATAGTGCGAAAAGGAGCTGATGCGCCATTTCCCACGATTGAAGTAAAAATGGGTCAGAATGGCCTGTTTTTCTCAAACAGGGGTGACATCAATATCCGGGGAAACGGCCAGGATATCGCTGAAGTTGATCTCCTCTTCACCGCAGGTGACGGCAGAATCGGGTTTGCGGAAATCGTCACCTCCGGTTCAGATCTGCGGGAACTTGAGGAGGAGGTGCATTTTAAGAAAAGTCTTCTCGGTTACCTGTTCGGCCAGCCCTCAGTGCCGTTCATCCTCTTTTCATCTGTTGATATCTCACGATCCTCCGTCATCCGGCGCCTGGTAAAAGAAACGGAAAGTGTCCTGATCATGACCCGGCCATGCGAAGAACTGAAAATACTCCTGAAAAGAGCATCAATAAAAGGGATCCCCCGCCAACCAATACAGCATCCCAAACTTATCGACCTTTCGATTCTTCAGCCTCGCCGGCCATTCAATTATAAAAAAATCCATGACCTTCGCAGGGACAGGCTGATGAAGGAAATGATGAAGCGGAAAAGTCCCGATGATTTTATTAAAAAGGATGATATGCCGCCCATCGTCAAAAAAATCCTTTTCGGGGCCGTGCAGGAATCAGCCTTAAAGGTACTTTGGGAAGGAAGGAGTTTCAAAATCAAGGACAAGCGATACACCTATGACGAGATTTCAAGAGAATTTTCAAAGGTTGTTCTCGCTATCGACCTTCCGGCCTACGAACCTGTCATTTACCTTAGATCCAGAAAGAAAAAAGAATATCTGAAGGTCGTGGTCAGAAAATCGGGCGGTTTTCGTGTTGAAAGTAAAAGGACCCCCCGGATGACCGGATTCTTTCTCTGGCTGGAAATACTCAAACCATCACTGGGCGTTGATGTTGCAGGAAGATATGCTGAAATCTTCCTGCAGAATGCATAAGATACCCATCATGGTGCAGAGTTCCGGAGAAAGAACCCCTGCACCTGCATGAAAAAGAAAATGAGAATTAGTGGGAACAGTCGCTGTGCCCATCTTCATGATGGCACATGCTCTTGCCCTGTGTGAGGGTGCCGTTAATAAATAGTTCCGGTATGTCGTCGACCGGGCCTTCGACGCCAAGGAGAACCTCAATTCCCTGTTCACAGAAAAGTTCCACCGCACGGGGCCCCATACCTCCTGCAATCACATGGGTAACACCATGTGCTGAAAGAAATGCGGGTAAAGCGCCAGGCGTATGACCAGGGCTTTGGACCATCTCAGTTTTTACGATCTTGCCATTCTCGATGGTGACAAGAGTATATTCCGAACAATGCCCGAAATGGGCTGAGACAAATCCACCCTCCGTGGCGATTCCAAGGTTCGCTCTGACATCCGACATCAGTTCACCACCGTCCAGAACGACGGCCACGGAATCCTCCGCAGCAGCGGCCCATACCGCATCCGCGGGGACGTCCGCCGCGTCCAACACCATACATTACGGGTGTTCCTTCCGGACTCTCGTTGGTTTCATTAACGATACCTTGCGGACGGCAGGCACCAAAGCCCCGTCCAGTCATTGGTCCAAGTCCACGTGGACCGGTTTTATCAAATCCAGGCATAAATATCACTGAGTTGTTATTAATTACACATATGCGTAAAAATAATTAAAGGTATTTATATCGGCAACTATTCGTCGTATCCTGACGATGAGGAGATGTGATCTTCATTGCACTGCTGAAGGCAGCACGATTCTTCCGAATCAGCCTGTTCACATCCAAGAATGACAATACGCTTTCCATTCACGAGAGCATCGGCAATTTTTCTGCGCCCGTCGTGAAGGTCCCGCCATAATGTCTTCCTGGATACTCCCATGAACATCGCAGCATTCTCCTGGTCATGGCCGAGGAGATCCACGAGTCGAATCGCCTCCAGTTCCTCCTGATGCAACGGGATGGTGCCCCCTTCATCGTCAGGGTTGCAGCATGGCTGGTAACAGCGCCATAGCCCCTCACGCTGCATCAGGCGGCGTTTTCGTGGTCTTCCACGTCTCGGTCCACCCTGATCGCCGGGTTCACTCCATCCTCTCATCTATCCTCTCCTGATCTGCGATCTCAGCCCAGATAGCCTTGATGGACTGTGCAGCGGGGCAATCAAAGTCGGTCACAGGTTTGCCCTCCCTCACGGCTGTGGCAACATATTCGTCGAATGGAATCACCCCGACAAGAGGTATGTCCTCCGATACAAACCAGTCAGTTATCTGTTCAGCTGCTTTTTCCGAGAGATCGTATTTGTTGATCACTCCATACAGGCGAGGGCCAAACTGGCGGCATACACGGACGAGACGCTGTAGGTCATGAAGGGATGACACCGAGGGCTCTGCAACCAGAATACAGGCATCGACACCGCTGACTGCTGAAATAAGCGGACAGCCTATCCCCGGAGGGCCGTCAATAAGGAGTACCCCGCTACTGTCTGCATGGGCAATCGCCTGTTTTTTCACCTCGTGGACAAGGAGTCCCGTCGTCCCGGACCCGGGAAAGAGCCGGGCATGTGAAAGAAGACCAAACCGCGTTTTGGACAGGAATAGTTCTCCGTTCTGGATTTTTTCCATGTGTGCAGCACCGGTCGGACATACCTCCGTACAAACCGCACACCCGTCGCAGCGTATGGGATCGATCATCCACACACCGTCGGCCTGCGTGATTGCATCAAACCGGCATGCCTCCTCACACAGTCCACATCCGGTACACAGCAGATCATCGATGGTGCCGCACTCCATTCCATAGAACGGAGTGGTGGTAATGACCTCCGCATCAAGAAGTAAAGCGAGGTTTGCAGCATCAACATCCGCATCGGCAGTCACAAGCGGTTCACGAACCAGTGTTGCCATTGCAGCAGTGAGCATCGTCTTTCCGGTACCTCCTTTTCCGCTGAGAACCGCAATCTGGATCATTTTCCTCCACCTCCAAGATGTACGGCAGCATCGAACACACGGAGAAAATTCTCCTGCCATTCCACGCTATGCCGGGCAATCAGATCGCCTTCACCATGAAGCCGCGCCCATTCGCGGGAATACGGAATTCTCAGTAATAGCGGAATGCCTCTTTCGTCACAGAATGCGACAATATCCTCATCTCTTCCATCACTTTTATTGATCACGACACTTGCCGGAATACCCAGTTTTTCTGCCACATCGGCGGCAAGTATGAGGTCATGAAGACCAAAAGGCGTCGGTTCAGTAACAAGGATGCATGCATCAGCCCCACGCAGTGTCTCGATAACAGGGCAGGCGATACCCGGGGGACCGTCGATAATTACCGTTTCATCAGATTCAAACGACGTTTTCACGCTTGAAATAATGAAAGGTACGGCAACCTCGCCCTCATTGAGCCGTCCGGTGATGATCCTGAGGGTGGGGGAGGGGGTGCGCACTTCAACGGCGCCTATTGCACGGGGCTTCTCTGATATTGCGCGTTCCGGGCATACCAGCATGCATCCCCCGCAGGAATGGCACAACGAGGAATTGAAAAACACCTTGTCCTGCATCACAACAAGTGCACCATACCTGCAAAAATCTGCACATTTCCCACAGAGTGTGCACGCTTCCCGGTCTATCTCGGGATTTGCGACACAGACCGGAGAATCAACGTGGACGGAAGGGAAAAATAGATGAACATTCGGTTCTTCGACATCGCAGTCCGCAAGTGTGACATCAGCCTTTTGCGAGAGACAATATGCAATATTTGCAGCAAGCATGGTTTTTCCCGTACCGCCCTTGCCGCTAGCTATGACTATTCGAATCACGGCCGACACTCACTGGATGGACGGAAGGGTTCCTGCGCGGAACTTCTCAAGGGCCTCTTCAACCGGTACGCCCTGTTCACAGGTATATATCGTAATTCCGGAATTCCTGAGAGCGGCAAGCGCATTTCCGCCAACCTGCCCGGTAATGACTGCCTTTACATCATTATTCATGAGAAGCTGAACCACCTTGGGACCAACCCCCCCGGCGCCGTCTGCAAATGGATTGTCAAGGATCTGCTTGTCCCCCGATTCCTCATCAAGGATAAGTATTTGCGGGGTGCGCCCAAAACGTTGCTCAACGATCGGTCCCGATTCTGTTGTCCGGATACTTACTGCTATCTTCATAATGTTCAACCATTTATTTCACAAATGAGTATAAATATATTAACCTTCTGTCAGATGCGGTTCATTGTTTCGGCTGTGCAAGGAAACGATCGCAGACGGCCAGGAAATTTTCCACAATCCATTCATTCCGCACCTCCGGATGAAACATTACCCCATAATATGGCATAAAACGATGCTTCACCGCCTGAACACAGGAACCGGACTTCGCCAGAACAATAAAGTCTTCCGTGGGGCGTGGGGCATACCTGTGCAGTTCATATGCCATGAATTCACGTCGGTCGATCAATCCTTCCCTGGAGAGAGAGTGTATCGCGGTCATTCCGATTTCCGGTTTCTCCTCCAGACGTCCACCAAAAGCAAGGATCATTGCCTGCAGTCCGGCACACACTCCCAACACCGGACAATGAGGTGAATGGAGCCATTCAAACGCCTCCTTCTGATGGGTAAAAGCATTATCACAGAGCGCGGTCCCACAGAGAATTATCCCCTCTGCCTCGCATACATATCCTTCATCACATTCGGAGTAGTGAACCGAAGAACAGGCCTTATCATGTCCCCGGACAATTTCCATGATCGGGGCAACAAACTCATACCACCCAAGCGACTCTTTTGTACCGGAGAGATCAACACATACCATCATTTCTCTACCAACTCCGCCCCGGTGATTATGTATCGCCCGTTGTAATTTGCATACATCTTTTCTGCGGAGGTGATGCTGATCCTACGGGTAAAAAACGGGGCATCGACAACAAGCGTCTCCAGTTCTCCCCCTTCACCTGTCAGGGATATCTGCCATTTCTCCGAAAAACGCTTCAGTTCATCAATCATGCCGGTATCGATCGTTCGTCCCAGCCAGGTTGCATCAAAAGGAGAAGAAAAAACACCAGATATGATCGTTTCAAATCCCTCTGCAATCAGCTCTCTGAGATAGTGTTCCTGGTTAATATGCCAGAGGGGATTATAACAGCAAAGATCCAGCTCGTGGCAGATCTGCTGGATGCGTGTTGCCTGATAGACAGAAAGAATGGCTCCGGTAACAATCCCGTCGATTTCATACTGGTCACGTGCGGCAGCTATTGCATTCTTTAAATCGACGAGTTCCTTCTCCTCCTCTCCGCTGGTCGGATATTCGAGAAGAGAAATACCCGCCGCTTCCGCCTGCATTGAAGTCAGATGAATATTGGGAGTATGAAACATGTAACTCTCATCGTTTTTTGATTTCAGGGTTATCAGACATGATACGGATTCTTTCTCCATTGCCCGCCAACATGCAAAAACCGAATCCTTTCCCCCTGAGAACAGCACTCCCAACTGCAATGGTTTCTGCATCATTCCCTCCTTACAAAACGAGTCCTGTCGTACTACAGGAGGTCTTTTACCATAAAATGCCCGATTGCCTGCATGCTTCCCATAGAGACGGCAGATGAGAATGGTATGAAAGACATTTCCTTACGCATCAATATACCATGGCGTATACCTATGCAAAAACTCTGTCTCCCGAACGTTCGCCATAAACAGGTTCTCATTGGAGAACATCACGAGGGCCACTCACGCTGCCCATTCCCGACCAGATGAAATGGTTACAGCATTCAACATATTTAGCTATGCAAAGTCATCTTGGGCGGATATTGATAGGTAGACCGAATGTATACTTTCAATCATTACATATTCGGCAAATCGGAACCAGTACACTACTGAGTTTCTTCATTTTAATCGGATGTATGTAAAACTTAATTCCAAAATATATCCAATAATTTCCCCCCGTGCCCCACCACGGCATTCTCCCAACCATTCACGTCATCCCGACGATGGTGTTATGAAGGATGTCGAGGGTTGCGCCCAGGGCCCGTCCTGCATCACGCAGGTGATGATAGATCTCACGTCGTCGCAGGGCGTCCATGGCATCATCCGTATGCAGGAGAACTGCCATACTGAGGATATAGATATCCTCAATCTCCCGTGTGTGATCCCGAGCTCGGCGAATGCTCTGTTCAACATTCGGCTTATTGGATTTCATGACACGGACGCCATCAGCCAGAGACTGGGTGCCAAGATACAGTGCCTTGGCCATCGAGAGAATCGGGTCATCGGGACAGACGTTGAACGCATACATTTCGCGTGCCGTCTCATTTGAAAAATTGAGGATGTAATCCATCTGACGTGAAAGCCGGTATATATCCTGCCGGTCAAATGGCGTTGAAAAGGAATTTATCAATTTTTCCTCGATATCATGACGCATATTATCCACCTCGTCCTCTATTCTCTGGAGGACGACCGGTTCTTCCTGAGAGGTACCCTCCAGCCAGTGGATCAAATTGCAGACCCCTTCCAGCGTTCTGTCCGCCTGTTCTTCGAGCATCAGTTCGAAATCATACTGACGAGGGAATAATGAGCTGAATAGACCGGGTTTTTTCCTGATTCTCTGCGTCTGATTATCTTTCTCCATACTACAATTACACCCCTGCAAGAGCAAATAGAATGAAATAGGCGCATCCCGACAGGATGGCGGTTGCTGGAATCGTAATGAGCATGGCAACCACCACATCCTTTCCGACCGGCCAGTGCACTTTTTTTTGATTTTCCGCTGCGCCAACACCCAAAATAGACGATGATATGATATGGTTCGAAGATACCGGAGCACCTGCCAGCGTGGACAGAGCAATGGATGCTCCGGAAAAAATCTGGGAATTGAATGAATGGATGGGTTCGATCCTGAAGATTCGGTTTCCAAGCGTATTCATAATACGCCAGCCGCCTCCAACTGTTCCGAGGGCCATTAATACCGCACAGACAATTCGTGCCCATAAAGGCACTGCAATGCTGCCCGACTGTCCAGTGGCAAATAGAACGAGAGCAATAATTCCCAGCTGTTTTTGCGAATCATTTGCACCATTGCCAAAGCCCATTGCGCCCGCCGTAATCCAGTTGAGCTGCATAATCTGTTTATTTATCGATCTCTGCGAATTTCTCAGCACTACATCGGAGACCTTATGCATGCAGTAACTCCCGACGAATCCAATAACAACAGAGAGCACCAGGAACACCAGTACCTTTGTCACCCCAACCAGTTCATGTGGGGACAGGATCAGCTCGGTTACTCCCCAGTGAACACCACCCATGCCGGCAGATGCAATTCCCGCACCGATGATTCCACCGACAAGAGCATGCGTTGATGAGGAAGGGAGAGCGTACTTCCAGGTCACCAGGTTCCATGATGTAGCCACCATAAGTGCAACCAGCAGGACAACAACCGTCTCATCGCTCGAATCCATTGTCAATAGTCCGGAAAGAGTAAAAGCAACCGCCGAACCACCCAGAAGGGCACCAATAAAGACCATCACCGCCACAAAAATGATACCCTGTCGTGGCTGGGCCGATCGTGAGGCGATGAAGGTCGCGGCAATCGAAGCTGCATCCTGAAACCCGTTGGTAAACGTGAAAAAAAACGCAATCAGGATGGTGATTACAGCAATTTCAAGCATAAGCACCGTGGCAATGTTCTTATGAGAGAATGATTCGCCTCGTGCGGTCAGGTGAAAAATCCCTCCGCCATAATCTTTTTTTCAGCATTAAAATACATATCCCCCGAAAAGGGAGGACATCAAAAAAAGCACGTCCATCCAGGAACGCGAATTGCTCCGTCATCGTCTCATGAATTATTCCATCCATCGGAAGAGCGGCACGAGAACCGCCTTCTTTACATTCATTCACTGAATGCACTTCTTCACCCGTGCCGTTACTGATCCCTAAGAGTTCTCTGCAACCCACTGCGGGAAAACCCGCTTTCGTCCCTTGGGTGATATCTGCTTCAGCCCGAAAAATTCACACAATAGCGGACATAGTTCCGGGGATACATGATGCGCCTGCTCTCCCTGAGCGGGTCCCTGAAGGTGATCCCGGAAAGGTCTTTTTCCACCGTTGTGATATAGGAATGGTAACGGAGCCGTTGTATCTCCGGCACATTTCGATACATTCCTGCCTCTTCAGCTGAAATATTAATATATTTTTCAAATATTTTTTTATCAGACACCCCATGGATGAGATGATATTCAAGAATAATGTACTCAGAATCATCCTCTTGGATAATGAGCCAGCGCAACGGATTAATACCCGGCACCGCCTCTCCACCGGTCTGGAGAGTGACATAGAGTTTCAATCCTGCATGGAAAAGAATGAAACATACAAAGATAGCCAAATATATCCGTATATGTGCTCTGTCGGTCTTATTCAGAATGAATAGCGACAGAAAAATACTGCTCATGATCAGCAGAAACAGGCTTGGGCCGTGAAGGATCCCCGCTGTATATTTTCCGGTTGAAAAGGGGTACAAAAGAGGAATTCCGGGATATGCCAGATAGTCCAGAAAAATATGCAGGACTGCTCCACCCAGGATCGCAAAAAAAATGCCATAGGATATGCAAACCGGAAATTTTTCCTGGACCACGGGAAGACGGCTCAACCCCCCGATCATGATAAAGGCTGTAATTGATATCCCCACCACCCCGGCAAAACTGTGGGTAATTCCCCCGTGGATAAAGATATAATCCGAGGGATTATTCTTCGGCATCACCTCAAACAAAATATCAATATCAGGAACTATCGCCCCCAGAACCGCAAACGGAACAAGGGATACGGAGCCTATGGCAAGAAGCGGAAGAGATGCGGCAAAGGCGTGAGTGATCGAGTCCACTATTCCAGATAATACGCACAGGTACTAATTTTTATTTACGGGCACCTCATGGCCAGGTAAAGATGACACTCCGGAAAGAAAGAGCCCGCAGGTATTTCTTCTGATCCTGCACCAATATAGTTGAGTGGTTATGAAATCGAATACAATGCGGTGGACAATGATTGCATTGCTTCTCACTTGTTCCATCCCCCTGGTTTATTCCGTTACCCCCGCAGCAGCGGTCATGGCGGGGGTGTCGGTTGCACCGGCACCGATCAACATCACCAATGCCCAGGCAACCATGAATATGGCGTATGAACAGGGGAACTGGCCGAGGGCGGCCGCCTATGCAGAACTGATAACAAAGAATGATCCGGAAAGCAAAGCAGATATCTGGTGCAAATGGGAATATGCCCTAAGAAAAATGGGTGATTTCAGTGCAGCACTCGATGCGGCGAATGAAGCTGTTGCACGCGATGCACACCATCACCAGTGCTACCTGAACCGGGCCTATATCCATCTCGCACTCGGCAACTGGATGGAAGCCCAAAGCGATGGCGAATCAGCACTCGTCTACGCGCCGGGAGATGCGACGGCGTACAATCTTATTGCTCTTGGTCACCTGGGGCAGGGCGATGACAGGAGCGCACTCATTGCCGCTGAGATGGCAGTACGTCTCGATCCGGATAATGCGGAATTTCTCAATACCAAAGGGATGATCCTCATGAGTTCCGGCGATTACAAAAAAGCCCTGCAGGTACTCAACGACGCCGTCGAGGCTTCGGGTGAAGGGTATAACGCTCCCTACCCTGGTGCATCCACACCCGAAGAAAACCTTAATGAATCCCGGCGTCTCTATAACGAAAATTCAGGTTCCCCTTATCTGATATATGCAGCAGCTGGCCTGATCCTCATTGGGGCTGCAGTGGCGGTTCTGATTCTTCGGCACGTCAGGAAATAATCATGCATCTCGAAAAACCCGGCATCAGGATCCTTGGCATTGCAGAGAGCTATGGTGAAAGAGAAGCATCTCTTCTTTGTGGCATTGTAATGCGAAGGGACCTGATTATCGATGGATGCGCCTTTTCACGGGCAACCGTGGGCGGAACGGACGCTACAGATGCTGTTCTCGCGATATGGGATGCGCTGGGGCGCCGTGACATCAATGCAATAGTACTGAGCGGATGCATCATCTCATGGTTTAATATTATCGATCCAGAATACATACAGAGGAAAACCGGCATTCCTGTCATAGGTGTGTCGTATGAAGAATCTGAGGGACTGGAGGGCGATATCAGGCATCACTTTCCCGGCGATGAAAAAAGGCTCAGTTCCTACAAAAATCTGGGAAGCCGCTTACCCTATCTTCTCTCTACCGGCAAGACCATCTTCCTGAGAGTATGGGGAACTGACCATGCAAGCGCCGGAAGACTCTGCAGCATCTTTACCCGGCAGGGCCATGTCCCCGAACCGGTGAGGGTGGCACGTCTCACGGCCCGCGCTGCCGACAGGTTTCAACGATTCGGATAATAATTAAAATTCGATGCCTTTTCTCCCACGTACACCTTCGGTGAAGTAATGCTTGATCTTCACCATCTCGGTGACCAGATCTGCATGATCAATAAGGGCAGGATGGGCATTGCGCCCGGTGCAGATGACCTCAACATGGGGCGCTCTTTTTTCAAGCGCATCGATCACCTCATCCACAGTGAGAAAACCATAATACACGGCAATATTCACCTCATCAAGCACTACCAAATCATACACACCCGATGAAAGAATCTCCCTGCAGTTCTCAAGCCCTGCACGTGCCGCAAGAATGTCCTGTGCTTCGGGCCGGGTAGCGACAAAGCGCCCACTACCATACTGGACGATGGTGAACTCATCAAAGTAGTTGGTTAAAAGGAGCTCACTGGTATCTGAACCCTTTATGAATTGGGCAAAATACACCCGTTTTCCAGAGAGTAACGTTCGCAATGAAACACCGAGTGCCGCTGTAGTCTTCCCTTTGCCATTACCGGTGTATACATGGACGTAACCTTTCCTGTCACTCATCATCCCTTCCGATTCCAAAATATCCCTCATTTCCCGGCCGTATCAGAATCTTTGTAAGAAAATGTGATAAGGATATTCTTCTTCTATGAAATTCCACTCCCGATTTTTACATTTGTTCGGGATTTGAAGCGAAATCCGTTTTATTCCCTTCCTGTTGATCAGGAATCAATAGATGCCATCCCGGGGTCACCCATCCAAGGGATGCGTTTGGAAGAATCCTCCAAAAAGACAACCGGGTACTCATCCCCTGATACAGCCATCCAGACGTAATTTTTTATTTTATCTCAAGGACCTGAATGACATGCCAGCCAAACTGTGTCCTCACCGGGCCGGCTATGGCCCCCTCTTCTGCACTGAAGCACGCCTTCTCAAAATCGGGAACCATGGATCCCTTACCAAACCATCCGAGGTCTCCCCCGGCCTTGCCTGACGGACAAAGGGAACATTGGCGTGCGATTGCTCCAAAATTCTCCCCTGTCTCGATGCGGGCAATGATCTCTTTTGCTTCCTCTTCATTTTTTACGAGGATGTGGGAAGCATGTACCTGTGCTGGCATACCTATAGAATCATCTTCGGCAAGAAAAAAACTGTTCATCGATGAATTTGTTGCAGTTAAGCGATGCATGCCGTTTCATTGCACGATCCAGTAGGCACGTGTGATGATGATCACGATACCAGAGACGGCAGATTCCAAAAAAAGCACGAGGTATAGTCAAAGCAATGCAGCCCCGCCCATATCCCGAAGCTACTGCAGCACCATGTTTTGTAATTTCAATACACTGCGACATCATCTCCTTTACCCTCTTGATTGCCGGCCACCAGGAATCACACAACTGGAGGGGGGCTAAGCATTTGAACAGTCAGGCAACAACCGCTTCCCGATGATTGACTATGAATACATATCCGGTGTCTTGCTGCCTTGCGGTCCTGTTATCCATGGATGGAGAGTGGATTTTGCATGGAACCATTTCGAATTCGGCCCGAAATGAAAGGAGGGCGTCTCCATCATTCCGGTTTAGCATTCAGTTGGCGTATTGTTCTCTTTTAGGGTGCAATTTTTAGAAAACGGGAGATTTCCACCAGGAAATTGATCCCTTATCCTTAATTTTTTAATATGCCTGGTCTTTGAGTCCACCACATCCGCACCGAATCGATAGCCTGCTCAGATGGACAGATGAAATGTGGTCAACTTAGGACAGATGCAGCGGGGATCAGCACGAAAAATGCGAGCCGGGAGTGGCACCACCTGATGGGCTAAAGTCGACTGACGGATCGTTTAACATCTCATTCTCATTCAACCGGTATCATGGGCACCTTCGGACCTAAAATCACCGGGTCCATTCTGGAATTATTTTTCCCACTGCAGACATATAAATGAGAAAAGTCTTCTCTCCATCAACATCCAGAAGGCTATTGAGAAGGTCATCGTCAAAGGCATTCACGGCGCAGGTGCCACACCCCACTGCCTGGGCAGCAAGATATAGGTTCTGGCAAATATGTCCGGCATCAAGAAACAGACTACGAAATCCCCGTTCACCATAGCGCCATGTTGTGCGATAGGAATCAGCCACCCATAAAAAAACAACCGCTGCATCACGGATAAACCCCTGCTGGAGACTTCCCCTGAACACCATTTCCGCTGATTCAGAGGACTGGTTCACAACACCGAGGGCATGGTCCAGTGCACAATAACGGTATATTCCCGGTTCAACGTTTTTGACGTTATTGATCTGAAGAAATGTCTCTATCGGATGCCGTGCCCCTGCTGATGGTACGGTCCTGAAGGTACTGATACGATACGGGGATATCCATTTCACTCCCTGAGTGCACCAGAGGAGAAAAGACAACTCTGCAAGGGTGAGAGGGGAGGAGGAATATTCCCGGACACTCGATCTCTCTTCAATAGCCTCCGTCAGAAGCAGAGGAGAGGGTGCGGCATCATCTGGCAGAGGAAGGGGAATTCTCTCTCCGGAAAATGGCATTTCAAGTGGTGGAGACGGATACCCCATCATCTGATCGGAGGAGACCGCAAATTCATATCGAGTATAATGCAAAAAATTTTTCCCGGCATTCTGATACGAGGTCATCATTTTCCTCCCTACCTCGAATACCCCGCCCGCCGGTAAGCCCTAAGCCCACCCGCAACGTTATAGACTCCGGTAAAACCGTGCTGAAGAAGAATACTGCACGCAAGAGAAGAACGCCCACCTGAAGCGCACATGCAGATGAAGTCATCGGCGACCTGCAATTCATGATAGCGGTACCGCAGATCGGCAACAGGAATATTCAATGAACCCCCGATATGATCGGTCCGGTATTCGACAGGGTCTCTCACATCGATAAGACGCTTATCTCCCTGTGCCAGCATTGCATCCAATCCTTCGGCATCAATTACCGGAACATGGCCAGTCGGCAATCCCTCCATTGACCATGAGAAAAGACCCCCTTCCAGATATCCTATGACATTATCCAGACCCACCCTATGGAGCATCATGGCAATATTTCCCACATCCTGTTCATGAGCGGTGACAATCAGTATCCTGGCAGATGGAGGAATGACCCATCCGGCATACGTTGAAAGAGCGATATGAGTTGTTATTGCATAACTCCCCGGAATGTGCTGTCCCCCGAACGCGTCATACGAGCGGGTGTCAATCACCACAGTGTTGATTTTTTGCATCTCTTTTTTGAAGTCTTCCGGATCAAAACGATGAATCTCAGGAAAGCGTGTGAGAGATGGTGCACCGTTCCGGTTTACCTCGGTACACCTCGAGAAATGATCAGGAGCGGCAGGCATGTCTGTTAAGACTGCGCGAATGAAATCTTTACGATTTTTTATAAGGCAGGCAGGATTATTCCGTCTCTCATACCCGATAGTACTCCACTTCATGGCCCCTATCGCCCTGCCACAGAGGGACCCTGCACCATGAGCGGGGTATACAAGACAATGATCAGGAAGTGAAAGAACCTTCTCATGAATACTGTCAAAGAGAAGGGAAGCAAGGTCCTCAGCCTGATCGGGAAAAAGATCCGGACGGCCGTTATCCCCGACAAAAAGCGTATCCCCGGTAAAGACCGCAACTGGTTCTTCTCCCCGTGAATGATCCACCACCGGGTATATCACGCAATCGGGCGTATGCCCGGGGGTTTCCATCACCCCGAACGTCATATCCTCCAGCTCTATGGTCATTCCGTCTGAGACATGGATATGAGAATACGTGCAATTTGCTTTTTCCGGGGCATATATGTGTGCGCCGGTCTTTTCTGCAAGTTCAAGATGACCGGAGAGAAAATCAGCATGAAGATGTGTCTCAAAAATATGAGTGATCCTAAGATTCTCCTCTTTTGCCGTATCCACGTGCCGGCGAACATCCCTTGCCGGATCAATGACTGCACAGGTATCTGCACCACCAACGAGATATGAACTGTGGGCGATTCCCGGCACAAAAAATTGCTTGATTATCATCATTCTCACATCAAAGGCTTCTTAGGGCACCCATTCTTTTCTCCCGGTATATAACACCAACGTGCGATCAAAGGAATGTACCATGCCAGAACCTATCACGAAAGGTTTAATAGTTCACAGCGTTAACATACAACTCATGTCGGTCGTTAACACTGTGAACAACGTACGGCTCCCCCCCTCTTCCAGAAGGGTCCTCATTCTCCTTGAAGACGGGAAGCCAAGGACTTTCAAGGAAGTGACCGAAGAGGTTGATATTGCTCCACGCACAATCAGGTATGCAATTAAAAAACTGAAGGAATCTGGTTTGATTATCGAGAAATTCAATTTCAAAGATGCCCGCCAGGTACTCTACCAGACAAAAAAAGCAATTGCATCTGAAGAAACGCAGACTGCCACTGCTGCCTGAGGTTACCCATGAGAAGCCCTTTCTGCGACATCGTTGTATGTGACGAAATCGTCCGCCAGTATTTGCCACAGGTGCGTGCAGAGCTTGTTTCGCGCCTCGTCTCAAAAAAAGGAATTTCACAGAGAACGGTAGCGAAATACATGGGTCTATCCCCGGCAGCCGTATCGCAATACGTCAGCAGAAAAAGGGGGTGCCGTTTTATTGAGATGTCACCTGACCTTGACGATGTAATTGAAAAATGGGCGATATCCCTTATCTCAGGTGATGGTTCTGTTACCATCTGCGACATCTGCCAATGCGTCCATAATGACAAAGACCTGAAATAAGTATATTCGAAGCCGCTCATCCCTTCATGGACAGACCGGGGTTCGGTTCGCAATAAGACTATGAGGGATAATATTTGTATCTGCCAAAGTTTCACCAGGTGCAGGAACCGGTCCCCTGCAATGGATAGACCTTCCATGGGGTGACACGATGGATGATCGATTAGGGCACACGGACTGCACACTATGTTCATACCGGTGATCGTCACTGGGCAGGGCGGGCAGGGTTCGTTCTCCCCGATCTTCGCAAAAAAAATACCGGGTCCATATTGAACAAAAAATCGATAGGCTCTGTAGAATTCCTCAACAAGAACAACAAAGAATAATTTTTCATCACCATCCTGAGGTTATAGAGAATGATTTT
>OMKS01000026.1_pt1 | contig 104893 bp, 94 predicted proteins | sample 1674721 | NCBI WGS metagenome assembly OMKS01 (sample SAMN06264996, study PRJEB25208) | sediment metagenome | isolation source: hot spring sediment | place: USA: California | collected 2014-09-02 | reverse complement strand
TTGAGTGCCGCAACAGACGTTTTATTTGCACTCATGCTTTTGCTCAAAGCCCAGCCGACAACCATGCGGTTGAAAAGATCGATGATCACTGTCAGATACAACCATCCTTCCCGGGTAAAGATATAGGTGAGATCAGAGACCCATACCTTACCCGGTTCACTGACAGAAAAATCTCTGTCTAACAGGTTCGGTGAAACCGGATAATTATGGCTGCTGTCTGTGGTTACTTTGTATTTTCTCTTGCTTGTGGCAAAAATCCCCGCACGTCGCATCAGACGGGCAACACGGGATCTGCTGATAGAAATCCCGTGATCACGAAGTTCATCGGTAATCCTGGGGCTGCCATAGATCCCTTTATAGGATTTGAATATTTGTTTAATCAGTTCAAGATAAAACATATTGGTGATGTCCCTTTTGCTCTGAGGTCTCCCAAGCCAGTTATAATAGCCGCTTCGGGTGACTTTCAGGGTACGGCACATTTTCCCCACCGGAAATTGATGTTGATGCTCTTTGATATACCGGTACTTCATCGGGACGTCTTTGAGAAAATGGCCAAGGCTTTTTTTAAGATGTCACGCTCCATCTTTGTGTCGGCCAGCTCTTTTTCCAGCCGGCGCAGTTGTTCATCCGGTTCTTTCAGCTTGCCCAGACCCGGAAAAGCATACTGGCTGTCTGCTTTGTACTCCCTGATCCAGCGGTTGAGCATACCGGGATCGATACCAAGATCGCGGGCAACAGCAGAAGCATTGTCTCCTTTTGTGACAGCCAGCTGGACCGATTCCAGTTTGAATTCTTTGCTGTACTTTCGTCGTGAATTGTTCGATGACATTTGGACACCTCCTGTTAAGAATAACAAGTTAATAAAGTCTTAACTTCGTGTCCATTTAAATATAACAACTCCAAACCTTTATGTGGACAGCTTAAACGGATTTCGTGTCACTGATACAGGCGAATCGTTCTAACCGGAGATAATTCAGGCTGAAAATCTGGATTCTTTTCAGCAGTATCTACCCGCTCGAATCAACCAAAAATGCCGGGGACCGGGAATCCCGGATTCAGGATCCGTGCCGGTTCAGTGTCCCCATCTGGCCCGGACCCCCCTGACGTCGACGTGGACGAAAGGCCCGCGAAACTCCGTACGCTCATACTTGGCCAGCCCTCCGATGAAGCGCCGATACCACGGTTTTCCGTACATTCCGTCGATGATGTCGTAGAGAATCGCGGCATCCTGATGATCGGATCTGCCGTCTCCGTTCAGATCGTCCATCAGGCCGTCTTTCGGATTTTCGTCGATGAAGATGTCCGCGGCCCCTCCGTAAATATGGGAACTGTACCGGCCGTTGCCGATCAGCCGGTTGTAGTAGGGCGTACGATATCCGCTCATGATATGAAAGGTGTCACAGCGGTATCCGTTTTCATTCACCTTTTCCAGAATCAGCTCCAGTTTCAACAACAAGCGTTCCCTCAAAACGATATACCTGGGATCACCGCCTTCCTGTTTGCACAGGAACTGTTCCAGTGTGAAATGAGGCGAGACCCGGGTCTCCCGGTTCTCGCCGGTGACCTCGACGAATCCGTCCGGCCTTTGATAGACCGGCAACGGTTTGAAAGGTTCCGCGGGATAACTCCCGATGCGGTAACCGTTCAGATATTCCCCCTCCAGGCGTCCGAAAGGCACCATCACGAAAATATTCAATCGCATCGAATCGGCTGTCTGCGGATGAAAGATTCGCACCGGAACCAGTCCGCTCTCTTCCGGCGCCCGCCAGCGCCACGTGCCGGCAGCCGTGCTCACCGCCTTTCCGGCCGCGGTTTCCAGGATCAACCGTCCCCGCCCGGGGGGGGCGAGTGCTTCGAATATGAGCGTCTCTCCGGGAAGTACGAAGAGGGCGAAAATCCGGTATGGAACGATTTCACCCTTGACCCGGACGGTGAAACCGGACTTGCCGGTCGAGAACCCCGGGCCGGGACCGGGTATGCCATTCACCGGAAAAAGCAGGAAAACAATCGTCAGGAGAATATCCCGGCGTATGCTTTCGCGCAGGTCCAGGCTCGGTGTGTTCATTTAGAATCCTTCTCCGCGCTATAGAAGGGTTCTTTGTCCGGAGATAATTCGGTATCAGTGAGAAAAACAATGAACGGCGGTTCCTCCAGCAGGGCGGCTTCCAGCCGTTTGTCCCGTCCGTAAATATCCCTGCGGAAATTGATGGAACCATCCCGGTTCGCCCAGGCCGTCCAATAGAGGAGGTGAACCGGAAGCGGTTCCGGGAGACGAACCGTGAGTTCCTTCCATTTTTCCAGGATGTTTTCGATGTGCGCGCGCGTCCACCGGGGATCGCCGCGCAAGACATGTTCCGCCAATTCGAGCGGTTTCTCGATGCGGATGCATCCGGAACTGAAAGCACGTTCCGTTTTGTCAAAAAGTTCCCGGGATGAGGTGTCATGCAGATAGACATTGAACCGGTTGGGGAACATGAATTTGACGCGGCCGAGCGCATTGCCGGGTCCCGGATCCTGACGCAGCCGGACAGGGAAGTTTCGGGCGGACATCGCGGACCAGTCGATCCCGGCGGGGTCCAGGGCTTCGAATTCGGCGCCCCAGCCCTGGAAGACTCTCATGTTCTGTTTTTCGAAATATCCGGGATCCCTCCGGATGAGGGGCAGCAGATCCCGGACGGCGATATTGTGAGGCACGTGCCAGTAGGGACAAAAGACGAGATAGGTCATCCTGTCGCTGAAGACCGGCGTGCGCCGGTAATCCTTGCCGACCATGACGCGCATGTTGAGTACGGTCTCTCCGGTCTCCACCAGATCCAGCTCGAAATTTGCGATGTTGACCACCACATGACGCCGGCCCAGATCATGTGGGAGCCAGCGCCAGCGTTCCATGTTCAGCTTCACCTGACGCAGTCGTTCTTCGACCGGGGTATTCAGATTCGACAGCGTATTCGGTCCGACGACGCCGTCGGCGTCCAGTCCGTGACGCCGCTGAAATTTTTTCAACGCCTGTTTGAGAACTTCGTCGAAGAAACCGGATTCCTGCGTATCGTCCTCCGCGGGTTCAAGGTCGCCGGCGCCGGCGAGGCGGTCACGCAGAGCGGCGACACGGACGCCGCGATCCCCACGCTGCAGCTTCGGGCCTTCGGGCACCGTCGTCCACCCTCCGTTTGCGGCGATCTCACGATATCGCGCAAGGGCGCTCCGCAGTCTCTCATAGCCGGCCTGCGGCGGATGCAGTCGTTTCAGGGACTGATCGATCCGGTTCGAGTCCAGCGCGTTTTGCAGCACTTTCACCAGATCCCTGTCCCGCCGATTGGCGAACCATTCCGCATCGATCGTCTCGGGATTGACTTTTCCAGCCAGCAAATGCGAGCCGTAAATCAGGAAAGCGTCCGTGAGCAGCAGATCCAGGTCGACCAACTGGCGGGGATTGAATGATTTTCCGGTCGACGGGTTCCGACGAACCGTCTTCAGGGCGGCTTCGATCCTTTCAAGATGGTAATCCGCCGCCGTCAATCCTTCGAGATCGGCTTCCCGTACGGCCTGGACGAAGTCATCCACGTAAGGCAGGGGTCCATTCACACCGCACCAGGCGGGCACATACAGGCGGCGTTCATAGAATAGAGGGAGCATGACCGAGGCGTGTATGAGTTCCCCGCGGATTGCGAGCCGGGCCGGAATCCCCGCGGTCTCGATACGGTGCCGCAGGAGATCATTCAGCGTATCGCGTTGCACGGGGATTGTCTGCATGGCGGTGCGTTCGCGTGCGGACGGGTCCGATTCCTGTGTTTGCGTGCATCCGGACAGGAGGAGTATCGGCAAGATGAAAAAATATCGGATCTTCATGAGAACCTCATCGAAATCTGTCACGGCATATGGCTTACAGTTCGCACATTGAAAATGTTCCGAAATTCCCGGGCGTCCGCCGGCTTCTTGTGTAACCGCCGGACATGTTTTTTCAATCCGGGCGTTTTTTTGTCCCATGAATTCAGTTCGCCGATATCCGCCGGCTCATAAAAAAGGCGTCGGGTCCCCTTTACCCCTCCGCATGAGGACGGGCGGGTCTTCCATGAGATTCACCACCGTGGTCGGGATGGTCCCGCCGGATCCGCCGTCGATGATCAGATCCACCTCCTTATGCAGGCGGACGCGTATTTCATCCGGATCCGAGACGGGGTATTCCTCGTCCGGCAGGATCAGGGTCGAGGTGAGCAGCGGCTCTCCGAGTTCCCCCAGTAACGCCAGGACGATGGCGTGGTCCGGAATCCGCAACCCGATCGTCCTGCGTTTCGGATTGAGAAGCCGCCTCGGCACCTCGCGGGTCGCCTCGAGGATGAAGGTGTACGGTCCCGGCGTGACCGCGCGGAGCAGCCTGAACACGGGCGTGTCGAACCGGGCGTAAACGGCGGCTTCCTTCAGGTCGCGGCACATCAGGGTAAACCGGTGCTGTTCATCCAGCCGGCGGATGCGTATCATCCGGGCCTTTGCGGATTTGTCTCCGATGTGGCAGCCCAGCGCATACCCCGAATCCGTCGGGTAGACGATGACACCGCCGTCTCGGATGAAGTCCACCGCCTGGCGGATCAGCCGCGGCTGCGGGTTGTCCGGATGGATGCGGAAATACTGGCTCAATTCAGTCGGGTCTCCGGTTTTTCATCAAAATACAACAATCCATGGAAATATCAAGCAGAATTCTGCTCTTCGGATACCCGCCGCGAAGGGTTTGTACGATGAAATACCGGTCAAGAAGCGGAGCGGGAAGACGGGGCACCGGGCGCGCTTTCTGTCCGCTGAAAGGCGGAAACAATGGACAGGTGCGCATCGGCGAGGTGTCAATCATCTGCCGTCCGCCCGGAGTGACGGATTCGGTCTTGACTTTTTGATAAAAAATATGGATTTTGTTACAGCATCCTTCCACCGAAGAAAGCACAAATGAAAGGTTGATACATGTCTCATGCCCTTGTTCTCCATGAAGACCGGTATTTCGATTCCGATCCGGCGCAGCGGCGGATCGCGCGGGATTTGTATGCCCTGGTGAAAGACCTTCCCATCCTCTCCCCGCACGGCCATGTGGACCCCCGTCTTCTGGCCGAGAATATCCCGTTTCCCGATCCCGCCCGGCTGCTCGTGATCCCGGATCACTATCTGTTCCGCATGCTGTATTCCCAGGGCGTTCCTCTCGAGAAAGTCGGCGTACCCCGCATCGACGGCGGCGAGACCGAGTCCGATCCCCGTAAAATCTGGCAGACCGTGGCCGACCATTTTCACCTTTTCCGCGGAACGCCCACGGGCATGTGGCTCAAACATGAACTCCACGACGTGCTCGGCGTGCGGGAACGGCTGACCGGAGAGAACGCGATGGCGATTTACGACCAGATCGTCGAGGTGCTCGGGCGCCCCGAGAATCTGCCGCGGGCATTGTTCGAACGGTTCAATATCGAGGTGCTGAGCACCACGGATTTTCCCTCCGCTTCCCTCGAAGAACACCGGAAAATCGCGGAAAGCGGCTGGAAGGGCCGTGTCGTCCCCTCTTTCCGTCCCGACGACGTGACTGACCTGATGTACCCGGGCTGGGGCCGGAATATCGAGGCGCTGTCCGAAGCGAGCGGTGTGTCCTGTGAGACCTACGGCGGATACATCCAGGCGCTGGAGAACCGACGGGTGTTCTTCCGATCGATGGGCGCCACGGCCACGGATCACGGCGTATTCTCCCCTCACACCGCCGGGATGGAACGGCACGAGGCGGAGAAAGTGTATTCCCGCGCCCTGATGGGACAGGCCACGCAGGCGGATGCCGACCGGTTCACCGGACACATGCTGATGGAAATGGCCCGCATGAGCTGCGAGGACGGCATGACCATGCAGATTCACGCCGGCGTGCTTAGGAATCACAATCCGGAAATCCATGCCAAATTCGGACTCGACAAGGGTTGCGATATTCCGGTGGCCGTCGACATGGTCCGGAATCTCAAGCCTCTGCTCAATCAATACGGCAACCATCCGAACCTGACCCTCATCGTGTTCACCATCGACGAGACCGTATTCGCGCGCGAACTCGCGCCGCTGGCCGGCCACTATCCCGCCATGAAGATCGGCCCGGCCTGGTGGTTCAACGACAGCCGGGAAGGCATGCTGCGTTACCGGCGTATGACCACGGAGACGGCCGGGATTTACAACACGGTGGGATTCAACGACGACACGCGGGCTTTCCTGTCCATCCCCGCGCGTCATGACCTGGCCCGCCGGATCGATGCGCGTTATCTCGCCGAACTGGTGGCCGAGCATGTGATCGACATGGACGAGGCCGGGGAGATGATCGCGGATCTGGCGTATCATCTGCCGAAGAATAATTACCAGTTTTAGGGGCCGGGACAAGCGGCGAACGGCGCACAGGAGGCCGGTTCCAGGATAACGGCTGTGGAAGATCGGCCATGGGAACAGGACACACGCAGACTGGAAATACAGGATCCGGCAAAAACCGGGGCCGGGAGACGGAGATTCCCGTCCGGCAGGCGTATCCGGACCTCCTGTTGCTGAGAACGGATTGCTCATGACGACCGGATCGGTCCGGATCATCGGGGTGACGGGCGGGGCGGGGAGCGGGAAATCCGCATTCGCGCGGGAACTCGCGAAACGCGGCGCACGGCTCCTCGATGCCGACGCGGTCGCGGGGGAACTCACGGAGACGCACGGTGAAATCCGGAGCGCACTCCGTACCGCGTTTGGAGAAGCCTATTTTGACGCCTCCGGCGCCTTGAAACGGAGGGAACTCGGGAACCATGTCTTCTCCCGTCCCGATGCATTAGACACGCTGAACGGGATCATCCGGCCCGTCCTCCTCGCACGCATTCAGGATCAAATCCGGCTCTGGCGCCGATCTCCCGCCCCCCTGACCGGCGTCGTGGACATGGCCATCCTGTTCGAGGCCGGCGTCGAAGACTGGTTTGACCGGGTGGTCGTCGTCACGGCCTCCATGGCGAACCGGAGGCGGCGGCTGAAAGCATCCCGCGGCTGGAGCGACGGGGAAATCGAGATGAGGATCCGTTCCCAGATGCCCGTGAGAGAGAAAATCCGCCGGGCGGATGCGGTCATCCGGAATGACGGGAGTCCGGAGGCCCTGCGGCGGAAGGCGGCCGATTTCCTGGAGTCCGTCTCGACCTGAGATGGAAGGATCCGGCAGCCATCTCGAAACAAACCGCTTGCTTTTTGCCGTTATCTTGTTAGATTAAAAATTGGCCTGCGGGTGACACGCCGTCCCACCCGTCCCCAAAGATGATGGGAACGACACAGTTAACCGATGCGCAATCTGACATCAAACAGAATACCCGTCGCAGTCATTGCCTGTTTGCTATTTCCATGCCGATTCGAAACAGATTCTCTCTTCCCGCAGCCCTTCTCCATGCGGTTTTGTCGGATGATTGAAAGGAAATACAGATGTATGCGATAATCATGGCGGGCGGATCGGGCACCCGGTTCTGGCCGCGGAGCCGCGAAAACCATCCCAAGCAGTTTCTTTCGATTCATGAAAAACAGTCTCTCCTCGAAGCCACGATCGGCCGTATTCATGATCTGATCGGGTGGGATCATATCTTCATCGCGGCCAACCGGAATCATGAGGCGTTTCTGAATGCGTGTGTATCCCGGGTGCCTGAGCAGAATGTGATTTATGAACCGGTGGGAAAGAATACCGCACCCTGTGTCGGGCTGACCGCCCTCTATGTTCAGCAGCGGGATAAATCGGGTGTGCTCGTGATCATGCCGGCCGATCATCTGATCAGGAAGAAAGCGGCGTTTAAAAAAGCCATACTCACCGGCCACAAGATCGCCAAAGAAAAAAAGGGGATGGTCACCATCGGCATCCGGCCCACGCGTCCCGCGACCGGTTACGGATACATTCAGATCGCGAACGAGATTCCCGCTGATCCGGGCGCAAAGGCCTATACGGTGAAGACCTTCGCGGAGAAACCCAATCAGGAAACGGCCGGCCGTTTCCTGAGCTCGGGGGATTTTTTATGGAACAGCGGAATTTTTATCATCCCCTCGGAAGTCTATCTGGATGCCGTGAAACAGTTTCTCCCGGATCTGTATGCCGGACTCATGGAAATCCGGCGCGCGATGCATAAACCCTACTTCAACGAGGTGCTGAACCGGGTATACCGGCAGATCAAGGGGGTGTCGATCGATTACGGACTGATGGAGAAGGCCGGCAACGTCTATACGGTCCGTGGCGAGTTTTCCTGGAACGATCTCGGCAGCTGGGAGCAGGTCTATGATATCAGCAAGAAAGATGCGGAGGGCAATGCCGTATCGGGCGAGGCATTGTTTGTAGATACACGGGATTCCTACGTGTACAGCCAGGAGGGACTGGTGGCCATGGTCGGTCTCGAGAATGTGATCGTCGTCCGGGACGGTGATGCCATCCTCGTGTGCGCGCGCGACCGGGCCGAGGACGTGAAGAAAGTGACCGAATGGTTGCGCGCCAAAAAAATGACATCCTATCTATAAAAAGTCGGGGGAAGAATGACTTCTACTGAACTCGCATCCTATCTAAAGGAAACCCAGTTTATCGCGGATCTGAAATCCGACACCAAAAACGCCGTGATCGAGGAATTGCTTCAACCTCTGGTCGACGCGCATCTGGTCAAAAGCAAACACCTGGTGCTGATGACACTGAAGCAGCGCGAGACGCTCGGATCGACCGGCATCGGCAGTCATGTGGCGATTCCACACTGCCGGACGCTTTCCGTATCGGAAATCCATATCGTGGCCGGACTGTCCCGGAACGGCATCGATTTCGACGGCATTGACGGAAAAAAGGTGCAACTCTTTTTCCTGATCCTCGCGCCTCCGCAGGAAGAAACCAACCGATACCTGCCGATACTCGGCAAGATCTGTGAGCTGGCCCGCGAGAAGAAACTCCGCGAACAGATGATCAAGGCGCAGGATTTAAATGAATTCATCCGGATCATTCAGAAAGGGAAGTAGCCATGGGTCGCAATCAGGTCGAACTGCTCGTGCTGTATCACGACATTCAATCCATGCTGCTCGACGCGAAACAGGAAGAGGATTGCATGGGGTTTACGATGGAGGGAGAGGAGAAACTGAAGGAGGCGATGCAGGAGGTCGAACGGAAGATCGAGACCCGGTACCTGCGGACCTTCGAGCGTCTCAAGACGCGATACAGCCATCCCATCGTGCCCGTGCAGGACGGGACCTGCCTCGGATGTTTTTCCAGGCTGCCGACGTCCTACAATGAACGCGGGCGGAACGAACAGGAGGTATTCACCTGCGAGAACTGCGGCAGGCTGCTGTACTGGGTCGCGTGAGTCGACGCGGTCGCTTCGATTCCACGGGCGGGCGCATTCCATGTTTTCCCCTTTGAGACGGATTGAATGTCGTATTCGAAGCGTGTATACAATCCGGCGGGTAAGAATCTATCCGCCACATCTCATCCAATCAGGAGGCATGTGTTATGGGAAAGATTTCGGATCATATCAAAGAGGCCGACTGGAAAAGCGAAAAGCATGTGCCGGCGATCGAATGTCCCGACCGGGTCACGGCCGGTGAACCCTTCACGGTGATCGTGAGCGTGGGCAAGGAGATTCCACACCCGAACACGACCGAGCATCATATCCGCTGGATATCGCTCTATTTCCATCCCAAAGGCGAGAACCAGGTGTACGAGGTCGGGCATTATGAATTCAATGCGCACGCCGAATCGGTGAAGGGTGCGAACGAGGGGCCGGTATTGACCGAGCCGATTATCCAGACCACGCTGAGGATCAAGGGCGATGGCGTGCTCCACGCCGTCGAACTCTGCAACATCCACGGGCTGTGGCAGTCCACCAAAGAGGTGGCGGTGTGAAAAGGGGTGGCCGGGGGTGAGTGGTAAGGGGTCGATGCCGGATCGATCCAAAAGGCAGGCCGTCGAACAGGGGCGGATCATTTCAATTGTCGGACTCTGAATTCATCCGGTTTCAGGGGCGCTGACGGATGGGGCTATTGGGCGCGCATATTTCCACAGCGGGCGGTTTGGATCAGGCCTTCGACCGCGGGGAGAGGCTCGGCTGCGAGGCGATTCAGATTTTCACGCGGAACCAGCGGCGCTGGAATCCGCCGCCGCTTTCAGAAAAGGCGGTCGCGGCGTTCCGTCTGCGTTACGAAAAATCACCGGTCCGGTCGGTGGTGAGCCATGGGTCGTACCTGCTCAATCTGGCCAGTCCGGACCGGGATCGGCGTACAAAATCCTTTTCCACGCTGCTGGATGAGATCGACCGGGCCGGACGTCTGGGGATTTCCTGTTTCGTCTGCCATCCCGGATCACACAGAGGCGCGGGAGAATCCGCCGGGCTCGACTCCCTTGCGGAAACCCTGAACCGGGCGCTGTCCGAAAGACCGGATTCGCCGGTCCGTCTGCTGCTCGAGAATACCGCCGGATCGGGCCATCATCTGGGCGCGCAATTTGAACAATTCCGGTACGTGATCGATCGAATCGAAGATCCGTCGCGGATCGGAATTTGTTTCGATACGGCCCATGCATTCGCGGCGGGGGCCGCCCTGTCCACTCCGGGGGAAATCCGCGATACGTTCGGTGCGCTGGATGCGGTTGTCGGGCTCGAGCGCATCCGGGTGTTTCACCTCAACGACAGCAAGGCCGGTTCCGGCACACGGGTCGACCGTCACGAGAATATCGGGAAAGGCCGGCTCGGCACGGAGATTTTTTCATTCCTGCTCCATTCAGAAGTTTTCAAGGACAGGCCCATGTTGCTCGAGACGCCGGGTGGCGAGGAGGGCTACCGGGAGGATCTGGCGGCATTGAGATCCCTGATTCACGGCGGCGGGGGTCGCAGTCGATCATGAATCGGCAGGATTTGCGACAAATGGATGACATTTTGCTTTTCCTTTCTTATATTTTGTGTGTCCTGCCGATCCAAAATAACGGGGTTCGGAACGTTCATCCAACAGAACACGTCTAGACGGGAAGGAAACGATGCCGAAAGGATACAACGCCGCAGAAGTGCTGACGATGGCCGTGGAGCTCGAGAGGATGGGGAAGTCGTTCTACGACGCCATCCTCCACGACCTGGACGATCCCCGGGCGCGGGAGATCTTTCAGATCCTGTCCGATGATGAGGTCAGGCATGAAAAACTCTTTCAGGACATGATGCATGCCGTCGCTCCGGCCGGTGCGTCCGAACCCGGCGATCCGGAGATCATCGCCTATTTCAGGGAATTGATGGACTCGAGAATTTTTCCGTCTCCGTCCGAGATACTCCGTATCCGCGAGAAACTGGGCGATCCGGCGGCCGGCATCCGGATCGCACTGACGTTTGAAAAGGATTCGATCCTTTTCTTCCATGAGATGCTGGTGTTCGCACCGGATGACGACCAGCCGGTGATCAAGCAGATCATCGATGAAGAGCGGGATCATTTGCTGCGCATCCTGAAACTCAAGCAGGATTTGAAACTCTAATTCAATCATCGAAAGGAGGAGAAAATCCATGGCGCTCGATGTCACGACGCTGACGGTTGAACAGGCGCTGGCCATCTCGATGAACTCGGAAATCGATTCCGAGCGGGTCTACCGGAAACTCGGGGAAATGGTGCACAATTTTGTACTCAGGGAAAAAATGGCTTTTTTGATTTCCGAAGAGAAGAAACATCAGAAAATCATTCGGGCTTTATTCGATAAACTGGCCCCGAACCTGGAAATGAAACTCACGGAACAGCGGATTTATCCGGGGCTGAATCTTGTGGTCGAGGAATCCGCCACGGTGACGGATCTTTTGGAAGCGGCGATGGAAGCGGAAAAGGCCGCCGAGGAATTTTTCGACGCACTCTCACAGGAGGCGGAGGAACGCGGCGTCCAGGAAATCTTGCAGTATCTCGCCAGCATGGAGCACAGCCACTATTTTCTGCTCAAGGGGGAATACGATCTCTGCATGCGGGATGAGTCCTATTACGAAAGGGAGGATTTTCAGTTCGACATGGTTCACATCGGGCCGTAGGATATGTAACGACAAGTTGTTTTGACGGGATTAACAGGATGAAAGGGATGCGAATTTTTCCGGACATCCTGTTTTCCTGTCCTGTCGGAGCGTACCCATCACGTCATCCAAACTGAAGGAGAGCCAATCATGAGAGTCTCGATGCCGTCCGCGATCATCCGTCCCGCGCATCAATGGACCGGAATTTTGCTGATTTTCTTCATCGGCGTAAAGATGCTCTCCGGATTGAACTTCACCGGAGCCATCGATATTTTCGACGTCCGGACTGCCTCGTGGTTTCATTTCTCAAAATGGATCGATATTCCACTTCTTTTCTTGTTTTGCTTTCATGCGGCCTACGGCCTGCTCCGGCTTTTCATCGGCAAGGTTCAGAAAAAGTGGCTGGCTTTTTTCATCGCCAGCGGGATTGCGCTGGCTCTGTTCCTCACCGGGGCGGGCGTGATGTATTTTTGAACGAGAAGAAGCAAATGATCGGAGCGGTGGGTACAACCCTGTTTAGGGATCCGCTGACAAGTTACATGTAAAAAAGTTCAACCTGAATGGGATTGGTATATATACAGATTTCATTCCAGAGGAGGCGTTTTGTCTGAAATCCACCCCCTGATCGCGCTCCGGCGCAGCGGCCGGCTGATCGATCCGTCCCGCTCCATCCCGGATGAAACGCTGGAATCGTTGCTTGAGGCGGCGAGATGGGCGCCTTCCTGCATGAACAACCAGCCCTGGCGGATCGTGGTTTCCAGGGCGGATTCCCTCGATCGGGTCAAATCATGCCTGAGCCGGGGCAATGGCTGGGCGCTTGCCGCTCCCCTGATCCTGACATTCACGAGCACCCCCGGGCTCGGGTGCCAAATTTCCGGCCGGGACTACTATCCCCTCGACCTGGGACTCGCGATCGAGAATCTCCTGCTCCAGGGTACGCATCTGGGCCTGGTGGTGCATCCGATCGCCGGATTCGACGAGGCGGGCGTGAAGTCCGTGCTCCGGATCCACGACGAGTACCGGATCCATGCGCTGGTGGTGGCCGGCTATCCGGGTACCCCGGAAACCGCGGATCCGGCCTTGCTGGAGCGCGAACGGGCGCCCCGCGTGCGGAAGCCGCTGGAAGAGGTGGTTCGGTGGGAGATGTTTTCGTGAGCATCCCGGAGTCCGACAATCCGCTTGAATTTCTAACCCAAAGTTCATTAACTTATCGCGTACTCACGATTTCACGGGGTTCTGTGGGGCGGCGGCGTCCGGGACGGCCGCCTGCCGTTTCCCGGGGGGGACTTTGGCTGGAGGAAGAGCAGGACGTTCCGAGCACGCGGCCGGGCGGATGCGGATCGGCCGAATGAAAACCCGGGCCGGATCATCCGTGCCGCTTTATTTCATCAGCAGGGGGTGAACCTATGATTCTCACAATTACGCCGGATGCCCATATCGAGCGCACCTTTCTGGTTTCGGGACTGACTCTCGGATCGGAGCTCAAGGCCGAGCAGGAGGTGGTCATGCCCGCCGGCACGGGGGTGAGCATCTCCCTCGTTTTGAAGGAACTCCGCGCGCAAACCCTGGCCGCGGGTCTGGTCGCCGGGTTCAACGGCGATTATTTCCTGGATCTGCTCGATCATCTCTTCGTCCCGAATCAATTTTTCCGCACGAACGGCGAGACCTCCACGAGTTTTCATCTGGTGGAATTCGACCGGCGGCGTGAAACAAACACCGCATCCGTCACCATGTTCGGTCTGCCCGATCATGCCGATCAGCTTCACAGCCTGCTCAGAAATCACACGGAAGAAACCTCCGCGGTCGTCCTCGGAGGAAGCCTGATTTCGGGATTGCCGCTGAACACGTTCCGCCGGTTGATCGAAGAAGCGCATTCGCTGAACCTGATGACCGTGCTCCACGCGACCGGCCGCGGCCTGAAAGAGGCACTCGAGGCCTGTCCCAACCTGTTGCGCCTGACGCGGGAAGATCTTTCGCGGCTCCATCCGGATTTTTCGGACATGTCCCGGCCGGTTTCCGTCCTCATCCCCAAACTCAGGGAGAGGCTGGGTAGCTGGGCGGCGGATGCGATCATGGTGCTCCTCGCCCCGCATATTGCCTTGGCCGTCACCCGGGACGGCGTGTTCCAGGGGGTGGCAGAGGAGGTGCCGTTCGTGAACCGTTCCGGCGTGGAGGAGGCCTTCACCGCCGGCGTCACCCTGTCCTATCTGAAGAACCGATCCTGGAAGGAAGCGCTGCCCCTCGGCCTCGCGGCCGCGTCGGCTACTATCCTGCAGGTGGGCAAGGCGGTGTGCCGGAGAAAGGATGTCGAGGCGATTCTGCCGACGGTGGAGGTGAAGACGATGGGGTAAGGGGAGCGGAGACACGGAGGAGAGCAGGGACGGATATCCCGAGACCAAAGTCACGGAGTCAGGATGTGATCAGTTGACCGGTGCATGACCATCGCCGCTGCGCGAAGAAGGAACCGGGGTGACGGATTTGCATGAGCCGGTCTCTTCAGGAGTGGCTTCAGAAGATGGATTCGGCATATAACCGGTTTTCAAAACGAGAAGAGGAAAAAATAGATTATGGGAAAACCGCTGGCGTTTTATGAAGCGCTCTATCGGGACATGGAGGCGGCCCGAGATGCGACCGGGATCCAGGAAAAAGTCCTGATTCAGGTCGGGTCGGCCACCTGCGAAAAAGCCGCGGGGGCCGATGCCGTGATGGTGGAATTCACGAAACTGATTCAGGCGTCTGGTAGACAGGACATCCTGCTGAAACAGACGGGATGCACCGGCCGGTGCGCACGGGAGCCGGTCGTGGGCGTCTTCTTCCCCGGGAAGATGCCGGTGAAGTATGAAGAGGTCACGGTTCCCAAGGTGCAGACGATTTTCCAGGAACACGTCCAGAACGGCCGGGTCGTCACGGATCTCATGCTCGACAAACGCACGGACACGCTGTACAACCATGTGGTCACGCTTTGCTCGTCCCGGTCCTGCAGCCAGGATTCCGGACGCACGCTCGAAAACCGCCTCAAAAGGCGTCTCGACGCCAACGGGGTCGATCCCGATACGATCCGTATCTTTCAAGGCGGCTGCATGGGGCTCTGCTCCCCGGGCGCCAAAGGCAATCAGCGCGTCATGATGGTTTATCCGGCGAAAGCGCTTTATCACTTCCGCACCGATCAGCAACTGGACGAGATCATCCAATCCCATTTCGTCCGGAACGAGATCCTCTCTCAATACCTGACCCGGACGGATTTCATCACAGAGAATTTCTTCAAGCTCTACGGCGACGTGGCCTTTTTCAACAAACAGACCCGGCTGACCCTGCGTAACAGCGGCCTGATCGATCCCGAAAGCCTCGGGGATTACGTGGTCAACAAGGGATACGAGGCGCTCGCGCGGATCCTGGACGGGAAGGATTCCCGGGCCGTGATCGACGAGATCACCCGGTCCGGACTGCGTGGCCGGGGGGGCGGGGGATTTCCGACCGGCGCCAAGTGGAAAAACGCGATCACCTACACGGACGATCCGGTCAAATACGTCGTCTGCAACGCGGACGAGGGCGACCCCGGCGCATTCATGGACCGGAGCGCCCTCGAGGGCGATCCCTTCATCGTGATCGAGGGGATGACCCTCGGCGCATACGCTATCGGCGCGCGCAAGGGATTTGTCTATATCCGCGCCGAGTACCCCCTGGCCATCGAACGGCTCGAGCGAGCGATCCGCAAGGCGGAGGATCACCGTTTGCTCGGCAGGAACATCATGGATTCCGGATTCGACTTCGAGATCGAAATCCGTCTCGGCGCAGGCGCCTTCGTGTGCGGGGAGGAGACGGCCCTGATGTATTCCATCGAGGGGAAACGCGGCCAGCCGCGCATCCGGCCTCCCTATCCCACGCAGTCCGGCCTCTGGGGGCATCCCACCGTGATCAATAACGTGGAGACCTGGGCGAACGTGCCGACGATCATACTCTTCGGCGCGGAATGGTTCGGCCGGCTCGGCACGGAGAAGAGCAAGGGGACCAAGGTGTTCGCGCTGGCGGGAAAAGTCCGGAACACCGGTCTGGTCGAGGTCCCCATGGGCACACCGCTCCGCGAGATCATCTATGATATCGGAGGAGGCATTCCGGACGACAAGGCACTCAAGGCGGTGCAGACAGGCGGACCGTCCGGAGGGTGCATCCCGGCGAGGCTGATCGACACGCCGGCCGATTTCGAAAGCCTGGCGGCGATCGGCTCCATCATGGGTTCCGGCGGGATGATCATCCTCGACGAAGACGACTGCATGGTGGCGACCGCGAAATTCTTCCTCGAATTCACCCAGAGCGAATCGTGCGGAAAATGTGTGCCCTGCCGCGAGGGCACGCTGCGCATGCTCGAAATTCTCGAGCGGATCACATCCGGCGAGGGCGCGATGGAAGACCTCGACAAACTGGAGCGGCTGGGGCAACTGATCCGGAAGACATCGCTCTGCGGACTGGGCCAGACGGCACCGAATCCGGTACTGAGTACTCTCCAGAATTTCCGCGAGGAATATGAGGCGCATATCCTCCAGAAGCGATGCCCGACGCATAAATGTTCCCGGTTATTGAAATATGAAATCGATCCGGAGAAATGCGTGGGCTGCACACTCTGCGCGCGGCGCTGTCCGGTGCTGTGCATCGCGGGGAAACCGAAAGAGGCGCATGAAATCGATCAGTCCCGCTGCATCCAGTGCGGCGAGTGTTTCAATGCGTGCAAGTTCGGGGCGGTGAAAAAAAATTAAAAAAGAAGAATAAGGAATTCAATGAAACGTGTGAATTTGTTTATCGATGAAACCGCGGTGACGGTCGAGGCGGGCACGACGATCATGGAGGCGGCGGAGACGCTGGGCATCCGGATTCCGAGACTGTGCTACCATCCCGATCTGTCCATCGAGGGCGCGTGCCGCGTCTGCGTGGTCGAGGTCGAGGGATCCCGCAATTTCATCCCGTCCTGCGCCACCCCGGTTCAGGAAGGCATGCGGATCCGGACCAATTCCCCGGAAATCCGCCAGGCGAGACGAGACCTGATCGAGTTGATCATCGACAACCATCCGCGTGAATGCCAGACCTGCGAGCGGGACGGAAACTGCGAACTCCAGGATCTGTCCTACAGCCTGGGCGTGCGGGAACGGCTCTTCGAGGGAAAACGCAAACGGCATGACATCGAATCATCCAGTCCGTCCGTGATCCGCGATGCGGAGAAGTGCATCCTGTGCCGGCGCTGCATACGCGTCTGCAGCGAGGTGCAGGGCATTCACAACCTGAGCCAGCTCTACCGCGGATTCGATACGGTCGTCGCGCCGGCCTTCGAGTCCCCGATGAACGATTCGGTCTGTATCGCCTGCGGCCAGTGCATCAATGTCTGTCCGGTCGCCTCCTTCCTGGAACGGCCGTCCACAGAACGGGTCTGGGAGGCGCTGGCCGATCCCTCCCGGCATGTCGTGGTCCAGATCGCGCCCTCCATCCGCGCGGCGATCGGCGAGGGATTCGGACTGCCCGTGGGCACCCCGGCGACCGGACAGACGATCACAGCGCTCCGCCGTCTCGGATTCGACGTGGTCTTCGATACCAATTTCGGGGCGGACCTGACCATCGTGGAGGAAGCCCACGAATTCCTCGGACGGCTCGAATCCGGAAGGAACCTGCCCATGCTGACCTCCTGTTCTCCGGGATGGATCAAGTTTCTCGAACACTTCTATCCGGAACTCATCCCCAATGCGTCGAGCTGCAAATCGCCCATGCAGATGCTGTCCACGCTGACCAAGACGTTCTATGCGGAGAAAACCGGGATCGATCCCGCCCGGATTTTTATGGTCGGCGTCATGCCCTGCACGGCCAAGAAATTCGAGATCGAACGGCCGGAGCATTTCCATCCTTCGGGATACCCCTACACGGACGCCGTGCTGACGACGCGCGAGACAATCTGGATGATCAAGGCCTACGGCATCGACTTCACGAAACTGCCGGACGGGGAATTCGACGTGCCCCTCGGTTTCTCCTCGGGCGCGGGCGACATCTTCGGGACCACGGGCGGCGTGATGGAAGCGGCGTTGCGCACCGCGGCCGAGAAGCTGACCGGCAAACCGCTCGAGAAACTGGAATTCACCGAAGTCCGCGCGGTCGAGGGGCTGCGTGAGGCGTCCTTCGAACTGGCCGGAAAGACACTCAACGTGGCCGTGGCCAACGGGCTGAACAACGCGAAAATTCTCCTCGAACGGGTCAAATCCGGAGAGAAGTCCTATCATCTGCTCGAATTGATGGCCTGCCCGGGCGGCTGCATCGGGGGCGGCGGACAGCCCTATCCGCCGGAAGGACATTACGTGCTCGATCCCGAAGTGATCCGCCTGCGGGCCCGGGCCCTCTATGACATCGACGAGGCCAAGAAGGTGCGCAAGTCGCACGAGAATCCCTACATCCAAAAATTGTATCAGGAATTCCTGGGCGAGGCGGGCGGTTCGAAAAGTCACGAACTGCTTCACACCACTTACACGCCGCGCACGCCGAGGGGGATCAAATGACCGGAACCGATGTGAAAACAATCCTGCACAAAGACATCGTCAAATTCATCCGGGAATGCCTCAAAAAAGACCATCCGGATTCCTATCTGATCGCCGTGCTGCACAAGGTGCAGGGACGGTACGGATGGCTGTCCGAACCGCACATGGCCGAGGTGGCCCAGCTGCTTCAGGTGCCGACCGCGACGGTCAGCGGGGTGGCGACCTTCTATCATTTCTTCCGCCTGAGGCCGAGGGGGCGGTTCGCCATTTCGGTCTGCCTGGGCACGGCCTGTTTCGTCCGGGGGGCGGATGAGATCGTGGAAGCGTTCCGGTCCGAACTCGGCATCGGGATGGGCGAGACCACGCAGGACGGACTCTTTTCCCTCGAGACCAGCCGGTGTCTGGGCGTGTGCGCGCTGGCGCCGGTGGTGATGATCAACGAGAAGGTCTACAGCAAGGTGACGGCCAAACAGGTGCCGGAACTGATCCGGCAGATGCAGGAGGGGTGAGCCGGTTTTCTTAAATGGCTGGTTTTATTCCGGGGGCAGTGCCGCAATCTTGCCGTGAATAGGAGACGGTTTATCTCCCTCATCGTCCGAAATCCGGAAATTCCGTGCAATCAGGTTTCCTTGCCGGTCTCCGGTTCTTCCCGCTTTCGTCCGTACGCAAGTGCCTTGAAATCATTGCCGGTGGGATTCTGGAAGATTCTTAATTCAAAATGGGGGACCACCGCGAAGATATGGTCGAATATGTCCGACTGAATGTCTTCGTAATCCGCCCATCGCGTTGTCCCGGCAAACACATAGATTTCAATCGGAAGGCCGGTGGGCCCGGGGCTGAGATGGCGGACCAGGAAGGTGAGATTCGTGTTGAGGTCTTCCCTCCGTTTCAGATATTCCTTCAGATAAGCCCTGAACGTGCCGAGGTTGGTGAGTCGCCTTCCGTTGACGGGAACGGTCACGTCGACATGATGTTTGTTATTGTATTCATCGATTTCTTGTTTCTTGTTTTTCAAATATTCCGACAGGGAATTGATCCTTGACAGCCTTTCATATAGATCATCATCCAGGAATTTGACGCTCGACAAATCGATATAAATCGATCGGGCGATCCTCCTGCCTCCCGTTTCCTGCATGCCGCGCCAGTTTTTGAAGGATTCCTCAATCAGTTTGTATGTGGGGATCACGGTGATGGTTTTATCCCAGTTCTGGACTTTCACCGTATGAAGCGCGATATCGATGACATCGCCGTCCGCGCCGTATTTTGGGACTTCGATCCAGTCGCCTTCCTTGACTAGATCGTACGAAGAAATCTGAAGGCTCGCGACAAATGAGAGTATGGTGTCTTTGAAGATTAAAATAATGATGGCGGTGAGCGCGCCCAAACCGGTGATCAGGGTCCAGATTTCCTTTGCAGTCAAAATCCCGATGATGAGGATGCCGCCGAAGATGTAGACGATGATTTTTACAATCTGGATATATCCTTTCACCGGACGATCGCGGAATCTGGGGATCCTTTCGATCAGGCGGATGACCGAATCGATCAACGATCCGATGATGAGCAGTATGAGAAGGACGACGACGGAATCCAGAATTTTCCCGATCGAAGTCAACGCATCGGGGAGCAGATGAATGAATTGGCGCAAGACGAGTATCGGCGGGATGCATGAGATGCGCTTCAGCAGTCCTTCATTGAGGATGATTTCATCCCAGTCAACGCTTGTTTTTCGGACCAGTTTTGCGACATACTTCAGGCAGATCATTCGCGTCACGACATAGACGGACAGGGCCAAAAGCAGTATACCGAAAAATTTGATATTTTCATTCAAGAGCGGATATTGGGCGAGCCATTTGTCTATGGCGTTGATGAATTCCGTCATGTGAATTTCCCCCGTCCTGATGGATGATGAATAAGGGGGAATTTAATAAACCTGTGACCAAATTCAAGGTTTATTTCATACGGCTTCTTTTGTGGTTTTTTTCACAAAAACCGATTGACAAGCCGGATCGATTTTTTTATATTGCTTAAAATCAGAATTCGTCCGCATCACCGCATTCATATCGTCTGCAGTTCTTTGAAATTTTCTCTGAATTGCGCCTCTTCCGCCGTATCGGATCTCCGATACGCAAATCACTACCCGGTTTTCATCGGCGACCATGCAACCGCAACCGGTTTGGATACATCCTGATCCGACTCCTGAGCCGTTTTCTCGAATTTCCTGATCCTGTCACACGCCGCCGCTTCCTGACACTGCGATTTTAAAAATTTACCATCAGCACATCATAATGTAATGCCCTCATAAACCGGTCATTTTCATCAGAGGCGATCAAGACTTTTCCCCGCGAATCCTCGCTGCGGGGTTTGCATGACGACTTCAATCTCAAGGGGTTTCCTATGATGATCGAAGAGAAAGATCTCCTTGGTTTTTTCAAGGCATGTATCGAAGGAAAGGTCGAGTCGTATTCAGAGATCATGGTTCCTGTTTCACAGGATGAATTCCCGGACCGGTTTGTGTTCTCGCGATTTAACCCGGAATCCGTCTGCGTCCTCGACCGGTACCGGACGGTCGATCCCCTGAAAATATTGTTTTATATGCCGCGCGAAACGGTGCTTCCCGTCGCGCCGGATCCCCCTATGCGTGTTGTCGCCGGTGCGAAGGCTTGCGATCTGAAGGCGATGCAGGTGCTGGACGCGGCGCTGACCGGCGGAGATTTTGTCGATCCCCTGTACAAAATATGGCGGGAGCGGACCGTCGTGATCGGCGCGGACTGCACGGACGCCGCGGATACATGCCATTGCACACTGGTCGGAGGCATGCCCCATGCGGAATCGGGATACGATGTCAATCTCTCCCGCATCGACGATCGGTTCGTCCTGGACGCGGGTTCGGCCAAGGGAGAAGCATTTCTCAATGTGCTACAATCGCATGCGAAGGTTCAGCCCGAATCCGAAAGCGACCGGAAAAGAGTCCGGGATAACCGCAGGAAGATGACGGAACGGGTCCAATCCCGGAACCGGGAGCTGGATCGTTCCGATCAGTACGCCCGTCTCCGCGAGGATCAGGATAAAAACTGGCCGGCCGCGTCCGAGACATGCATCGGGTGCGGGGCGTGCACGAACATCTGTCCCACCTGTTATTGCCTGATCCTGAACGACGAGACCAAGGCGCAGCAGTTTGTCAAGGTACGCGGCTACGATTCCTGCCAGTGGCACGGGTACGCGCGCGTGGCGGGAGGCGCCTCGCCGCGCCCCCGCATGTTCGAACGATTCCGCAACCGGTATCTGTGCAAGTTCCTCTTCATGAAATCCAATTTCAATCTGCTCGGATGTACGGGGTGCGGCCGGTGCACGGAGGCGTGCGCGGGGAATATCGATTTCCGCAAGGTGGTGAAGCGGATCACGGACGGGGTGGAGATGGGGGTGGTGGATTGAAGAAGGCGAGGGGTGAGCGGTAAGTTAGAGTTTCGAGTGCAGAGTTACGAGTTTCGAGTTTAAGTGGTAAGAGATAAGTGGGTAGTGGTGATAAGAAAAAGTCTGAACCTTAATTCATGGGATTTTGGGGATAGCCTTGATTGCCGAAATCCGGGTAATCCAATGAATCGAGTAAATCATGGTTCAGACTTTCTTTGCAAGGTGACGCGGGCTTCACAGCCCGCGATGGGGCGGAAGCCCCGAATGAAATACACCTTGGGCTGGGAAGACCAGGGTGATCAATGGTAATGTTACTTAAAAAGATCAGAATGTGAGCCGGTACGTTCGAGGAATAATGAGTCGGATGTTACACGATATATTAAAATCCAGTCAGGCTCGATATGACAATCTCGATGTCCTTTCCATTTTCCGGCCAATGGATGGTCACGATATTGATCATCTAAATTTTGGCCGGTTGAAAGGATTTCAATTATCCAACTCCTGAAATAATTCATCAACCGAAAGGGCTTTAGAAAGTTCTTCACCTTTTTCCGATTTTAATAAGGTGTCAGAAGTCAGGTCATTGGGTATTTTTATATCAAAGGGGATGCCTCGAGTTAATGAAACTTGTGTCAGGAAAATGGAAATCGCCTCAGACAGAGTCATATTCAGTTTACTGAGAATGTTTTGTGCGTTATTCTTAACATCGGGGTCGATTCGAGCCTGAATAGTGGTCGTCTTAGCCATGGTACAACCTCATAAAATGGATGTTTGTAAGTCGATTGTCCGTACAAATATACATAAATATTTACTCAATAATCAACAAAAAGTTCTGTCGATTATTTAGATTTTGCTCGACACGGGTTTCCAAACCCGGGGCGAAGGGGGAATGATCTGAACCTTTTAAATCGCCCCCGGCGTCCACGCTGGTCGTGGGGATTGGACGATGAGCGGATACCCGGAGGAGCAGATGAAAAGCTATTAACGGAGGGAAAATGAAGTGTCGGACGGGTGTATTGACTCTTATTGCGGTTATCATTCTTTCATGTTCTAGTAAAGGGAAAGAGTTTGAAAAGCACAATAGACTTGCACAAATGTATGCAAGTAGTGATTCTCTTGAAAAAGCGATTGAAGAGTGGCAATTAGCTATCCAAGCTGATCCAAATAATAAGCTATCACCGGCTGTTATTAATAATATTATGAACGCGAAAAATAAATTAAATGAACAGAACGAATATAACAAAGCTATTTGCCAAAAAAACATGAGTGCAATAGAATCTGCTGCTTGTATAGGATATGCTCAAAATGCTATAGCTGGCGATGCGCGGTATCCCACAAAAAATGAGATAATATCTTCAGGTATTATTGACGAATTTCCAAAATGTCCTTCTGGAGGGACTTATAAATATGATAGTAAAGAAGGTATTGTTCAATGCTCTATTCATAATAGATAAGAATACAAAATCGAATCGCCCAGGATACTTATCCCCATGCGGGGGTGAAAACAAATTGCAATACTCCGATTTCAGGAGGCTTGGATGCAAAATCCTTTTGACGTGATTCCCGCGGAGATTTACGACGTGGTCCAGGAGTCGCCGCTGATCCGGACGCTGCGCCTCCGCCCCGAGAAGCCCATCCGCTTCCAAACCGGCCAGTTCATGGAACTCACGCTCCCGGGCATCGGGGAGGCTCCCTTCACGCCCTCCACGTCCCACTTCGTGACGGATGTGATGGACATCACCATCATGAAGACCGGATTCATGACCGAATACGTCCACAAGGCCAAAGCCGGAGACCGGGTGGGGCTGCGCGGGCCGTTCGGATCCTGTTATCCCCTCGAGAAATTCGAAGGCAAAGACCTCCTGATCCTCGGCGGGGGGTGCGGGCTGGCGCCGCTGCGATCCCTGTTCCTCACCCTGCTCGACGAAGTGGACAAATACAAATCCATCACGTTTCTGGCGGGCGCGAAATCCCCGAAAGACTGCGTGTATAAAGAAGCCGTCCCCGGATGGAAGAAACATCCCAGGGTCACGTTCAGACGCGCGGTGGATGTCGTGCCCGAGGGAGAAACATGGGACGAGGAGGTGGGTGTCGTCACCGTCCTTCTCAAGAATTTGAAAGGGAATCCCGGAGACAATCCCGCCGTGGTCTGCGGCCCGCCGGTCATGATGAAGTACGGCACGTTCGACCTCCTCAAGATGGGATACCGGGAGGAGAATATCTACCTGTCCATGGAAAAGAAGATGTACTGCGGACACGGCCAGTGCCGGCACTGCGTGATGGGTTCCTATTACGCCTGCAAGGACGGGCCCGTGTTTCCCTACGCGCAAATCAAGGATGAGGAGGCGATCTGGGAATGAAACGACTGGTGATCGACATCCCCGCCCTCGCGGCCTCCGGCACGCCGGCCGACGCCATCCGGTGCGAGTACCTGTTTCACCGGAAGAACGCGGGGCCGAATTCGGTGATCGAGGTGGCTGAATTCGCCTCCTATTGCCGGCAGTGCCGGGACGCATTCTGCGTGGCCGCCTGCCCCAAAGAGGCGCTCGAACGACAGGAATCCGGATTGATCAAACGATACAACATGCGCTGCGTGGGGTGCAAGAGCTGCGTGCTGGCCTGTCCCTTCGGCACGATTTTCCCCGAAGTCATCAATTACATCACCGCCCATTGCGATCTGTGCCTGAATCAGCTTTCCGGCGACCCCGATTATCTGCCCCTGTGTGTCCGGACCGCGCCGGAGGGCACGTTCACCATGCAGGAGATCGCGGCCGAAGATCCGGGAAACCACCTGTATTTCGTCGGCGACCATCTCGCGGTCAAAAGCCCCGGCTGGCGGCAGAAGGAGGGGAAGGCATGATCGGGATGAAACTCCTTTCCCTGGCCGGATTTATGGCCGGCGCGGCGATTCTCGGACTGGTTGCCGGGTGGGTCGACCGGAAGGTCTCCGCGCGCGTCCAGTATCGCGTCGGACCGCCGTTCTTTCAGAATTTCAACGATTTCTTCAAGCTACTCGGCAAGGAGACGATCCTCGTGAGAGACGGCGTGAACTGGCTGTTCGTCGCCGCGCCGCTCGCCGCGTTCGGCATGCTCTCCCTGCTCACCGCGATGATCGGGACGGCACTCCTTTTCAACCGGGGTTTCGGCGGCGACCTGATCGTGGTGATGTATCTCATGATGATCTATTCCGTGGCGCTCGTGATCGGCGGCGCGTCCACCGGCAACGTATATGCATCCGTCGGCGCGGGGAGGGAGATCAAACTGCTGCTCGGCGACGAGCTGGTGTTCATCCTCGTCTGCCTCGTGCCGGTCATCCAATCCGGATACGCGCTGCGGCTGGAGGCGATCCTCGCCGCGCAGGCCGCGAACGGTCCCGTGATCCTGTCGCCGTCCGGTTTCATCGCGTTCGTGCTCGGACTCCTGTGCATCCAGGCGAAGATTGCGCTGCCCCCGTTTCACATTCCCGAGGCCGAAACCGAGATCGTGGAGGGGCCGCTCATGGAGTACGGCGGCCCGCTGCTCGCCTTCTGGAAGCTCAACCATCACATGATGTACGCGGTCTATCCGCTGCTTCTCGTGCTCCTCTTCTTCGGAGGATTCCGCCTCGAGGGCCTCGGCATCCTGTGGGCCGTGCTGAAATATCTCGGGATCGTCGTCCTGATGATCCTCATCAAGAACACCAATCCGCGGGTGCGGATCGACACGGCGCTCCGGTTTTTCTGGAAGATTGCCGCCCCGCTCGGAATACTCGCCATGATCCTGGCCGTTCTGGGAGTCTGACAAGGGACATGCGTATCCGGTTAAGAAAAATAATTGAGCCGTTCAATCTATTGATCAGAACGGAAAATTATCTATTCGAATCATTGTTGACTTCGATTTGTGTTTGCCACTTTTTTCAGAAAAAAGTGGCGCAAAAAACTGCGGCTGACGAAAAATCTCCTGAAAATGACGGTTCGTTCATTGAAGGAATTGAACTCGTCCCGATAAATCGGGACTCAGACAGCAATTCCTTCCCGATCCCGCATTGCGGGATCGGACATGAACGCCCCGTCATTTTCCGGGTCGGAGATTTTTCGAATGCCGCGAACAAATTAGCGTCTTTTTGGCCTTTTTGCAGCCAGTGGAATTTTGATATTTCAAAGCTTAGACTGAGGGGTGGGCATTGTTCCGTCGAAGGCGGAACGGCAAAGGGAGGTGGATGGGTAGACATGTTCTTGAGCAACTGTTTTGGGAAGCTTTCTCAGAGCTGGGCGTGCAAAAAGGCCATGTTTCTTTTGGTACTTTTCTTTGCGCCAAAGAAAAGTATGGAACCTTCATGGGCACGGCTTGAAAGGATTGTTTGACACTGATCCGGTCGAATAATTTTAATCGGAGATTCATGATATGGGATGGTACAACAAACGTTTGGCCAAATCGATCTGGGTGTTTCACGTGAGCGCGTCGCCGTGCAACAATTGCGACATCGAGATCCTGGACCTGCTCACGCCGAAATACGACATCGAACGGTTCGGCATCAGACTCGTCGGATCCGTCCGGCATGCCGACGTCCTGTTGCTTTCCGGGGTGATCAATCAAAAGGTCGCCCCGAAAGTCCGGAAACTGTATGAACAGGCGCCCAGGCCGATCTTCGTGGTCGGCATCGGCACCTGTCCCTCCGGGGGCTGCTGCTTCAACGACAGCTACAACCTCACGCCGAAACGGGAAGACATCATCCCCATCGACCTGTATATCCCCGGATGTCCCCCGAAACCCGAGGCCATGATCGCGGGGGTCGCCAAACTGGTGGAGGTCCTGAATGGATAGAAGCGACCGCACGGATGCCTTCCTCCAGGCATGCGGAAACAAACTCTCCGATGTGATTCGCAAACGGAAGCGGCTCTATTTCGTGGTGAGGGACGAAGACCTGCGTGAAATCGTCCGGTATCTTTTCCTCGATATGGGGTGCCGGCTCTCCACCGCGACCGCGACGGAGGTGTATGACGCGATCGAGGTCCTGTACCAGTTTTCACACGATCCGAGCGGATGTTATTTCTGTCCCCGCGTCCGCATGACCGACAAGGAGAATCCCGTCATGCATTCCATCACCCCGGTCGTCCCGGGCGCGGAGTGGATCGAGCGGGAGATGTTCGATTTCTGGGGTGTGACGTTCCGGGACCATCCCCGGCCGGAACGGCTGCTCGCGAAGGATCATCCCAATCATCTCGACAAACCGCTCCGGTTCGGGAGGGTGTCATGAAGCTGAGTGAAAACGCGAACCAGATCCCGGTCGGACCGTTTCATCCCCTGCTCGAGGAAGCCGAATACTTCAACCTGACCGTGGAAGGGGAGACCGTGGTCGATATCGACATGGATATCGGCTGGATGCACCGCGGCCACGAATTCATCTCCGAACAGAAGACGTTCACCCAGTCCATCTTCCTCGTCGAGCGGATCTGCGGGATCTGTTCCACCTCTCATCCTCTGGCCTGCGTGCACGCGGTCGAGGACGTGGACAACCTCGAGATTCCGGAACGGGCGGCCTACATCCGCACGCTCATCGGCGAGCTCGAACGGATTCACAGCCATCTGTTGTGGCTCGGCCTGGCCGGCCATTTCATCGGATACGACACCCTCTGGATGTGGGCGTGGAAATACCGGGAGCCCGTGCTCCAGATGTTCGAGGTGATCAGCGGCAACCGCAACCATTACGGCATGATGCGCGTCGGCGGCGTGGCGCGGGATGTCGATCCGGATCGGGTGAAAGCGCTGGACAACATCCTCGACACGGTCGATTCCAAAGTCCACATGATCGTCAAGGCCGCGATGGACGACCCGGTGCTCAAATCCAGGCTGGTGGGCGTGGGCGTCCTTTCACGTGAGGACGCGGTCGCCATGTGCGCGGTCGGGCCGACTTCCCGCGCCTCGGGCGTTCCCTGGGATGTCCGCAAAGACGAACCCGGCGACGCCTACGGGATGGTCGACTTCGATGTGATCGTCCAAAACGGCGGCGGCGTGTGGGATAAGCTGGTGGTCCGGCTGCTCGAAATCCTGGAATCCACCAGAATCTGCCGGCAGTGTCTCGAGAAACTGAAGACGGTGAAGGGTCCCATCCTCAACGACGTGAAGGAAATATCCGCCGGAGAAGGCATCGGACGCTACGAGGCGCCGCGGGGCGAGGTGTTCCACTACGTCCGGACCGACGGATCCAACCGCGCCATCCGGCACAAGGTCCGCGCGCCCAGTTATGTCAACATCCCGACTTTCTCGGCTTCCTGCAAGGGTATCCCGATCGCGGACGCGCTGATCACGCTGGCGGCGGTCGATCCCTGTTACTGCTGCACCGAGCGGGCGCTGCGCGTGAAGGGCGAGGATGCGGGCACGATCGATTTCCTCACCCTTTCCCGCGAGAAGACCGAGCGAATCAGGAGGGAAATCCATGGCTGATCCCATGCTGCTCATGCTCATCTATGCGCCTCTGCTTGCCGGGGCGCTGAATCTGTTTTTCCCCCGCGTCCTGCAGAAAATTCTCGCCGGGCTCTGCCTGGGGCTCTGCGGTTATCTCGCGGCCGTCCTGTTTTCCGGCGGGGTCGTCCCCTTTCCGGGCGATTCCGCCCCGGTTCCGCTTCGCTATTTCGGCCTGGACCGGCTTTCCCTCTTCGCCCTGGTCGCCGTGCAGGCTCTCGCGCTGATCATCTTCCTGTTCACGCTTCGGGGAGTCGATTCCGAAATCGAGAAATCCTTTTTCGTCCTTTATCCTCTGACGCTGGGATTCACGAACGGCACCCTCCTGTCCGACAATGCCGTGGCGCTGATGATTTTCTGGGGACTCTCCGGCCTGATGCTCTATCTCTTCAATCTGCTCGGCCGGGGCGCGGGGGCACCCGAATCGGCCAAAAAGACATTCATCCTCGTCGGCGGGAGCGACGCCTTCCTCATCCTCGGGCTGGTGCTGATGGGGGTCTCGCTGCCCGCGGCCGGCTGGTCGCTCCACCTCATGCGGTTTCCGCTCGCCGGATTCGCGAACATCCTGGCGTTCGTCTGCCTCGCAATCGCGGCGCTGGCCAAGGCGGGCGGATTCCCCCTGCATACCTGGGTGCCTCCTTTCGCGAAGGAGGCGCCCGTCGAGGCCGTCGCCTTCATGCCCGCGTCCCTGGACAAGATCCTCGGCATCTATCTCCTGGCACGGATGGTGACCTCCCTGTTCGCGGTGACGACGGCGGTTCATCTGGTGCTGATCACCCTGGGCACGGTCACCGTGATCACGGCGGTCATGATGGCGCTGATCCAGCACAACGGCCGCAGGCTGCTCGGGTATCACGCCGTGAGTCAGGTCGGATACATGATCATGGGCGTGGGCAGCGGATCTGCGCTCGCCTTCGCGGGCGGACTGTTCCACCTGTTGAACAATGCAATCTACAAATCTTCCCTCTTCCTTACCCTCGGATCGGTCGAGAAGAAAACCGGATCCCATGAACTCGATGATCTGGGCGGACTGGGCGCCTTGATGCCTGTGACTAGTCTCGCGGGACTGATCAGCGCACTCTCCATCTCGGGCATTCCGCCCTTCAACGGATTTTTCTCCAAATGGATGATCTATCAGGGGCTTCTCGAGAAGGCCAGGGATGCGTCCCGGCCCGAGGCCATCTGGCTGTTGATCTGCCTGGTTCTGGCCGTGTTCGGCAGCGCGCTGACGCTCGCCAGTTTCCTCAAATTCCTGCACGCGGTTTTCCTCGGAAAACGTCCCAAAGTACATGACGGAGTCACCGAGGCGCCGGTCAACCAGCGGATTTCCACGGCGATTCTCTCCCTCCTCTGTATCGTATTCGGCCTCTTCGCGATCCACATCCCGCTCCGGGAATTTATCCTGCCCATCCTCCATGAAAACGGGATGGCGGTTCCGGCCTATCCCGGCGTGTACAAGGCGGGACTGGTGCTGGTCATGATGGCCGCCGCGTTCGCGCTCGCTCTTCTCGTCTATCTCCTGACCCGGCGCAAGGTCCGTTACGACGACGTCTATCTCGGCGGGATGGATGCGCTCGAGAAATTCCGCGTCTCGGGCACGGCGTTTTACCGGGAGATCCGGGACATGGAGCCGCTTCGGTTCCTCTATGATCAGGCCGAGAAACACCGGTTCGATCTCAAGGAAATCCTGACCGGCGGGACCCTGCGGCTCTCCGGCCTGTTCCAGAAGGTCCATCCGGGGTTTTTGTCCCTCTATCTGCTGTTTATCGTGCTGGGGATGCTGGTGTTTCTTTTGATCAAATGAGAGAAGATCGCAGATCGCGGTTTGGATACCGATTCGCTTCCCCTCGCCGAACCCCGATCAGCGGACACCGATAGGGAGGATTTTATGCCTGTCGAAACATGGCTCTATTTCATACTCGGGTTCATGATCGTGGGATCGGTCATCGCGCTCGAAATCCGGGACATCCTGTCGTCCGTCGTGGCGATCGGCGTGGTGGGGCTGGGGGTCTCGGTCGCTTTCCTCTTCCTCCAGGCCCCGGATCTCGCCATCGTCCAGTTCCTTTTCGAGATCTTCGCCATGGTGATCCTCATCCGCGCGTTCGTCAAGAAAGACTATCACATGGAGACGCCGGCCCGGGTCCACGGCATCCTCGTCGGGGTCTCCATTCTTACCCTTGTCGCGGTGCTCGTCGCGAGCATTCCGGTGTTCCGGCTGCTTCCCGCTTTCGGCGAACCCCTGATGGAGACTTCCCGCCATTATGTCGACCACGGCCTGTCGGACACGGGCGCCGCGAATCTCGTGAGCGCGGTCATCCTCGACTACCGGGCGTATGACACGCTCGGCGAGGTGACGGTGCTGTTCACCGCCGTCCTGGGCACGATGACCATCCTGCGCATCCGGCGCGCGAAAAACGGAGGGGGGAAAGACGCATGAACGATCCGAAACACGGCATGACCCTGATCGTGAAGACGGTGACGCGGATCACGGTCTGGCTGATCATCCTCTACGGCATCTACCTCATCCTGCACGGCCATCTGACGCCGGGAGGGGGATTCGGCGGCGGGGTGATCATCGCCCTGGCGTTCCTCAACGTGCTTTTGGCCTATGGACGGTCTTTCACGAAAAACTGGCTCAATCTCAAATTCATGGAGGACATCGAGGCCGCCAGCGCCACCCTGTTCCTCTTCATGGGGATTCTCGGCATCGCGCTCGGGGGGCGGTTTTTGACCAACTTTCTCGGTCCGGGTAAACCCTTTACCCTGTTCAGCGCGGGCCACATCCCGATCCTCAACATCCTCATCGGCGTGAAGGTGGGCATGTGCCTGTTCCTCGTGGTCTGGGTCCTGGCCGCCCTGCGGACCGGTGAAGGAGGTGAAGAATGATCCTATACATCCTGTGCTTCACGCTTTTCCTGGTCGGCGTTTACGGCCTCCTCACCAAGCGGGATCTGATCAAGCTGATTCTGTCCCTGGCCATTATGGGGTATGCGGTAAACCTTTTTCTGGTGCTTTTCGGATACCGGAGCGGGGCGGCATATCCCATCGTCACCGAAGGCGCCGCGCCCGGGCCGATGGTTGATCCGCTGCCCCAGGCGCTGGTTCTGACTTCCATCGTCATCGAACTGGGCACCACCGCCCTCCTGGTGGCGCTCGCCATCCGTCTCGTGGAGAAGTACAAAACCTTCGATATCCACAAAATCAGGAGGCTCTTCGGATGATTCTTCCGTACTTCATCGCCATACCGCTGCTCTCCGCGTTTCTCATCGCACTGATCGCGGGCAGGCGGGACAGCTGGGCCATCCTGTTGTCCAACGTGGCGGCGACCTCCCTGCTCATCCTGTCGGTTTATGTCCTGGCCGCCCGTCATGGAGAGACGCTGATCTACGAAATGGGGGGGTGGATGCCGCCTCTCGGCATCGTGCTCGTCCAGGATGCCCTGACCGGTCTCATGCTGGTGCTGGTCAGCCTGATCAGCCTGTTGTCCCTGATTTTCTCGGTAAGCTATATCCGGCATCTTGACCGCAGCTGGCGTTACTATGCGCTCTTTATGCTCCTGATCACGGGCATGAACGGCGTCATTATCACCGGCGATCTCTTCAATCTGTTCGTTTTCATGGAAATCGCCCTTTTCTCGGCCTTCGCCCTGGTCGCCTATGGCGGCAGGGCGGAGGAATATGAGGCGGCCTTCAAGTATGCCGTCATGGGCGCGCTGTCCTCGGCGATCATCCTCATCGGGATCGCGGTGCTGTACAGCGCCACCTCCACACTCACGATGGCGGGAATCGCGGAGGTCCTCCCTGAGAAGGATCCGAAAATCATGTACTGGGTCGGCGGATTGTTCCTCGCCGGATTCGGACTCAAGGCCGCGGTCATCCCCTTTCACGCCTGGCTGCCCGACGCCCATTCCTCGGCGCCCGCACCGATCTCGGCCATGCTCTCGGGCGTCCTGATCAAGGTGCCCGGGATCTATGTGCTGATGCGGGTCTTTATGAATGTGTTCGGCGCACCCGACCTGTTCATGCAGACTTTCCTCGTTCTCGGCACCGTTTCGATACTCATCGGAGTATTTCTGGCGGTCGGGCAATGGGACATGAAACGGCTTCTGGCCTATCACAGCATCAGCCAGATCGGGTACATCCTGCTGGGGATGGGGCTGGCCACGCCACTGGGAATTCTCGGCGCCGTGTTTCACCTGTTCAATCATGCGGTCTTCAAATCGCTCCTCTTCTACAACGCGGGGGCGGTCGAGGTGGCGCTTGGCACCCGAGACCTCAAGCGGATGGGAAATCTGACCCGGATCCTGCCGGTGACGTCGCTGACCTCCATGGTCGCCTCGCTTTCCATCTCCGGCATTCCGCCTTTCAACGGATTTTTCAGCAAGCTGATCCTTATCATCGCGGCGATTCAGGCGGGAAGGCCGGGTCTGGCCCTGGCCGCGGCAGTCGGGAGCCTGCTCACGCTCGCATCTTTCATGAAACTTCAGAAATATGGATTCCGGGGAGAACGTGAAGTCAAAACCGTGAAGGCAACCATCGGATGGGGGATGAAGACCGCAATGATCGTCCTGGCCGTTTGTTGTTTGCTGTCCAGTTTTCTGGTCATGCCGGGGATCCGTGAAATCTGTCTGGATCCGGTCGTGTCCGTGCTTCTCGATCCTTCCCGCTATATCCAGATGGTGATGGGGAGATAACCATGCAGATCAAGACCCGAAGTCGTTTGATCGTTTTCATCCTTTCCTTCCTGGTATGGGCGGCCCTGACTCCCATCCGGAATGTACAGGAAATGCTGGCCGGGCTGGTCGTGTCGGCGCTGGTTTCGTTTCTGGCCGGCCATTTCCTGATCACGACGGAAAAGCGGAGACCCTTCGCCCGCCGCATCATCCCGGCCCTGCTCTATTTTTTCCGGTTCCTGTGGGAGATGGTCAAGGCGAATGTGCATGTGGCCTATCTCGTGCTCCATCCCAATCTGCCGATCCGTCCGGGAATTGTCAAGATCCGGACCCGTCTGACCAAGGATTCAGCCATCACGGTGCTGACCAATTCCATCACCCTGACGCCGGGTACGCTGACCGTGGATGTAAATCCCGGCCGGCAGGAAATCTATGTGCACTGGATCGATATTCGCGCAACGGACGTCGAACAGGCGACCCGACTGATTGCGGGTAAATTCGAAGGCAGACTCATGGAGGTGTTTGAATGAGACCCTTGCGCTGGCTTGTCGGCCTGATCGGCATCGGACTGTTTGTTTATTATAATTTTTTTGTTTATCGAGGTCCGCTGTTGTTCAAGCTGATCCAGATGAATCTCTTCTGCGCGCTCTTCGTGCTCTACCGCGTGCTCGCCGGGCCCTCGCCGGCCGACCGCATCGTGGCCGTAGACATCCTCGGCATCCTGATCATCGGCCTGTTGGCCCTGGCCGGACTCCATTACCGACAGCATTTTTTCATGGACATCGCCCTCATCTGGGCACTGCTCAGCTTCATCGCTTCCCTGGCCTTTGCGAAAATTCTCGAAGGGAGGTCACTCGATGATTAGAGAGATTGCCGGGATGGCCTTCATCGCGGCCGGGATCGCCTTCGATTTCTTCGGCGTGCTGGGGCTGGTCCGCCTGCCGGACGTGTACAACCGGCTTCAGGCGGCGACCAAGTGCGTGACATTCGGCACGGCGGGGCTCCTCTTCGGCGTGTTTATACTCGAAGGGTTCAGCGTCTTCGGTTTCAAGGCACTCGTCGGGATTCTGTTTATTTTTCTCGTCGCACCGGTGGCCGCCCATGCCATCGCGCGCGCGGCCCATCGCGGCAGGATTCCGCCAACCAAGGAAACCGTCTTCGATGCCTACGAACAGGATCATGAGCTGAAGGAGAACGCCTGATGTGGCTTCCCAAGATGCGTGAACTCAAGGAGGCGTTCGGATCGTTTTTCTCGGCGCCCTACACCACACGGTTTCCCCTCAAGGAAGAGGTGGACCTTCCCGACGGATTCCGCGGGAAACCCCGGTATGACGCGGATACCTGCGTGGGCTGCGGCACCTGCGCCCAGGTCTGCCCTCCCGGCGCGATCGACCTGATCGACGAACCGGAGAAGGGCATGCGCACCCTGCGCGTGGATTACAACCGGTGCATGAACTGCGGACAGTGCGAAGAAAAATGCATCACCGGAACCGGAATCACCCTAACCCGTGAATACGTCCTGGTGCTGACCGACAAATCCGCGGCCGAAGCCTTTGAAGCCGTCCAAAAGCCCCTCCTGGTCTGCGAGATCTGCGGCGCGGTCATCGGATGCAATGACCATCTGGCCTGGATCAAGACGCGGCTCGGTGCGAAAGCCTACGCCCATCCCAACCTCCTGCTCTGGACACAGGAACAATTCGTCCCGGCGGGTCCCGCCGAAACGAAAAGCCGCATCCGGCGCGAGGATCAGATCAAAATGGTCTGCGCCCGATGCCGCTACCGGGTCGTGGTGGCGGATGAATTCTGAGGATTTCCGCCGGGCACTGAGTCCTTATCCGCCTTCGGGCCTGGTGTTCGTAGGCCTGGGCAACCCCATGCGCCGCGACGACGGGGCGGGTCCGGTTTTCCTCGACCGGCTCGCGGCAAGCAAATGGTTTCCGGCTTCGCACTTTATCGACGCAGGCGTCAATCCGGAAAACCATCTCCAGCACATCCTGGATGCACAGCCGGAGGCGGTGGTCCTGATCGATTCAGCCCGTTTCCCCGCGCCTCCGGGGACGATCGCCTGGCTCGAACGGGAGGCGCTCGACCGGATCCGGATCAGCACCCATGCCTTTTCCATGGTCCTGGTCGAGAATTATCTAAAGGCGCAGCGGGAAATGGATTTTTATTATCTGGCCATCCGTCCTGAATCCACGGATTTCACGGAAGGGCTGACCCGCTCCGTCCGGAACGGCATCGAACAATTCTTCGGGAAATCTGTTGCCCCGGGAGATTGATCCGGTGTGAATGATCCGTTCATGCCCGGGCAGGTTCAAAGGAAAGTCCGTTCATGCACTTTCAGATTGTCACACTCAACCTGCCTTTCTATACGGTCGAGACCCTGAAAAGCCGCCTCGAATGGGTCATCAATCTTCGGTGGCTGGCGGTGTTCGGCATCCTGGCGTCGGTTCCGATCGGCCAGGAAATGCTGTCCTTCGAACTGGGATACTCCCAAATTCTGATCGTCGCCTCCGTACTCCTGGCGGTGAATCTGGTTCATTTCTTCCTCCTCCATTTCGCGACCTTCAAATCGCAATTACAGGAACTGCTCTTCGCCGAAGTCATGGTGATCATGGATCTCATCCTGATTTCCTGTCTGGTCCATTATGCAGGGGGTGTGGAGAATCCGTTTTATTTCTTTTATATCATCGTGGTGATCCTGTGCGGATTCCTGTTTCCGGGTGTCCTCATCCCCTATGTCAACGCGGTCTTTGCGGCACTGCTTTTGACCGGCTGGACCCTGCTCGAATTCACCGGACGCGTTACCCGTTTCTCGCTCGCAGACGACACGCTTTCCACCGCACATGTCCTGACGGCGCTCATCGCATTTTACATCATGACCTTTGCCGGCATTTACATTATCCACAATTTTGTGGAGAGCCATCGGGCATTGAAAAAAATCATCGACCGGAAGAACGAACAACTCGAGGAGTCGATGAGGCAGCGGGCGGAGATTTTCCGGTATGCGTCTCATGAGCTCAAGTCTCCGATCACGACGATCCAGAGTACCCTGGCGGTCGTGAAGACCACCTATTCGAACGACCTGACGCCCGAAGTCCGGGACATGGTCGAACGGGCCGAGCGCCGGTCGTGCGAACTGCTCGACATGGTCAACGAGATGATCGAGATCACCAAGTACAAGCAGGGCATCAAGGTCCATGATTACCAGTGCGTCTCGTTCTGTTCCTGGCTGAAACAGACGGTGGAAGCACAGAAATCGTATGCGGTCCGTAAGAACATCCGTCTGGAGGTGTCGGCGCTCGACCGGGAGATCACGATTTGTTTCGATCGCACCGAGATGGAGAAGGTGGTGATGAATCTGGTGAGCAACGCGCTGCGCTACACGCCCGAGGGGGGACGGGTATCGGTCGAACCGTTTCTGGACGGGGCGCAGTACGGGTTCTGCGTCGCCGACACCGGTATCGGCATCGCGGAAGCAGATCAGGACAAGATCTTCAATGAATTTTACCGGACGCCCGAGGCGAAGAAAATGGAGAGGACGGGCACCGGACTCGGCTTGAACCTGGTCCGTGAAATCGTCGAAAAACACGGCGGCCGGATCAGGCTGAACAGCGCGCCGGGGAAGGGGAGCCGGTTCACGGTGACGCTGTCGCTGCAGATGAAGCGCTGACCGCATCCGGATGTCGGGAAATTTACCAGCGTTTCGGCAGGATTTGTCCCAACACGGGAAGCAGGACCACGTAGAGGATGTGCGGAATCACGGCGAGCGGATAATATTTGAGGAGATTACGGTCTTCGAGCAGGCGCCGGGCCGGTAAAAGGAAGCAGAGTTCGCAGGCCGATTTCCAGAACAGCATGAGCCCAAAAAGCGGCAGCAGTTTCGGCATGAAGCAGGATGCGATGCCGATCGCGAGAAGCAGGACATACACGGCATAGACGAAAGACAGGATCCGGGTCATGTTCCGCGGATAGGCCAGGTGTTTTGAGGCGAACCGCACACGCTGACGCAGGAAAGCCCGGAAGTCTTCCGGCGGACGGGTCGGCACCGCGGCGTCCCGTTCAACCGCATAGCGGAATACCGCCCGGGCCTTATCCCTGAACCGGTGGATGAGCAGGTCGTCGTCTCCGGAATGGTGCCGGATCGTCTCCCCGAACCCTCCCACCTGTTCGAAGAGCGTTTTCCGGTACGAAAGGTTGGCCCCGGAACTCGTCGTGGGGATTTGCAGCCCCGCGCCCGCCGCCGCGATCGCCCCCAAACTCAGATAATCCAGCGCGAGCAGCTTGTGGAAGAGCGACCGGTAAGGCCCGTCCGTGCGGTAGGGCGCATATCCCAGGACGACATCCACGCCCGGTTCATAATGGGCGGCCAGCGACTGAATCCAGCGCGGTCCGGGCAGGGTGTCGGCGTCGGTGGTGACGATGATCTCGCCCGAGGCCATTCCGATGCCCCGCGCGAGGGCCTGTTTCTTGGCGGATCCCGCGGCTTCCGTCTCCCGGACCCGGATCATCCGCACGTTCGGACGGGTACGCGAAAACCGGCTCATGATTCGGGCCGTTTCGTCCGTGGAACGGTCGTCCACCAGGATGATTTCTATCCGTGAGACCGGATATATTTGAGCGGACAGCCGTTCAAGCAGATCGGGCAGGTGCTTCTCCTCGTTCCGGGCCGGCACGATCACGGAGACCGCGGGGATGTCCGCGGAGCAGCCCGTGCGTAGCCGTTCGAAACCCCGCCGGAGACAGAAAAGGAGCAGGCCGTACACAAACACGGCAGAAAAAGACGCCAGATACAGGATCATCGTTCCTTCGGGTTTGAAAACCAATGCAGGGCAATTTACACGAAGGCCACGGACTTGTCAAGGAAAAAGACGGAGAGAAAACGGTTGAAATCCTGATTTTTATTAAGTAAGATGTATATGGTCCGGCTGATTCATGAATTGCGGGAGGGGAGATTTCAATCTGTTTTTATCATCATGGGGTCAATCAGAATGGCCGGGGGCAAGCGACAAGCGGCGAGGGGTAAGGCCATTGTACGGGGTTCGAGGTCCGGAGTCCGGGGGATTGAACCCGGAACCGAGTGTCTCTGACCGATGGGCAGCCGGCAATCGGCACTATGCGACTGCCCCGAATTGAGGCGGTGAGGATGAGATCACATAAGTTCATGAATCGATCAGGACGGGACGATTCAGAAAAAGGCATTGTGTTGATATCCAAACCTTATCGAATCACATCGGATCGGGAATAACGACAGGCGATAGGTTGGCGGTGAGAGTTCATGGAGAGAGCCCCATGTCCCGGGTTGAGAGCGGACAGGAGATAAAAAATTCATTGACGGATCGGCGGAGATCTATTCAAACCGGTCGGGGATACATGCCGATGCGACATCGAAAGATCATTTTCTTCTTTTTGTCGGCCGTGGTTTTTTCGGTTCCTTTCCGGTCGTTCGGGTCCGAATCCGCGACAGTCTGGATATTTTTCAGGGACAAGGGCCCGGAGTCCGTGCCGAAGCACATGCCCGGAGCCGCCGCATCTCTCGGGATTTCGGAACGGGCGCTCGACCGGCGCGCACGGGGTTTTCCCGGCAGGGAACTTCTGGATGAAAGGGATTTGCCGGTTTGTGAAACCTATCTGTCCCGCTTGCGTGCCAGGGGGCTGACGCCACGGGTCGCTTCCCGGTGGCTCAACGCGGTGAGCGCGGTGGCCGATAAAGCGGATCTACCCGCAGTCGCCTCCCTGCCGTTCGTTCTTGAAATCAGGCCGGTCGGTTCAGCCCGCATCCTTCCTCCCACCGATACGCCCCTCCCTGTCCGGCGCAGGACCGCCGGGGAGCACCTCCTGAATTACGGTGTCAGCCTGGATCAGAATGCGTTGATCCGCGTCCCTGAACTCCATGATATGGGATTGTCCGGAAAGAACACCCTCATCGGTCTGATCGACACGGGATTCGACCATCCGGGACGCGACATCTTTTCTTCCCTGGATGTCGTCGCGGAATACGACTTCATCTGGGATGATGACTCGACCCCGGACGGAGAAAATGACCCGGCCGGGCAGCACAACCACGGCACCCAGGTGCTGTCCGTGATCGGCGGATATGCGCCCGGCATCCTGGTCGGTCCGGCATACGGCGCCTCATACGCCCTGGCCAAGACCGAGTGGATCGCAAGCGAGACCCGTACCGAGGAGGATCACTGGGTCGCCGCCATCGAGTGGCTCGAGGCGATCGGGTGTGACATCGTGTCCTCCTCACTGGGGTATGTCTCGTTCGACGACGGATTCTCCTACGCTTATTCCGACCTGGACGGAAATCACTGCGTCACGACCCTCGCCGCGGATATCGCCGCCCGGAAAGGGGTCGTGGTCGTGAGTTCGGCCGGCAATGAACGCAATACCCCCTGGCATTATATCACCTCTCCGGCCGACGGCCATGAGGTCATCGCGGTCGGCGCGGTGTATCCCGACGGGGAGATCACCGGGTTCAGTTCGGTCGGCCCGGCGGCCGATGGACGGATCAAACCCGATGTGATGGCCATGGGATCGGGCGTGGTGTCGGTCAGTACGCGGCGCGGAAACCAATTCAGCCACAGTTATGTGTCGGGGACTTCTTTTTCGGCACCCCTGGTGGCCGGGGTCTGCGCGCTCCTTCTCGAGGCCCATCCGGGATTGACGCAGCAGGATGTCCGCGAGACGTTGAAGCAAACGGCGGACCGGGCGGCAAATCCGGACACCCTGTACGGCTGGGGAATCCTGAACGCCCATGAGGCGGTTTTCCATCACGGGCCCGTTCTCCGTAATTATCAGATCATCTCCGACGTCTCGGCTTCTCGAAATGTGTTCAGCATGGATCTTCATACGCGGAATCAGGTTCCACCCGGCCGGGTGGTTCTTTACGGACGATCCGGGGCCTCGCAACCGTTCGATTCGTTGCAAATGACCCTTCGCGGTACGGCCCATCCTTATCGTTACACGGTCGAATTGCCTGTGCCGTGGTCACTCGATGATCTGGCGTTCTATTTTCGTGTGACCGATCAGGCGGGACGTCAAACCCGTACACCCTTCCATGCGCCGGATCGGTTATTTTTCCTTTCCGATACATCCGGCCCCGGTGTCCCGATCAATATTTATCTGCCCGAAGAACTGGCGCTGCTTCCGGTCTATCCCAACCCCTTCAATACGGATGTACACATCGTCTTCGAATTGCCGGAAGCCGCCCGCGTGAAACTCACGGTCTTCGATATCCTGGGGCGGGAGGTAGCCGTATTGATCGATCGGGAACTGTCCGCCGGGAAGAAAGAGGTCCTCTGGGACGGCCGGGATGGATACGGGATGCCTTGCGCATCGGGCATCTATTTCTGCCGGCTCGATGCAGGAACCACCTTCAGAATCCGGAAGATGGTCTTGACCCGGTGAAATGACATTTTGATTGCATTTGAATGGATCAAGGGGTATATTTAAAAATTCATTTCTTGCATCGGTTCGAAGGAATCGTCCAAAAGGAGGTAAGGTTCTTTGAAGATCACGCCGCTTGAAATCAAGAAGCAGAGTTTCAAGCCGAAGGTTCGGGGCTATGACACGACGGAAGTTGAAACCTTCCTGGAGATGGTGGCCGATGAATATGAGTCGGTTCTTTACGACAAAAACAGGTTGTCCGAAGAGGTCATCAAGCTGAAAACGCAACTCAGGGATTATCAACAGGTCGAGAAGACGCTTCAGGAAACGTTGATGAATGCCCAGGAAACGGTCAGTCAGTCCCGCGAGAACTCGAAGCGTGAAGCCCAGATCATCATCCGCGAGTCCGAACTCAAGGCCGAACGGATTCTCGATGAGGCCCGCGAGAAACTGGACAAGATGAAAAATGATTTCACCCTGCTCAAAGCCCAGAAAGAATCACTGGCCAAACGGTTGAAACACCTTCTTGAGTCCCAGATCGAACTGATTAAGGTGCTCGAAATAGACGATGTGGGGTTTTTCAAAGGCACGACGGATTGGGCGAATCCCAGTCTGCAGAAGCGGGACATGCCGAAGGCCGATAAACCCGGGGACGACAGAACGGGCCCTTCCCAGAAATAGATGCGGCGAAGGTTCGCCTGATTCCGTTCCCTCGGGAAGGGGGTGTTCCGGATATCCTGTTTACTGCCGGACGATCCCCAAGGGATGGCAGGTTGTGACCCCTGGAGGAAACAATGAAAATATTGAAGAAACACGCCGTTCTGATGCTCGGGATATTGCTTGTCACGGGCTGTGCGAAACGGATGCTGGTGCCGGTCGGCCAGGTCGAGAAGAGCAATGATGTGGAAGTCCGGCTGAGGACCGGCGAGCGGTTGACCGGCACGGTGATCCGGAAAGATCCGCATCAACTGGTCCTGTCCCTGAATGACGGTGCGACCGTTCCGGTTCCTTATTCCGCGGTTCAGACGATCAGGCGGAAACCGCCGGTTTATGACAATCTCGGCAAGCCGATTTCCGAAATCGAAATCGGCAGGGGAACCACGCATCGCCATGCGACGGTTTACGGGATCGGCGGCGGGCTCCTGACGATCGGCGGCAGTTTTTTCGCCGGATCCCTGATTGCGAACGAGACGGACGGTGGTGCCGGCGTGATCGCCGCGACGGTGGGGGGCGGGGGAGGCCTGGGGACTTTCCTCTTCCTGCGTGCGGGAAAGGCGAGAGACCGGGAGGAGGCCATCGCGCGCATCCGGCGGGAGCGTCAGCTCTCCATCGAAGTCAGGCAGGACAGAGAATCCGAATTGGATCCCGAGTCGTATCGGGAACGGCTCATCGAAGAAAAACAAAAACAGGAAGAATTGCGCAGGGAACGGGAACATCTTTTGCGCGAACTTGAGAAAACCCGTCAAATGAATGATTAAACAACCTGCATCATTCATCCGGCGGCTGACCGGAAACTGGCGGACAGCTCCCGGGTTTGCAGATTGACATGCCGCGGGGATAATGTAAACCCTGAAACACAGAAGAAGGCAGATAAAACGATGACTTCAAAACGGATCGGCATCATCGGGGGGAGCGGTCTCTACGAGATCGGAGGCCTTACACAGCGCGATCGTATTTTTCTCGACACCCCGTTCGGGGCCCCTTCGGATGCGTTTGTCATCGGCGAAATGGGCGGGCGTGAAATCGTTTTCCTGCCACGGCACGGCCGCGGACACCGCATTTTGCCGACGGAGCTGAACTACAGGGCCAATATATGGGGGATGAAGAAACTCGGTGTCGAATGGCTGATTTCCGTCTCCGCGGTCGGATCTTTGCGCGAAGAAATCGAACCGCTCGATCTCGTACTCATCGATCAGTATGTCGACCGGACCCAGAAACGGCAGCATACGTTTTTCGGAGAGGGGATCGTGGCGCATGTGGCATTTGCCCATCCGATCTGCGCCGAACTGAGCCGTGTGCTCTATGAGGCGGGACAGGAATGCGGGCAGGGTGCCCACATCCACTGGGGCGGGACGTATCTGAATATGGAAGGGCCCGCCTTCTCGACGAAGGCCGAATCTTTGCTTTACCGTTCCTGGGGCATGGATGTGGTCGGCATGACGAACATGCCGGAGGCCAGGCTGGCCCGCGAAGCCGAACTCTGTTATGCCGCGATCGCGATGGTGACCGATTTTGATTGCTGGAACGAAGGCAATCCGGACGAGACGGTGACGGTTGAAATGATCCTGGGTAATCTTGAAAAGAATCTGGAACGGGTTCGCAGGATACTCAAACAGGCGGTCCCGAACATGCCCGAATCCCGCACCTGTGAGTGCGGACACGCGCTTGAAAACGCCATCGTAACCCGGCCCGATCAGATTCCCGACGGCACCAAAAAACGGCTCGAACTCATCATACGCAAGTATTTGAAATAACCGGAGAAAAAAACAGAAAGAAGTTTTGTGAATTCAGATACCCGGTCGGCGGAAAAAAATGGATTGCGTTCCGCCACCCGATGGACAGAAATAGAGATCAGGATTGATACGGAGAGGAGTTTCTTTGTCGTTTTCCGAGGTAAAGAATCCCGTTGAATTTCCCGAACTCGAGTCGAAGATTCTCGCGTTCTGGGAAACCAACCGGATTTTCGAGAAATCGGTTGTTTCCCGTCCAGAAGACCGTCCGTTTGTATTTTATGAGGGCCCTCCGACGGCCAACGGCAAACCGGGTATCCATCATGTCATTTCCCGGAGCATCAAGGATTTCGTCTGCCGGCTCAAATCCATGCAGGGATATCGGGTCAGCCGCAAGGCCGGCTGGGATACCCACGGCCTTCCCGTCGAAATCGAAGTCGAGAAAGAGCTGGGATTCGAAACCAAGGATCAGATCGAGGCTTACGGCATCGACCTGTTCAATCAGAAATGCCGGGATTCCGTGTTCCGGTATGTCCGCGAATGGAATGAACTCACCCGGCGTATCGGTTACTGGGTCGATCTCGAACATCCCTATATCACCTATACGAACGATTATATCGAATCCGTCTGGTACCTGATCGCCCGGATGTGGGAAAAAGGGCTGCTCTATCAGGGTTTCAAAATCCTGCCGTATTGTTCACGTTGTGAAACCGCGCTTTCGAGCCATGAGACCTCTCTGGGATACCGGGAAGTCACCGACCGTTCGGTGACCGTCAAATTTCCTCTCAAAGAACGTCCCGGTCATTTTGTCCTCGCCTGGACGACCACGCCCTGGACGCTGCCCGGAAACGTGGCCCTGGCCGTCGGCGCGGAAATCCGCTATGCCAAAGTTGTCCAGCGTAGCGGAGATCAACAGGAAATCTACTATATCGCGGAAGACCGACTGGAAATGCTGAAGGGCGAATACGAGGTGCTCGAAACGATTCCCGGATCCGCGCTCGAGGGATTGACCTACCATCCGCTGTTTGATTTTGTCGATCTGGCCGATGCCGAACACAAAGCTTACCTCATCGCCGCGGCGGATTTTGTGACCACAGAAGAGGGTACCGGCGTGGTTCACACCGCGGTCATGTACGGTGAAGACGATTACAGACTCGGCATGCGGCTCGGCCTGCCCGCCAAACACACGGTGGACGAACACGGCCGATTCAATGAACGCGTCTCCCTCTGGCAGGGACGGCATGTCAAAGATCCCGATCTCGAAGAAGACATTATCCGGGTCCTGAAAGAGACGGGCCGGCTCTACAGGCAGGCATCCTATACGCACTCCTATCCGCATTGCTGGCGCTGCGATTCACCCCTCCTGTACTACGCCAAAAAATCCTGGTATATCAAGACCACGGCCGTCCGGGATCGGATGATCGCGAATAACGCAAAGATCGCCTGGTATCCCAAAGAAGTGGGTGAGGGCCGGTTCGGCCAGTGGCTCGAAAATAATATCGACTGGGCGCTTTCACGGGACAGATACTGGGGAACCCCCCTGAATGTATGGATCTGTTCCGCCTGCGATGCGCGCCACGCGGTCGAAAGCGTGGCGGAACTCAAGGAACGCGCAGGTCTGGACGGAATCGATGATTTGCACAAGCCCCATATCGATGCCGTGACATTTCCCTGTCCCGCCTGTTCCGGTGTCATGAAAAGGACGCCGGAGGTGCTCGACTGCTGGTTCGATTCGGGTGCCATGCCCTATGCCCAGTTCCATTATCCCTTCGCAAAGGACGGCCGGTTCGAGAAGCAATTTCCGGCAGATTTCATTTCCGAGGGTGTCGACCAGACCCGCGGATGGTTCTATTCCCTCCTCGCGATCTCGACGCTGATTTCCGATGAATCCTCTTTTCAAAGCTGTATTTCCATCGAAATGATTCAGGACAAAGATGGCCAGAAAATGTCGAAGACGCGCGGCAATGCGGTCGATCCCTTTAAAATCATCAACCGGTTCGGCGCGGATCCCCTGCGCTGGTATCTCTTTACCGTGAGTCCGCCCTGGGTGCCGACCCGGTTCGACCCGGAAGGGGTCGCCGAGGTACAGCGCAAGTTCCTCGGTACACTCATGAACACATACAGTTTCTTTGTGCTCTATGCCAATGTCGATCGATTCACTTACAAAACCCCGATCCCTGTCGGAAAACGGGCCGAGATAGACCGCTGGCTGATTTCGACCCTAAACGATCTTGTCGGACGCGTGGCCCAATGGCTGGGTCGTTATGAGATTACCCGGTCGGCACGCGCGATTCAGGATTTTGTCATCGATGACCTTTCGAACTGGTATGTCCGCCGCAACCGCCGCCGGTTCTGGAAATCCGAATTGGGCGATGACAAACTATCCGCCTATCAGACTCTCTATGAATGCCTTTTCACGATCGCCAGGCTCATCGCGCCCTTTATTCCGTTCATCGCGGAAGAGATCTATCAGAATCTGAACCGCTGCGGCGCGGATCCGGCCGAGAGCGTGCATCTGGCCTCTTACCCAGACCCTGCCGAAGACCGGCACCGCTTTCGCGACGCGTCCCTCGAAAAACGGATGCAGCTTGCCCGAGACGCGGTTTCACTATGCCGTTCTGCACGGAACGAGGCGGGCATCAAGGTACGGCAACCGCTCGCCAGGGCAATTCTCCTCCTTCAAAATCCGGAAGACCGGGCCGCCCTCGAGTCGTTCGAGGCCATGATCCGTGAAGAAGTCAATGTCCATGCCCTGGTGTTTTCGGACGATCCTTCCGAGGTACAAGAGAAGGAGGCCAATCCCGTTTTCCGGAATCTGGGTCCCAAGTTCGGCTCCCGGGTCAACCAGGTGGCCGATATCATCCGCGGATTTTCACAGGAAGAAATCGCGAGGCTCGAGTCGGGTCATCCCCTTCATCTCGGGACCGGTCAATCGCAACACGGAGATGTGGAACCGGGGGATGTCGAGATCCATACCATCGCCAAAAAGGGATTTGAAGTGCAGGTCAACGCGGAGCTGACTGTTGCGCTCGACACCCGGCTTACCGAAGAGCTCGTGGCCGAAGGCTTGTCCCGTGAATTTGTGAACCGTGTTCAGAACATGCGCAGGGAGGCCGGGTTCGAGGTGACGGACCGGATTCACATTTGTTATGAGGCGACGCCGGTACTCCAGCGCGCGATCCGGAATAATACGGAGACGATCGCGGATGAGGTGCTGGCTGTTTCGATCGATTCGGTTTTCCGCAGTGGTGGATATGATAAGGAATGGGAAATCGATCAGGAAACCGTAAGCATTGCGATTCGGCGGGCGTGACAAATCAGCCGTCCGCAGATAAGGATAAACAGGAGAACCAATATGGAAGCGAAGGATATCGAGTATTTCAAGCATCTGCTGATTCAAAAACGGAAAGAGATGCAGAACCACATGGACGCCATTACGGAAAGCGAACGGGAGACGACCATCAAGGATGCCAGCGGCGATCATTCCGCCTTTTCATTTCATATGGCCGACCAGGGTACGGATACCATGGAACGGGAGAAGAATTTCTTCTATGCCCAGCGGGATGGCAAGATACTGGCGCATATCGAGCGCGCCCTCGATCGAATTGAACGGGGCGAATACGGGAAGTGCCGCGCCTGTGGAGAACAGATCGCTTTCGCCCGGCTCGAAGCGGTACCTCACGCCACACTCTGCATCCAATGCAAATCAAACCAGGAAAAGACTCCCGATATGCTTCAGGATCAGGGGGAGACGGTTTGAGAATCTGCTTCTTGCTGTTCGGATCCATCCTGCTGGATCAATTAACGAAACATCTCGTCCGGATGACGATGTCCGTGGGCCAGTCTGTTTCTGTTGTCGGCGATGTGGTCCGGATCACATTCGTCGAAAATACCGGGATCGTATTCGGAATCCGGGTCGGGCCCCCGGTTATTTTCACCATCCTGTCCGGAATCGCTTCCATCGGTATCGCCGTTTACCTTTACCGGAACCGCAGGACGGGTTTCAGAATGACCGGCGGTCTGACCCTCATCCTGAGCGGCGCCGTCGGCAATCTGACTGACCGTATCCTTTTCGCAAAGGTTGTGGATTTTATCGATATCGGTATCCGGCATATCCGCTGGCCGGTCTTCAATGTGGCCGATTCCGCGGTCGTCGTCGGCATGTTCTGGCTTTTATTTTTCACCTTTCGAAGTGAATCACACGACGCATCCGGGGGCCGGTCATCGCCTGAAATTCCGTGATCGAAGAACGTCTGGAAATCAGAGTCCCGCGACAGAAAACCCGGGAACGACTGGACACGTTTTTGACACAGTCTCTGACGCATGCATCGCGCAGCCAGGTACAGAAGCTGATCCGCGACGGACATGTTTTGGTCGGCGGGAAAATCGTCAAACCCAACCATTCCGTCCGCCCCTTTGAACTCATCGAGGTCACGCTGGTCAAACCGCCGCCTCAGGATGTGCTCCCTGAAATCATCCCCCTCGACATCGTATATGAAGACACATCGCTTCTGGTGATCAACAAGCCGGCCGGCATGGTGGTGCACCCGGCCTTCGGGAACCGGAGCGGGACCCTGGTCAACGCCCTGCTCGGGTATTGCAGCCGGCTGTCCTTCATGAACGGGCCGGTCCGTCCCGGCATCGTGCACCGGATCGACAAAGATACATCCGGACTCCTCGTCGCCGCCAAGACCGATGCGGTGCACCGGGATCTGGCCGCGCAGTTCAGTGCAAAAACCGTCCAACGTGAATATGTCGCGCTGATCTGGGGAAGGCTGAAGAAGGGGGGCGGGACGGTGGAGACCCAGATCGGTCGTCATGTCCGCGACCGGAAGAAGATGTCCGTCTCGGGAACCGGGAAACGGGCCGTGACCCATTATCAGGTGATGGAGCGTTATCCCTTCCTGACGCTCTGCCGCCTGCATCTCGAGACGGGACGCACCCATCAGATCCGGGTGCATCTGGCGCATCTCGGGCATCCCGTGTTCGGCGATCAGACCTATGCGGGACGATCCCGGCCGCTCGGGGGGCTGAACCGGCCGGATACGGCCCTGGCCGTCCGATGGCTCGGGATGATGCCCCGCCAGGCGCTCCACGCCCGGACCCTCGGATTCGTCCATCCGGTCACGAAGGAATTTCTGATATTCGAATCCGGACTCCCCGCGGATATAGAGGCGTTGCTGGCGGATATCCGCCGCCAGTATGGTCGTCAGGAAGGAATTTCCAAGACGACGGATTCTCCGGCCGGGTCCGGATCAGATCCGCTCTTTCCCGGGATCGGACAAGGCACGACGATGGGAACCGGTTGTCCCGAAAAGCATAACAAGTCGGATAATTCATCCCAAACGATCGGATGACAGAGATGAAAACTTATGAACTGACTCAGTATCTCGATGACCTGCTGCGCGTCGACGAAATCAAGGATATCAGTCTGAACGGGATGCAGGTCGAGAATTCCGGCACGGTCCGCAAAGTCGCGCTCGCCGTGGATGCCTCCCTCGCTTCCATCCAGGCTGCGGCTGAAGAGAAGGCGGATCTGCTTCTGGTGCATCACGGTCTTTTCTGGGACCGGCCTCTCCGGGTCACGGGCGGCCATTACCGCCGGATCCGGGCGCTGATCGAGAACGACATCGCCCTCTATGCCGCACATCTGCCGCTCGACATGCATCCCGAACTGGGAAACAACGCACAGGTCGGGCCGCTCATGGGGTGGAAGCCCGTCCGTCCCTTCGGCGATTATCACGGCCGGATGCTGGGCTTCGAATTCGAACCGGAGACGCCCCGGCCTCTCGACGCATTCGTCCGGGCGCTCAGGAAACATTTGCATTGCGATCCCATTGTCTGGGATTTCGGGAATGAAACGGTCAGACGCATCGGCTATGTCAGCGGCGGCGCGGTCGATCTTTTGGACGAGGCCGTCCAAAAGGGGCTGGACCTGTATATTACCGGGGAACCCAAGCATTCCGCGTACTGGACGGCGCGGGAGGCCCGGATCCATGTCGTGTTCGCCGGCCACTATGTGACGGAGAAGCCGGGTGTGAAGGCGGTGGGGAGGCATCTGGAGGAGCAGTCCGGCCTGGAGACGGTTTTCCTCGAGCTGCCGACGGGGCATTAACACAAAGGGCCTCCGGAAAATATTTAAATTTCCCGGAGGCCTTCAGCCGTCCTATACAAGATTCCTTTTATACAAATATACCGGCAGCCGGGGAACGTCACGGCAGGAGAATCATCTTCCGTGTGGCGACCTGGCCGGCGGACTCGAGACGATAGAAATAGACACCCGCCGGCAAATGGCCTGCATCGAAACGCACCTGATGCATGCCGGCGTCCAGCATGCCGTCGACCGGCACGCCGACGATTTGACCCGTCAGATTATAGATGTCCAGCCGGACGTGATCCGGACGGGAAGTCTGAAAGACGATTTCTGTAGACGGATTGAAGGGATTGGGATAATTCCCGAGCAACTGGAAATTTTCGGCCTGCATTACCCGATTCCTCACCGGACTGCTCTCTCCCGACCGGGTTAACAGGTCGAAGGACAGTTCGATATAGTCTTCGGCGTCGGATGTGGTGACCAGCGCGAAAGAATACCGCACGATCTGATCCAGATCGAGCGTCTTGTTATTCTGGGAGACAGCCGCCCAGGCCTCGGGGAAGAGGACGAATCCTTCATTATTCGGCGTGACGGAGCCGTCTGTTTCCCGTTCGGTCAGCGGGATGATCAGGTTGACCCATCCCTCCGCGGCGTCCACGATCGTCGTGTTCTCGTAGATATACTCTTCCGTGTTTCCGGCGGGGTCGGGGCGGTCGACCAGATGCATCCGGAAGACAAAACTTTCCGGTGCGGCGGGCGGGGTATGGACTTTGATCCACAGCGAGAGCGAGTCGCTCGAACTCCAGTCCAGGGGATCCTCGCCTGTGGGAACTTCGTAACCGATCTGCGCGAAGCTGCCCCAGGCGTTGAGCGGGCCGATATACACATCAGCCCGGAGCGCGGCGGCGCCCTCGTGGGCGTCCGTCGAGTCGTCCCAGAGTTCCATGGCGCTGGGGGCTCCTTCGAGCAGCGACCAGTTGATGGTTTCTTCGGCCACGGCGCCGTCGAAATTGTTGATCAGGATCTGCGCCGACGCGATCAGCGGAAGCAACACCATACAGACAACCCGATAACCCTGACGTTTCATGATATCCTCCTGTCTTTTACATCATTCGTGAAAAGCGCCTTCTTCCCGTCGTTTTGTTTGCCTTCATCGGATTTACCGGACATGCCCACGGATTCCGAGGCCTGTCGTCGTTGGCCGGATTCCCTGAAACGGCAAAGGTTAAGCGCTTAACTCATCAAAAGAATTTAGCAAAAAACAGAGATGAATGTCAAGTCTTTTTATGGTGAAAGTTTATTTCCGACCCGAGACCGGTGTTCATAAAAAAACCCGGCACGCAAATATGCCGGGGTCTTGCGGGGTTAATCTGATTCTTTTAAAATTCAAAAGTAATCCCGATATGCCAGGTGATGAGATCCGTCTTGGACCGGTGCACGTCATAGATGAGTTTTCCGTCCGCATCCTGATAGATCGAGCCTTTTTTCAGATATTCCGCCTCGCCGCCCAGGATCGTGTTGATCCCCAGATCGATGTAGACGCCGCTCAACGGGTTGTTTTCCCCTTCCACTTTCGGGGGTGTGAACACGCGGATCATCAGGCCCGCCCCTCCGCCATAACTGAAGGTCGCATCATCGAAATTGGTCGAGCTCGCGATTTCATCTTCCTCGCCCCATCGCCGTTCGCTCTTGACGCTGGTCTGTGTCTGCAGGTAATTGAATCCGAGGAGGCCGGTCAGATAGGGGCGGAAGGCGCCCTGCCTGGCCTGGAGCCGCATCAGCAGATGGCCCAGCAGGATGCTGTTGGTGGTCGTGACATCCACCTTCACTTCGGGGATGTTGGGGTTGAAGGATTCCTTTCGGGTGTCGCTCCCGTATACGAGGAAACCGAGAGACGCGCCGATGTGCAGCGGGGTTTCCGGGAGGCGGTAGGAGAACTGGCCGAATCCGCCGACCCCGAGATTGTCCACGTTATCCCTGAATTCATTCTGGGGGGATCCCAAAGAGAAATTGAGATTGAGGTAAAACCTTTCCTGTGAAAAGGCGGAGAGGGAAAACAACAGAGACAGAATCAATCCGGTAAACAAGCGTTTTGGGGTTTCCACTGCGGTATTCCTCCTTGGTTGTTATGAGTCGATCCGGATGAACTCGATTGCAACGGGAACATCGATGGTTGAAGCCGAATCGCCCCCGAATGTCATGGTGTCCGGGTCGAAGGGCAATGTGGCGTTGACGGTCAACAGGGATTTGGCCTCGTCCAGGGTATAGGTTCCCGAGAGGCTGGTGCCGTCCGAGAGCGTCAGGGTCGCGGTGGTGGCCGTCGCAGACCAGGTGCCGGTTCCTTCCGTGGTTTCACCCATGTCCGTGCGTTCATACGTCAGGCTGTTGTCGTTTTTCAGCGTGACCGTGATCAGGATGAACAGCGAATCCTCGGGCGTAAACTCCCAATCCAGAGAGCCGGGAAAGGCAATAAATCTCTGAGTCTGCCAGGTGCCGATCAGGGATTCGTTCACGGGGCCGAGCGGATTGCCTTTGTCGTCCTTGCCGCATCCGGACAAAAGGCACAGGCCGGCGATCATCAGGCATAGTGTCAGGATGATGTGCCGCGATGACGGTTTCATGATGTGTCTCCTCCAGGTTTGATTTATTCCACGAATTGCGCGACATAATACCGGGGGGTGAGCGGTTCTCCGGTCGCACGACGGATCATCTCGTTCCACGCGTACCGTTTCCCGGGGGCGAATATCCGGTCTCTCAGGAATCGTCCGATTTCCGGATTGTCCACATAATTTACGGTGGGATGCACATTTTGTTGCCCGTCCAGCCCGGCCAGGGTGTGATGAAGCTGTGAGGCAAGCAGTTCCCCGAGCAGGTAGTTGTGATAGTAACAGGGATAAAGCGCGATATGGATTTTCGTCGCCCAATCCGGCTGGTTGCGGCCGGCCGGTTGTTTGACCATCTGATATTCCCAGACCAGCCGCCACCAGAGCGCGTTCAGGTCCTGATCGGGATTCGTGTAGAGCGCCTTTTCGAACCGGTACATCACCATGGACCAGCGGGCGAAGATGAGCTGCTTGAGCCGGGCGTATTTCGTCGCGACGTCCGCGATCCGGGTCCGTTCCGAGTCGTCGAGGCCGAGCATGGCGGCCATCCAGCCGGGATCCCGGCTGAGGCGTCCGAAGAGCATGGCGACCGCTTCGGTCGTGAAGGCATGGGCCGGGTCGCGGAGGAGGAAAGGCACATCCGTTCCGATATGGGCGTCGTAAACCGCGTGGCCGAGTTCATGGAGGAGGGTCTCCATCCAGCGTTCATTGTTCTCGAGGTTGCAGAGTATCCGGATGTCGCCCTCGCGGTCGATATCGATGCTGAATGCATGGGGATTTTTCCCCTCTTTTTCGTACAGATCGCTCCGTTCGAGGATTTCCCTCACATCGAGTCCGATTCCCCTGAAAAAATCGACGGCGATCTGCCGGATATCCCTGTCCCTGTAATACACATCCAGATCGAGTTTGAAGACGAGGGGCGTCTCCTGGAAAAAGGGGTCGTGATAATGCCAGGGAGCGAGCGATTCGGGAGGCCGATCGTACTGGTCGGACAGGATGTCGTCCAATTCGTATTTCACGCTCTTGAAAGGCTCCCGGGTCATTCCCGCCAGGACGGCGAACAGCGTGTCGATCGTTTCGGGGTTCTGTCCGGATACGGTCAGCGCCATCGTATGATAATTGTCGAATCCAAGGCTGCGGGCCGCCTGGTTGCGGAGCCTGACCAGTTCGAGGATGTCGGACGCCACGGCCGGGCCGACCTGCTTGCCGGCCTCCCAGGCCTTCCTGCGCCGGATTTCATCCTTTTCCGCCTTCAGGAGGGTTTCGATCGTGTTGCCGCTGACCCGTTTTCCATCCATCATGCCGCGGAAGGTGCTGAAGGTCTGTCCGATCCGGCTCTGGAGCGACACCATCTTTTCGAGCAGATCCGGATCGATCTGGTTTTCGAGATAGGCATTCAGCAAGACATCGGTCTGGCGGGCCAGCAGGGGATCCTTGATCCGGTTCGATGCCGCCTGTTTAAGCCGCTCGAAGTCTTCCCGGTTGCTGTATATTTTTTTCAGGTCCAAATGATGTGCCGCATAGTCGGTAAAATAGGCCTGGTCACCCGTCACCGCGGCGTTCCAGTAGGCCAGGTTGGCCGCTTTCATGAGGGGCTCGATCTCCGCGACATGATGATCGATCCAGGTTCTCAATTCGTTCTCCTTCTGAAGCGGTGCACAGCTTGCCAGGATGAGTGAAAATCCGATGCCGAGCCAGGTTGTGATTCGCATATGGACTCCTCAAAGACCGCGATTTGATCACGAATGACACAGACTGTTTGCATAAGAGTATAGGGGATCTTGTTTCAAGAATCAAGCACTTTTTGACAGAGCCGTCCTAAGATCTGAAATCTCAAACGTTTGCGGCATTAATTTTTCCTTCGTTTTTATTAAAAGAACTTGTGATTTGCTGATTTTTCCTGTACATTATCATTCAATATAAGAAGAAATTTAAAAAACCACTTCTCAACATACAGAACAATCTGTACGAACGGATATCATGAAACTCGATTTCCAGAAAAGGATTGTGTATCCCCTTTTGATTGCACTCGGGTTGCTGCTCGGGATTTCCGCATTCCTCGTCGGGCATGCCATATATCGGTTGAAATCCGAACAGGTCCTTATGGAGTCCCGTTCCGTGGTGCAAAGCCGGGCGCGTGAAATTGAGACGTTTCTGACAGACAGAGCCCGTATCCCTCTTACGGTATTCCGGAGTCCATTCGTCCTGGATTGGTTCGCATCCTATGACCAGTACAGGAAACCCATTCTCCATGACCAGGAATATCAAAAACTAGTCCTTTTTTTCAGGCGTCTCGTCATTTCTGATCCGGCGATCAAATCGGTTTTTTTCGCGACGGAGAATACCGGAGAATATTTTGATCAGGATGGCCGGTTCGAGCAGGCCGGTTATGATGCAAAAGAGCGGCCCTGGTGGCAATCGACGCTTGAGAAGGGGCGCCTTTATTGTGATTTGAGCGGTATCGATTATGAAGACAGTACGCATGCGGCCACACTGCAAATGCCGGTATACCGGGAAGATGGGCGGCTCCTGGGTGTCGCCGGTGTTGATATCTCCATCGAAACCATCGCAAACGTACTCAGCCGGGTTCGTTATCATGGTCTGGGAGAACCGTTTCTGATCGATGAGGACGGGCACATCATCGAGTTCCCATCCATGACGGTCATACTCTCCTGGCTTGAACGGCTGAATGACCTGGAGGGAAAGGTTCCCGGATCGAAGGGATTATCTGTACTGGCACAGGCGATTCTTTCCGAAGGCGAAGGCCATACCCGAATTGTCTGGCGGGACAAAAAGCAAATCGCATTCTATACGCATGTCACGGTTCCCGAGGCGGATGTGCGGTGGCGCCTCGGTCTGATTGTGCCGGAGCGCGTTCTCACGACACCGGTTTATCGCTGGATGGCCGTCACGGTTATGGTCGCTGTTTTCATGATCGCTGTCATTCTCGTTTTCAGTTTCCGGATAACGACAAGCACCGTCAGACCTCTCGGCATGCTCGCGTCGCGCTTGCATCATATCGCCCATGAAGAGTGCGATCTCACGCTCGAGATTCCGGTCCATTCGACGGATGCCGTCGGCGAGACGGCCCGTAACTTCAATGCACTCATGGCAAGACTCAGGGAGTTACTCCGGGTCGTGATCATCAATACCCGCGACGTGGCATCCGGTACCCGAAGCCTGAAAGGGCAGTCGACCATCATGACGCGTGAAGCCGGCGAGATGTCGCATGTCATCGGGTTGATTACGAATGTTTCAAAGAAAATGGTGGAGACCATCGAATCGATCGGAAAGGCGGCGGACAATGTGGCGATTCTGTCGAAAAACGCGAGTGAACAAATGGGATCTGCCGAGAAATCGGTATCGGAACGCATTCGGGAAATGGTAACGATCAACGGGCAATTGCAGGACATGCAAAAAAAGATGGACCGCATGAATCATAAATCGGACAACATCGAAGAGGCCATGCGCATGATCGATGATGTCAACAAGCAGATCGGATTGCTTTCCGTCAATGCCGCCATTGAAGCGGTGAATGCCGGTGAACTTGGTAAAGGTTTTGCCGTGATCGCGGAAGAGATTCAGAGGATGAATACGGGCACGGAAGAAGCCAATAAACACAATAAAAAGCTGATCGGAGAATTCCGGTCGGAATTCCATGTATTTCACGAGCGGATACAAACTATCTGCGACCAGGTTTCTTCCGAAGTCGGGTCATTCCGTGATATCGAGAAAACATTTCAGGCCTTGCTGAAAAGCATTCGCAATTCCGATCTCGCAGCCGCCCGCTTGCGGGAACACACCCAGGCACAGATGAAAGCCATCCATGAAATCAAGTTGAATCTGCAACAGATTGAAACGGCAACATCCGTTATTTCAGAAACCATCACCCGTTCTGTTGAGATGATCAATGGGGTGGATGCACGTGTGATCGATCTCAACCGTTCGACAGAGGTTTTCAAGATAGAAGAAAATGAAGGTGTTCATCGGTTAGACAAGGAGCTGGTATGAGAAAAATCGGTGTACCGGGGGGTTCCGGTATGAACGAGACACGGATTCCGCTGATTCCCGAACAGGTGGTTCGCCTGATTCAGCTCGGCTCCGAGGTGGCCGTCGAATCCGGCCTCGGAAAGACCGTCCGGTTGGACGACGCGGAGTATGAAAAGGCGGGCGCACGAATCCAGAAGGATCGGAAGAAACTGATCGAAGGATCCGAGATCCTGCTCGGGATACGGAAGCCCGATCCGAAGGATATCAGGCATATGGCGGCCGGATCGGTTTACGCCGGCATGCTCGATCCCTTCAACGAGAAGGGGCTTATCACAAATCTGGCGAAACAGGGGGTCAGCGCGATCTCGATGGAACTGATTCCGCGGTCGACGCGCGCGCAGAAAATGGACATCCTCAGTTCGCAGGCCAGCCTCGCCGGATACGTCGCGGTCATGCTCGCGGCCGGACGGCTCGACCAGATATTCCCCATGATGATGACCCCGGCCGGAACCCTGAAACCCTCGCGCGTTTTCGTGGTCGGCGCGGGTGTCGCAGGGCTCCAGGCCATCGCCACGGCGAAGCGGCTCGGCGCCCGCGTCGAGGCGTTCGACACGCGACCCGCGGTCAAGGAGGAAGTCCAATCGCTCGGCGCCAAATTCATCGAAATCGACCTGGGAGAGACGGGTCAGACCAAGGACGGATATGCGAAGGGGCTGACCGAGGCGCAGCTTAAGAACCAGCAGGAGGGCATGGCCCGCATCTGCGCCCATTCGGATGTAATCATCACGACAGCCCAGGTGTTCGGCAAAACGGCGCCCCGGATTATCACGCGGGAAATGATCCGCGGCATGACGCCCGGATCCGTCATCGTGGATATGGCGGTGGAGACCGGCGGCAATGTCGAAGGATCCAAACCCGACGCCGAAGTCGAGATCGACGGGGTGCGGATCATCGGGCCCGTCAATCCGGCCGGTCGCGTGGCCCGCCATGCCAGCCAGATGATTTCATCCAATTTGTTCAATCTGATTTCCGAATTCTGGGACAAAGAGGAGAAACGATTCATCCTGAACGTCGAGGATGAAATCATGCGGTCCGCACTGGTGACCCACGACGGCCGGATCGTCAACGACATGCTGAGTCAGCATTACGCGAAGTAGATTTTCGGTTGATCGTCCACGACAGTCTTTCCTGAATCATCGGGATTCTGATCCGGACGCATGAATCGGGGAGTCTATATTAGGTCAATCCATTCACAGAGGAGTTGTCATGTCCATCGGATTGCTGTTTTTTGTATTTATCCTGTCGGTATTCCTGGGATTCGAACTCATCTCGAAGGTGCCTTCCCAGCTTCACACACCCCTGATGTCCGGAAGCAATGCCATCTCGGGCATTACGGTCGTGGGCGCCCTCATCGCGGCCGGCCGGGGCCATGATACCGCCGGAATCATCCTCGGCGTTTTGGCCGTCGCCTTCGCCACGATCAATGTGGTGGGCGGTTACCTGGTGACCAACCGGATGCTCGCCATGTTCAGGAAAAAGGAAGGAGGCCGGAAATGACCCTTCCCGGACTGCTCATCGATGTCGGCTACATCGCCGCCTCCATCCTGTTCATCCTGGGCATCAAGATGCTCAGCAAGCCGGATACGGCCCGCCGCGGAAACCTGGTGTCTGCCGCGGGCATGCTGATCGCGGTGGTGATCACGCTGTTTTCAGGGGGGCTTTCCTTTCACTGGATCATCGCGGGCCTGATCATCGGGTCGCTCATCGGGGCGGTATCCGCACGACTCGTGAAGATGACCGCCATGCCCGAGATGGTGGCGCTTTTCAACGGATTCGGCGGCATCGCCAGCCTCCTGGTCGGATGGGCCGAGTATCATGCCCGTCCCGATCTGCCGACGTTCACCGCGGTCGCCGTTTTCCTGGCCGTGCTCATCGGCGGCGTGGCCTTTTCGGGCAGCATGATCGCCTTCGCCAAACTCGCGGAAAAGATATCCGGGAAACCCGTCCTCTACCGCGGCCAGCAGATCGTCAACGCCCTGATCGTGCTGGGGCTGATCGCCGCGGGTGCGATCTGGATGAACGATCCGGCCGGGGAGTACGGGAACCTGATCTTCATCGGGATCGTCCTGCTTTCCCTCATCCTCGGCGTGCTCGGCGTGATCCCCATCGGGGGAGGCGACATGCCGGTCGTGATCTCCCTGCTCAACAGTTATTCCGGACTGGCGGCCTGCGCCGCGGGATTCATCATCCTGAATAATGTGCTGATCGTCTCGGGCGCCCTGGTCGGCGCGAGCGGATTCATCCTCACCAACATCATGTGCAAGGCCATGAACCGGTCTCTGGCCAATGTGCTCTTCAGCGGATTCGGATCCGCGGCGCCTTCGGGCGGAGGACGGGCGGTGCAGGGTGAGGCCAGGCCGGTGTCCGCGGAAGACGCCTATTATATCCTCGAAGCGGCCGGATCCGTGGCCATCGTGCCGGGTTACGGCATGGCCGTGGCCCAGGCGCAGCACGCCGTCCGTGAACTGGGTGAGATTCTCGAGAAAAACGGGGCGGAAGTCCGGTACGTGATCCACCCCGTGGCCGGGCGCATGCCGGGGCACATGAACGTCCTCCTGGCCGAAGCCAACGTGCCGTACGATCAGCTCGCCGAGATGGATGACGTGAATCCGATCATCAACACCGTCGATGTCTGCCTGGTGATCGGGGCGAACGACGTGGTGAACCCGGACGCGCGCGAGAATCCGGACAGCCCGATTTACGGCATGCCCATCATCAATGTGGATTTCTCGAAGACGACCATCGTGATGAAGCGCTCGCTCAACGTGGGATTCGCGGGCATCGAGAACCCCCTGTTCTTCAAGGAAAACACCCGAATGCTGTTCGGGGACGCGAAGGCGTCGCTCTCGGCGCTGATCGCGGAGTTCAAGGAGAGCTGATCTCTTCCGTATCCAATTAAACCGGATGCAATTGAAACGCCCCGGACATGGCACCATGCCGAGGCGTTTTTTTTTGTATGCCCGGCAGGGGGAACCGTCAGCCGGACGGCAAGGGTACCCGTCATGAGACGGGATATGAAATAAAGCTGCAGGTAAATCACTGGCCAGACGAACAGGAATCACATACGAGCCGGTCATACGGGATGAAATTCAAAAATTCGCCGGGATTCGGAAATGGAGTTCTCTGTTCCTAATTACGCGTTCCGGGTTGAATGGATCGGGGAAGAACAGGACGGAAATTTTCCAGGAAGAACGGCGCGTGGGTCGAGGTGAATTCGGGCGGGGTGCGGTGCAGGATCCGGGCGATCACGGGGTGTTTTCCAAAATCCGACTGGAGGAACCGCCGGACCGTGCGGCGATGCCAGCCGGCGGGATGCTCGAAATCCACATACAGGGAGAGATCGCCGTCATAGAAGGAGCGGGTCCTGAGCGCGGCCGTCTCGGGGCTGTGGCGGGGGAGGTTGAATAGGGCCGGGTTGATGAAGCCGATTTTGTCCGCATGACGGAGGACGAAATCACGGGTCAATTGCGCATCCGCTTCCGTTTCCGCGGGCGTGCCGAAGAGCAGATAAAGGTACGTCGCGATCCCCGCGTTTTTCAGGTGGGTGAGGATGCGGGGGACGCGGTCCAGCGAAATTCCCTTCTCCATCCGCTCCAACACGTTCGCACTGCCCGATTCCAGTCCCAGTTGGAGCATGACACACCCCGATTTATGGAGGGCGCTGCAGAAATCCGGATCGTCCAGATGGGGCTCGAGACGGCTGTATCCGTACCAGGGTACGCCGGGGGGGTGTGCCGTGAAATGGGCGAGCGTCTTCGGCGGGACGGCGTTGTCCAGAAAATGGACGAGCGCCGGAGAAAAGCGTTCCACGTCTTCACGGAGTCCGCTCCGGACGGCTTCAGCCGGAAAGGGGCGGAAGGCGCCGCCTTCGGCTCGTTCGGGACAGAATGTGCAGCGGCGCCAGTAACATCCCGAGGATGTGACGGCAGGGAGGACGAATCCGGGCGAGAGGTAGGTCTGAACGGGGAGGGGGCGGTAATCCGGTTTTTCCGTCCCGCGTCCGGCCGGACCGGCCTTGGTCAAGGCGAGCAGGGCGGATTCTCCGGGACCGGAGATACAGGCATCCACCAGCCCGGCAAACGGATCGCGCCAGTCCGGCGCGCTCATCCACGAGGTGATCAGCCCGCCGCCGAGTACGATCCTGATTTCCGGAAACCGCCTGCGGATGCATCCGATCAGGGCGAAGGCGCAAAGCGCCTGGGTCAGATACAGGAGTGAAATCCCGATGATATCCGGGGCCTGGGATTCCAGCCCGGGCAGCAGTCCGTCCTCATAATATGCGAAGAAGGGATTGTCTTCCGGATGTTCGCTCTGCCGGATCAGGTCGGCGCTCCTTACGGGTATCCGATCGTGATGCCTGTAATTGGCGAGCGTCAACCGCCAGGGATGACGGTCCGGCGGCGTCAATATGCGGTTCAGCCTGTGGACGGTCAGCCTGTAATGGTCCATGGACCGGAAGGCCGTTCCCCGCCGGATCGCCCCCGTGTATTTTTCCCCGTGCGCCGATCCCAGGAGGATTTGGGTCAGTCCTGCGAGATTGGCGTCGATGAGGGCGCAGGGCACACCCTGCCGGGAAAGGACATGGCTGAGCCGGGCGATGCCAGCGGGCGGCTCCGAGGGGATGGTCACGGGCGGATGGATGAGGACGACTCGGGGCATGGATCGATTCCAGCCTGTATGATTTCAGGATCCCGGGCATTCTGTCTAAAAAAACCGGATGGAATCAAGATATTCAATCCGATTCGCGAATCAAAGCGGAAAAACGGAAAGAAAAGACTTGACCGGTAAATCGTTGTTGATTACATTAGTTGCATTATGCAACTATAATGGGGTTGGAGTTTGGATAGGCGGATATTACAGGATTTCCGGAAAAAGTTACGGGTCGTCGAGCAGTGGATGGAGAGGCGACTGAAGGATGATTCGTCCTGTTGCGGGGTGTCTCTGCCCCAGTGCCATGTATTGATGGAATTGGATGAAGCCGGGTCCGCGGCGATCGCCGAACTGGCTCTGAACCTGAGACTCGACAAGAGCACGCTCAGCCGTACGGTAGAGGGACTCGTACGAGCCGGCCTGGTCGACCGATCCATTCATCCTGCCGATCGGCGGTATCTGCAGATCCGCCTGACCGGACAGGGCAAAGAGGTCGTCCAGAAGATCCATAACGGATACAATCGATTCTATCAAAAGGTATTCGACGCGGTTCCACCGGAAAAACAGGCCGGGGTCATCGAGGGATTCGGACTCTTCGCCGATGCGATCCGGGTAACGGGGGGAGAGGACCCATCCGGAATTTGTTTCTGCCGTCCGGACGACGGGAAGGGAGAATCATGAACGATTCGATCGGACCCGCATCCTGCCGCGGATTATCCGATACAGTCCCCTTCCAGCCAGCCTGGATCACCGGATCCATCCGGACGCATGCGGGACGAATTCCCGTGATTTCCACGCGACTCACCCGGCGGGACCGACTCGGAGCGATCCGGGTTTGCCTGGGCATCGGCCGGATGCGGTACGCGGTCCTTCCCGGCCTCTACGCCGCGGGCCGGCCCGGTCCGTCCTCCCCGGTTCTCGTGACCGCGAATTACAAACTGACATTCGACCGCCTCCGCGTCCGTCTGGACGGCATCGATGCCTGGATTCTCGTCCTCGACACGCAGGGGATCAATGTCTGGTGCGCCGCGGGCAAGGGAACGTTCGGGACGGAGGAATTGGTCCGGAAAATCCAGGATGTCGGCCTGGATCGCGTCGTCGGCCACCGAATCCTCGTCCTGCCCCAGCTCGGGGCGCCTGGCGTGGCCGCGCATGACGTGAGACGCGAGACCGGATTCCGGGTCGAATACGGGCCGGTGGATGCGAAAGACATTCCCCGATATCTTGCGGATGGATGCCGGGTTCGCCCCGGGATGCGGCGGGTCCGCTTTCCCCTGAAGGATCGGCTGGCGTTGATCCCGCTGGAACTCATCCAGGCATTCAAATTCGTTCCCATTTTCCTGATCTGGGTGATCGCCCTCCGTTTCATCCGGGATCACCGGATTTCAGGCGAAATCATAAAAGACTTCATCCCTTATCTCACGGCCTTCCTGGGCGGTTCGGTCCTTTTCCAGATCCTCCTCCCGTGGCTGCCGTTCCGTTCCTTCCTCCTGAACGGATGGCTGCTCGGCATGGCGGTCATTCCGGCGGTTTCTCTGGCGGCCGGGGTGGAACGGTCTTTCCTCCCATCCCTGCTCCTGATGTTGCCGCCGGTCACGGCGTATATCGCCTTCAATTTTACGGGAGCCACGACCTATACCTCGCTCTCCGGCGTCCGGAAGGAGCTTGCCCGGGGTCTGCCCGCCCTGATCCTTTCAGTGGTCGCGGGAATGGTACTACAGATTGTCATGATCCGGTAAACGGGGATTCCAACATGCAGATGCGTTATCTGAAGAATGTCACCACGCTGGCACTGGATATATCGAAATGCACCGGATGCGGGATGTGCGCCGAAGTCTGTCCCCATGCCGTGTTCCGGATCGAAGGCCGGAAGGCGGTCATTGAGGACCGCGATGCGTGCATGGAATGCGGTGCCTGCGCACGGAATTGCGCGCCGGGGGCGCTGTCCGTCCGTGCGGGAGTCGGATGCGCGGCTGCGGTGATAGCCGGGAAGTTGCGCGGCACGGAGAATCCAGCCTGCGGTTGTTCCGGGACCGGCTGCTGCGAAAACGGGTGACGGGGGTCGGGATAACCCTCCTGGTCGGCGGTTGCCTGAACCGGGCGGATTTGAATCGAACCGGACGGACATCCGTCCGACGCTGTAACCTTTCACGGGTTTCTTCGTAATCTCGTTCAAGACGATTAGTCAGGAGGAGATACTGTCATGAAATCCGTCCGACGTGGATTGGTCCTGTCCCTGATACTGTGCGCGTCTCTCCCGGCACAACGCCGCGAGATGCGGATGGGGCCGGGGCTGCGACCCGCGATTCAACTCCATGAGGATGTGCGAATTTACGTCCGGCAGGACGCTGTGTATCTCGTCAACGCGGACCGGACGGAACGGGTGGTGATCCGCGGGGATCGGACCCTACTCGTCAACGGACATCCCGTCGATCTGGACGACGACCAGAGCCGGCTGGCCGGTGCCTATCATGAAGCGGCGGTGCATGTGATGGCGGAGACGCGCGCGATCGCCCGGGAAGGGGCCCGTGTCGGGCTGGCCGGCGCCGGCATCGGCCTGAAGGCGGTCACCGGGGTTTTCCGGCTCATCCTGCCGGGTTATAGCACGGAGGATCTCGAGCGCGACATGGAACGCGAATCCGCGCGCATCGAGGCCCGGGCCGAAAGGCTGGAGGCGAAAGCCGACTCGCTCGATGTGATCCTGGAGGAACTCGAGGGCCTGCACGACGCCCTGCTGGACGCCGTTCCGGAACTCCGGGAACTGAACTGGTTGTGATCCGGATTCAGCATGCAGGGGCGTTTCCCCACCCGGACCGAGATGCAAACAGAAATGAATATAAGCGGGATGCGCGGTATCCGTGGGCGCGGGATCACGGCCCGCTATTTTAAAAGCAGAATTTTCTGAGTCGCCCTGAAATATCCGGCCTGCATCGAAACGAGATAAACCCCGCCCGAGACCGGATGATTCGAACGGTCTGTTCCATCCCAGACGACTTCCCTGAATCCGGCCGTTTCCCACCGGTTCACGAGTGTCCTGACGAGCCTTCCCTGCAGATTGAAAATCCGGATTGAGACCGGTCCCTCCCGCTCCAGGGCATAGGGGACGGTGGTGGCCGGATTGAACGGATTGGGATGACTCCGGCCCAGCGACGTGGAAACGGGATGTTCCATCCCGCGGCCGGCTTCCGGAGCTTCATGGCGGTCGGAAGGATTCGACGACAGGGCGGTCTCGATCCGGCCGAGGATGCGGCCTTCCGGCGACAGAAATTCCACGACCAGGACCTTTCCGGGATGCCAACCGTCCCTGAAATTGCCGCATTGCACCTGCCAGCGGCCTTCCCGGATCCCGCATCCCGGGGACGTTTCCGTGAGGATACGCCCCGGCCTGTCGCTGAAATAGGCGCGGAACGCCGCCGCCGGTGACGAGGGATCCAGCAGGCCCCAGACCAGGTGCGGGGCATGACTCACCGCAGGGGCGGCGATATCTTTCCGGCCGGGCATGGATTTGGGTGTCGCGTGCTCCGGCCAGGTGGTGTTGGCCGTGACGTTGACCAGATAGGGTTGTCCCGGACGGACCGGGAAGTCCGTGGCGGGAACGGCGGGATCGTACTGATCGGTATAGGCCTGGGAGGCCGCATCCCAGCGGGCCACGCCGTTGCAGCCCGGAATGTCCGCGGCGAGCGCGGAAGCCGTCCGGATATCCGTCCGGTAGAGCGGAAGCAGGATCGGGTTGAAAGAACTCGTCGCCGTCGCGATGAGCGTGTACACCGGACGGACCGGTCTCCCCGTCAGGGTCCAGGCCGTATCCAGAGTGGCGTTGATATAATAGGCCTGACCCGATTGGATGTCGAAATTCGTCGCAGGTATTCCGGGGACATATTGTTCGAATCCCTGCTGGGACGCATCCCAGCGGGCGACCGAGTTGCATCCGGGAATCCGTGCCATCAGGTCGCTTGCCCGGGGAAGGCCCGTGGTTTCGAGCGACAGTCCGATGAGATTGAAATCGGTTCCCTCGGTCGTCACGATGGGATAGGTGTAGACGCCCAGGGCTTCGGAGGGGTCGCCTTCGTGGATGCCGCTCGCGGCCGTGACTTTGTAGAACCGGACCGGGGGCCCTTCCCCGGTATCGGTCCACTGAACGCCGGTCTGTCCCGGATCCGCATCCGCGATGCGGTTTCCGATGCGGTTGGCGTCCCCGGGGAAGAAACCCGTGGTTGTATCGCGGTAGACATTGAATAGGGAAATGTCCTGAATCTCACCCCAGGTCAACTGAACCTGTCCCTGCGAGGCGGCCGAGATCCGTGTCAGATCGACGGGGGGCAGTTCGAGCAGGTCGAGGTCCCGGATATGCGAAATGCCCAGCTTGCCGTACTGGTTCCTGCAGTGGATCTGAATCTTATACGGGGTGTTCTTTTCCAAAGAGTCGATCAGGATCGTGTGGGCGGTCGTCAGGGCGGTGTTTTCCTCCGTCAGGCCGCCGAGACGGTCGGTCGGACCGTAGGCGATCCGGGAGGTGGACGGCACATCGGTCGTCCACGAAATCGTCGCGCCGCTGGCCGTGATGTCCGAAATTTGAATGTCCGCGATCAGCGGGTAATTCGTGTAGGTGTAGCCGCCCGGTGAATAGTAGTTCCAGTTCTGTTTCAGCCGCCGGTAGAGCGGATCGTCCCATTTGTGCGGTTTGGGCTGGTGCGGATTCGGCTTTGTGTTCGCGTAAATCCGGATCTTTCCGTCCGAGGCGTCGTACACGATCATCTCTTCCCGTCCGTCGCCCGCGACATCCGCCACATAGAGCATCTGCGCCTTCATGTTGGGCCGGCGATTCATGGTCGTCCACACCGTGTCGAGTTTGTACTGGTAAGACGTTTTCCAGACATCCAGGATTCCGATATGGCCGTCCACATAGCGGGCCTTTCCCGCGATGTATTCCTTCGGGCTGCCGTCCCAGTCGATGGTCCAGGGGATTTCGATGCCGAGTTTGTTGCCCTCCGTCGGGTGGCTGTTGAATCCCCGCGGCAGCCTCTCGACCATCCGGTACGTCGTCACCCGGTCATACAGGTTTCCCTGTGCGTCATAGAGCCAGGCCCATTGGGAATCATAGGGCCGGTAGAACTGGTCACCCTGTCCGCCGAGACGGGAACGTGCCCAGATTTCAGGAAAGGGGTTGGCCGGGTCGTAATTTCCGACGGCAATCTGCTGGGGTTCCTTGGCCTGGGGAATAGCGGCTGAAATCTGATGAGACCAGATGATTCCGTCCGTATTCATCAGTGAGGTGTGATGATGGGTGTTCCCGGTATTGTCTTCATTGGTCACGACCCATTCGAGTCCCGGGAGATCGGGGCGGATGTCTCCGACGGAAATGCCGTCGAGGTGATCGATATAACTGCGCGGAGCGTCGATGTCGATCCAGTCGCGCGGATATCCCAGGTCGACCACGGTCCCGTCCGCCCGGATGAGATTGCCTCCGATCACCTCGTCCAGGCCGTCTCCGTCCACATCCGCGGCGAAGAAGGAACCGTGGGCGGGGCCCCAGTATCCTTCATAGATCCCGTTGGACGGATCGGCGTCCTGGTCCACGCGCCAGAGGACCGTTCCGGTTTCCAGATTCATGGCGATCAGGGAACGGTTCAGATAATACCCCATGGCATTCTCGTTCCATCCGTGCAATTCCGGAGAGATGTCGCAGGTCTGGATGACGGCGTCCCGGTCGCCCATGCCGCGCAGGTTGACGACCGCGATGTGGCAGGCGAGCTGATCCGTCCCAAGGGGAGGCAGCGGATAAATCTGTTTCACGGTTCCGGTCTCCCCGTCGAGAATATAGACGTTCGCATCGTTGTCGAGCGCCACCACTTCGACCCGTCCGTCGCCGTCCACATCGGCCGCGCCGTGTTTGGTGCCGTGGTTGTTGATTTCCGGGCAGGGATAGGCGAGGGGAACCTGCCACATGAGGGCTCCCCAGTGGTCGTAGGCGTACAGGGTGGTGACGGAGCGAAAGGTGAAATCAAGCAGTCCGTCGTTGTTCAGATCCGCGGCGAAGAAAGTCCCGTAATACGGAGGCTCCGCAACCGAAAAGGCGAAAGGGTTAGACGGATAATCCGGGAAAACGGCCGTCAGTCTGCCGGTCGCCGCCAGGAGGAAAATACAGATAAGATTCGTGATGTTCTTGCCCGGATGCATCTTCCCTCGGTCATCGGTCCTTAAATAACTAAAAAACCATGCAAATTTTGTTCCGTCCTGTTCTGCGGGCAGACCGGAAATAAAAAAACAAACTCAAGCATCAAAAAGACAATCTCCCTGTGTTTCCGAATGGAAATATCATCCCGTCCGGTTTTACCCGTGAACAAATTCCGTCCAGGCCCGGTCGATCATAGCGATTTGACTTCAATCTTGTACCCGTTGGATACCGATTCGTTCCCCGGGAAAAAGATCAGTTCGTCAAAATCATTTTCCGGATCGTGATTCGGGATTCCGCCCTGAGCCGGGCCAGGTAGAGACCCGCGGAGACCGGGCGCCCGAGATCGTCCCGGGCGTCCCAGGAGACCTCGACCGTCCCGGCTTCCATCCGCCGGTCCACGAGCCGGGCGACCCGCCGGCCGCGCGGATTCAGGATATCCAGGAGGACATGGGACGGCCCGTCCTGATCGAAACGGAGGAGTGTCCGCCCGTTGAACGGATTGGGGTGATTGGTCAGGATCGGGGATTCCGGCCGTCCATGCTCCCGCTCCGTCACCCCGTCCGCGCGGTCGGATGGATTCCAACTCAGCACGGTCCGGAATCGCCTGTCCTTTCCCTCCGAATCCGTCAGGTCGACGACCAGGGTCTCGCCCGCGCGCCAGCCGTCCGGGAACGCGGCGCATTGCACCGCCCACCGGTCACGGGACAGCGAAGACCCGGGCGATTCATGGGTGAGGACCGCCTCCGGGCGTTCCGCGATGAAGGCGCGAAAGGCGGCGGACGCTTCCCGTCCGTCTCCCGCGGTCTCTCCCCAGACCAGATGCGGGGCGCGCGAGAAATCCGATGCCATTCGGACGCGTTCCCGGGGGACGGACTTTCCCGCCTGTCCGGAGGCCGGCCAGACCACGTCGTCCGTCACGTGGACGAGATAGGGATACCCGGGACGGGCCGGAAAATCCGAACCCGGGACGGACGGATCGAACTGGATGTATCCCTGGACCACAGGGTCCCATTTCGCGATGCCGTTGCATTTTCCGATACTCTCCATGAGCGCGGAGGCGGTCGCGAGATCCCCGCAGTCCAGCGGAAGCATGACGGCGTGGAATCCGGTTCCGTTTTCGACGGGATACAGGGTATAGGCGGGCTCGGCGATTTTTCCCGTGAAGTCCGCCACGGTGTCCGAGACGGTATGCACCCAGCAGGGCTCGCCCGGTTCGACCGGGAAATTCGTGTTCGGGAGTCCGGGCACGTATTGCTCGTACCCCTGATGCGCGGCGTCCCACCGGATGACGGATTTCGAGGTCGGGATCCGTTCCAGCAGGGCCTTCGCATCCCTCAGGTTCGGGTCGTCCACCGGGACGGCGATGTGGGTGAAATTGGTTCCGCCCCCGGTTTTCAGGGCGTAATCGAAGGAAACATAAATGTCCGACCAGTCCGAAATCAGCTGGGTGTTGTCCACGGCCCGGATGCGGTAATAGGCGTTCAGGTCCGGGTTGCCGATATGGGCCGTCCAGTTGTCCGCATGCCGGGTCTGATTCCGGATGACAAAGGAGTCGGCTCCCGCCGTGGCGGCGAAACAATCGGTCGACCGGTACAAAACGTACCGGTCGATGGTTTCCGGTCCGCCGAACAGATCCCGGGTCACCGCGGGCCAGGTGATGTCGAGACCGTCCGGTTGATGCAAGAGGGTCATGTGTTGGACTCTGTCCGGGGGAGAGAGACCGCGGTTCTGGATCCAGTAAACGTATCTTTCTGTGAACCTTTGAACTCCGTTTTTATACGTGTTCAGTTCAACCCGGATGCTTCGATTCTGAGATACGAACGGTGCCCTGAACCGGACGTCTCTTTCGATATGGTCGCCCAGTGGGATATCCACGGAAAACACTTGCTTCTCTGAGAGTGCATTATCGAGCCAGACCTTGATATGTACATCCACTTCTGTGTTTTGCCGATCGTCATTGAAGATCACCAGAGTACGAGTAATCAGGTCATTTTCATTGTAAACAGGTGTCCATTCATCGACGCGGTTTTCATAAAAGGATTTGTCGAATACGGCGACAGGATTAAAGGCGTTTCTGATCCATGCTTTCTGGTGGGGGCTGGGTCTGAAGGTCGGGTCATAGATGTCCGTATAATTCGGATTGGGATGCCAGGTCCAGTCCAGACGATAGGGACGGATGTCTGAGAAACCCACGATGCGTGAGGCGCGGGCCATGGCGCCTTGGCGTCTCACATGCTGTGCGGCGGAGACTGCGGCGGACCACCATTCGAATTCTCCGTAGGAACTGGGTTTCGTCGAATGCACGTATCCGCTCAGCGAAGTGTATATGTTCCCGCCGGGCCATCCCTTTGGATAGCCGTATATGTAATGATACGACATGATCTCGGCATACCCGTCCAGATCCCAATCTCCCTCGAAAAGGATCGGACGTGTTGTGTCCATTTCTCTGATTGCCGAAGCGAAGGTGATCAATTGCGTACGGCTGCAGCATATCTGTCCCCAGACATACATTTCATTCGCTGCGCTCCAGAGGATGATGGAGGGATGATTCCGATACTCCCGGACCCATTTCTTTTGCCATTTTGCTCCGTTGATTGTATATTGAGGGGATTGATAGGGTGTGACTTCGTTTCGCCACATTAAGGCCGATTCACCGACGGCCATCATGCCCTTTTCGTCACACAGATCGAGCATCCAGCGTGGCGGAGGTGAATGATGCAGGCGGATGACGTTGAAATTCAGGGCCTTCATCGAGTCCAGAATCGCAGCCCATGCCTCGGGAGTGGGGGTGAGATAAATCCAATACTGCTTCTCGCCGTGTATCGTGATATTGTCTCCCCGCAGGTTGGTCCGGACCCCGTTCAGGGAAAAATGTTTCCCCTGGATCCGGAATTCCCGGAAACCGAACCGTTCCGACCGTTCGTCGCGCAACACCCCGTCTTGCCGAACCCGGGACACCCACCGGTACAGGCGGGGATCGTCGGGCCACCACAAATCCGGATTGCCCCAGGCCTGACTCAACGGGATCTCCAGGGTGTCGCCCGCGGACAATGCAATGGATTGATCATTCCAGGAAAGGACCGGGGAGCCGTCCCCTTCGATCCGGTTTTCCAGGACGACGGTATGGGCGGTCGTATCCGCATTGACCAGGGTCACGACGGCGTCGATTTTCCATTGTGTCACCGAAGTCCGGAGATAAAGGTTTTCGACATACACAGGATTCCGTGCGATGACCGAGACGTCTCCCGTGATCCCGAGACACCAGAAATTATCGTAGAAGCCCACGGGCCACAGGGGTTTTTGCGCGCTGTTGAGGAAGGCGGGATCCCAGTATTTGATATCGACCCTGAGCGAATTGTGCGAAGGGATCTCGATATGATTCGTGATGTCGATTTCGAAGGGAAGATAACCGCCGATTTGTCTGGAGACGAATGTTCCATTGATAAATATATCCGCGAGGAAATTGACCGATTCAAATCTCAGGAAAATCCGTTTTCCTGCGAAGGCGGAAGGGATATGAAACGTCGTCTCGTACGTCGCTTCGGGTTTTCCCTCGACGATCTTCCAGGGACCTGTGACGGTCGTCGGGAAACTGAGAGATGCTTTCGGAGACAATTTCCAGACATAGAATCCCGGAACCTGCAATGTGGTGGCGGCCGATCCGGTCGGCCGGAACGACCACGATCCGCTCAGGCTGAGGGTGTCTGTCTGTCCGAAGACACCGTGAAGACAGATCAGCGTGAGAAAGAAAACAGACTTCAACCGGATTCTGCCGGGTTCTCGCATGATGCCGGAATCCATTCGATTGGTAGAAATATTATTTGATCCTGAGATCAGTTTGAATAATAAAATTACATGTTTTGTCCATGAGATGCAAGGTATTATTCAACTTCAGGATTCTTTGGGGTTTCCGGGTTTCATGATTTCCAACCAAGTTAAAATCGTTCAGTTCCTCATAGAACCGATAGAAGGCGCGGTTCCTCATGATGTAATTTGTCAAGCCCCGGGAATGATTCAAGCGGTTTTTCACCGGACAGGAGATTTTTGTTTGCATAAAAACAAAGCTTGCAGTCACGTCCTTCTTTTCGTAAATTAAATGTCTAAATTTTTATCTGGGTATATACATGGATATTTTATTTTTGGAAGCGATTTGGTGATTTCTCAAGAGCCCTCCCTCAGAGACCGGGGGCTTTTTTATTCCTGACCTGCCGCCGACCGATATGGAAGAGAATTTTCAGCATAAACTGGACGTCGTTTTGCCCCGGGTCTATAAACCGGGGCGTTATGTCGGCAACGAATTGAATGCCGTCCGGAAACAAAGTGCCCGAATCGATGTCCGTTTTGCGCTCGCTTTTCCGGATGTGTATGAGATCGGCATGTCGCACATCGGCATGCAACTCCTCTATCACATCCTGAACGGACGGGAATGGATTGCGGCCGAACGGGTTTTTGCGCCCTGGGTGGATATGGAACGCGCCATGCGCGAGGCGGAACTGCCGCTGTTCACGCTGGAATCGAAGCAGGCCGTCCGGACTTTTGATGTACTCGGTTTCTCACTCCAATATGAACTCCAGTACACGAATGTACTCACCATGCTCGATCTGGCCGGCATCCCCCTGTTCGCGGACCGGCGCACCGAGTCCGATCCCGTCGTCATCGCGGGCGGACCCTGCGCCTTCAACCCCGAACCCCTGGCCGAATTTCTCGATGCGGTGGTGCTGGGAGACGCCGAAGAATCCATCATCGAGATCGCTGAATCACTCCGCAGCGGCAGGCGGCAGGATCGTTCGCGCAAGGGCATAATCCGGAATCTGGCGAAGATTCCCGGCGTGTATGTCCCGTCCCTTTACGAGGAGAAGCGGGATGTTTCGGGGGCCTATCTGGGGACCGCGCCGCTTCAGGAAGGAGTTCCGGAGGTTGTCGGTGCCCGGATCGTCGACCGGCTGAAACCGGAATTCTATCCGGTCCGCCCGGTCGTGCCGTTTATCGAGACCGCACATGACCGGTATTCGCTCGAAATCATGCGCGGATGCACCCGGGGATGCCGCTTCTGCAACGCCGGGATGATTTACCGGCCGTTGCGTACGCGTCCTGTGGATGAACTGGTCGCGCAGGCGCGTCAGGTCATTCGGAACACGGGGTTCGATGAACTGTCGCTCGCATCGCTTTCGACTTCCGACTTTCCGGCATTGACCGATCTGCTGGTCCGGCTCAGGCGCACGCTGGATGCGGATCGGGTGGCGATTTCATTCCCCTCCCTGAGGGCCGATACGTTTACCCGTGATATGGCGGATTTTGCGCAGGATTTCCGTCGCAGCGGCCTGACCCTGGCGCCCGAGGCCGGGACCCAGAGGCTTCGGGATGTGATCAACAAGAATCACCGGGAAGAGGATCTGCTCGAGGCCGTCCGGATCGCCTTTGAGCGCCACTGGAAACGGATCAAACTCTATTTCATGGTCGGCCTACCGACCGAAACCGAGGAAGACCTGGCCGGAATCGCCGACCTCGTGGGGAAGGTCGTCGCACTCGGACGAAAATTCGGGAACCGTGAAATCCACGTGTCTGTTTCACCGTTTGCACCCAAGCCGCAGACCCCCTTTCAATGGGAAGCCCAGGATCCGGTCGGGGTGTACCGGGAGAAAATCAGATTTTTACGATCATCCATCCGGTGGAAAAACGTCAAGCTGAGCTGGCGAGATGCCGACGTCGCGCTGATCGAGGCTGTGATGGGGCGGGGCGACCGTCGTCTGGGACGGGTGATTCACACGGCCTGGGAGCAGGGCGCACGGTTCGACGCGTGGACCGAACAGTTTGATCCGGAACGCTGGCGATCCGCTTTTGCGGCGCACGGGATCATTCCCGAAACATATGCATCAGGCAGAGACGACACGGCGCCCCTGCCCTGGGATCATCTCGGAAAAGGTCTGTCCAGGGAATTTTTAAAAAAAGAACGCCTCCGGTCTCTGTCCGCGGAGACCACACCCGACTGCCGGGGCGGCGGCTGTCAGGGTTGCGGACTCCGGGATGCGGTTTGCAGGGAAACCCGTCCGAAGAGAAAACGATCCGGAACGGGAATGCCCGGACAGGAAATCCGGGGATACGGAAAAGAGATGCGCAAGATACCGGCTGAACCGGTCATCCGTACCTTCCGTGTCGGATTCAGTAAAAAAGCGCAGGTCCGTTATATCTCGCATCTCGACACGATGCGCATGCTTCTGCGCACTCTTCGGCGCGCGGGCATTTCAGTCGCCCTGTCACAGGGATTCCATGCGCATCCGAAAATTTCGATGGGTCCCCCGCTGCCCCTGGGCTACACGGGGTGTACCGAATATTTCGATCTCGATATCGAAGCGCCGTACCCCCATGACCTGAAGGCCTTACTCAACGGCCATCTGCCACAGGGTTTCGAGGTGTTCGAGACGGTGATGATACAGACCCGCGAGAAATCCCTGTCACAGGCCATCAACAGGGCCAGTTACCGGATCGACTGGCCCAATCCCATCTGTACGGATTCGTTTCGAAAGAGCCTGGTTGATTTGATGCGATCAAACACCTTTAAGATCACCCGGCGGGAAAAGGCCGTCGATGTCCGGCTCTTTGTGATCTCCGCGGAGATTCTCGACAACGGCATGTCGCTCTGGGTTAAGACCGGCCCCTCGGGAACGGTCCGACCCGAAGAAGTGCTGACGGCCATCCGGCCCGCCTATGAACCCTTTCCCGATCCGATCTTTATTGAACGGACCGGCCTTTTTATCGAACAATACGGCAGGCGGATGACCCCGATCGAGGCGGTGCTCCGCAATAACCAGTAATTAAAAAATTTGATGCGGGATTGTACTCCGCAGATTACGGAAAAATACATGAAAAAGGAAATTATCATCAACAGTTCCCCGACCGAGACGCGCATCGGCATTCTGGAAGACGGACAGCTCGTAGAGCTCTTCGTGGAACGTCCGGAAAACGAACGCATGGTGGGGGATATTTACAAGGGACGCGTGGAGAATGTCGTGGATGCGGTGCAGGCGGCATTCGTCGATCTCGGTTTGGAGTTGAATGGTTTCCTGCCTTTCTCTGAGGTGGGAGAAAACGTCCATGAATTCAGCGCCCTGGCCGAACGCGTCGAAGACGAAGAAGCCCCTCCCCGGCGTCCCGGACGCAGACGCCGCCGGCCCCAGACGCACTCGCGGAATACCTCGCTCAAGAAGAACCAGGAAATCCTGGTTCAGATCACAAAAGAACCGATCGGATCCAAAGGATCCAGGTTGACGACGGCCATTTCGCTGCCGGGCCGGTTTCTCGTCCTCGTTCCCCACAACAACACGGTCGGTATTTCCCGGAAAATTTCAGACCCGGCCGAGAGACGGCGTCTCCGGATGCTCGCGAAAAGTCTGCGCCCGGACGGATTCGGACTCATCATACGAACCGTCGCCATGGGCAAGGATGTCCAGACCATCAAATCCGACATGGATAATCTGCTTCGCACCTGGGCACGCGTCGAAGAACGGAGCAAGATAGAAAAGGCGCCCAGTCTGATTCATAAAGACATGGGCATCACCTCCAGTGTGATCCGCGACCTGTTTTCTCCGGATATCAACAGCCTGGTGGTCGATTCCCGCAAACTGTACGGCGAGATCAAGAGATATCTGAAAGAAGTCTCACCGGGACTCCTCCCGAAACTCACGCTGTACCGGGAAAAACCGCCCATCTTTGATACATTCAAGATCGAGGACGAGATCACCAAGAGTTTTTCCCGCAAGATCTGGATGAAGAGCGGGGGACATTTGATTTTCGATCAGACCGAGGCCCTGTTTGTCGTCGATGTGAACAGCGGACGCTCGATCAGTCAGAGAGACCATGAGAAAAATGCGCTTCAGATCGATCTCGAATCCGCCCGGGAAATCGCGCGTCAGCTCAGGCTGCGGGATATCGGCGGCATCATCGTCATCGATTTTATCGATCTTCAGAAAGATCAAAACCGCAAGCGTCTCGTCTCGGAATTCCGGCGCGAACTGCACAAGGATCGGGCCGCATTCGATCTGTTGCCGATGAATGACTTCGGACTCGTTTCCCTGACACGCGAACGCGTGCGCCCCAGTCTGCTATACCGATACAGCGAGGCCTGTCCGCGCTGCGGCGGACTCGGACGCATTCCCGCGAAAAGCACCATCATTACCCAGATCGAACGACGGATCCAACACCTGAAATCCAAATCCAGGCAGAGGCGTTTCGTGCTCTACGTCCATCCCGATCTGGTGGGATATTTGACCTCCGGCCTGAAAAGCCGCATTCGTCAGCTCATGCTCAAACATCTGATCACAATCAAGGTCCGTCCCGCGGAAGACCTGAAAGACGAGGATTTTAAACTGCTTTCGCCGAGGGAGAGCCGCGAACGATCCGGTATGCAGGCCGTCGAGACAGAAAAGCAACGTTGATAAAAAATGCTTTTACTTGACTTCGGGGTCCTATTTGGTTATATTTAAAAGCTTTTTTTTATTTGTCGAAGGAGGGTTATTCCAGAGATGTATGCCATTGTGAAAATCGGCGGAATGCAGTGGAAGGCGGAAGAGTCGCAGGTACTACGCGTTCCCAAAATGGATGTGGAGCCCGGAAATTCCGTGAATCTGGATCAGGTACTGCTGCTTGTCGATCAGGATCATATCCAGGTTGGTAAACCCATCGTGGACGGGGTCACGGTCCAGGTGAAAGTGCTCGCGCACGGTAAAGACAAAAAGATCAATGTTTTCAAAAAGAAACGACGCAAGACTTGCAATGTGTTGCGGGGCCATCGCCAGGAATATACACAGATTATTATCGAGAAAATCGGGTCTGTAAAACAGGCATCAGCGAAGGCCGGGAAATCTTTGTCGTCAGGAACCGAATCTGTTTCGGCTGAAAAACCCCCCAAGGCAGTGAAAGCGGCACCAAAACCCAAGGCCGTCAAGGCGGCACCGAAAACGGCAAAATCCAAGGCGGCCGCGGCGGATCAGTCGTCTAAACCGGTTAAGAAGGCCGCCGTTAAAAAGGAACGGGGAACTCCCGAAATCGAGAAAAAGGAGTAATCCATGGCACATAAAAAAGGCGTCGGCAGTTCCAAGAATGGACGCGACAGCAATGCACAACACCGCGGAATCAAGCGGTTCGGAGGGGAACGGGTGACGAGCGGTTCGATTCTGGTGCGCCAATGCGGTACCCGGTTTCATCCGGGTGTGAATGTCGGACGCGGAAGGGATGATACCTTGTTTGCCCTGAGCGACGGACATGTATCGTATCAAAGGAAAAAGGACAGAAAATTTGTCGGCGTGCTGGCAGATTAGGCCGGCGTCCCACCGTTTTAACCGGGATCATACATGAATCAGGTTGAAATATGTATTCAAAAATTACCGATAACAGGGTTTCCGGTCGAAGAGCAGTAGGAGAGAGGTTGGGGATAAGAGGACAAGACAATATTTAAAAAAAAGCTGCCTGTCAGGCAGCTTTTTTTTTGCCGGAACATTATTATCGGGAATCAATCAGGGGGCTCCCATATATGATGTGTGCCCAGGTGGGTCAGAGATGCAGAAACGGATATGAGAGCCCCCATGGAATCGCATTTTATTGTTTAAACGTGTTAATCCTCCTGCAGGTTCCACAAGTAAGGTTTCCAGAGGGATTATGGAAAAAAGGGTTGTTTTTATAAAAAACCGGACGTAAACTGTCCATTGAGAAAAAAACATCGAAATATGGAACACAAGTTCCGCTTTGGTACGTATAATATTATGAATCAAACCTGTGCGCGTCGGAAAGGAGGCGAAGGCAATGAAAACCAAGCGATTCCTCGGCGTATCGGCATCTCTTCTGATGTTGATATTTTTAACGGGATGCTATACGGTCGTCATGGTGCCTCAGGATCGGACGATTCGTCGGGCCTCTGACGAATATGTCGATAACCAGTATTACGATGAATTCGATCCCGATGCAGACAGCGAGACCCGTGTCATCAATAAATATTATATTTACGGTGATTTGTGGGGCGGTTACGGCGGTTTTGATCCGTTCTGGGTTTCTCCTTCCTGGTACCGTTACCGGTACTGGTCATGGCGTTATGATCCCTGGTACTGGAATTCGTGGTATTGGGATCCATGGTACTACGGCTATTCTTCGGTAAACTGGATGTATAGTCCGGGATATTATTATCCATGGCGCTATCGCGATCCCTATTATACCTACTGGCGCGGATACTATGCGCCTGAAACGCTGGAGCGCAGGACTTTCGAGCGGCGGGATCGTGTATATGCGGGCGGTGGGAATTATACGTCCGTACCGGTCGCTGCGACAGGAGGCGGAACCCGTCTCGGAAAGGCTGCAGGCGGTGAAGCGCCCGGCACGGCCGGGGTTTCATCGTCCAGGACCCGTACCGAACCGGGTACTGCGGCCCGATCGACCACTCCGGCCGGGAGCGGTTATTCCACGCGGCGCACCGAGAGGACGGGTACCGGTACATCGGAGACTTCGACCCGGAGTCCGGCCGTTTCCGAACCGAAACGGAGTACACCACCGGCCGATTCCGGCACGCGGAGTCGTTCTTCCCGCGGTGCTCAGGAAAGGCGCAGCGGATCATCCGGACCCTCTTACAGCCCGCCCAGTCCCTCCTCTTCGGGCGGGACATCCCGTACCCCTTCCGGGAGTTCCGGATCCCGCGGTTCATCGCGGAGCAGCGGAAGCAGCAGCAGTGGAAGCAGCAGCAGTGGAAGCAGCAGCAGTGGAAGCAGCAGTAGTGGCCGGACATCCAGAAGATAACGAATCTCGGAGTGAATGATGCGGTATGCCCAGAAAGTGAAGTATCTCATTCTCCTTGCCTTGCCGGTCGCGGCCGGCGCACAGAACCCTCCCTTCGTCTGGGGACATGCCTGGCCGGTCGGCGCCAGGGGCCAGGCTATGGGCGGCGCCTTCACCGCCGTATCGGATGATTACACGGCGCTGCATTATAATCCGGCCGGTCTGGGGCAGATCGAATCGCCGCAGATCGGCGGTGCCTTCTCCTTCCTGACCGTTTCGAATGGAGCGACTTTTCTCGGTAAGCAATCCACGGAAGAGACCGACTATACAAGGCTGCATGCACTGGGCGTCGTCGTCCCGGTTCCCACGATGCGCGGGAGTCTCGTCTTCGGACTCAGTTATCACCGTGTCCGGCAGTTTGATCAGGCCATGCTTGTGTCGGAATTCGTGAGTCCGAACGCCGATTATCAGGCCACGTGGCAACAGTCACGCAACGAAGAGGGAGCCTTCTCAAATACCTCGCTCGGCGGGGCGATCGAAATGGCGCCGGGTCTTTTCTTGGGTGGGGCGGTCAATTTCTGGGGGGGCGACAATGATTATACCTGGCAATTCGCGGAACTCGATCCGGTATATGGAGGTCTTCCCATCGCGGATTCCACCGCGACCGATCATGTGCTGACCGAGTTCGGTGGCGTCAATTTTACGCTCAGCACGCTGGTCCGGGTGAACGATCATCTGCGCATCGGGGTTTCGCTGCAGACCCCCGTTACCCTGAAATGCAGTGAGACGTGGGATTATTCCGAGGTGTTCACCTGGGACGACGGATATTCCGAGACCGCTTACTCCGAAGATGGCCGGTTCGAATACAGAGTCAAGTTTCCGTGGCTGATCCGCGGCGGAGTCTCCTATTCCCGGGGTCCCGTACTCCTTTCCGCGGATCTCGCCCTGAACAATTACAGCCAGATCCGTTACAAGTCCGATCCGCCTGTGGGCGGGACGATGGGGCAGACCAATCTCGATATCCGGCGCAAATTCAGGAATGTCAGGGATTACGGGGTCGGGGCCCTGGTCCGCCTTCCGGGCATGCCCGTATCGATTCTCGGCGGTTATTCCAGTGTGAATGCGCCTTATACTCAGAAATCGAGCCAAGAAGACCGGACAGTCTTCTCCGGCGGAGCGGATATTCAGGTCAATCCGAAGGCATCTCTCCGCATTTCCTATGCCAGGACCTCCTGGGAAACGACGATCTATGATCCGGCTACGGATCTTTATATCGGTCAGAAACTTCAGATGGGCAGGGTGCTCTTTTCACTCCTCTACCTTTTCTGAAACGAGAACGTAATCACGGATAAGGGCCTGCTTTCTTTTTGGAAGCAGGTTTTTTTTTATCCTGCTCCGGATCAATTCACCTTGACTTTGGTGCGGATTTCCTGTATTTTTTACCATTCCCAAAAGAAAATACGCAGGAGAACCTGTCCATGCATGCTCTGATTCGCGGGTTGATTGTATTCTTCCTGTTCGTTCCGATCATTTTCTCGCAGCCGGGCGCCCTCGGGCTGGGACAATTAATCGATGTCCCGATTGCCCGGGCACTGCATCAGGGCGTCGTGTCGGCCGAGTTGCGTATCTATCCGGGGGGCGGGCTGCTTTCTTCCGTGCTCGTCTGCCTCACGGATCATCTCGGGATGGGCGTCAGTTACGGCGGGACAAATATCATCGGCACAGGCAAGCCGGAGATGAATCCATTGCCCTGCGTGCATCTGCAGTACCTGCTCTTCGAGGAGCAGATGCTTTCTCCCGCGGTGATGATCGGATTTAATTCCCAGGGATACGGCGGTTATCACAAATCCATGAAACGCTATGCCATCAAATCACGCGGATTTTATGCCGTCGCCGGCAAGAACACCTCGTTTCTGGGCGGATTGGGGATGCACGCCGGCCTGAATTACAGCCTCGAGAATGAGGACGGGGACAGGGATCTCAATGTGTTCGCCGGTTTTCACAAATGGATCAATCCCGACCTGGTCGTCCTCGGAGAATATGACGCGGCCATCAACGACAACAGCGACAACACCCTCGGGGCAGGAAAAGGGTATCTTAATGCAGGGGTCCGGTGGTCCGTGGCCCAGCGGTTCTATGTCGAATTCTGCTGGAAGAACATCCTCGAGAACCGGGAAAACGTACCGGGCAGCAGCCGTGAAATCAAACTGATCTATCTGGCTCACTTGATCCGGTAAACCAGGTCATTTCTCATTTCCAACTTTTTTAATCCAATACGAATACTTTTCACTCATATATTGTTTTCGAATGAATTTATTCATATATTGAACGGTAAATAACGTCTTCCGGAAGGTTTTTTCCGCATCGGGTCGGTAGTCCGCCGTGCGTTTCCCTTTGAACCGGTTTGGAAGGAGTCAATGACATGGGCAAGAAAAACCGTCATTTTCACATCCTCAGGCTGATCGAGTCGGAGAATGTCGAATCACAACAGGTCATGCTCGATGAATTGACGAAACAGGGTATCGAGATCAGCCAGTCCACACTTTCGAAAGACTTGAAGGAACTGGGCATCATCAAGATCAGGAGCAAGGAAGGACGATTCCGTTTTGTACAGACGAAAGAACGGGAAATGTTTCACGTCGGATTGATGCTTAAGAAAGAACTCGTCGATTTTTTAACCGACAGTATCGTTGTGGATAATTTTCTGGTGTTGAAGACGGTTTCGGGAAACGCCTCGGGGCTGGCAAAGTGCCTGGATGAGATCGGGTGGTCTGATATAATCGGCACGATCGCCGGTGACGATACGATCCTTGTCATAACCAAATCCCCTGAAGATGTCGGGTCTGTCATGCACAAACTGAACGAGATTATCGCTTCAAAATAGAATCCAATATCCATGAAGAGACTGAAAGAAGGAGCATAGCAGGAATGAAAGCAGGAGTCCGTAAGGCCGTACTGGCCTATTCAGGTGGTCTGGATACTTCGATTATCATCCCCTGGCTTCGTGAAAATTACGGCTGCGAAGTAATCGCGGTCACGGGCGGTGTCGGTCAGGACGATGAACTCGACGGTCTCGAGGAGAAGGCCCTCGCCTCGGGCGCCAGCAAGGTCTACATCGAGGATTTACGGGATGAATTCATCCGGAATTACATTTTCCCCACCATGCGAGCCGGCGCCATCTATGAAGGGCGGTATCTGCTCGGTTCGGCGCTCTCCCGTCCCCTGATCGCCAAACGCATGGTCGAAATCGCAGAGATGGAAGGCGCCGATGCGCTTTCACACGGTTGTACCGGCAAGGGCAACGATCAGGTACGGTTCGAACTGACATTCAAGGCCATGAATCCCAAACTGAGAGTCATCGCACCTTGGCGCGAATGGGATATCCGGTCCCGCGAACAGGCGATCGCATACGCCCAAAAACACAACATTCCCTGTACCGTGACCGAAGAGAAGATTTACAGCAACGACACCAACCTCTGGCACCGTTCGAGCGAGGGCGGCATTCTCGAGGATCCCTGGAAAGCGCCCCCTGATAACCTGTTTGAGATTGTCACACCGCCCGAAAAGGCGCCGGATAACCCCGAAGCGGTACAGATCGATTTCGAGAAGGGTATTCCCGTGGGCGTGGAGGGTGAACGGCTCTCCCCGCTCGAGATCATGATCCGGTTGAACCGGATCGCATCCAGAAACGGCATCGGGATCGTGGATATGGTCGAAAACCGGCTGGTGGGCATCAAATCACGCGGCGTGTATGAGACTCCGGGCGGCACCCTGCTTTACGCGGCCCATCGGGAAATCGAGAGCCTGGTTCTCGACGCCGATACACTGCATTTCAAGGAGTCCCTGGCCCCGAAATACGCCGAACTGGTCTATTACGGCAAGTGGTTTACGCCCCTGAGAGAGGCGCTGGACGGCTTTGTGACCAGCACCCAGAAGCACGTCACCGGAACGGTCAAACTCAAGCTTTACAAGGGTAATGTCATGATCGCCGGCCGGCAGTCGCCCTATTCACTGTACCGCGAAGATTATGCGACATTCGGCGAGGACGATGTTTATGACCAGAAAGACGCCGAGGGATTCATCAACTGTTTCGGCCTGCCGCTGAAGGTCAGGGCCATGCTCAAACTCAACGGCACCGGATCGACGGACTATGATCATCCGGATTATTCGATTTTTAAACGGGATTGATCCCGCCTGTCAACGAATTCCGTACGCCCCCCCGATACTTGTCGTCGGGGGTTGTCCTTTGGGGACAGTCTGGAACGCGTCGGGATTCTCCACGCTCGATTGACAATTTGACAATTGGCGGGATACTCATGCAGAGGCGCATTCCACCCGATTATCATCTTCATACCCGATACTGCGGACATGCCGCGGGTTCCGTCGACGGGATGGTTCAGGCTGCGATCCGGAAAGGAATGACCGAGATCGGATTCGCCGAACATTTTCCCTATCCCCCGGAGTTCCGGATCGACGTGCCGGATTGCGTGGTGCCTTCAGGGATGTGGGACGGGTATCTGGCGGAGGTTCGCGAAGCCGGGGTTCGGTACCGGGATCGGATACGCATCCGGCTGGGTGCCGAAATCGATTATCTGCCCGGGCATGAATCCTATACGGCTGCCGGACTCGCAAAACATGCCTATGATGTGGTATTCGGCTCGGTGCATCTTCTCGACGGGATCGTCATCGATTACGATGCGGACTACCTGGAGGCGCGGATCGACGCACTGGGCGGAACCGCCGGACTCTGGCGGCGGTACTGGGACACCCTCGAAGCCCTGATCCGTTCACGTCTGTGCGATGTGATTGCGCATCTCGATCTTCCCAAAAAGCTGGGACTCGGATTCCCGGGAAGTGTCGACTGGGAGCGTGTCGCGGACATACTCGATCGGATACGCGAGCACAATCTGACGATCGAATTGAATACGGGGGGAGTCGATCGCGCCGTGATGCATGAACCCTATCCGGATGATCGGATACTCAGGATGGCATTCGAAAAAGGGATCGATGTGGTCATCGGCAGCGACGCCCATCATCCGGGACAAATCGCCCGACATTTCGAAGACGCCCTTCAACGTCTTGAATCGATCGGATGGCGGTATTTGTCCGTTTTTCAGGGACGCAAGAAATCCTGTCTGCCGATCTCCCATCTCCGGTGACGGGATATTTTGCTTGGATTCCCGGAGAAAAATGGGTAACATTCAAAGTCCCGATCATCAGAGGACTGCATCATGCGTGACACCCAAAGATCCCGCTTATCCATGGAATCCATTCCGATCAGCGAAACGTGGATTGCATTCTGCGGCCATTACTGCGGAAGTTGCCATCTATACAGGGGCGAGATCGCAGACCTGGCCAAAGAACTGCTCCGCCGTCTCAAGGATGCGCAGTTTCAGAAGACGGCCGAAGGCGTCCATGAGTTCTCGGGCCGGTTTCGTGATCTGGCCGATTACCGGCGATTTTCAGACGCGCTGTGCGAACTCGATTCCCTGCGCTGCACCCGGATCTGCAGGCTAAGCGATGCCTCGAAGAACTGCCGCGTACGCCGGTGCTGCGAACATCAGGAGATTGCGGGTTGCTGGGAATGCGAGACGATCGAATCCTGTGCCGTACTGAACGGATTGAATCCCGATCTCAGGCAGCACCGAATCGCCCTGTTTTCTGAAATACGGCACATGGGCGTCCGGGAATATCTCAGCCAGGCGCATCGACGCGCGATAGAGGAAAGCGCAATGAGAATTCTTCCTCCCAACCAGACCTGCCCCTCAGAATAAGCACAATCCGGTCATGAATATGGGCCGCGCGACAGATCCGGCGGTCAATTGTCTGGAATTTCCCCTGAAATAATATTATGGCATAATATTTGTAATTGCTTTCCGTCGACGAACCGGGTGTCCGATCCGGTTACCGGTTGATCAGATGATGCCATCGGGGGGAGCGCGATGTTTTTATTTCTTCCCATACGCACAGAGAAAGACACCGTGAGACTGCCGTATCTCACGATGGGGCTGATCACCCTGAATCTCCTGATCTGGGTTTTTACCCAGAAAATCGTCACCCGTCAGATGGATGAACTGGCCGCCATCAATCAGCGGTTGCTCGAGATCGAAATTTCCATTCTCACCGAATCGTCCGCATACAGATCGGATCCCGCTTCCTGGCATACCCTCTCTCCTGAAGAGGTGCATGCGAGATTTCTGAGTGAAGGGCTGGTCTCCACGGATCATGAGGCATATGAAGAATGGAAGAATCTCATCGAGACATTCGATGAGAAAAGAACCGGGATGTTTTACAACCAATGGGGGTATATTCCCGCGTCTCCCCAGATCTCCCGGATGCTGACTTCTTTGTTCGTGCATGGCGGTTTCATGCATGTCTTCTTCAATATGCTGTTTCTGTGGATCGTGGGATGCAATATCGAAGACGACTGGAAATGGGCCCGATTTCTGGTTTTCTATCTCGCATCCGGAATCGCGGCCTGTCTCATTCATACTTCTTTTTCAGCCGGCAGCACCGTTCCCCTGATCGGTGCTTCCGGCGCCGTGGCAGGCGTAATGGGTGCGTTTCTCATCCATCACTACAATATTAAAATCCGCTTCTGGTATTTTATCTGGCTTTTGATCCGAGTCCGGGTCGGCACATTTACCGTGGCGGCATATGTCGTTCTGCCTTTCTGGTTCCTCCAGGAGTTGTTTTACGCCCGGCAGGGATTCGCAACCGGCACGGCGCACTGGGCACATGTCGGCGGATTTGCATTCGGCGGATTATTCGCGATCGTGACGAAATATCTGGACCGCGGCGAGTCGGAGCCTGGATCCGGTTCCGTTTCCGCCGTGGAATCACAGCCTGAATCATCCCTCCGGCAGGATTTCGCCGCAGTGACCGCGGCCGCCGGGACCGAATCGGCGGCCATGGAGGAAGTCCTCCGTCTGGAGACGCTTTTGAGGAAAACTCCCGAGGACGGAACGGCGCGTCTCGAGATGGCACGCCTGGTCTACAGGCGGGGTTTTCAGGGCGACGCCATGATTCATTATAACCGCGCACTCGAGACACTTTTCGAGACGGAAGACGTTGAGGGCGCCCTGAATGTTTTCAAGGAAGTCAAGGGACTCGGCATGCACCAGGATTTGTCCGAATCCAATCTGTATCATACGGCGTTGATGCTCGAAAAAAACGGTTATTACAAGGCGGCGGTGTCGATATTCGGCGCTTATATCAAACGATTCCCCAGGAGTCCCATGCGCGCGGGGGCCATTTACCGGACGGCGCAAATTCTCAGGAATAAACTGCGCAATGAATCCCTCGCGCATAGTGCGATGGCCCTGCTGCGGCGTGAATATCCGGATTATTGCGCGCAGGCCGGATCCTGATCCTGTTTTCCGGTTTGCAATCGGTTCGATTTCTTCTTAAATTGTTCCCCTGATACAGTCATTTTCATTGAGGATCACGCATGCCCTTTACCTGTCAGCGACTTGAAATCCCGGATATCCTGCTTATCAGCACCGCGCGCTTTCAGGATGCGCGCGGATATTTCGAAGAGACCTATAAAGCCACCGAATTCCGCAGGCTGGGGATCGACGGGTGTTTCGTGCAGGACAATCATTCACATTCCATCCACGGCGTGATCCGGGGACTGCATTATCAGAAGCAGCCCGCGGCACAGGGCAAGCTTGTCCGCGTCCTTCAGGGGGAATTGTTCGATGTGGCGGTCGATATCCGTAAAGGATCCCCGACATTCGGCAAATGGATTTCGGTTACCCTCACGGGCGACGACTCCGAAATGCTTTACATCCCTCCCGGATTCGCGCACGGATTCTGCGTGCTCAGCGACACGGTGGATTTCATGTATAAATGCACGGCCGAGTACGCCTTTGACCTGGATCGCGGCATCCGCTGGGATGATCCGGAAATCGGCATCGCGTGGCCGGTTCCGGATCCGGTCCTCTCCGAGAAAGATGCGAAACTGCCGCTCCTCAGGGATGCGGAGGAGATCGGGATCAATTATTCCGGGTGACTTGGGGAGGGGAAAGTGACATCAGGCGCCGGGATCTCAGCAGAAGTCAGGATCACGGTTTTAAGATTTCAGAAGACAAGTAACAAGTTATAAGTTAAAAGTTATAAGTTAAAGAGGAGCTTGTAACTCGTAACTTTTTATCCGTTGTCCCCAGGGAAGCAATCAATCACAGAAAGCGTTGACATGATCTGTAATGAATCGGATCCGGTTCAGACGATCCTGGAGATCGGCCGGAGACTCTGGCAGCGGGGATACATCGCGGCCAACGACGGCAATATCTCCGTCCGCTGCGAGGACGGCACCCTCCTGACCACGCCGACGGGGGTGAGCAAGGGGTTCATGACCCCGGAGATGATCCTCCGCGTCGATCCGGACGGCCGTGTCCTCCTGACCCCGGATTCCCGGTATCGCCCCTCCAGCGAGGTCAGGATGCACATCGAGGTTTACAGGCAACGGGAAGACGTCTGCGGGGTGGTGCACGCGCATCCGCCGGTTGCGACCGCGTTCGCCGTGGCCGGCATCCCCCTCGACAGACATATCCTTCCCGAGGCGGTGCTGACGCTCGGCGTGGTCCGGATCGCGCCCTACGGCACGCCCTCCACGCCGGAAATCCCCCTCGCGATCCGCCCTTTCCTCCGGAAATCGGACGCCGTGCTGCTCGCGAACCACGGCGCGCTCACCCTCGGCGCGGATGTGATGACCGCCTATCACCGGATGGAGACGCTCGAACATACGGCCCGAATCCTCCATAAGGCCATGCAGATCGGACGGGTCCAGGAAATCCCGCCGGAAGAAATCGCCAAGCTGATGGAAATCCGAAAACAACTCAACATCCCGGGGCGGATCGACATGCCGGGCCGGATGAATCCGGACCGGTTCACGGCTGAACGTCCGGAATCCGGCATACGCGACGCAACGTCCGATGCCGGTCCGAACTGTCTCTGACCGATAATCCTTCGCGATCAAATCAGAGGGAGCCATCCATGTCTCAGATGAAGATGAATCCTCCGACTCAGCGCCTGAAGGGATCCCTTCCCAAGATCGGCATCCGTCCGGTCATAGACGGCCGGCGCGGGGGCGTCCGCGAATCCCTCGAGAATCAGACGATGGCCATGGCCTCGGCCGCGGCGAAGCTTTTTACCGAAAACCTGCGCCATGCCTGCGGCCTGCCCGTGGAGTGCGTGATCGCAGACACCTGCATCGGGGGCACGGCGGAGGCGGCCGCCTGCACGGACCGGTTCAGGCGCGAGGGCGCGGGCATTTCCCTGACCGTGACGCCGTGCTGGTGTTACGGCACCGAGGTGATGGATGCCGATCCGCTGATCCCCAAGGCCGTGTGGGGATTCAACGGCACAGAACGGCCCGGCGCGGTGTATCTGGCCGCGGCGCTCGCCGGATACACCCAGAAAGGATTGCCCGCGTTCGGCATCTACGGCCGGGATGTGCAGGATGCCGGCGACACCGCGATTCCCGGCGATGTGCAGAAGAAACTCCTGAATTTTGCCCGGGCCGGACTGGCCGCGGCCGAAATGCGCGGAAAATCCTATCTCTCCATGGGATCGGTTTCGATGGGCATCGCCGGTTCAATCGTGGACGACCGGTTCTTTTCCGATTATCTCGGCATGCGGAATGAATCCGTGGACATGAGCGAGTTTGTCCGCAGAATGAACGAAAAGATTTACGATCCGGAAGAATTCAGGAAAGCCCTGGCCTGGGTCCGGGCGAATTGTCCCGAGGGAGAAGATCCCAACTGTCCGGAGATGCGGTCCTCCCGAAAACGGAAAGACGAGGAATGGCAGATGGTCGTGAAGATGACTCTGATCGCGCGCGACCTGATGACGGGCAATCCGGTTCTTGAACAGATGGGGTGGGGGGAGGAGGCGCTGGGACACAACGCGATCGCCGCGGGATTTCAGGGGCAGCGCCAGTGGACGGATCATTTTCCGAACGGCGATTTCCTCGAAGCCATCCTGAATTCCTCCTTCGACTGGAACGGCATCCGTCCGCCCTATATCGTCGCCACGGAAAATGATTCGCTGAACGGCACGGCCATGCTGTTCGGGCATCTGCTTACCGGCACGGCGCAGATCTTTTCCGACGTCCGCACGTATTGGAGTCCCGAAGCGGTGAAACGGGTCACCGGCCATGTCCTGTCCAAAGAGGCGGAAGGCGGCATGATACACCTGATCAATTCGGGCCCCGCCGCCCTGGACGGCACGGGACAGCAGTCCATTCAGGGGAGACCGGCCATCAAGCCGTTCTGGGAGATCACGCACGAAGAGGCGGAAAAATGCCTCCGCGCGACAGAATGGTGCCCGGCGGAACGTGAATACTTCCGGGGCGGGGGATTTTCCACCCGGTTCCTCACGCGGGGCGGAATGCCGGTGACGATGTCCCGGATCAATCTGGTGAAGGGGCTGGGCCCCGTGCTCCAGCTCGCGGAAGGATACACCGTCGATCTACCCTCCGGGCTGCACGAAACCCTCAACCGCCGGACCAGTCCGACCTGGCCGACGACCTGGTTCTCACCGATCCGGACCGGTCGGGGCGCATTCATCGATGTCTATTCCGTCATGGCCAACTGGGGGGCGAACCACGGGGCCGTCAGCTACGGCCACATCGGAGACCGGCTCATCACCCTCGCGTCCATTCTGCGCATCCCCGTCAACATGCACAACGTCCCGGAAGAGCGCATCTTCCGGCCTTCCGCCTGGAACGCCTTCGGCACGGCGGATACCGAGGGCGCGGATTACCGGGCCTGCAGGAATTTCGGGCCCCTGTACGGATCGGCCGCGTCCAGATGAGAAAACAGAGGAGGAGAAGAACCCGGGATTTCGGGGGAAAGGATATCTCCTGACCGGGAATTCAGGCCATCCGATGTCGTCCGGGAAATATATCGCCGTGGATCTGGGCGCGTCGAGCGGACGGGTGATGCTGGCCGAGATCGGCGGAACGCTCCGGGTCCGGGAAATTCACCGCTTTCCCAATTCCCCGGTTTCCTTCCGGGGACACCTGTGCTGGAATTTTTCCCGTCTCTTTCATGAGTTGAAACGGGGATTGTCCAAAACCGCGGCCGCGGTGCGGGGGACGGTCACGGGGATCGGGGTAGATACCTGGGGCGTGGACTTCGGCTTCGTCGGCAGGAACGGAGATCTCCTCGGCCATCCCTTTTGCTACCGGGATACCCGCACCCGGGGCATGATGGAGACCGCCTTCGGCCGGATGTCCCGGAAGGACATCTATGCGGCCACGGGCATCCAGTTCATGGAACTCAATTCCCTCTACCAGCTCCTGAGCATGGTCGAGTCCCGCCATCCGGACCTGGACGCGGCCGAGACCCTCCTTTTCATGTCCGATCTTTTCCATTTCATGATGACCGGCGAACGGATCACCGAGTATACGATCGCCTCGACCTCCCAGCTCCTCCACGCGCATTCCCGCACCTGGGACGAGGCGCTGTTCGAACGGATCGGCCTGCCGCGCCGCCTGATGGGGGAGATTCGTCCGCCGGGAACCGTACTCGGACCGCTGAAGAATGAGATCCGGGAGGAAACCGGACTCCGGGTCTGCCGCGTGATCGCGCCGGCCTCCCACGACACGGCCGGCGCCGTGGCCGCGGTTCCCGCGGCCGGAGACCGGCCCTGGGCCTATCTGAGTTCCGGCACCTGGTCCCTGATCGGCGTCGAACTGGAAGAACCGCTCATCAACGAGGAGACCCTCGAAAGCAATTTCACGAACGAGGGAGGGGTCGGAGAGACCATCCGGTTTCTCAAGAACGTGACCGGTCTGTGGCTCGTCGAGGCCTGCCGCACGCAATGGGGAGAGAAACACGCGTCCCACGAGGCGCTGATGCATGAGGCAAAATCGGCCCCGTCCTTCCGTAGCCTGCTGTTTCCGGACGATCCCTCCTTCCTGAATCCCCCGGAGATGCCCGGCGCGATCCGGGAGTTCTGCGTTCGTACCGGACAGCCCGTCCCCGAATCGCGGGGACAGTTCGTCCGCGCGATCCTCGAGAGCCTGGCCCTGCGCTACCGGCAGATTCTCCGGGACATCGACCGGTTGACGGGCCGGAAGATTGAGGTCCTCCATATCGTCGGGGGGGGGAGCCGGAACGACCTGCTCAACCGGTTCACCGCGGATGCATGCGGTATCCCCGTTCTTGCCGGACCGGCGGAGGCGACGGCGATCGGGAACGTGATCATCCAGGCCGTCGCCACGGGAGACCTGGAATCCCTGGCTTCGGGACGGCGGCTCGTCGCCGATTCCTTCGAACCGTCCCTCTTTTTTCCCGGGGATCGCGACGCCTGGGATGAGGCGTATGCGCGCTTCTCCGGTCTCCAAACCCGGCCTCCGGCATGAAGAAGACGATCCTGTACTGCGTGCTAGACTGGGGGCTGGGCCACGCCACGCGCAGCATCCCGGTCATTCGCGCCCTCCTTGAAGGAGGGCACCGGGTCGTCCTGGCCTCCTCCGGGCGTTCCCTGGTCCTGCTCCGCGATGAATTTCCCGAATGTCTCAGCGTCGCGCTCCCGGATTACGGGATCCGGTACGCCCGGAACGCCCGGATGCTGATTCCGTTCCTCCTTTTACGGGTTCCGTCCGTTTTTGTCCGGATCGCCCGCGAACACCGGGCGGTGGAGCGACTCGTCCGCCGTTTGGGGGCGGATTTGGTGATCTCGGACAACCGGTACGGATGTTTCTCCCGCCGGGTTCCTTCCTTTTTCATGACGCATCAGCTCCGGTTTCAGCCGCCGCGCGGTCTGGAATGGTCCGCCTTCCTGAGCGAATGGTTCAACCGTTTCTTTTTCCGGTTTTACCGGCTTGTCCTGATCCCGGATGTCGCGGGGACGCCCAATCTCTCCGGCGCCCTGTCGCACAGCGGACGGATCGCCGGTCACCCAAAACTCCGATACATCGGGCCGCTGTCGAGCCTGACGCCGGGACCCCCGATCCAGGAAGACCTGGATGTTCTGTTCCTGGTCTCGGGTCCCGAACCGCAGCGCTCCCTCTTCGAGGCGATCCTGCTCCGTCATGCCTCCGCACTGCCCGGGAGGAAAATGATCGTGCTCGGCAAACCCGGATCCTCCGCCCCGCTTCCGGACATCCCAGGCAGAGGCCTCGAAATCCGCGCCCATCTGAACCGGAAGGCCATGGCGACATGGATGCGCCGCAGCCGCTGGATCGTCTGCCGGTCCGGATACTCCACGGTCATGGAGGTCGCCGCGCTGGCTATGAAAGCGATTCTGGTTCCCACGCCGGGTCAGACCGAGCAGGAATATCTGGCGCGGTATTACACGGAATCCGGGCTTTTTTTCTGCGTCCCCCAGGCCGGTTTATCGCTCCCGGACGCCCTGGATGAGGCCGGACGGTTCTATTCGGGCTCCCGTCCCGCGATCCCCGTCAACCGGACCCCGGATCTGCTTCTCCTTCTGGACAGCCCGTCCTGACACTCCCGAAAAAAACCGTTGGAAATCCCGAAAAAACGATTATCTTGGTTCGTCCGTTTCACGGCCGGTTCCCGTTGATTCGATCCCGGGTCTTACCGGGAAGGCGGATGTGAGGGGACGACGCACTCCCCGTTTTGAGGAGGGGAGGGTGAAATCACGCAAGTTCATTTCAAAAAATCAGGCCAGGGGAATGCGAAAAGAGAACATCCGGAACGTCGCCATCATCGCGCATGTCGATCACGGGAAGACCACGCTCGTGGACGGCCTGCTCAGGCAGAGCGGGACGTTCAGGGAAAATCAGCAGGTCGCCGAACGGATCATGGACAGCATGGATCTCGAGCGCGAGCGCGGCATCACCATCATGGCCAAGAATACGGCCATCCGGTACGGGGAGATGAAAATCAACATCGTAGACACGCCCGGGCACGCCGATTTCGGCGGAGAGGTAGAGCGCAGCCTGAATCTCGTGGACGGCGCGCTGCTCCTGGTCGACGCGAGCGAGGGACCGCTTCCCCAGACCCGTTTCGTGGTCCAGAAGGCGCTGGCCCGGGCCCTGCCCATGATTCTGGTGATCAATAAGATCGACCGTTCGGACGCGCGCATCGCGGAGGTGCTCAACGAGGTATACGATCTCTTCATCGACCTGGGAGCCGTTGAGACGCAGATCGATTTTCCGGTCCTCTACACCAACGCCAAGACCGGCGTCGCCCATCTGAAGCCGGGGGATGACTCCCGGGATCTGCGTCCCCTGTTCGAGACGATACGCGACGGCATACCCGGTCCCGAGGCGGATGAAGCGGCTATTCCGCAGTTTCTCGTCACGAATCTGGATTACGATTCCTATGTCGGGCAGATCGCCGTCGGACGGCTCGTCAACGGCCTGCTCCGGCTCAACACCTCGTACCTGTTGTGTGGGGAGGACGGGCGAAGAAAGGTGCGTTTCGCCGCGTTATACACGTTTCAGGGACTGAAACGCGTCCAGGTCGATCAGGCCGAGGCCGGGGACATCGTCGCTACGGCCGGCATCGAGGGCATCCGGATCGGCGACACGATCACCGATCCGGACGACCCCAGGCCCCTGCCGCGCATCCGCGTGGACGAGCCCACGGTGTCCATGATTTTTTACGTGAACAACGGACCCTTCGCGGGCAAGGAGGGCAAATACCTGACTTCGCGCCATCTGAAGGAACGGCTCGATCGCGAGATTTTGGGCAATGTGGCCATTCAGGTGAAACCCGCGGAACGCACCGACGCCTTCGAGGTCTGCGGACGGGGGGAGCTCCAGCTGGGCGTGCTCATCGAGACCATGCGGCGCGAGGGATACGAATTCATGGTCTCGAGACCCCGCGTGATCACGCGGACAGAAGACGGGAAAGTTTTCGAACCGGTGGAGCGGGTGACCCTCGATGTGCCGGAAGAGTTCATCGGCATCATGACCGAGAAATTGTCCGCGCGGAAAGGCCGTCTCGTCCACATGCATAACGGGGGGCACGGCCGCGTGGATATGGAATTTCTCATCCCATCGCGTGGCCTCATCGGATTCCGCAGCCAGTTCCTGACGGAGACCAAGGGCGCGGGCGTCCTGAACAGCCTGCTCGAGGGATATGCGCCCTGGGCCGGCGCGATCCCCCAGCGCGCGACCGGCGCGCTCGTCGCGGACCGTCCCGGCCGGGTGACGTCTTACGCCAGCCTGGCCATGGTGGACCGCGGCGAACTCTTCGTCGAGCCGGGTGTGCCGGTCTATGCCGGCATGATCATCGGGGAACGCAACCGGAGCGGCGATCTCGAGGTGAACATCACGCGGGAGAAGAAACTCACCAATATGCGCAGCTCCACGTCCGAGAGCACGGTAACCTTACGGCCGCCCCGGCCTCTGTCGCTCGATCAGGCCATCGAATTCATCGCAGAGGACGAGCTGGTCGAGGTCACGCCCAAGGCCGAACGTCTACGGAAGATGGAGCTCGATCCGAATAAACGGTCCCGGCTGCGAAGGCAGGAGGAAGCGGGGGAATGAGACGTGGTGATCGCGCCGTCTCCGCTTCACGCGAGGACGACGGAGGCGATCAAATTCCAGGCGATCGACAGGACAAGTATAGGACGAATTGGACGACTTCATCTGCCGCTTTCGACCCATCTATTCGCACTTGCCTCCCGGATCCAGCAGGGCTTCTTCACCCGGCGCAGTGATCGGCTCCCACTCTCCGAAGGCTTCGATCTCCACCTCGACCTGCGGATCCGTGGTAAATGTCTCCCACGCATTGTAATACCACCCCAGATATTCCGAATCGCCCCCGCCCCGGGTCGTGATGAGGAAGCGGTTCGGGAGGCGGCCGATGTTCATGGCCCGGTCGCGGGAGGATTCCTTGTCCCCTCCCTGGGGATCCATCGGAACCCATCCGTAGCCCGGCAGGTAGACTTCCGGCCAGCGGTGGAACACATCATCCAGGCTGGCGTCGTCCCCGCGCACCACGATCGATCCCGCATACCGGGCGGGCAGGCCGGCGGCGCGGCAGAGCGCGATGAAGGCGAACGTGTATTCCGAGCACGATCCGGTTCCCCGTTCCAGCACCACGGGCGCGCTGTTCCAGCCGCCCTCGAGCTGGTATTCCAGCGTCAGGCGCACATGATCGAAGATCCGGCGCGCCATGCGGTACGGATGGGTCTCGGAGCCGACGATCCCGGCGGCGAGGTCCCGGATATACTCCGAGTCTGTCCGGTATTTCGAATCGTCCGCGGTATACTTTTCGCGGATCTCCCGGGGGATGTCCTTCAGCGATCCCACACGGTCGGGAAAGATGTAATAGATGATTTCGGAAATCTCCGTTTCGACGATCATCGTGGAGGCCGTCCGCGTCTCCGGATTTAGCGCCTCATAGTGGAAATGCGCGAAACGCTGGTCCCACCGGTCCCGGACTTCCCGCCACCCCTCCGGTTCGAACCGGATCGAGCGGATGGTCTGCTGCGGCAGATTTTCGGGGATGGCGAGATACGCGTTCATCTCCCGGATGATTCCCCTGCCGCGGCCCCTGAACTCATGGGTGAAGGTGACGCGGGCCGTGCGGGAGTTCTTGAGCCGGTAAGAATCCCCGTCCCGGCGGACCATCTGATACAGGCTGTCGGTCTGGTAGTCCACATTCCACAGCGTCAGGCCGTCCCACGCGAGGCCGCGAGGGTAGGGTCCCGGGGATTCCGCGATGAGGAAGACCTCCCCGGATTCCGGGTCGATCATGTGGGTCTCGTCCAAAAGCCGGTCCGCGCACCAGAGCCAGGTCCCGTCCCACGCGAGGCCCTGGGGAAACTGTCCCGGCGAGGCGAAGGAATGCGTCGCCGTGCCGTCCGACAGGTCGATCCGGATGATTTTCCTGTTCCTCGAATCCGAAAGCCAGAGGGTTTTTCCGTCCCAGGTGAGCCCCTCGGTCCGTCCCGCGGGACTGTCCAGCACGGTCAAAATCGCGCCGTCCGCGGGATCCACCCGGAATATTTTATTCTGTTTCTGATCCGCGTTCCACAGATTCTCGCCGTCCCACGCCAGCCCCATGGGCCAGAAACCGGGGGAGGGGATCTCCCGCACGGTTTCTCCGGTTTCCGGGTCGATGGCGGTCAGGCGGTCCGTGCGGTGGTCGGCCATCCACAGATGTTTCCCGTCAAAGGTCAGGCCGGTCGGCGCGGGGGAAGGAGAGGGAAAGGAGCGGATCACCTCGCCGGGGTAGGCGAGGAGCAGAGACGGGATGGCGAGCAGAAAGAGTGTCTTTATGGGTTTCATGATCCCCTCCTCGATCGGATTGTGTCAAAATATTATGACTTCTTCTCAGGAAGATTCTTCGTGCTTTTCCGGATGGATTTCCACCGTTCCCGTTCGATGACACTGGCGGGTTTGTGCTGCCGGTCTTCGAGATAGTGGAGCTCGCGTTGCAGCTTGTGATAGCTCGCCAGCCGCTCCGGCGACAGGCCGCCGGATTCGACGGCCAGACGGACGGCGCAGCCCGGTTCCGCGAGATGCCTGCAATCCCGGAACCGGCAGTCTTCCGCGGTTTTCTCGATGTCCCCGAAGGCGGAATCGAGGTCGTCCGCGTCCCCCCAGAGCTGGATTTCCCGCATCCCGGGATTGTCCATCAAAAATCCCCCGTCCGGGAGCCGGATCAGTTCCCGGTGCGTAGTCGTATGCATGCCCTTGCCGTCGGATTCGCTGAGATTCCGGACCTTCTGTTTCTCAAACCCGAGCAGCGTGTTGATGATCGTCGACTTCCCGACTCCCGATGATCCGAGCAGGGCGGCCGTGACGCCGGCCGGGATATACCGGCGGAGGACTTCCGCCTCCCCCGGCTCCCGCGCGGACAGGGCGTGAACCGGCACGCCGACGGCGCAAGATTCCACCTCCTCCAATTTTTCCTCCACGTCCCCGCACAGGTCCGCCTTGTTCAGCACCACGACCGGGGAGGCGCCGCTGTTCCATACGAGCGCGAGATAGCGTTCGATGCGCCTCGGACTATAGTCGCGGTCGAGTCCCGTCACGATGAAGATGACGTCCATGTTGGCCGCGATCACCTGTTCCCGGTCCGCGCCGCCGGACCGCCGTTTCCGGCTCCCCGCGAGTTTCCTCGAGACGGAGGTCCTGCGCGGCAGCAGGGCTTCGATCAGGGAGGAGCCGCCGTGCTCCGGTTTCAGGGCGACCCAGTCTCCGACCACGATGCGTTCCTCCACGGAAGAAAGGAGATGGCGGAGCCTGCCCGACAAGCCTGCCGCGGTTTCTCCCCCTTCGGTGAACACGCCGTAACGGTTCTTCTCTTCCCGGAAGATGCGGCCCGGGATCAGGCCGTCTCCGAGTTCTTCGAACCGGCGCCGGAAATGGGAATTCCAGCCGAGATGATCCAGTGCGGTCAAAGGGTTTTATCGACTCCGGATTTGAGATTATGATGCCTGATGGATAATTTAAGAGGCCAGGATTCAGATTCAAGCGAAAAAATGAGACCTTTGACCCCGGTGACCCGCCACCGGACGATCATGATTTCCTGTTATTGGAAAGGATGTTCTGCCTGCGGGCGAGATAAATGCCGGACAAGACCAGCGCCCCGCCGGCGAGCTGCGGGTGCGACAGGGTTTCCGAAAACAGGGCCGCGGCGCAGAGGGCGGCGACCACGGGCTGCAACAGCAGGGTCAGGGAGGCGAAATGCGCCGGAAGATGGGCGAGCGCGAGGGTGATCAGACCCTGTCCGGCGCCATGGCAGACCAGGGCCAGACCGAGCAGGACGAACCATCCCCGGATATCTTGTGGGAGCAGGGTTTCTCCGGCCAGGAGACCGAGGGGGAAGAGGACCGCGCAGGAGATCAGTCCCGAGCCCAGGAGGATCGCCGGCGTGGGAATCCGGTGCCGCAGTTCCTTGACCGAGAGGATGTAACCCGCATAGAAGACCGCGGCGGACAGCGCGAGCAGATCGCCCTTCAGGTAGGTTCCGCCGATGTTTGCGCTCGAACCGGCCAGGAATCCCATGCCCGCGACCGAAAGGATCAGTCCCGCGATGAAGATCCACCCTATCCGGATGTGAAAAAATATCCGGCTCGCGAGTGCGACAAAGAGCGGGGCGAGGTTCGCGAGCAGGGTCGCGTTGGCCACGCTGGTGTATCCGATCGACAGATGCCAGACGCTCAGATCGGCCGCGAAGAAGAGGCCGGCGGACCACAGCAGAAGCCGGTCCTTCCGGACCATCGGGACGGGCCGGGTCCCGCGGGACCAGATCCAGAACGGCGCCAGCGAGAGCGAGAGCCGCCAGAATGCGGTGGCGACCGGACCGGTTTGACTCAACCGGACGAAGATGGGCGAGAGGCCGATGATACAGGCCCCGAGGATCAGCAGGATGAGGGATTTGTTCCGGATATGCATCCGGGTGTTCCGTTCGCGGCTCAAAAAAGTCTCATTTTCCGGATCAGAAACAGGACGCAGAAGGACATGACCGTGCTGATGAACGCGATGGTTCCCAGGCGTCCGCCGAAACCCGTGAAAACACATACAGAGAGACGGCGTACAGGAAGCCGGCGAAACATCTCGCCGTCGCGATCAGGGGCCAGGTGCCGATCGCCAGACCCGTCATGCCGACGAACGAACCGGTGAAGACGACCGGTGCCAGATGGGGCAGTTTGACGAGATGTTCGATCAGGGCTCCGGTCAATCCCACCAGACAGGATGCGATCACCGCGGCCAGGCCATACTTCTGCAGCAGGAAGGTGCCGAGTGCGCCCCCGGCGCCGCCGATGATCAGGATGACTGTGTGTTGTATGTCATCAAACATGGATCCTTCAAAATGACAACCGAAAAAAATGAATACTCTGAAATCTAAGATAAATCATAGAAAAGTCAAGATAATCGGTATAAAAAATGAACCCAAGGGAATCCATGGATCCGGCCGGACAAAGGATGTCGTCCTTGCAGGCGTGACGAAAACGACAAACGCCCGGGACAGGGTTCCGGGCGTTCGGATCGTTCGAAGGGGAAGCGATCGGAAAAAGGAACAAACCGACGGTTTCATGGAGCCGGATTGTTCGGTTGTCCGATCTCAATTCTCCGGATCTATCTTCCTTGAGGGATATTGTGGACGACCAGGATACTCTGACTGCCGGAGAAGTTTTGCTGATTCACCGTTGTGCCGGCAAGGGTCACTGTGTTGTACGCGTCGATCATCAGGGGTAAATCCTTGATGTCATTCATGTTGAACTTGGCGACAAAATTCCCTCTGCTGTCTGATTTCCAACTTTGGATCTCGATCCCATTCAGTGACACTGTGGCAACCACGACCTGGGAATAGGGAAGATCGGTATGGACGGTGACAACCTCACCCTGGCTGGCCAAGTTCAGTACGTTGGGCGCCACCTTGATGGTGATCGTGATGTCCTGAGCGACCACCGGCAGGATCAGGAAAAAGACCAGTAGAACGGCGATCCCTGCGAAAACCGGTTTGCGTGATTTGGGTTTCATGACTTCCTCCTTGGAATGGGTTTGGACTACAGTGAACGATGCGGTCGGCTCCTGCATCGTTTTATACATTCCTGAAAGACTGACTTTCCAATCCGGGACAGTATTCTGTATTTTCTTGTTTTGAAGTATAATAAGGCAGGAGTTTATCGGCCCATGTGGTATCATACGATAATTTTAAGATAAAAGCCAATACTTTCTTCGACTCGGATATCAGAATATCGTCGGTGGATGCCGGACAATCTCCATGAAGGAAAACTGTGAATGGACTGTCACGAAACATGAAATACGAACCGGAGACCGGGGCCGATCCTCATCGGGTCGGTCCATTCGCGCGTTGAATCGGAAACAGACAATAAATTCTTGAAGGCTTTCCGGGTGAAAGGCCATTTCGATAAATCGTCCTGTCCGGATCAATTTCAACGCTTCCATGTTATCTGGCGCATGAGCGTTTCTGTAAAAAAACCGCTTTATTGTGTTTCTGCTTTCAGGCCTGGAGACGGCGTGCCGAGGAGGATCCGGACCTGCCGGTTTCTCTCCGGATCCCCGGGATAGAAGAAAAGGACGTCCGCCGCGCCGTCGCCGTCGAGGTCCGCGATCAGGAGAGAGCGGGTCGGGGGGGCGTTCACGGTGATTTTCCGGGACTTGTCGAAATTCCCCGCGGAATTCCCCGGAAAAACCCGCCAGTGATTTTCGTCCTCCGGGGTCAGCAGATCCGTCAGGCCGTCTCCGTCGAAATCCGCCGCGTAACAGGCGGCGAATATGGCGGAGCCGGGGTCCGAGACGCGCGGTTTACGGGTCGCCGTCCACCGGAAGTCCGGCTTGCCGGGATAAGATCCATCCGGGCGCATAAGATAGAAATCATGGGTGTGGCTGAGCCGGCGCGTCAGGATGAACCGCGCGGCCGCGCCGTAGCCCGGCCTGAAATTGAACAGGGCCAGGTCGGTCAGCCCGTTCCCGTTGAAATCGGCCGCGAGATATTCGCCCAGGAAGTTGTCCGCGGTCAGGACCCGGTCGGGCAGGGGAGAGATCCGTCCCCGCCGGTTCAGGTGGATGTGAATCTGGGAAAGGGAGCCCACGAATCCCGCGCGCGCGGCCAGGGCCACGATGAAGTCCGCAACCCCGTCCCCATTCAGATCCAGGGCCTCGATGCGCGAGGAGACGGGTGCGAGGGTCTCGAGTCCCGTCAAGGGCATCCGGTGGACGCCCAAATCGATGCGCAGATCCGGAGATGCGGGCGGGTCGGCGGGTGCGTCCGGAAAATCCCGCAGGAAGAAGACGTCGACCCGGTCGTCGAAGACCGCCAGCAGATCCAATTTCCCGTCCCCGTCGAAATCGAGGAGCCGGTATGCGGGAAAGTCCAGCGTGACCCGCGTCCGTCCGGACTCCTGAATCCGCCACGCCGGACGGATTTCGAACGACGCCGCAAGCGCATAATTCCCGTCCCGCAGCCGGTAGGCCGCGAGGCGGCCGGATTCGGGGACGCAGATCTCCGGCAGTCCGTCCCCGTCCAGGTCGAGAGCCAGGGGGAAGCGGCGGATGCGGGCCGGGTCAGAGGCGGTGAAGGCGGAAGGGGTCCGGATCAGGCATGATGCATCCTCGTCCGGTCCGGAGAGACTGCGCCTGTAAATCCCGTCCGCGCGCAGAAACACGCACTCCGCATTCCCGTTCCCGTCCAGATCCGTCAGATCGAAGAGGATGTCGTCCGGGTGCAGCGCAAACGTGACTCCGGCCGTGTCCGGTCCGTTCTCCCGACCCCGGAACAGCGTCATCATCCGGCCGGGACTGGGTTCTTCCGAAAGATGGCAGATCAGCAGATCCCGGGACGCATCGTCCCTCGCGCGGAAGACATGGACGGAGTGAACGGGTCCGGGCAATCGGAGATGAACCTCCCGGCCCAGGGGTACGGTCCGGGCCGGCGCGGCGGCCGCGGAGAAGAGGCCGATTCCGGCCAGGAAAAAGAGGCGTTTCACTTCCGGTGTTCTCCGAGGGGAAGGGTGATTTCTTCCGGGGGATAGTGCGTGTGTTCCAGGCGGACCGAGGATTCTCCGAGCGTGATCCGGACGGCGGAGAGGTTACGGATGGTCTGCCCCGGATTGACGGCGATCGTGTTCCCGATCCGGTGCCAGAAGCGGCCGGTGACCTCCGGCGATTCGTGGATGTGGCCGTGGAGCGAGAGGGCGGGCCTGCGGTCCCGGATCCATTCCCGGATCGCCGTGCTCCCGGCCGGCGTCCCGTCATGGAGCCGGTCGAGGGGCGTTCCGTAGGGCGGGGCGTGGGAGACGAAAACCGTCCTCATTTCGTTCGGATTCGGGGCGGACAGAAGGTCTTCCTCGATGGAGGACCGCCGCGCGAACAGCGCCGCGACCTCCACCCATTCGATTTTCCCATTCTCCGTGATGAACGGTCGACCTCTCGGAGTCCGGATTCCGTCCGAGCGGCGGTCCATTTTCTCATGATCCTTGGAGGGGAAGGGGGTGGGAGGGAGGTAAGGGTATCCGAGAATCCGGATCCGGTCATCCAGGAGCACGCCTTCGAGGTTCAGCCTGCGGAGTCCCGCGATTTCCGCCCCGGAGAACGCGGCCGCGAGGTCGTCGTTGCCCGGGACGGCCAGGATCGGAGTCGCACCTCCGGAAACCCCGCGCATCCACGGAATCAGAAAATCCGCCACGAACTGTTTCTGCATGTCCAGCGTGTCTTCGGGCGTGACGCCCCGCGGCAGGAGATCCCCGCCGAGCAGGATCGCCTGCGCCCGATGCGACGCGGCCAGACGCTCCAGTGCGTCGTATAAGGCGATCCGGCCGTGGAGGTCCGAGGCGAAAATGAGATGCATCACGGCCTGTTCAGCAGCACATCCAGCTGCACGGCGAGGGACTGGGCCAGATCCGGCCGGTGCCCCTTGTGTTCGAACCGGATGACGCCGTCCGGGTCGATCAGCAAAATGACGGGCACGCCGCCGAGCGAAAAGGTCTCCTCCACCCCGTCGTTCAGGAGTACGGGAAGGATCATGTCGGTCCGGTCCAGGAAACGGGCGACCGATTCCGCGTCCGGATCCATGGCAACGGTCAGGAAAAGGATGTCCGTACCGTACCGGTCGGCCAGGCTCTGGATTTCGCCGAGGGCCCGGATCGAGGAACGGCTCCAGGTGGCCCAGAAACAGAGGAGGACCACGCCGCCGCGCTGTTCCGAAAGCCTCACGTATCCACCGTCGATGCTCTCCAGCTCGAAATCGGGCGCGGGCCGCGTCATTTGTCCCGCGATGACGCGTGAACGGTGGTTTTCCGACACCCAACGCTCTTCGCGGGCCAGGAAAGCCTTCAGGGCTTCCGCTTCACGTCCGGAGGATTTCCAGATTGCCGAGAGGGTCTCGTAGGCCAGCTTCCCGATCCCGCCGCCGAAGGCCGCGGCGCGGGCATACTGGATCATCGCGTCCGGCAGACGGCCCATCCGGTAATACCCCTCGGCGAGATGGTAGAAGACATTCGGCTGGAAGAGATGCTCCGCGGCGCGGTGCAGTATTTCGACGCCCTGTTCGGCTTCGCCGCTCAGGATCCGGCTCCATCCCTGGATGTCCAGATATCCGGCGCGCACGGCGCGCTTGTTTCTCTCCCATTCCGCGGCCGGGATTTCGGGCGGCCTCAGGGCGTCGTCCATTTCGTCGATGAGACGCACCGCCCGTCCTGCGTAGGCGGCGGCGCGGCGCGTATCGTATCGTTTCTCGGCCATCCATCCGGCCAGGCCGGCCAGGGCGCTGGCGCCCTGGGGTGTTTCGGCGGTCTCGAAAAGCCGGTCGCCGACGGAGATCATTTTCCCGGAATCCTCCAGGGCGATGTACGCCGTGGCCATCTGCGAAAGGATCGACTCCGCGTGGCGGGAACCGGGATTTTCATTCAGGAGTGTCGCGAGCCGGTCCGCGCGGACCGCCGCGTCTTCCGTTTCGAGGATCCGGCCCATGCGGATCAGGACCGCCTGGTCATCCCGGGGCGCGACGCGGATCAATGCCTCCTCATACGATCCGGCCCGGGATTCCTCGCCGATCTGACGGTACGCCTGGATGGCGTATCGGAGGAAATCCGGATCGGTGCCGTGCGATTTTTTCAGCTCCTCGGTCTCCTCCACGATCCGGAAACGGGTTCCCGCATCGAGCCGGTCGCTTTTCAACAGCAGCGTGATCCGGAAGAGACGGGCGCCGTAGTTCACGGGATGCCACCGGATCTCCTGCTCGATCCGTTCGAGTGCGGCCTCGAGGTCCTCCGGCCGGCGGTCGTCCAGTCCCGAAAGAGATCGCGCGGCCGCCTCAAAGGCGCCCCGGAGCGGTATGCCGCGGTCTCCGTACACGGGCAGTTCGTAATACATCCCGTCGTTGTCGTCCATCCAGTCGTCCACATGGAACGCGAAGAGCAGGAGCCGGGCGGCGGTGTCCCGGAGCGTCCAGGTCGCCCGCCACACCCCGTCCGATATCTCCATCGGAATCCGTTCCGAGGAGGCCGGCAGATCGGTCGAGATGTCGAGTGCAACGGCCCCGGTTCCCTCCTCCGCCGGATACCTGAAGACGATCGTGTCTTCGGCCCGGGGGGTCCGGGGCGTGACGAAACGGAGGGACTCCCCGTCCAAATTGCCATACAGGTTTTGTGCAAGGAGCATGGAGGCCGACTGGCAGGCCGCGAGGAGTATGAGCCGGAAATTTTTCGAAAGCATGGTGTCGTCCTTTGTTCATGGGATCAAAAAAACATTCATCGCCGTCCGGACATCCCGGGTTTTTCCGGAATGGGATGCGGGAATACCCGTGCGGCGGCTACGGTTAATTTACGACATCCGGTCCGGACATGTCAAGCGGATCCCATCCGCCGCATTTCCCGGAGCGCGATCCCGTGGCGCAGGCCGCGGTCGCTGATCGTCACCTCCTTCAAATCCGTCCTTTCCAGCAGGCTTTGCAGGACGGCCGCTCCGGCCGGGATGATGTCCGCCCGTCCCGGCTCGAGGCCCGGGATTCCGCGCCGGGAAGCGGCCGGCATGGATAGGCATCGCGTGATCCATGCGGCGAGCCGTTCCCCGGAGAGCACGAAGCCGTCCACGCGGACCGGATCATAGTCCCTCATGCCGAGCTCCATCGCGGCCAGGGTGGTGGCCGTGCCGCCGGAGGCGAAAAGCCGCGCGCCGTCCATCCCGAGCCGTGCGGTCGCCGGGACAAGCAAACCGGCGATTTTCCGCTTCATGGCCGCCCATTCCGCGGGGTCCGGCGGGTCCCGGCGGAGGAAGCGTTCCGTCAGGGTCACGGCGCCGGCCGGGATACTGGCATGCGCCTCCATCGTCCCGTCCGTGCCGGCGATCCATTCCGTGCTGCCGCCGCCGATGTCCGCCGTGATGATGCGTCCGGATGCGTCCCTTCCGTACAGGATGCCCCGGAAGCTCCATTCTGCTTCTTCCCGTTCGGAAAGGACCTGAATCCGGATCCCGGTCTTCTCCGCGACCGTCCGGATCACGGCATCCCGGTTTTGAGCCGCGCGGAAGACATGGGTGCCGAAGGCCACGATGCGGTCGGCGCGTCGCGATTCCGCCCGCGTCCGCAATGCGCGCAACCGGTCGACCAGGGCCTTCGTCCTGTCCGCGGCGATTTTCCCGGTTTCGGCAAGGCCCAGACCGAGGCGGATTCCGGCCGCGTCCCGGTCGATGGATTCATGGGCCGGGGGAGAGAAGTCGGCCAGCAGATAGAGCACCGATTGCGTGCCGATGTCGATGACGGCGATGCGCGCCATGTCAAGAGCCTCCGACAAGCCGGACGGCATCGTCCCGGATCTCGAACGGCGGGCCGGTCTCGGTGATGACCCGCTCGCCGAAGCCGGCGAGATTGACGACGACGCCGAGCAGGCTGTCGCGTATCCGCTTCAGCGGCGACCGGGAAGCGCGGATCGTTTCCGTGCCGAGATCCCTGGCCTCGCCCGCCAGCCATCTCTGCATCTCGTCCAGATTCTCGACGGCCATGGGCTGTACGCGGATCCGGATTCCGATCCGGTATGGTGTGTCCGGATCCAATTCCTCCACGGAGCAGACGGGCAGGTTGATGTGCATGAAACGGGAGAGGAGTCCTTCCCCGGTGAAGAGATCCGGGTCATCCTGTCTGTAAAAGAGGACGTAGCGGCGTTCCCAGTTGTCCCAGCCGATCTTCAGCCTCAGCGTTTTTTCGGTCACGATCCGCTTGACCCAGCCGGGCCGGTCCCTGAAGAGCCGGATCTGATATTCGACGGATGCGGTCAGCCCCTTGCGGAGTCCGTCCAGCAATTCGGCGTCGAGCAGATCCTCCCGGCGGTAATCGGCGAACAGGCGGCCGTTTTCGATGCGGATATTGGAAAAGCGGGAGTGATCGTCCGCCGCGCCGGCCGCGGCCAGGACGAAGAAAAGAAAGATCAGAAGATATGGTCTGTGAAATCGGGTCATTCCATTCAAACGGGGCATGCCGGGTACGAAAATGGACGGTGGATGGGATGCCGGCACCCCCATGCGTTCACGACACGCTCTCCTTTCCACGGACGGTTTCCCCGGTATCTGCCGGCTCGGAAAAAGATTCAATCCACATTGTGATTATACGTCCCGGGTGTCGAGAAGTTGTTTGATTTCTTCCAGATAGGTAATGCAAAGCGCATCCGCCGCCTCCTTCGTCCCCGCCTCGGCCATGACGCGGATGATCGGTTCCGTGTTCGACTTGCGGATCTGCACCCAGGAATCCGGCCCCGCGATTTTGAGCCCATCCATCTTGTCCATCGAGAGATTCCGGTGGTTCTCCTCGACCTCTTTCAGGATACGGTCTGGATCGGCCGTCCCGATTCCGATTTTTTCCTTGCTCATCGCGTACTGGGGCTGCGCCTTCCACAGGCGGGAAACCGGGCCGCCGTACTCCAGAAGCTGCTGCAGGGAAAGGGCGATGGCGAGGACGCCGTCCCGTCCGAGATGGCTGTCCGGCAGGATGACCCCGCCGTTGCCTTCGCCGCCGATGACCGCGCCGATTTCCTTCATCTTGCCGGAAACGTGAATTTCCCCGACCTGCGTGCGGGTCACCTTTACCCCGTATTCCGACGCGATCTCGTCGATCACGCGGGAGGTGGAGGCGTTCACGACCACCGGCCCCGGTTTCCGGGACAGGATGAAGCGGACGGCCAGGGCCAGGGTGTATTCCTCGCCGATCGCGGTGCCCGTTTCATCCACGATCGCCATGCTGTCTCTTATACACATCTCCGAGCCCACGAGACCGTACTAGATCTCGTATGCCGTCTTCTGCTTGAAAAAA
>OMKS01000023.1_pt1 | contig 108090 bp, 100 predicted proteins | sample 1674721 | NCBI WGS metagenome assembly OMKS01 (sample SAMN06264996, study PRJEB25208) | sediment metagenome | isolation source: hot spring sediment | place: USA: California | collected 2014-09-02 | reverse complement strand
GTAGGTTTTAGTAAAACGAAAAACTGATTTGTATATTATTGAATATGAATAATATAAAAACAAAACCGACAATTATTAAGTTTTTGTCGGTTGATAGTGATAAAAAATATAATTTGTATATGATTTTAAAAGAAATGGCTAAATCCATTAAAATAACATCGTTTTTTCATCATAGCCCACGGTTTAAACCGTGGGCTATGGAAAATGGGATAACACCCAACGGTTTTAAAATTTAAAATCAAAAAAAATTAATTATGCCACATTCATTCAATAAAATTTGGATACACGCCATTGGGGCAACCATAGAAAGAACACCATTGATTCATCAAAACATTGAACAAAAGGTATATCAATTTATTTCTGAGCATTTACGGGAACAAGGTTGCCCAGTAAGAATCATCAACGGCATGCCCGACCATATTCATTGTTTGTTCTTGTTGAATCCACAAAAATCCATAACTGATGTAATCAAACAGATTAAAGGCAGTAGCTCTCAATCAATCAAAATAATCTAATTATTGATAAATTTGCGTAGCAAACAGGTTATGCTTCATATTCTGTTTCTGAATCGGTTGTTGAAAAGGTATATGAATATATTAGAAACCAGAAATTACATCACCACAAGAAAACATTTCAGCAGGAATATGAGGGGTTTATAAAATTAAATGGGCTTCAAAACAAATGATTGATTAAAAACACATTAGACCGGATAGTTTATCAACTTTAAGAACTGAACGAAGAAGTAATTAAAATTATTGAAAACGCATAAAAAAGTGTTGAATTAGACTACTTTTTAATTAAGGAAAGAATCAAACAACTGGAAACCAATAAAGATAAATGGTTATCGATATACGAATTAACAGAAGATGACTCGATTTATTGCTGCTTAGTTCACAACTCAAAAATTGATGAATACCAACTTCTGGTAATCTTGCGGTGTATTGATATTAGTTAGAATAAACTCATCGGTAACTGGAATGTATAGCTTGCTAAATCGATTTAGATAATCTTTTAAATTTGATTCAAGGTTGGTCTCGGCCCTTACTGCGCTCACTATTCGCGGCGAGATTAAAATGGGATGTCCGCCTTTACCTTGGTATGCCGGGCAAACATAGTCGGCCTGGGCTGAGTGCTGCCAGAGTTGCTTTAGAATATCAATCTTTGCAAAGGGGTTATCGGCATTGGTCACAAATACATGCTGAGCATCAATGGCCTGTAAGGCCAGGTAAAGGGAGTAGAAACGGCCTAGATTTGGATTAGGGTTGAGTACAATTTCAATATCACTAAGTTGGTAGTTACCAGCCCTTACCTTTTCCATCACATGGCTATTGGTAACCATTACAACCCTGTTGCAGCCAAAGGCAAAGAACTCATCGGCGAGCTTGCGGGCAAAGCATCGTTGTGGGTCAAAAGGGAGCAAAGCCTTAGGCTGCCCCATCCGTCCCGATGAACCGGCAGCCAGAATTATGGCGGAAAAATTTTCTTTCATTCGCTTGTATAGTAATATTCTTTGCCTAATAGCAATAAAATGCTACACAAAGTTAATATGCTTAGCCATATTTTATAAATTTGTGGGAAATATCAGGATATATGAGCAATAAGTTTTCACCCATACCGGCTAAACAGCTGCTGGAAATCATTCTGAAAGAACTTGATGCCAATGGAACCGTTTTTGGATACCCCAGCGAGCTGTTCTTTAACCCGAATCAAGGTAAACTACCCACAACCATTTTTGGGCAACCCATTGCTACACCAATAGGTGTTGCTGCAGGGCCACATACTCAACTTGCTCACAACATTGTAGTGGCCTGGCTCATGGGAGCCCGGTACCTTGAGCTGAAAACCATTCAAACGCTCGATGAACTTGAGATTGCCAAGCCTTGCATCGACATGCAGGATGAGGGATACAACTGCGAGTGGTCGCAGGAGCTCAAGGTTGAAGAAAGCTTCAACGAGTATCTAAAGGCATGGGTAATCATTCACATCCTGAACCATAAGCTACAGCTTGGTACCAAGCCCAACATGGTCTTTAACATGAGCGTTGGCTATAACCTTGAGGGTATTAAAAAGCCCAATGTTCAGTGGTTTTTGGATAAGATGAACAACGCCACCGATGAGCTAACCCGAATGGTTGCGGAGCTGAAAGCAGTTTACCCTTCAATAGCAAACATCGATATTCCGGCAAAGCTATCGGATAACATCACACTTTCAACCATGCATGGCTGTCCGGCCAACGAGATCGAGGATATTGCCCGTTACCTGCTTACCGAACGCAAGCTGCACACCCTTGTAAAGCTCAACCCTACACTTTTGGGTAGCTCGGAGCTCAGGGAAATCCTGAATGGTAAGCTAGGGTTCAAAACCAATGTGCCCGACATAGCCTTTGAGCACGACCTGAAATATCCCGATGCCATAAAGCTGATAAATGCCCTTAACAGCGACGCCAAACGGCTAAATCTTACCTTTGGGGTAAAACTTACCAATACGCTGGAAAGTGTTAATAACAAGCATGTGTTCCCAAGTGATGTTGATATGATGTACATGAGCGGTCGGGCTCTGCATCCCATTTCGATAAATCTTGCCAAAAAGCTGCAGAATGAGTTTAAAGGGGAGCTTCTCATGTCGTTTTCGGCCGGTGTCGATGCCTTCAACGTTGCAAAGGTCATGGGCTGTGGATTTAAAACCGTAACGGTTTCGTCCGATTTACTTAAACCCGGTGGGTATGGCCGTTTAAAGCAGTATATCGATAATCTAAAGGATACCTTTGGCAACGAAAGCATATCGTGGCCGACTGGTAACCAGGCGCTTGAAAACCTGAACGCATACGCACAGCAGGTATTGGATGATGAGCGCTACAGGAACACCCATTTCCGGGAACCATCAATAAAAACCAACCGTAAACTCAATTACTTCGACTGCATTGCAGCCCCCTGTGTGGATACCTGTGCAACCAACCAGGAAATCCCATCATATCTGCATTTTGCATCGGAGGGCAACTACCCCAAAGCGCTTGAGGTGATACTCCGCACCAACCCATTTCCGAACACAACCGGAATGGTGTGCGACCACCTTTGCCAGAACAAGTGTACCCGGATTAACTACGACAACCCATTGCAAATACGCGACGTGAAACGCTACGTTGCAGAGAATGCTGATATCAAGCTAAATCCTGCTGAACCAAATGGTAAAAGGGTTGCCATAATTGGCGCAGGCCCATCGGGCTTGTCGTGTGCATTTTACCTAGCCATAAATGGCTTTAAGGTTGATGTTTATGAAAGCAAATCGAAAGCCGGTGGAATGGTGCGGTACGCCATACCCGGATTCAGGCTCACCGATGAAGCTATAGATAAAGACATTAGCCGAATAGAGCAACTTGGTGTTTCTATCGCCTTTAACCATAAAGTTAATCGCGAGGAGTTCAGTAAGCTCAAGAACGAATACGATTACGTTTACATATCGGCAGGTGCGCAAAAATCGGCACCGTTCCAAATTGAAGGAGTAGAATCGGAAGGCGTTTTCGACCCGCTCACATTCCTAATTGGAGTGAAAAGTGGCGAGATTAAAGCCATAGGTAAGCATGTGGTTATTATTGGTGGCGGGAATACCGCCATGGATGCAGCCCGCACGGCACACCGGTTGGTAGGCAGTGATGGTAAGGTAACCATAGTTTACCGCCGAACCATAAACGAAATGCCCGCCGACGAAGGTGAAATCAAAGCCGTTATGGCCGAGGGAGTTGTGATTATTGAACTGGCTGGCCCCGAAATGATTATCGCTGAAAACGGAAAAGTTAAAGCCCTACAATGCAGCAAAATGAAGCTAGAGGGCTTCGACCCGAAGGGTCGCCCAAAACCTGTTAAGGTTGACGGTTCTGAGTTCCAAATTGAGTGCGATGCGGTAATACCTGCGGTTGGGCAGGCATTAGATATCGATTTTGTGCCCACCGACCTTCTGAAAGCCGACACCCGAACCTACAAAACCTTTATGGGCAATATATATATCGGCGGCGATGCTCTGCGGGGAGCAGCAACTGCAATTAAAGCCATAGGCGATGGCCGCAAGGCTGCAGAGCAAATGATTGCAAACAGCGGTTTAACCAAAATTGAATCATCAATTCCCTACAAGAAGCATAGCCACCGTGAGCTAATGATTAAGCGCACCGAAAGGAAGTACGGCTACACCCACAAGGAGCCTTCGGCTGAGCTGAGCAGAACTTTCAACCTCGTTAGCGAAACACCTGACAGGCAAACCATAACCAATGAGAGCTCCCGCTGCCTGCATTGCGACGAGGTGTGCAGTATATGCACCACCGTATGCCCCAACATGGCAAACTTTGACTATGCCGTTAAACCCGTTCGCTATCAGCTTGAGAAAGTTCTGGTTGGTTCCGATGGAACGCAGGAGGTTCAACCCGACCATCTTTTTGAGGTAAAACAAACCGTTCAGATACTGAATATTGCAAACTTCTGTAACGAATGCGGGAACTGCTCTACGTTCTGCCCAACCGAGGGAGCACCCTACCAGGATAAGCCTAAGTTTCACCTAACCACAAAATCGTTCAAGGAGAGCGAGGATGGTTACATGCTTAGCGTTCTGAAAGATAGAAATGTACTAATCTTCAAGCAAAAAGGAGGCATTAAGACCCTATCGGAAAACCGTGATGAATACATTTACAAAACCGACCACGTTTACGCTCGTTTTAGTAAAAATGGCTTTAAACTGGTTGAGGCTAAGGCATTAACGCCTTGTGTAAGACAAATTCAATTCCAGCATGCGGTAGAAATGAGCGTAATACTGCAGGGAGCAAAAAGGTTAATGGGGGTTTGATTGGTGTTTAGTGTTTAGTGTTTAGTGTTTAGTGCTTGGCTGGCATTAAATCAGCGCATATCAACTCAACCTGTGTTATCTGCGTTCTTTTGAATTTACTATCATCTATCAACTTAATGATTATAAAAGTGTTTCACAGAGTTCACACGGTGTTACACATTGTAAATCAGCCTAATATGCGTTATCAGCGTTCCATTCCAATTCATGAACAACGCCCCCTGTCATTCCGAGCGCCTGCGAGGAATCTCAGGATAAGGATAAAGGTTAAAGGATAAAGGATAAAGAGCCTGCTCCGCTCTGCAGAGTTAATAAGCCTGTCCCGCGAAGCGGGAATTCAGAGCCTTTAGTTTTTATATTCTCAATTCTTCCTATATTTATTCTCTAATACGCTTGCCCAAAATGCGCATGCTTCAACTACTTAACCGTTTCGATTTTGGTGGAGCAGAGAACCACGTGCGTGAGCTATGCAACGAGCTGGTGGCAAATAACCATCAGGTAATTTTGGTATCCAGGAATGGACGGCAAAAAGAGTTGCTTGACAACCGGGTGGTATTTATACCAATACCTTCGCTTGCAAGCAATTTGATTCTGGCACAAGTAATCCTCATAGTTTACCTTACAATTCGTCATAAGATTGATGTTATACATGCCCACCAACGGTTACCAATTATATCGGCATGTTTAGCCGGTTTTATAACAAGAGTTCCGGTAGTAGCTACCGTTCACGGACGCGTTAGGCACGATTTGCTTTCAGTAATTGCCCGTAAGTTCGCTTCAAAGATAATTTTTGTTAGCAACCAGGTTCTAACTATCTCGCGTCACTTTGAGTCCATAAAACATAAATTGGTAGTAATACCCAACGGAATTCCAATTCCACAAAAGCCTCCAGAAATTGAACCCTACACTATTAGCTACTTCAGCCGTATTGATGAAAGACACTTTGAGGTTATTAAAAATTTGGTGTTGGCAGTTGCAGAGCTAAAAGCTGATTTCCCAAATGTAAGGTTAATGCTTATGGGCGATGGCAAAGAGGTTGAGAGATTGAAGTTGTTGATATACGAAACAAATAGTAAGGTTAACCAAGAGGTAATTCTATATAAAGGTTTTGTTAAAAGTTTAGAAAATTGGAGTTTTTTCCCCGAATTTCTTTTTGGTGTGGGTAGGGTTGCCATTGAGGGGCTGGCTCGGGGAGCAAATCTGATTTCAGTCAACTATAAACGAATGGGCGAAATAGTTACCTTGAGTAACTATGAACAGTATGCACTGAATAACTTTGTAAATGTAACAGGATTACCCCCAACTCAGGAAAAAATCTATAACCAGCTTAAAATTTACTACGAGCAAAGGGACGTATATCGCTCCCAAGCGCCTACCCTTGCGCTTAAAATTGAAAACGACTTTGGAATAAGTAAAACAACCGATAAAATTATTGAGGTTTACTCAAACACTTTAAAATCTGGGAGTTTGCAAAGCAAAAAATAGGAACCTATTACCTATAAAAACCCGCTAGAGCTCATACTTGTATGTCTGTTTTGATTCGGACATAACGAATGAGCTGTAAAACTGAGTAATGTTCTTTATCACTGAAAATTTATGGATTACAAAGTTATGGTAATCCTCCATATCGTTACACTGCATTTTGAGTAAGAAATCCCAGTTACCGGAAACATAGTAACACTCCATTACTTCGGGTAGCTTTTTAACTTCATGCTCAAAGGCATCAACCACCTCCTTGGTGTGACTCGAGAGCGACACCGAGATGAAAACCGTAAGCCTTTTGCCTAAAGCCTTAGGGTCGAGCAGTGTAATATATTTTTTGATGTAACCATTCCGCTCAAGCTTTTTAATTCGCTCATGGATGGGTGTAGTTGAAAGATGAAGTCTTTCGGAAAGCTCGCGAATGGTAACGCGGCTATTGTCCTGCAATATGTTCAACAGCTTGCGGTCTATTTCGTCAATATTTCTCATACTTAGTTAAGTTTTAGGTTAAAAAAATCTGTTAATTGCAATACTATTTTTCTTATCGGGTATTATTTTTATTTGCAAATATAACATATTTCTATAAAACACAACATATATAACATTATTTTCTATATTTTACAAAATACTTAGAAATTTAATACAGAGTTATTACTTTTATTGAAAATTTCAAAGGATATGATTGAGTTAATTGATAGAATTACAAACCCCAAGGCATTGGAGAATGCCGTAAAACGTTTTCGTGAGAAGGGTATTATTCTGCCCACCTTTCACCAGCAGCAGAATCCAGAACAAATTCCCGATAAAATTAAGATAAAACTAAAAAATGTTGGGTTATGGGAGATAAATCCAATTAATCTTTTTCGAATCACATGGAAAAACGAACCCAAGGAAAAAGGGGGATTATTTGGCAAGGTTAACTACTTTGAGTTACCCAAGGAGCTTACCGGGGTTAATGCCAGAATTATACTATTGCTTGGCAAATGGTTTCCAACCGGTGCGCATAAGGTTGGGGCTGCATACGGTTGCCTTGCACCCCGCATTATCACAGGTGGCTTTGACCCGACAACCCAAAAAGCGGTTTGGCCATCAACCGGCAACTACTGCAGGGGTGGCGCATTCGACTCTAAGCTTATGGGAACCGAATCGGTAGCTATACTACCCGAGGAGATGAGCCGGGAGCGCTTTACCTGGCTACGCGACTATGTAGGTTCCGAGGTTATTGCAACCCCCGGTTGCGAGTCGAATGTGAAAGAGATTTACGATAAATGCTGGGAAATCCGAAGAACCAAGCCCGACTACGTTATTTTTAACCAGTTCGACGAGTTTGGCAATGCCGCATGGCACTATAGCATTACCGGTAAGGCCATTGAGGAGGTGTTCAACGAGCTGGGCGGGAAACCTAATTTAGCAGCATACGTTTCGGCAACTGGATCGGCCGGAACTATTGCAGCTGGCGACTACCTTCGAACCATTGCACCCCATGTTAAGGTGGTGGCTTCGGAAGCAAAGCAGTGCCCTACCATTCTGATGAATGGTTTTGGCGGCCACCGCATCGAAGGTATTGGCGATAAGCACGTACCATGGATTCACAATGTAAAAAACACCAATGTTATTACCGCAATCGACGATGAGGATTGCATGCGCATTTTCAGACTATTCAATGAGCCTGAAGGCGTTAAATACCTTATCGAATCGGGTATTCAGGCTGAATTGGCTAACAACCTGCACCATTTAGGGATATCGGGCATTAGCAATATGCTTTCGGCTATTAAAACAGCCAAGTTCTTCGAAATGACTACGAACGATGTAATTTTTACGGTTGCAACCGACTCGGCCGAAATGTATAAGTCGAGGCTTGAAGAACTTAGGGAAGAACGGGGCAGCTATACCCCCATTCAAGCCGTGAAAGATTTTGAAAAATGTATTTTAGGGGCAACTACCGACTGGATGAAGGAACTTACCTACTCCGACCGCAAGGCAATACACAACCTTAAATACTTTACCTGGGTTGAGCAACAGGGCAAGGAAATTGAGGATTTGAACAGTCTTTGGTACGACAGGGAGTTATGGCCTAAGCTATTTAGCCAGGTTAAACGGTGGGATGAACTGATTGTAGAGTTTAACGAACGTGTTGGCTTGATAAAGTCGCTGTAAATCTATTTTATATGAACACCAAGTTCATGCTTACCTGTTCAGACTGTGGTAAAACTTTTTCTCCATCTCCTGAACTTTACCTTTGCCCGGATTGCAGCAAATCAAACAATACGGGTTTACCTCCTAAGGGTGTGCTAAAAGCCATCTATGATTATGAGGCCATTGGTAAATCCAATGAAGTTGCCATTCGCAACAACTTTTGGGATTTACTGCCGCTGAATTATAAAACATCGTTACCCAAACTGAGGGTTGGCAATACGCCAATATATAAGTTTGAAAAAATTGATGGCGAGTCAGTTCCATTTGGGCTCTATTTGAAAGACGATTCCCAAAACCCAACCTTCTCATTTAAGGACCGGGCATCGTCGGTGGTATCGGCCTATGCCAAGGAAAATGGCATCAGCACAATAGTTGCTGCATCAACCGGAAATGCGGGATCGTCGCTGGCCGGAATTTGCGCATCGCAGGAGCAAAAGGCAATAATCATGGTGCCTAAGAGCGCACCACAGGCTAAGCTCACCCAGATAGTGATGTATGGAGCCACAATTGTTCCCGTTGATGGTACTTACGACATGGCCTTTGACCTTAGCATTGAGGCAACCCAGGAGTTTGGTTGGTATAACCGAAATACTGCCTATAATCCACTTACCATAGAGGGAAAGAAAACCGTATCGTTGGAACTTTTCCTGCAGCTAAATAGGGCTATTCCCGATTATATCTTTGTTCCCGTAGGCGATGGTGTTATCATCTCAGGAGTATATAAGGGATACGAAGATTTGTTAAGAATTGGATTGATTGACCGTATGCCCACAATTGTGGCTGTTCAGGCTGCCGGAAGTTCAAACCTGATTGACAACATTGGCAAAACAGATTTTACTACAAAGCCCAGCCAAACCATTGCCGACTCGATTTCGGTAGATGTACCCCGAAACTTCTACATGGCACAAAGCTTTATTATGCAATACCAGGGTGAACACTTACCGGTAACCGATGAGGAAATTGTTGAAGCATCAAAAATCCTGGCCCGCAATACTGGCATTTTTGCCGAACCTGCTGCTGCAACCGCATATGCTGGAATGCTTCGCTATAACAAGCTAAATAAAATGCACAGCAAGCAGAAGGTAGTGGTATTGCTTACCGGTAGCGGCCTTAAAGACCTTAAAGCCATTTCATCAATTGTAAATATTCCCAATGCCATTGAGCCAACCCTCGATGCATTGAAGATAGTTTTTTAGATAGTGTGCAGTGTACAGTAGTATTTATTGATTGGTTGATCATTCTAAATTCAAACATCTAACTTCTAAATTCAGTTCCCCAAAACATTTATCTTTGCAATAGCTATGATTCAATTCAATTTAAACGGTAAAGCGGTAGAGTATGTCGGTGATATAAACCGATCGTTGCTCGATTACTTGCGGAACGATTTACACCTTACCGCAGCAAAGGATGGCTGCTCAGGACAAGGCGTTTGTGGAGCCTGCTCAATTGAAATGAATGGGAGCATTAAAATGGCTTGCCGCATCAAGATGCAGGAGGTTGAGGGGGCCACCATTTACACCCTGGAGGAATTACCCAATAATTTCCGTGAGATCGTTTCAAATCACTTTGCAGCACAAGGCGCAGTGCAGTGCGGTTTCTGTTCGCCTGGCATGATTATGCGTGCCCGCGGGCTTTGGCTATCGAATCCCAATGCCACCCGTAGCGATATAATCAAGGTTATCACCCCTAACCTCTGCCGGTGCACAGGATATGTCAAAATAGTTGATGCCATTCAACATGCATTTGCTGAATTGAACGGCAGTAAGAATACGCAAACTCAAACCGGTGCCCAAATAGGCGACCGGTATCCGAAATACCAAGCCAAGGAAACTGCTCTGGGCATAAGGCCTTTTGTTGACGATATGTTTGTTGATGGTATGCTCTACGGAGCATTGAGGTTTTCCGATTATCCACGTGCAAAAGTTCTAAAAATTGATATCTCAAAAGCTTTGTCAGTCGAAGGTGTAGTAAAGGCAATAACCGCATCGGATATTCCTGGCGACCGTTATATCGGCTTAATATTTCTGGATTGGCCTGTAATGGTTTCCCAAGGCGAAACAACACGCTACATAGGTGATGTAATTGCTGGAGTTGTGGCAACTTCCGAAAGCATTGCCCGACAAGCGGCTAAACTTATCGAAATTGAATACGAGGTATTGGAACCCGTTACCGATATGCATCAAGCCGTAAAGCCCGATTCGCCAAGGGTTCATCCCAACCATTCCAATGTGCTGGAAACCTGCACCATTCGGTTTGGCGATGTGGAAAAAGCCTTTGCCGAAGCGGCATACGTTTCGACCGATATTTACGAAACACAACGAATTGAGCATGCTTTTCTGGAAACCGAAACCGCTCTTGCCCTTCCAAACGGCGACGGTGTAAAGGTTTACAGCCAAGGACAAGGTGTTTATGTTGATAGAAAGCAAATAGCAAAAATTCTAAACATACCCGAAAACATGGTGAATGTAACACAGGTTCAGAACGGCGGTGGTTTTGGCGGTAAAGAGGATTTAACAGTTCAGGGACATGCCGCCCTGTTAAGCTATATCACCCAAATGCCTGTAAAGGTTCACCTTACCCGCGACGAAAGCATAAGAATGCACCCCAAAAGGCATCCGGTTTGGATGAAAATCAGCCTGGCCTGTGATGCAAGAGGGAAATTCACTGCTCTGAAGCTCGATGCAATTGGCGATACGGGAGCATACGCATCGGTTGGCACTAAGGTGATGGAACGTGTGGTTGGTCATGCCACAGGTGGATACACCGTTCCTGCAGTGGATATCTCGGCCAAAACCGTTTACACCAACAACATACCCTGTGGCGCCATGCGTGGTTTTGGTGTCCCACAGGTTACCTTTGCCATCGAAAGCTGTATCGACGACCTTTGCCGCCAGGGTGGTTTTGACCGCTGGCAAATCCGTTACGATAACGCCTTGGAAGATGGTGCAAAAACTGCAACTGGTCAAGAGCTTCATGGAGTTGGGCTTAAAAAAACCCTTTTGGCTGTTAAAGAGCAATTTCAATCGGCCAGGTATGCAGGCATAGCCTGCGGCTTAAAGAATACCGGTGTAGGCAACGGAATGGTTGACGATAGTGAGGTTATTATAAAGGTTGTTAGCCCAACCAGGGTGGAAATCCACCATGGATGGACTGAAATGGGGCAAGGTGTTCACACCATGGCCATCCAAACCCTTCACCATGAAACCGGTATCGAACCCAACATGATTGAGGTTATTGTCGATACCCATGCTGAGATACCTACCGGTATGACTACATCGTCGAGGGCAACGGCCCTAGTGGCTAACGCCATTATCAATGCGGCACGACCACTTAAGGATGATTTAAAGACCGTCACACTCGAAAAACTGGTTGGCCGAGTTTACCGAGGCAAGTTTGTTTGCGATTGGACATGCAAACCTGGTGCTAAAACCGATAAACCTGTGATACACTTTGCCTACGGCTATGCAACCCAAATAGCCATACTCAACGAACAGGGCAAACTATCGAAAATAGTTGCTGCCCACGATGCTGGCAAAATCATGAACCGTATGCTTTTCGAGGGTCAAATTGAGGGTGCTGTACATATGGGAATGGGATATGCACTAACTGAGGATTTACCCATGGAGAATGGCTTTCCCGTTAGCTTTAAGTTTAAGGACATTGGGATTATCCGTGCTAACCAAATGCCCGAAATTGAAGTTATTGGTATCGAGGAACCCGACCCTATTGGGCCATACGGCGCAAAGGGCATAGGCGAAATTGGCATGGTACCAACAGCAGCAGCCATAGCTAATGCGCTATGGACATTTGACAGTATAAAGCGAACACGCCTGCCCATGATGCGGAACAAGTCAGAATAGTTTTTAACCTTAATTAATTCTTACCCCAATGATTTTACTTGCCGATGCCACCTATATCGATTATCAAACGCTGGAAATTAGGAATTGCGATATACTGGTTACCAAGGGTAACATTGAATTCCATCCACCTAAAACGTACAAAGACAATGCCTCCGAAACCCTTAACTGTACAGGGAAATTGGTTACACACTCGTTTATTGTTGGCCATCACCATGCATATTCTGCTTTAGCCCGAGGCATGGGCGCACCCAAAAAATCACCTGAAAATTTCTACGATATACTTAAATATATCTGGTGGACACTCGATAAATGCTTAACACCCGAAATGATTGAGTACAGCGGTTTAGTTACTGCTGTGGCCTGTGCTAAAGCAGGCGCAACTTTTGTGATCGACCACCATGCATCGCCTTTTGCCATTGATGGCTCTCTTGAAATTCTTGCCAAAACCTTTGAACAGGTTGGTATTGCTCACTTACTTTGCTATGAGATAAGCGACCGCGATGGGAAGGAAATAGCACAAAAGGGATTGGATGAGACCGATACATATCTTAAAAATCATCAAGGGTTGGTTGGCTTACATGCATCTTTTACCCTTAGCAACGAAACGTTAAAAGAAGCTGCCAACATTATGCAGAAACACAGCTCTGGGGTTCATATTCACGTTGCCGAAGATAAGTATGATCAAGAAAGTTGTAAGCAAAATCATAATACCTCAGTAGTTGAAAGACTCAATAGCTTCGGATTTTTAGATTCAAGTAAATCGATACTTGTTCATTGCCTTCACCTGTCCAATTCTGAACGCCAGCTCATTGCAAATTCGCCATGCTGGGTGGCGCAAAACACCGACAGCAACCTTAACAATAATGTGGGCTACTTTAGCAGCAAAGGGCTTAGTGAAAATATCATGCTGGGTACCGATGGAATGCATAGCGATATGCTGCAAAGCATGAAATCGGCCTACTTTGTAGGCCAGAACTTTGATCCCATGAGTCCTGCGCAAGCTTACAAAAGGCTAAGAAATGCTCACCGCTATATCGCCCAAAACGGTTTTAATGGCGATGGCCCCGACAATCTTGTGATTCTGGATTACGACTCCCCCACCCCTATAACTCCCGAAAACCTTGCCGGACACTTTGTTTATGGCATAAACCAAACCCATATTGAACATCTTATTTCTAACGGCAAGCTAATCCTTAAAAACCGAAAGGTAACAACCGTTGATGAAGAGGTCATTTTAAAAGAATCTCAAAAAATGGCCCTGGCTTTGTGGGAAAGAATGAGAGAGTAAGGGTAAAGGATAAAAAGCCTGTCCCGCATTAGCGAAATTCAAAATTCAAAATTTCAGAACCTGTCCCGCTTTAGCGGGATTCAATTTTTGAGTTTCAGGATTCAGCCCCCTGATAACAGTGATTTGATTAAGAAACACAAAATTTATGCTTATCTTTGCTTATTAAAACATAAAAAAGTAGATGAATCAACAAGTATTGGAATGGATAGGATATAGCGCATCGGTTATTATTGCGCTATCAATGACAATGAACTCGATTGTTAAGTTCCGTTGGATAAACCTAACGGGAGCGTTAATGTTCTCAATATATGGTTTTTTGATAGGTGCATGGCCTGTTGGCATACTAAACGGTTTTATTGTGCTAACCGATGCCTATTACCTATTTCAGATTTACTCAAAGAAAGAAGTATTTGAGATACTGGAGGTTCGTCCCGATAACCGTTACCTGATGCGTTTTCTCGATTTTCATAAAAAAGATATTAATCGGTTCTTCCCTGGATTCACCTATACACCTACCGAAAACACCATCAGTTTTATAATCTTACGCAACATGGCTGTTGCAGGCGTATTCATAGCACAGCGTAACGAATCGAAAGCCCTTGAGGTGGAGCTTGATTACGTTTTACCGGAATACCGCGATTTTAAAAATGGGCGCTTTGTTTACTACTGGCTTAGCCAAAAATTTACGGAAGGTGGATATACTAGGGTTTGGGCAAAAGCATTTAACAAGAGCCATAGGAAATACTTACTGCATTTGGGTTTTACCGAATCGGGTGGTGAACATTTTCTGAAAATATTGGAATAATTCCATTAGAGTTGAGCATACTAATTAGAAACGGCAGGATTATAACCTCGGTTGGCGATCAAATTGCCGATCTGTTGGTTGTTGATGGGAAGATTGCTGCCATTGGCAACCAGTTAGAAGCCAATGCTGAAACCACAATCGATGCTCAGGGTATGCTGGTGTTGCCTGGGGGTATCGACCCCCATGTTCATTTGCACCTACCTACACCAGCAGGCTATTCGGCCGATGATTTCCGTACCGGCAGCATTGCCGCCCTAATGGGAGGCACAACCACCATTATCGATTTTGTAACCCCTATTCGTGGGCAATCTATAATCGAAGCGCTAAAAGCTCGAATCGATGAGGCTGCTAACTCGCTAGTTGATTACATATTTCATGTGAGCCCGGTGGAATGGAATAAAAATACGCCCAATGAGATTGAGGAATGCATTGAAATGGGATTTACATCCTTCAAAATCTACATGGCATATAAGGACTCCGTGGGTATAGATGATACAGCCCTTTACCATGTGATGCATACGGTTGCCAAGCTTGGCGGTTTAGTAACCGCCCATTGTGAGCTAGGCGATGATATTGATACCCTAAGAGATTTTTACGCCAATCAGGGCCTTACTACCCCAAAATACCACATGCTCTCACGTCCGTCACGCTTTGAGGCATTAGCAGTAAAACGCGCCATCGACCTTGCCGATCAAACCCAGTGTCCCCTTTACATAGTTCACGTTTCCGCAGCTGAATCGGTTAAGCATATTATTCAGGCCCAAAAAAGCGGTCAACCGCTTTACGCCGAAACCTGCCCTCAGTACCTTCTTCTCGATCAAAACCTATACGAAACCAGCATACCCGAAGCACTAAAGTATGTTATGAGCCCTCCGCTCAGGCAAAGCAATGATAGAGATACCCTTTGGAGCGCTATGGCTAACGGAAATATCCAAACGGTTGGAACTGACCATTGCCCTTTCAACCTTGAGCAAAAGATGGTGGGCAAGGACGATTTCCAAAAGGTTCCTAACGGAGCTGGTGGTGTTGAACACAGGCTGTCGCTACTATTCACCTACGGTGTATTAACCGGTAAGTTAAGCCTAAGCAAACTGGTTGACGTTTTTGCCACCCAACCCGCCAAAATATTTGGGCTTTACCCTCAAAAGGGTGAACTAGCTATTGGTTCCGTTGCCGATATTGTGATTTGGAATCCTAATATAAAAAGAACTATTTCATCAAGAAATCATCATTCCAAGTCCGACATAAGCATTTATGAAGGCTTTGAAACCACCGGTGAGGTAGCACTCTTAATCAAAAACGGAAAAATTGCAGTTGAAAACGGGAAATTGAGCGGAACTCTGCCCAATGGTCAACTACTTAAACACCAATCGGCGAGAACAACAAGCCACTATTATAAAAGAATGGATAATTCAGGTTCCTACAATTGTGGAAGAGTTTAAAGCACAATACTTAGAGCCAAGTTATAAGATACTCGTCGAACTCCGCACCTTTGCTTTCCTCCTTAACTAATTTTACCTGAACCCCATATACCTTGCATTTTCGCACCAGAGTATCGAGCAACCCTACCTGAACATGAGTGTTGAATAGCTGGGTTTTTCGCATTTGAATAGATTTTTCAGTATGTGCGACTATTTCCCAACCTCTTCGTTTCGGATCCTTTACACCTTTCTGTGCCAGCAAAACCAATGCGTTCATTACATCCAGCGGCTTACTCTCGGCATTTACCATATTGGTTTCGAGCATTAGGCTGTAGGTTGATTCACCAATCCTACGGCCAATTTTAATTAGGTTAAATTGTCCCAGCTTCCTTTCAATCCAGCTACATAGCTCCACGTAAACCTTGAATGGAATTTTGTTAGTAGGTTTCGTTAAATCGTAACCACTTACTATCTGAAATAAATCGGGATAATCTGCTTTTTTATCATGGTAACAACCTACAATATCATTTATTGCCCAGGCATCAATGTAAATATCCTCAACTAACTCTTTCATTTTAATAAGTTTTAATCACATTAAAAATAGCATATTGTATGATTAAGCACCAATACTTACCTCAAATTTAGAATTTATGAACAATAATTAATCCCTCTTTAGAATATTCAAATAATGGGGCTTGCAAAAAGCATGAATATTTAAGCTAAACATAAAGTAAAAGATAATATTTGCAGTAAATACATTTTAGCAAAACCAATACCTGTTGGTAAAAAAAGCAGCACGCTAAGGTGCTGCTGATTAAAATGGGTACTACCTTATAACTCTTGGCATATTCCTTTCAATAAGTTTTATAAGAATACCAGCGGGGTTTTTGAACCGATTGGTAAGCATCATGGCTGCAATAATGTATGATTTAAAACCAGCTTCCTGATATGTTTTAATGCGATAACGCTCAAAGGTTTCCTTGCTTACCTCACCCTTAATGCACGATTCGCCCGAAATATCGGCTGGAAGGCAGTGCATGTAAAGGGCATCGGAATTCTTAGTTGCTTTACGAACCTGCTCATTGTACTCCCAATCCTTATACTTAGCGTTATTGGCTAAGCAAACCTGCTCCAGCTTTTTTAAACCATTCCTATCGCCATTCATAAGTAGTTGGGTGCGCTGCTGCATGATATGAAATGGCGCCCAACTCTTAGGGTACACCATATCGGCATCGCGCATGGCCTCGGTCATGCTGTAGTTAACCTTAAAGCTACCGCCACTTTGTGCGGCATTGTTTCTGGCAATTTCAACAATTTCAGGAATAAGGTCGTAGCCTTCGGGGTAGGCTAGCTCCACATTCATGCCAAAGCGGGTCATCAGGGCAATTATGCCCTGTGGAACCGAAAGAGGCTTACCGTAACTAGGCGAGTAAGCCCAGCTCATTACAATTTTTTTGCCTCGCAACGCTTCCAGTGAACCGTATTCGCTGATAAGGTGTAGCAGGTCGGCCATCGACTGGGTTGGGTGATCCATATCGCACTGCAGGTTCACAATGCCTGGCCTAACAGGCAGAACTCCCTGGGCAAAACCCTCGTCGAGAGCTTCGCCAACTTGGCGCATGTACTTGTTCCCCTCACCCAGGTACATATCATCGCGAATACCAATGAAATCGGATAGGAACGAAATCATGTTAGCGGTTTCGCGCACGGTTTCGCCGTGCGAAATCTGCGATTTTTCCTCGTCCAACTCCTGAACTGCAAGCCCCAACAGATTTGCAGCCGAAGCAAACGAAAAACGAGTTCTTGTGGACTTATCCCTAAAATTTGAGATAGCTAAACCTGAATCGAATATGCGGAGCGAGATGTTTTCCTTACGCATCTCCTTAAGAATGGAAGCAACCTGTAGCACAACCTTTAGGTCGTCGTCGCTTTTCTCCCAAGTGAGCAAGAAATCTTTACCGCTTAGGTTTGGTTTGTAGTGATTTAACTCCGTTATTTTTCTAATTAAATCCATATTTCAATGTTTTTATTCGTTTTTAATTATGTTAACTAATTTATCGTTGATAACAAATTTAAAATTTAAAATGACGGTACGGCTTATTTTGTAAATCAACAATCGAAATACCTGAAACAATGTCGTTTGGATAATAAGTCGGACTCTTCCTTTGTCATCCTGAGTTAAACGAAGGATCTCGACTTATCAATTGTTTTGAAATGTTTCGCTCCGCTCAACATGACAATTAACCTTAACTAAACGGCTTTGATACCTGTTTCACAATTCAATTTGTGCAATGCGTAACCTAAATCTCATATGCGAAGGCAGTATAAAAGGCAGCAGCTGCCACCAAATCGCTAATGGGAACTTTCTCGTTAGGTGCATGAGCAAGCACCTCATTGCCGGGGCCAAAACCAATGGTTGGTATTCCATAAAAACCACAAGTCATTATGCCATTGGTGGAAAAGGTCCACTTATCAACCTTTGGAGCATTGCCGAAAAGTTTTTGGAAAGTGCTTACGCCTTTCTGTACAATCTCACTGTCCTCGGGCATTTTCCACGTTGGGTAGTATTTTTCCATTCCGTATTCCAGTCCAGTATAGGCCTTCTCTCTATAGTTTAGCACTTCCACCTTGGCATTCATGCCCTTAATCAACTCTTCAATCTCGGCAACAGCGCTCTCCTTGGTTTCGCCCCAGGTAAGGCGTCTATCAAGATGAATTCGGGCATAGTCCGATACAGCGCAAAGCGAAGGGCTACTGGAAACGAACTCCGTAACGGTGATGCTTCCTTTCCCCAGAAACTCATCGACCTTAAGGCGCTCATCCAGCTTTTCAACCTCGAGGGCTACCTTTGAAGCCATGTAAATGGCATTTTTCCCTCTTTCGGGTGCTGAACCATGAGCGGAAACACCGTAAAAATGAACCTGTATTTCCATTCTGCCGCGGTGCCCCCTGTAAATATTAAGGTTTGTAGGCTCAGTGCTTATTACAAAATCGGGGCTTATTTTATCCTCCTCCACAATATACTTCCAGCAAAGTCCGTCGCAATCCTCTTCCATCACGCTACCTACAAAGTATATGGTTAAATCCCTGTTAAAACCAAGTTCCTTAAGTATTTTGCCAGCCGTCACAAATGAAGCAGGGCCACCTTCCTGGTCAACAGTTCCGCGACCATGTACATACCCATCGCGAAGTTCGCCTCCCAAGGGATCGAACTCCCAGTTCTCCAGATTTCCTATATCAACGGTATCCATATGGCCATCAATGGCAAGAATACGCTTGCCATTGCCAATTCGACCAATTACATTCCCAAGCCCATCGATAAAAACCTCGTCAAAACCAGCCTCCTCCATTTGACTTTTCAGCTCCTGCTGCACATTGCGCTCCTGCGCACTTAAGGATTTAATCTGAACCAAACGGGACAGATTACGTGCAGTATAATCGGCATATTTCTCCGATAACTCCTTTATCTTACTATATACGTCGCTCATTTTATGTTGATTTTGGTACTCAAAATTATTTTTAATTCTACACATTAAAGCAATGAGTATTGATAATTTTTGTAATACCATTTAAATATAGATATTTTTTCTATACATTACAAAATTATTATGCCTTTAATCTTCATTATAACTAAATTGAAAGATATTTTTGCCTAAAAAAATCCTTAGGGAATATCTTAATAAATTTACAAAAAAAAAATAAACATGGGTATGATTTGGCAATTTATTAGTTCAAAAATTGAGCAAAATATTGATGTTTACCTAATTACCGTTGCCGAAACGCTGGGGAGTAGCCCTGGCAAGGTTGGTTTTAAAATGGCTGCGGCTGCCGATGGCAGCCTATATGGCTCAATTGGTGGGGGAATAATGGAATACCAGCTGGTAGAACTTGCACGAAAGGAGTTAAAATCCAAATCTGGCATCAGCTTCTTAAAACGACAGGTGCATTCACATGATGCCGGAGAGGACAAATCGGGGATGATTTGCTCTGGCGAGCAAACCCAAATTTTCAACTACTTATCCAAGGCTAATAATGAAAATGTAAAAAAAATCATTGAACTCATTGAAAATAATAAGCCTGGCAAAATAATACTAACAAACAGTGGGATAGATATCTATACGGGGGAATCCCATTTAAACACTATCGATATTGAGTTCCAAAAGAATGAAAACGCTTTCCGATACAGTGAGCCCATTGAGATTAAGGAAACCGTTTATATTTTTGGTGCTGGTCATATTAGTGTTCCCTTGTCGCAAATACTTGCCATACTGGATTTTAGAGTTGAGGTGTACGATAACCGTAAAGAATTAAGCACATTCATTCAGAACAACTATGCCCACAAAAAGGAGGTTATTGATTACAAGCATGTTTCAGAGCTTATTCCTGAAGGTAAAAATTCGTATGTGGTGATTATGACTTTTGGCCACAAGTTTGATGAGATAGTCTTGAAACAATTACTAAAAAAAAATATCAAATACCTTGGCATGATAGGCAGTAAAAGCAAGGTGACAACCATTTTCGAAAACCTTATTAGCGAAGGCTTTAGCAAGGATAAAGTGGAAAGGGTTTGCTCGCCCATTGGATTACCGATAGGTGGACAAACCCCCGCTGAAATTGCAGTGAGCATTGCTGCTCAAATAGTTGAATGGCGCAATAAACGGTAATTTTACTGTTCAATGATGGTGGCGCCAACCAGCGTTTTAATTTTTTTCTGTTCAGGGTTTCCTGTATAGGTCAAACTTCCACCGGTTCGAACATTGGCATCAATTAGCTCCGAGGCATGTACCTTTGCGCTGGCTCCTGTGCTAACTTTTACAAAGGTTTTAGTAGAAATCAGGTCGATTGCGGAAAGAATACCTCCAGTATTAACGCTTGCCTCATAGCTATTCACTTTACCCCTAAGGCGTACGGTTGAGCCCTGCCCTACGGTTAAATCGGCCGTTTCAGCAACAAGTACACCATCCAACTCGGAACTGGTATTTACCTTAATGGATACATTAGTTGCCCTGAGGGTATCCTGAAGGCTCACCGATGCCGCTGCCGATACGGCAATGGAGCTCAATTCCTTATAGGTGATGTACACGTTGGCAATAACCCTATCGTAAAGTTTGCCCTTAAGCATCAGTTCAAGGGTATTAGCGCTTACCTTAACTGAAATGTCCGATGCAGGAATGCCTTGTGTTTCAACCTTGGCGCTAAGGGAATCGCCTTTAACAAGAAATACCTTAAACTCGCCCCAAACCCGTAGTTTATCGAAGTCATTTAGTGAGTAAACTGCGGTTTGCTGTGCATATCCTATAACCGATACCAGAGAAATACCCAGTGCTACAATTATTTTTTTCATAGACATTTGTTTTAAACCTTACTGTCAAAAGTAACAATCAAATTCCATTCCAATTAGCAATTAACCTTTTTTATCGGTCGAACAAAAGGGGACTATTCGTTGTTTTTTACACAAAGCCTTGACAAAATGACAACTTTCATATCAATTTTAGTAGCAGTAATTTCGTTGTGTGCCTGCACACAAAACATAAAAGATAGCAACATGAAAAACGATGGTTTACGAAATAAATTAACCGATATGCAGTTTTATGTAACCCAGCAAAAGGGTACCGAACGCCCCTTTACTGGCGAGTACTGGAATCATTTTGAACCGGGTACATATGTTTGCGTATGCTGTGGGGCAGAGCTGTTCCAAAGCGACACCAAATTCCACTCAAGTTGCGGGTGGCCAAGTTTTTTCGATAGTAAGTTTGTTGATAACATCAAATTCCAAAAGGATTTGAGCTATGGTATGGTTCGAACTGAGGTGCTTTGTAAAAATTGCGGCGCACACCTTGGGCATGTATTCAACGATGGCCCCGAGCCAACCGGTATAAGGTATTGTATCAACTCAGCTTCGCTAAAATTCATACCAAACAAAAAGGAATAGTCAATGGGTAGTACCACAAAATACATGGCAATGTTTCCGCTACAGGTGTTTCTCCTGCCGGGCGAAGAAATTCCTTTACGCATCTTTGAACCCCGCTACAAACAGCTCATTAACGAATGCAAAGAAACTGGCGATACCTTTGGTATTCCATACGTCAGTAACGATGATATTAAATCCTATGGAAGCGAGGTTGAACTGGTAAACATTGTCGCCAAGAACAGCTTAGGCGAGATGGTAATTCTGATTAAAGCCATTTCAAACTTTCACCTTTTAAATTTCAAGGAAAAATTACCCAACAAGCTCTATGGTGGTGGAATAATTGAATATATCGACGATAAGTTTACCACTACCAACCCCGAACTGGTAGTACTGGTTAAAAAATTAAACCTAAATCTCGATCCTGTTATGGGCTCGCTAATTACTGGGGATTCTGTAAACCTGATGAATGTTGCCAAAGCAATACAGCTCGATTCCAACGAAAAATATACGTTCTATGCCTTGCGTAATGAACAACAAATGGTAAACTATCTAATAAAAAGGCTTAGGTTCATTGAACATATCCAAATGCAGGAAAAACTTCTGGAAAACAATTTCAGCTTAAACTAGAATTTATCTTTCTCCACACATAACAAGTTTTGGTGTGGAACAGCCTTAATATACTTGTCGAATATCCTCAGGAAAAATCTATCGACTACATAAGGGAAACGGGCGCCTTTCCAATGGCTTTGATTAGAAATAAAGGTAAGCGCATAGCCATCGGGACGGGAAACGACCAGTGCTGATGTTCCTGCCATGGAACCTGAACGCCATAGCGTTCCATCATCCTTCACCCAACGCCAACCCAGTGGTTGAAACTTGCCATTATATGTTCCCTTCATGATATCAACCGACTTTTCTGAGAGAATATCGGGAAAATCATTTCCCCCATCAACAGCCATAACAAAGCGGGTAAGGCTTATGGGGGAAATAACCCAGCCACCGGCTGCTCCAAGCGCACGTACATCGTTTCCGCCCCTCGATTTTAGAACACTTTGCATTGAGCCATCAAAAGGAGTTACCTTTTCGGCCTCGGGCACTTCGTAATATCGGACCTCATTATCGTACCTTAAACTATCCCAGTTATTGGCTAAATGTGCATCGTAGATGTTAAGGGGTTCAAAGATTTCATCTTTAACAAAACTCTCATAATCCTTTCCCGATGCTTTTTCGATAACCCTTTGCAGTATCACAAAACCAATATTGCTGTATGAGTTATGAGTACCGGGTTGAAAGTGAAGTCTTTTTGAAAGGGCAAACACAATATAGTCATCAACATCCAAAGGCAAATCCTTACCAAGCTCCCGGGCAATAGCATCCTTTATGAAAAGGTGATCGCCCCAACGGGGAGTCCAGCCGCCTGAGTGGTTTAATAGGTTATGAACAGTAATCTCTTCTACCCTTTTATCCTTATAGTGTAGGAACTTTTCGTCGCTAAGAATACCGTCAGGGCCAAAAACCCTATCATTAAGCCTTAACTTACCCTCCTCAACAAGTTTCATAACGGCTGCGGCTGTGATAAGTTTGGAAATGCTAGCCACACGCATAATATGGTATGGTTGCATAGCAATACTCTCTTCCTTATTAGCCATGCCAAAGCTACGTGCATAAATTATCCTCCCCTTATGGGCTATACAAAAGGTTGCACCAACCAATCCCCACTTATTTACAAACTGCTCAAACTGGCTATTTATTGCAGAATACTCATGGCCGTTGGTAAGAGAATTTTTTACACTCAGTAAATCAACCTTTGCGTATTTCGATGTCTCAGCAATTGAAAATGCCAAAGTCCTATTATTTTTTTTCAGGTAGATACCAATGGAAAATGCCAGTAATCCTACTAGTAATGCTAAAGGCAGAAGCATCGATTTCCTTTCGTTTACCATTGCGATTAAAATGAGACTTTGCGCTGCGAAGATATAAAAAACCATATTCGTAAATAGTTCCTCGCTGTTCGTGAATTGAAAAGGAACGCTGACTACGCCGATTTAGAAGATTTACACTGTGAAACTCAGTGTAAAATCTGTGCAACACTGTGATACTAATTAAGTTGATTGTTGATAGTTGATTGTAAATTCAACAGAATGCAGGTAACAAAAATTGAGTTGATAAGCGCAAATATACAGCCAGCCAAGCACAAAACGCTAAACACTAAACACCTCTCTGTGCACTGCTCACTAAATATTGAATCGCGCTAATGCGGGACAGGTTCTTTTTCCTTTATCCTTATTCTGAGATTCCTCGCAGGCGCTCGGAATGACAAAGGGGCGTTTGTTCGTGAATTGGAATTGAACGCTGATGACGCAGTTTGATGGATTTACACTGTGAAACACCTTGTAAACCCTGTGCAACACTGTGGCAGCTATTAAGTTGATAGTTGATGGTTGAAATCTTCGAAACACTAAATACCAAACACTATTCACCAAACCCCTAACACCATTCTCCTTTGTATGTTGAATGCCCTACACGTTACTATTGCTTTACTGTTTGCATAAGTTTTTCCAAAAGGCTGCAGAATCGGTCAATGTCCTCCTCCGATGTGTCCCACGAGGTCATCCAACGAACCTCGGAACGTTCCTCATCCCACACGTAAAAGAAATACTCCTTTTGAAGTTTAGGTATTAAATCCGAAGGGATTATTGCAAATACAGCATTAGATTCAACTGGTTGAGTTATTTTAATGCCATTAATTTTTGAAACCCTTTCAGCAAGTAGTTTTGCCATTTCATTGGCATGTCTTGCAGTGATATCCCATTGCCCATCTTCAAGATAGGCTAAAAACTGTGCCGAAATGTACCGCATTTTTGAAGCGAGCTGCAAGCCCTGCTTGCGGGTGTACATGAAATCATGCGCTAACTGTTGATTGAAAAAGACAATGGCCTCGCCATACATCATACCGTTTTTGGTACCACCAAACGATAGCACATCAACGCCTGCATCGCGGGTAAATTCCCTGAAACCCATTCTGAGCGAAACGGCAGCATTTGCCAAACGAGCGCCATCCATATGCAAAAACATGTTGTGGGAGTGAGCAAAACCGGCAAGTGCCTGTATCTCATCAACGGTATAAACAGTTCCAAGTTCACTAACCTGCGATATAGAAATAACCTTAGGCTGAGAGTGATGCTGAAAACCGAAACCATGCATATGCTTCTTAATACCCTCAATGGTCAACTTCCCGTTTGGGGTTGGAACTGTTAGCAGCTTACAACCGGTAAACCGCTCAGGTGCACCACACTCATCAACGTTGATATGGGCAGTTTCAGAGCAGATTATGGCGTTATGGGGTTGTGTTATTGCCTTTAGTCCAAGAACGTTGGCCGCAGAGCCAATGAACACAAAATAAACTTCAGTATCGCTGCCAAAAATTTGCTTAAACCTTTCAATTGCTTTCCGGGTAACTGGATCGTCGCCATAGGCAATGGTGTGGCCTTGGTTGACAGCGTTGATTGCCTGGAGAATACGGGGGGGAACCCCCGAATTGTTATCGCTTGCAAATCCACGGGAAAACATAATGTAGATTTTTTTGGTAAAGTTAGCTTTTTTATGGGTAAGCAGCCATCACGATTTCAACTTTCGGATCGTTTGGTAATCAACGTAGTATAGAATTTTAATGGATAAACTGTTATTCTGTGGGCTATTCCAAATCCCCTCAATGTTATTAAAGTAGCGGTACTGGGGGCTATCTAAAAGTTCTTCGGCCTGATTTTTCCATGCAAAAACCAGCTCGCTACCATGTGCAAAGTGCCACTGGTAAAACATATCAATGTTGAAAAGGTTATAGTTGCGGTTTGCCGGATTGGTTATTGAATTGGTTTGCTCTAGCGAGCCGTCATTTTTTAAGGTAAAAAACTCATTGTATTTAAAATGCCTTATGTAGTGGCGTGCCCTTATATTTAGAAACGATTTAGCTGTAAATGCGAGTTGAATATTTAAGGTGTTTGTTATGGTAACCAGTTTTCTGCTTCCAAATAAAATGTTTGAACCGTCGTAAGCGTAATATCCAATATTATTCTGTTCCGATTGGTATGCCCAGCTGTAAATGGTGATTAGCCTATCGGAAAACCTGATTCGGGGACTAAGGCTGTACATATACCCCTTCTGGTTGTACATATCGGCGAACCAAAACGAGAACCTATGATCCATTACAAATGTCCTGCGGTAATCGGGTGAACCCCACCACTGAAGCCATAAAACTCGCGGTGTTTGAAACTTTTGCCCTTCAACGCGTGGCTCATAGTAATCATAACCATAACGTGGATTGTACGATGCATTAAAGCCTCCAGTAAAATTTTGGGTGTTTGTAAATTTTACTCGAAACGCAAGCCTCTGGCTTTGGAAAGCATTAGGGGTGTATAACCAACTATTTGAGAAATCTATCCGGGCCTCCATGTTCAAGATCTTCCAGAATGGCTCAAAAACTTTATAGGATAGATCAACGCCCGAGGATATCACGTTAGGGCTACGCAGATATCCTAGATCGTTTGGATTGTAATGCTCACTCTCAATATTTGCCCAAATATGCCCCTGAATGTTTCCACTAATTTTTGAAATAGAAAGGTTTGACTTGAATCCTTGCTGAACCGAATCGACAAAGCGTTGGCTTAGAGCGCCAACCCCACTAATACTAAAGGATTGCTTCTTGTTTTTTAAATTAAATTCGGTAGCCGTAACATTTGCAGTAAAGCTATCGATAGGGCAGTAAACATTGGTATTTATTAAGCTTACATACGAGTTATTCGGAATATTCTGGTCAAAAACAGTAATGTTATAATTAGTAAAACCCTGTGTTAGTAGCTTTCTCCGTTTACCAGAAACAGTATCGAGTATTTCAGCATAGGTATTCTCTGTCATGGCATTGAAAAAGCCAAAACCAAGACCATTGGCAAAACGCCCCGATAATTTACTGGCATTAATCATTTTGGCTTCCAATGGATTTTTTTCAACAATCTCATTAGCGTTCAGCGCGTTGTAAATTGTATTGTAATGAATAGGGGTTCCCCCTATGCGGCGCGAGTAGAAAATGCCTGCTTTCCCAAATAGTTCCGTACCCTCAGTAAAGAACTGACGGGCCTCATCGTACTTAACCTCAAAAGGAGTAAGGTTTAGAACCTTATCGTCGGATCGGACCTGACCAAAATCGGGAATAAGGGTTACATCAAGGGTAAAACTCTGAGCCAAACCCAACTTTAAGTCCATACCACCCGAAACTCTTGAATCTAAACCTTTTGTGCCTGCATACTGGTCAACATAACCGGAGATATAGGGCAAAAACGATAGCCGAAGCGGTGGTTTAATTCCTGAAATACCTTTAAGAATACCAGACTGGGTAATAAAACCCGCTTGAGCATTATCGACAAAGTTCCATGTACTCACCTCATTTTTACGCTTGATTAACCTTGAAAAATTGATTCCCCAAATCTGATTTTCGTTCATAGCAAACCGAAGCGCGCTATAGGGAATCTTCATCTCCACAGTCCACCCCAAACTGTCGAAACCTACGGCACTTTCCCACACAGCATTCCAGTTTCTATCGCTTTTGTTTGAGGTTAGCTTAATATCGGTTTGAACACCCGATGCCGAGACAGTAAACTGCAAAAAATTTACACCATCGTTATATGTACTTATAAAAACACTAAAAGCATCGGAACGTAACCTATCGCTGTTATCGCGTTGTCCCAGTTCCCTGAAAATGCTATCGGGAGCCGTGTCGTAAAGCCGTGCACCAATGTAGATGGCAAAGTCGTCGTAAAGTACCCTTACCTCTGATTGTTGCGATGCCTTTAGTCCATTATAGGGCTCATAAATGGTAAAATTACTGGCAACATCTGATTTGTTCCAAGCTTTTTCATCGAGCCTTCCGTTAATATTAATATGTTCAGTAACCCTAATGACGTAAATTTCACGTGTAATCCTTAATGAGTCCGTGTTACGACCTCCTACAGCAATATTTCCCGCAAATAAAGAAAGGGAAAAAAATAAAATCCACCTTTTCATTCCAAAAAATCCCAGATTATTTTTTACTAGTAAGAATTTTAAAGGTGGAAATGGTTTAAACCGCTACAAAAAAATACCCCAAGCGGGGTATTTTTACTAAAAGTATTAATTAAACCAGTTTACCTGACTCTGGATGATTCCCTAACTATAAGTTGAGTTTTTAGTATTTCAGTAACAGGAGGTTCGGGTTTTGCCTGGGTAATTCTACGGATGAGCTGCTCCATGGCTTTCTTACCCATCTCAAACCCGGGTTGGTTAACGGTGGTAAGGGTGGGCTCAACCATAAGGGATGTTTGATCGTCGCCAAAACCTACAACTGCAACATCTGTTGGAATTTTATACCCATTACGCAATACTACCTTCATGGCTCCTGCTGCGGTGAAATCGTTAACGGTAAAAATTGAATCGAACTTTAACCCGCTATCAATTAACTTTTGGGTCTCAACCAAAGCCGATTGGAAAGTATCACATGGGATAATGAGACGCTCGTCAATTACTACCCCATTATCGCGCATGGCTTTCAGGTAGCCGTTAAGGCGATTTTGACCGATTAATCGGTTTTGCGGCCCGGCAAAGTGAACAATCTTCCGGCGACCCTGAACAATAAGGTGTTCAGTGGCTTGGTAAGCACCATCAAAATCATCAATAATAACCTTGTCGGCCTGTATTTCATCAACGGCCCTGTCGAAAAACACAATAGGAATACCCTCCTCCTCAAACCTTTGGAAGTGATCGTAGTTAGCCGTTTCCTTGGATACCGAAACTAAAATGCCATCAATAATGCCGTTTAAAAAAGTATCGCATGCAGCCACCTCGCGGCTATAATCCTCAACCGATTGGCTTATCATCACGCTGTAACCATTTTCATTGGCCACCTCTTCAATCCCACTGATAACCGAGGAAAAAAAGAAGTGCACAATTTCAGGGATAATAACCCCAATTACGTTGCTACGCTGATTGCGAAGGCTAAGGGCGATAATATTAGGTTTGTAGTTGTACTTGGCAGCCAACTCGTTAACCAACCGCTTGGTTTCCTGGCTAATGTCCGGATGGTCCTTTAGGGCACGCGAAACGGTTGAAGGGCTTATACCCAACTCACGGGCAATGTCCTTGATGGTAACCTGGCTCGATTTCATTTTGAAAGCATTTGAACTAATTGACAAATAAATTGTTAGTTATTTACTACTGTTATTACATTCCTAACAAATATACTACTAAAAACCAGCTATAAAAGCTACTCGCCCAAAGTAATATTTTTTTATCAAAGTACAAACGTTTGCGGTATCGTTTGCGTATTTTTTAATCTAAAATAGACAATATTCACATGAGGTAGAGTAAATATTTGATAACTTTCAGGTGAAAAATTTTAACCTAACCATAAACATAATTTACATGAAAATCAAAATTTTTTTGAGATCTATGGTTGTCATGTTAACCCTTTTAGTCCATCAAGGGTTAGCATTTGGCCAAGGCCTAACGGTGACAGGAACCGTTACCGATGCGGCCACAAAAGAACCCCTGCCTGGTGTATCGGTATTTGTTAAAGGTACTACAATTGGAACAATTACCGATCTTACTGGTAAATATTCAATAAAACCACAATCGAATAACGATGTGCTGGTTTTCAGTTTCGTTGGGTACGAAACATTTGAAGCCCCCATTAATGGGCGTTCAATTATCGATGTTGAATTAGCCGTATCTACAAAAGTAATTGACGAAGTTGTGGTTATAGGCTATGGTACAGTTAAAAAAACCGATTTGACCGCTTCGGTGGCATCGGTTAGCTCTAAGGATTTTAACAAGGGTGCCATTACCTCACCACAAGAATTGCTTGTTGGTAAGGCCGCCGGCGTTGTTATCACTACTAGCAGTGGTGCACCAGGTAGCGGTGCTACCATCAGGATCCGTGGTGGATCATCGCTAAATGCATCAAACGATCCTTTGCTTATTATTGATGGAGTTCCCATTGATAATAATAATGTATCGGGAAGCAGCAACCTGCTTTCGTTTTTGAACCCTAACGATATCGAGACGGTAACCGTTCTGAAAGATGCTGCTTCGGCATCAATATATGGTTCGAGGGCTTCAAACGGTGTAATTCTCATTACAACTAAAAAAGCCAAGGCGGGTTCACCTTTCAGGGTTTCGTACAACGTTAACACATCTCTTTCGAGTGCCATTAAATTCATCGATGTTTACTCGGGTGATGAGCTAAGGCAAATTGCTTACGATAAGCGTGAGCTATACGGTGTCGATAAACTTTTGCTATTAGGCTCTGAAAATACTAATTGGCAGAAAGAACTTTTCAGAACTGCTCTTTCACAGGATCACAGCATTGCAGTAAGTGGCTCAACAAAGCACTTACCCTATCAGGCAACTATCGGTTACACCAACCAGAGTGGTATCATGAAGAATACCGATATGCAGCGTGCAACCGGTTCGATAACTTTGAATCCATCGTTTCTTAACAACACCCTCAACATCACGGTTAATGCAAAGGGAATGTCGACCAAGCATAATTTTGGTGATGAGGGTGCACTTGGTTCAGCTTTGAACATGGACCCCACACAACCCATATACGATGGCAATGAATTTTCAAAGGGATACTACCAGTGGGAAAACTATGGTGCTAACCTTGGTACTCCCAACCCTGTTCAGCAGTTGATGGATGTTGACAATAAAGCGGATGTTATTCGTTTCATGGGGAACTTCCAGGTTAACTACAAACTTCCTTTTGTTGAAGGGCTACAGGCCAATTTAAATATGGCTACTGATTATTATAAAGGCGAAGGACACAACAACAGGCCTTTCTATTCGCCCAATACACTTCGTGGTCAGTACCTCGGAAGATTGAACGACTACAACAGCACCAACAAGAATAATCTGTTGGACTTCTACCTAAACTATAATACTGAATTAGGATTCCTAAGCAGTAAACTTGACGCTACTGCTGGTTATTCATGGCAGCACTTTGAAAGAGAGGGCGAATCATTTACCCGCAGTCAGCTTGTTACTCCAGATTGGCCCTACAGGGAAGAAAAGAGTTCATACATAACCGAAAATTATCTTGTTTCATTCTTTGGCCGTGTTAACTACTCAATTCTAGATAGGTACTTACTCAGCGCTACCGTACGCTACGACGGTTCATCGCGTTTTGCCGAAGGCAATCGCTGGGGTTTATTCCCATCGGCAGCTTTTGCTTGGAAAATCAAGGAAGAATCATTCCTGAAGAACGTTGATCTGATTTCTGACCTTAAATTCCGTCTAAGCTGGGGTGTTACCGGTCAGCAGGATATTTTCAACGATTATCCAGCACAAGCAAGGTACATTGCTTCATCTGAAGGTTCGTACTATCCAATCGATGGTGAATTCCGTCCTACTTTGAGACCAAACGCCTACGACCCCGACATTAAATGGGAAGAAACAACAACCCAAAACGTTGGTATCGACTTTGGTTTCTTAAACAACAGGATCAATGGTTCATTCGATTTGTATAAACGCGAAACCAAAGACCTTTTGAACGTTGTTAACATACCAAGCGGAAGCAACTTCTCAAACGTACTTTTAACCAACGTAGGTAGCCTCGAAAACAAAGGTTTTGAAGTAGCGTTGAACGTTATTCCCGTATCAACCAAGGATATGAATTTAACCCTAGGATTCAACCTAACCTACAACAGGAATAAGATCACCAAGCTTTTGTTGTCCGACGATCCTAATTTCATCGGTATTCTTTACGGTGATGCCTTTACCGGTCAAAAGCAGGTTACCCGTGTAGGCGAAGCTGCTTACTCATTCTTTGTAAACAAACAGGTTTACGATGCTAATGGCAACCCAATTGAGGGGCTATATGTTGACCTATCGGGTGAAGGAGGGATAGTAAGTGGCGATAACGCCGATAAGTACATCTATCATAATCCTAACCCCGATTACCTAATGGGATTCAACATACGTTTCAGCTATAAGAGTTTCGATATTTCAACCTCGAGCCGCGCTAGCATAGGTAACTACGTTTACAATGGTATAGCTGCCGGCGCATCGTACGATCAGATGTATCAAATTGGATACTGGAAGAATTTCACCACACAGCTAAGCGATACTCGCTTTGTAAAACGCCAATTCACGAGCGATTACTTTGTTGAAAATGCTTCATTCCTGAAGGTGGACCACATTACTGCTGGATATAACTTCAACAACATCCTCAACAAGATTAACCTACGTGTAAGCTTTACCGTTCAAAACGCTTTGACCCTTACCAAGTACAAAGGCATTGATCCTGAAGTAAACGGTGGCGTTGACTACAGTTTTTACCCAAGACCTCGCACTTTCATGTTAGGACTTGGTTTCACATTCTAAAAATCAAAAACATCATGAATATGAAGAAAGTTAAAATATTGTTCGGAATCTTTCTAGCATCGTTAGTAATTACCGCATGTGTGAAAGATCTTGATGTGAGGCCCAAGGATCCCAATTCAATCCTTTCGGGAAACCTTGGCGACGACCCTGCCTACATGAAACAGGTACTAGGTAAAATTTACGCTAGTTACATAATTGCAGGTCAAGGAGCAAATGGCGGTCCCGATATCGATGCACCTGACGAAAACTTCTTTACTACCAGTCGTGCTCTTTGGAACCTCCAGGAAATTACTACCGACGAGGCAATTTGTGCGTGGGGTGATGTGGGAATTGCCGATCTGAATACTCAAACATGGAGTGCTCAAAACCCATTCCTTACAGCCCTTTATCAACGGTTAAGCTTAACCATTACCTATGCTAACGATTTTATAAGGCTAACCAATGGTAGTTCTGATACTGAAGTTCAACGCTACAACGCTGAAGCTCGTTTCCTAAGGGCTCTTGCATACTACTACCACATGGATCTTTTTGGTAACCCTCCCTTCACTACCGATAAGGATGGCGTAGGTAAGTATTACCCCACCCAGCTCGATGAAAATGTAGGTGAGGCACGCAAAAAACTCTTTAACTACATTGTATCGGAACTTAAAACTATCTCCCCAAAACTAGCATCCCCCGGTGGCGTCTCTACACAGGCAAACCGTGCCGCAGCATGGATGTTGCTTGCACGTACCTACCTGAATTCCGAAGTTTACACAGGAACTGCAAAATGGGACAGTTGTAAGATTTATAGCGACAGCGTTATCAATTCGGGCGCTTACTCATTGGCAACCAATTACCGCCAAAACTTTAGCGCTGACAATAACTACCCCGTTAACCCTGAAATGATTCTTGCATGGGAACAGGATGGTATCCATACACAGGGATACGTTGGAACTACTTTCATCATTCAATCGTGCAGCGATGCTACCTATATCAGAGCTGAAGATTACCACGGATTAACTTCAAATACCAACTGGAATGGTAACCGTGCTCGTTTGCAATTTGTTGAGCAAATGCGTGGCTTAACCAACCCTGGTTGGACTGAAGGCCAGGACCTACGCGAACTTTATCCTGACGATACACGTGTTTTCTTTAAGGTTAAGAAAGATACCGATATACCTGCTGCATCCTCAAGCGGCGATTATGGTATAGGCGTTTACAAATTTACTGCTCTAAATAGTGATGGTTCACAGCCTGCCAATTACAACCCAGCTTTTGCCTGCACCGATTTCCCCGTATTCCGCTTGGCCGATGCATACATGATGAGGGCTGAAGCAAACTTCCACCTCGGTAATATTGATGGTGCGCTAAGTGATATCAACTATGTACGCGATCGTGCATTCCAAGGTGGTGATTTTGGCCAAACCCCTACAAACACCTATCGTTTAACCTCACTTACCCTCGATGATATTCTGAAGGAAAGAGGTCGTGAGTTTTATTACGAGGCTCATCGTCGTACCGATTTGATCCGTTTCGGAAAATTCACCGGTGGATCGTACCTATGGCAATGGAAAGGCGGTGTAAAGGAAGGTACTGCAACCTCTGAACATTTGAATTTATTCCCTATACCAGCTGCTGAGGTTTCGGCTAATCCTTACATCACGCAAAACCCCAATTACTAATTATTACAAAAACAATGAACACCATGAGAAGTAAAGTGATAAAATATTTTGGGATAGTTGGATTGCTGGGTTTGCTAGCTAGCTGCGAGAAGGATGGTGAAATGGTTACCATGCTTTCGGAACCGATTCCTCCAACTATCGTTTCAATGCCTGAAATGAAGTTCTATCGAACCGGCGATCCTAACCAAATTGTTGAATTTAAGTGCACTCCTGTTGATCCTGGGTTTAAAGCGTCGGCTACCTATTTTCTTGAAATAGCTCCTGCTGGTAGTGAATTCGCAAACCCACTTCAACTATATTCTGGGCCGCAAGATACACTTATCTCCTTTAAGGTTAGTGAACTTAACGCTAAACTTTTAACTGTTTTCGATGGCGATAAAGAAACAAATGCTGAAGTTAGAGTTAGAGCAATTCTAACCGTTGATGCTGGAACAGGTGCTCCTGGAACTGGGACCAATCCCTTTTCATATACATCAGCCTCATTGGCAACAGTTGTTAGGCCATACGGTTTACCTCGTCTAGATCTTATTGGAACAAGCTATGAAAATTGGATAGAATCGCCCAATGCCGATGGATTATACAGCGGATTTGTAAAACTTAGTTCAACTGAACCCTTTACCCTCAAAAATCCCGATGACGATAAGGTTTACGGTTTAAATGCAGATGGTACCGCTTTCGTAGAAAATGAAAGCAATAGTCTTGCCTCACCTGAAACTGGTTGGTATAAGTTGGCAGTAAACCTAAACGATGGATCATTCTCGCTTGACGCCCACATGTACGGTGTTGTTGGTTCAGCTACACCTAATGGTTGGGGTTCACCCGACATCAAAATGGATTATAACCGCAAAAAAGGATTCTGGGAAGTTACAACCGATCTTGGTGTTGGTGAGATTAAGTTCCGTAAGAACGACGGTTGGGCTTGGAACCTAGGCCTTGACGGAACTGATGGTCAATTGAAGCATGATGGTTCTGACATTCCTGTTCCTAGTGCTGGAAAATATTACATTACACTTACTATTACCCAGTACGAAGAACCAAACGAAGCTGGTTTTTACACTATGACTAAACTTAACTAATCTAAAATGGGTAACGATGAAACGCTATATAATTACAAAATTATCTGTCCTCGCTCTTACTCTTGCTACGGTTGGATTTGTAGCATGTACTAAGGAAACAGCAGATAATAGGCTAGCCCCAAACCTTGCCACTACTCAGGTAATTGATATTACCAGTAACTCAGCAACTATTGTGGGCTACATAATCGCAGGAACCGAAAAATTCACTAAAAGGGGAGTATGCTATAGCACTACCCCTGACCCAACCATTAACAACGATACCGTTCATTGGGTTGACAATGGTGAAAAAAAAGCTACATTCCAGGTTACAATCAGCGGTTTAACCCATGTAACTACATACTACGCAAAGGCTTATGCCAAATTAGGCAATGAGGTTAAATACGGTGAAGAACTTTCGTTTACAACTCTACCCATTCTACCAACAGTAACAACTGCTGATATAACCGATATTACAAGTTCATCAGCTAAAAGTGGAGGTGAAGTAACGGATAATGGTGGAGCAACAGTTACTGCTAGAGGTGTCTGTTGGTCAACATTACCCAATCCTACCATTGCTAATGAAAAAACTACTGATGACAATGGTGATGGGACATTTACAAGTAGTATAACCGGTTTAATGCCAAATACCACATACTACGTAAGGGCTTATGCTACAAATAGCGCAGGTACCGCCTATGGTGAACAAAAGGAGTTTACCACACTAAACATTACCAAGTTCTGGGTTGTTGGTGATTACAACGGCTGGGACAATTCCGATAATGCCAAGTACATCATTTCATCTTTAACTAGTGGTAACCAAGCTGAAGGATACGTTTACCTAACTGCTGGTGGTATTAAGCTGGTAACCGACCATAGCTGGAGCGACCTGGCTACCTTTGGCGATGATGGTGCTTATTCAGGAATATTAGCAAATCCAGGTGTTAACATTCCTGTAGCTTCGGATGGCTATTACCGTATCCGCGCTAATAGAGTTGATATGACATACGAATTGCTAAAAACTGAATGGGGAATAATAGGTAGTGCAACACCTGGTGGTTGGGGCGATGAAACCCCTCTGCAATACGACCAGACTCTTGATTTGTGGTTTGGAGGTATGCACCTTACCGATGCTGAAGTTAAGTTCAGAGCTAACAATAACTGGGAATACAACCTTGGTGGTGAAATTAATGCGCTTTCGTATGATGGGGCCAACATACCCATTGATCTGGAAAATGACTATGCTATCACCCTCGATTTAAGCACACCAAACGAATACAAGTGCAGCATTAACCGTTGGGGTATTATTGGTAGTGCAACTGCCGATGGTTGGAATTCTGACCAAGATATGACTTGGGATGCTGATAATGGAGTATTTACTGCAACTTTAGATTTGGTTGCCGGTGAAATTAAGTTCAGAGCTAACGATAGTTGGGATTATAACCTTGGAGGCCCACTCAATGCCATTGAACCCGATGGTGCCAATATTCCTATTTCCGCTGATGGTAATTACACTATTACCCTGAATCCCTGGACAAAGGTTGCAACAATAACTATGAACTAATTATTACAATAAAAAGAGGGCTGTCTCATATTAAGGGGCAGCCTTTTTTAAAATCAAACTATCTATAACTATGAAAAGTTTTTTTATCTCTATTATATTGATAATTTTTATAGCATTTGCCCTCAATGCCCAGCCCATTACCGTTACCCCGGCACTACCTACCGATGCCGACGCGGTAACAGTAGTTTTTGATGCCACTAAGGCATCGCGCCCCGACCTGGTGGGCTACACGGGCGATGTTTACGCTCATACAGGTGTTAGGATTGACGGTAATACAAGCTGGCAATACGTTATTGGATCGTGGGGTAATAACACTACCCAGCCTAAACTCACCCGTACTGGTACTAACACCTATCAGTTAACCATAACGCCGAGCATTAGGCAGTTCTACAATGTACCTGCCGGTGAAAAGATAACCCAGATGTGCTTTGTGTTCCGCAGCGCTGATGGTACAAAGCAGACCGAGGATATCTTTTACAACGTTTACGAGCAAGGGTTATCGGTTAGCATAACCAACCCCTCGCAGGTAAAGCCAATTTATGAGTTAAATGCTAATATCAACATACAGGTATCGGCAAATAATTCAACCTCACTTAAACTCTATATTAATAATGCTGAAGTTGCACAAACTAATCAGACATCTCTTTCCTACGCGTATACTGCCAATAGCTACGGGAAGCAATGGATTAAAGCCGAGGCATCGGACGGCACAACAACCAAATACGATTCGGTTTATATACTAGTTCGCACCCCAGTAAATGTGGCCACGCTTCCGGCAGGTGCCAAGCCAGGAGTAAATGTTATTAACGAAAATTCTGCAACCATTGTCCTTTACGATCCCCCAGCCAAAAAGAGTTACGTTTACCTTATTGGTAGTTTTTCCGACTGGTTACCCGATGAACCGTACTACATGTATCGTACTCCCGATGGCAAGTACTACTGGTTAACGCTTACTGGGCTTGAACCCAACAAGGAGTATGCCTTTCAGTTCCTTATCGATGGCTACCTCCGTATTGCCGACCCCTTTACCAATAAAACTCTTGATCCAAATGACCAGTACATACCCTCATCGGTATACCCGAATCTGATGCCATACCCAACCGGAAAAACAAATGGAATTGCATCGGTTTTCTCAACAAATCCTGCCTCTTATAGCTGGAAAACAGCTAATTTCACACCACCTGCTAAGGAGAATCTTGTAATTTACGAATTGCACATTCGCGATTTTGTGGGAGATTCGTACATCCAAACCGTTCGCGATTCGCTCAGCTACCTGAAAAAACTTGGTATCAATGCCATTGAGTTAATGCCCATCAACGAGTTTGAAGGCAACGATAGCTGGGGCTATAACCCATCGTTCTACTTTGCCACCGACAAGGCTTACGGTAGGCCAAACGACTACAAGGAATTTATTGATGAAGCCCACAGCATGGGCATGGCCGTAATTATCGATATGGTACTAAACCATTCATTTGGCCAGTCGCCCCTGGTGCAGATGTACTCCAACTCCGACGGAACCACTTTAGGTGAACCATCAGGCGAAAATCCGTGGTACAATACCCACTGCCCTCACCCACCCTACTGCTGGGGTTACGATTTTAATCACGAAAGTACCGAAACCCAAAAGTTTGTCGATTCGGTGCTCACCTATTGGTTAACTGAATATAAGGTTGATGGCTTTAGGTTTGATTTCACCAAGGGTTTTACCAATACTCCCAATGCCGGATCGGCCTACGATGCTGCACGTATTGAAATTCTTAAACGCATAGCCGATAAGGTATGGTCAGTTAACCCCAATGCCTATGTCATTCTTGAACATTTCTGTGATAACACCGAAGAAAAAGTTCTTGCTGAGTATCGTAGCAACGAGGGCAAGGGTATGCTAATATGGGGCAATATGAACTACAGCTACAACGAAGCCACCATGGGTTGGCTAACAAATTCTGACTTTTCGTGGATTGCTGCCAACAATCGCGGCTGGAGCGTGCCCCACGTTGTGGGATACATGGAGAGCCACGATGAGGAACGCTTGATGTATAAAAACCTACAATACGGAAACTCAAGTAATTCTGAACATAACGTAAAAAATTTACCCATTGCCTTAATGCGAATGCAAACCGCGGCAAACCTATTTATTCCTTTTCCAGGTCCTAAAATGATTTGGCAGTTTGGGGAACTCGGCTATGACGTAAGTATCGATTACAACGGACGAACAGGCCGAAAACCTATTCACTGGGAGTATTACCAGGACGATAACCGCAGGGAGATTTTCAACACCTATGCACATCTGAACAGGCTTAAACAGCAGTATGAGGCATTTAAAACCGATAATTACGATTACTCCCTTTCGGGTGCTATTAAATGGCTTAAACTTAACAGCGCAAGCATGGATGTGGTGGTAGCGGGTAATTTTGACGTAACCTCAAAGAGCACAACAATAACCTTTAATAATACTGGGTGGTGGTACGAGTACTTCAGTGGCGATTCCGTCCAGCTAACATCAACCAGCTACCAGCTAACCCTAAATCCCGCCGAGTACCGCATGTTTACCTCCAAAAGGATTAAGCGCGACGATATCTTTACTGGTGTTAACCCGAATACTCCCAACCAAAAGAGTTTGGTGGTTTGGCCTAATCCTGCCTCGGGTAATCTCTACATATCTTACTACCAGCCTGGTAATGGCAAGGTAAAGGTTGATATTTACAGCATAACCGGTCAACTTGTATACAGCGAAGCCAAACATTGCTTTTCGGGTGAAAATACAGTCAGCATTAATGTTCCAAACACACTACCCAACGGGTTATACATTCTGCGTTTATCGGCAAATGGTTATGTAAACTCATCAAAAATAGCCATTGAGCATTAGTTGGTTTAGGTTTTAGGTTTACATTATGGTGTAGCCTACTCGATTCTTTCGGGTAGGTTACTTATTTTTGGGTATGCGAAAACCTGCAGTAATTTACATAACCCTTTGGTGTATGATTTGCTTCGCATGGGCTGCAAAAGCTCAAGAAGTCGAGCACCATAAAAGCCAAACCCAACTTTCACTAACAGGCTTTGCAGGCAAAATTGTTCCGGATAGCGATACATTAAATCCTTTAACTAGCGGTTGGGCAAAAGGTTTGCGATTTACCCTTTCCCAAAAGGTTGATGGCAGTAAAGCTTGGCATCACTTCCATAACGTGCCCTATATAGGTTTTTCATTTATCTACATCGATTTAGGAAATAATAGAGTTTTGGGGAGTGCATGGGGAATACAACCCAATATTGCCTACCCAATTTTTAAATCCTCTAATTTCTCAGTAAAAATAAATACTGGCTTGGGGCTTGCATATATTACAAAGAAATACTCCCCTGCTGGTAACCCAATTAATGTGGCAATATCAACCTCAATTAACTACTGGGGAACAGCAAACCTAATAGCTACCAATAAACTCTCAGAACTATTCAGTATTGTTGCCGGAATTGAGACCAACCATTTCTCAAACGGAGGCATTAAAAAACCGAACTATGGCCTGAATATGGTAGGCCTATCGCTAGGTGTTACCTATAGAATTGATGGTAAAGAAGTTTATGATATTAAACCCAAGCCCTCAAGGACTGAGCAGAAACCCCACCTTGAACTCCAGTTAGGTTCAGGGATTAAGGAAACAGGGCCCGCAGGTGGCATCAAGTACTACCCCATATCGCTAGCCATAGAATACCTTATGCCCAACAGTGAACTGTTTAGTTTGGTTTCAGGAATCGATATCATGTATGACCCATCGTCGCGTTATCATATAGAGCTAAGGGGAAAGCATTACAGCCCAATAAACGATGATTTTCAGGTAGGATTAAAAGCTGGCCTGCTCATACCTTTCGACCGGTTATCGTTTTACGGGCAACTGGGAGCATACCTTTACAACCCGAACCCGCGGTTACCACTATTTTACCAAAAAATCGGTATTCGGTACATGATTACCAATAAAACCTTGCTCCAAATAGAACTAAAAACCCACCTCAACAAGGCTGACCATGTTGGAGTGGGCTATGCAATAACAATATAACATACAAAAATGTAAAAACACATCAATTAGCCTTATATTCATGTAGGTATGCCTTAACCGACCCTATTAAAATTTTTGCTTCCACAAGAATAGGAACCTTTTTTTCATCGTGCGAAACCCAAACCACCATATCTTCCCCTCCTTTGAAAATAGTACCTTCAACCAGCAAAACACTAAATTTATAGGTATCGATAATCTGACCATTACGGTGCTCAATTTTTTCGGTTCCCTGGTAACGGATAAACAAATCGTACACACCATCGTCGATGGCCATGGTTAACGGCACCCTATCGCCTTTATTCAACTTACTGAAATCGATAGCTCTACAATAATATATTGCCGATAATACATCGAAAATTCGTTTATCGAGATTAAATTTTTTTGCCTTATAGGGTCTATCAAAAGTATAGCTGTCGATAGTTAGAGTAGAATCAACATAGTTAAACCGGTAACGGTTAAAAGCCCGATAGCCCCCCTCGTAGCTGTCGCGGATAAACCGCAATGGGGCTAAATCGGGCATTCTGGCTATGGACTCGAACCGCTCCCTAACCTTAAAAAACCAATCGTAACTGCTATGTGAACGACCAGTTGATTTGAAATGGAATGCAGGTAAACCGTTAAAAACGGTATCGGCAACAAAAAACTCAGCGGTACCGGCATTAAGCCATACAAATTGCCAGTTATAGTAGGCGTTGTATTTAACTACCTCGCCCACACGGAATGGATACAGCAAGGGCTTTTCCTGTGCTTTTACACCACACGAAACGATAAAAAGGAAAAGGATTGCTTTTACCCTATTTGGCAAGAGCAATCCCCTAAAACCATCAATTTTAACTCTACAAACCAAGTTTCTCTCTTAAATCAACCTCTTTAGTAACAGGTTTAGAAAAGAAACGTTCAAAAAGGATAATTATTATTGCGCCAAGTAAAGCAAAACCTATTGCGCCTAGCATGTATGGCTCGGCTTTGTTTTCAACAAGGTATGTTGATGGTAATACATTTTTCTCGATAAGCGGCCGAATTGTACCATGAGCATCGATAAAGGTTTGGGTAGGCACCTTCCATGGCCATACTTTGTTTAGTGAGCCAAGCATAAAACCAGCAAGAACTGCAATGGTAGCAGCATGGAAATGGTGTAATAGCCACGATAGGATATTTGAAAAAGCCAGAATTCCAACTACAGCACCTACCATAAAAACCAAAATAATTGTAAAATTAAAGCTGCTTAGAGCCGACATCATGTAGATATACTTGCCCATAAGCAGAAGAATAAAACTTCCGGATATTCCAGGTAGAATCATTGCACAAATGGCCACGGCACCACAAATAAAAATAAACCACAAATCATTAGGGGTTTCGGTTGGGGTTATGGTAGTAATGGTAAAGCCAAGAATGATTCCAATAATGAAGAACAAGTAGGTTGAAACATTCCATCGCTCAATAATCTTGGCCACAAACCAAACCGATGCCAAGATAAGCCCGAAAAAGAACGACCATACAAATATTGGGAAATTGGCCAAAAAGTATTGCATCAGTTTTGCTAACGATAGGAAACTTATTGCAATACCGCTCAGAACCGCTATAAGAAAATTGGCGTTTATAGCTTTAAAATAGCTGAGTATTGAGAACGACTTAAGGTATTTTAATGATTCAGGCGCAACGACGCTTTTAATTGAATCGATTAATTCCTCGTAAATTCCAGTAATAAAGGCTATTGTACCACCGGACACACCAGGAATTACATCGGCAGCCCCCATCCCTATTCCCTTTAAAACTAAAAGGATGTAATCCTTTAATCCACGCTTTACCATTGTATATTCACTATTTTAGTTCATCGGGAAGAAACTGGAAGAATGTATCGCCACGCAAGCCGAGCCTCAAGGTTTCCAGGGCAATAACTTCGTTTGGAGCAATATTGCCAAGGTTAACGTTAGCGCCAAGCATTTTAATAAACCAAGCCTGCTGGCTCTTTAGCGGCGCCTCCCAAATTACATTTTCAACCTTAACATGCCTTACAATGTCATCGATTAACTTAGTGTTAGCGGAGTGATCCTGGTTATAAATGCCTATGTTACCACTTTCGCGAGCCTCAGCAATAACCTTCCAGCTTCCGGCCGAAAGCTCATGCTTCATCATGTTAATCCATTCATCGTCAGGAATATGAACATCGGCGCGCTTTGATCCAACCTCTGAGATAACGGTATAACGTTTGGCTAACTTACTGATATATTCGCATTTAACTTGGTTGTCGAGCTCCATTGAGCCATCGGAAACCTCTACCAAATCCAGTTCAAGCTCATCGACAAATTTGATAAAGTCGTCGAACATGCCACGAATGATAAATATTTCGAAAAGGGTACCCCCAAGGTAAGGCCTAAGGCCTGCATCTTTATAAAGTTTTACTTTTTCCTTCAATTTGTTTGTAACAAGCGAAGTTCCAAAACCTAACTTCACAAAATCGACATACTGTCCGCTACTTTCAATTAGGCTTTGTGCCTCGGATAAACTTAAACCCTTATCCATCACCATGGTTAAGCCGTACTCACGGGGCTTTTGGGTTCGAGCCGGAATGTACGATAAGTTGTAATTCATAGCAAAAGATTTTTTTATTCAAAGCCAAATGTATGATTTTTAAAATAAAAAAGCTGCATGTACATGCAGCAAATTATTAACAATGCTTATGCAGTACAAAAACTAAAAGTAATGATATGTTTAAAGTTTATAGATATTCTCGATGAATTCCTCATCCGCATCGGGATTAACCAGGTTTATGAAGTCGTCGATTGATGATGGGTCGATACTTTTGGCATCCTTGAGAATATCAAGAGCTTCCTTGGGTCTATGTGATAGGTAAAGGGCAGCCGCATTGATTATTTTGATTGAGACATTGGAGTCGAACTTATTACCCAAGCCATCAATGAGCTGCTCAACCTCTGTGAATCGTTCTTCGTAAAGTAGAACCTCGGCAAGCGAGAGGTAAGCATCGGGTAAATCGGGGTTAAGGCCTGTGGCTTCACGGTAGGCTTTTAGGGAGTTCTCTAAATCGTTTGTTTCAAAGTAAACCCTACCCAGTCCCAGCCAAAAATCGTATTCCTCAGGGTTTAAAGTGATAGCCCTGCGAATGAAGTTAAGGCTTAGCTCATACTTTTTGCGCGCTGCCAACACGACTCCTATTCCGTAATACCCTTCAGCAAAATCAGGTTCAATCACAATTGATTTGTTGTAGGCCTCAATTGCTTTGTCGTACTGTTCAAGTTTCTCGTAACACTCCCCAATTAGGGTGAACACCCTTGGGCTATCGGACTCAAGTTCCGCCAGTTCATTAAACACCTTTATAGCTTGGTCGTACTTTTCCAGCGAGGCAAGTGTATTACCCTTATTATGGTAGGCAGAAGAGTACTGAGGATCGACTGCAATACAAAAATCGTAACACTCAATGGCCTTATCAAATTCACCAAGTTTAGTGTGAACTATTCCTAGGTTGTACCATGCAGGTGCCGAAAATGGGTTAATATCGAGGTACTCATTATAGTACTTGACGCTTTTATCAAGCTCATTTAAACGCTCAAAACAGTAGCCCAAATCAAATAAAACGGCTAAATTATTCCTTTCCTTGCTATACGAAATGAGTAAGTATTTCAGGGCAAGGTTTATCTCCTCGTTTTCCAGAAAGAAAGTTGAAATACGATGTAGTAATTCAATATTATCGTCAGTGTCAGCTGAAACAGCTTTATCGTAACACTCTACGGCAGCATTGAGCTTCCCGAGTTCAAAAAGTACTTCGCCTTTTACGTATAACAGGTCAGAATTGAATTTTTCAATCTTTTCTACCTCATGAATAAGCTCTAGGGCTTTTTCATTATCTCCAGTAAAATGGTAGAACTCAGCCCACTTGTATTTAATTTCAATTGAACTTGGGTAAATATTCTCAGCATGCTTCAATGCTAACAGTGCCTTTTCTTCATCTTCATGATCGATGAAAAAATCAATAAGTTCAACAAACTCATGAACATCGAAAAACTGAGCCTGTCCGCTTTGAATGCTTTCCTCAAAACGTTCAACCAAACTAAATAATTCCTCAAAACTCAGATATTCGCTGCTCTCGTCCCTCATGTTCTAAAAAAAAAAAAATTAACCTATAAACATAACAATAAAATGAATGTGGCCTTTAGTAAAGTTAGCTAAAATAAGTATAAATACCTAGAATAAACCCCAAAAAAAGGGAATAAATTATTAACATCAAATGAATTTTATGAACACGGTATATTTAACCATGCCAAATGCAATAGAGAATCTCGATTTAACGGTTAAAAAGGGACACTATAGATCATGAAAGTATTTCATGAATTGTACCCTTTCGAAAGCTGCAGGGTTGTATGTTTTTTTCTGGCTCATTTTGCCGCGGAATTCATCTACTGTTTTATATCCATTAGAATTCATCCACTCCTCAAGCTGGCGAATGATAAATGAAACTTGTTCCTTGCCGTTACGGTAAAAGGTTGAACATGCCTGAACGGCATTAGCACCAGCCAGAAGTTGTTTAACCATTGCATTGCCATCGTGAACACCGGTTGATGCAGCAATGTCGCAGCCAACCCTTCCGGACATAATGGCTACCCAACGGAGCGAGGTGGAGATCTCGGAAGGATTACTAAAAACACTTGCCGGAGTGAACTCCAATGTGTTCACATCAAAATCGGGATTATAGAACCTGTTGAACAGAACCAGCGCTTTAATTGGCGTATTACTTAACCTTACAAGGAAGTTTGCAAGCGCTCCATTGTAGTAGCCTACTTTCATGGCTACCGGTAGCTTAACAACACTGGTAACACGTTCAGCTATTTCAAAGTAAACACGCTCATTCTCTTCAGCGGTACGATTAGGATCGGAGGGCAATGAGAACACATTTAGTTCAAGCCCATCAACCCCGGTATCCTCAATCCGTTTGACAAAATCAATCCATCCCTCGGATGTAACGCAGTTAATGCTGGCAAAAACAGGGATTGAAATTTCCTTTTTTACTTTTCTCAAGAATTCAAGATAGTTTGATATGGGATCTTCCATGCTGTCGTAATCAAAATACTCCATGGTTTCGGGGTAAATGAAACCTGATGCCTGCATCTTATTTAGATTATCATGAGCTTTGGCAATAATCTCCTCCTCAAAAATTGATTTAATAACAACAGCCCCAGCACCACGAGCCTCAAACTCAACGATATCATCGATATTTTCAGTTAAACCCGAACTTGCAACTATTAATGGATTCCGAAGGTTTAACCCCATGTAGGTTGTGGATAGATTTGCCATAATTATCTTGTTTTTATTATTTCACTAACAATAAAGCGTATAAAGTGTTCAATAAAATTAAGGCAAATTATGATATAAACAAAAAAAGGGGAAAAATACTTCCCCCTATACTAGGTCAAAAATACTGGGCTATTTTAACCTCTCGAGTTCTTTTTTGAGTTTATTGTAGGTTGAATCGCTGACAGGCGCAAGAGGGAGGCGAAGTACATTTTCAATTAAGCCCAGTGCATTAAGTGCAGCCTTAACGCCGCCAGGGTTACCCTCAACAAAAAGTAAATCGATAATTTCAATTAGGTTTAGGTGGATTTTTGCAGCCTCGGCAAAGTTGCCCTGAAGGGCAAGGTTTACCATTTGAAAAAACATTGCTGGAGCACAATTGCCTAAAACAGAGATTACACCATCGGCTCCCATAGCAATTTGTGGTAATGTTAAGCCATCGTCACCCGATAGAACAAGAAAGTTAGATGGCCTATCGCGGAGAATATATCCCATTTGTGTTAAATTGCCCGATGCTTCTTTAACTGCTACTATTTTGCCCTGAAACTCATGGGCAAGCTTTAGGGTGGTATCGGCTGTCATGTTTACCCCTGTGCGGCCCGGAACGTTGTAAAGTATAATAGGCATATTAGTGTTTTGCGCAATGGTCTTAAAGTGATAGTATAACCCCGTTTGGGTGGGTTTATTGTAATATGGTGTTACTGAAAGAATTGCATCGATACCGGATACATCATACTTTGCGTAGGCATCAATTACTTTATGGGTATCGTTACCACCAATGCCCAGAACAATGGGCACCCGTCCATTTACTTTCTTAACCACATAATCGGCCAGTTCTCGCTTTTCGGCATTGGTAAGGGTTGCCGTTTCGGCTGTTGTACCCTGAACTACAAGAAAGTTAACCCCATTGCCTATTAAAAACTCAATAAGTTTATCGAGCGCGGGGTAATCAATTTGATAACTTGAATTGAAAGGGGTAACCATTGCCACCCCAAGACCTCTAAGTTTAGCAGTATCCATAAGTATTTCTTTTTAAACTGTTTGTTGGGCAAAGCGGTTGTTTAGAACCTCCAATGTATTGTAAATCTGTTGAGTAAGATGCTCCAATCCCATTGATTTATCAACTGTTACTATTAAATCGAAAGGGTTATTGAAGTAATTTAAAGCACCAACCTTAAACTTTGCCCTTGAGAGCGTTGAAACCCATCGCAATGGTATAACTTCATCTTGAGCTAAATCGATAAGAATATCAAAATCTTTTGCGATAAATTCAGAGTATAAAGGTGTTTTGGGTTTTTTATACCAATTTAATTCAACCCTTGAAAATACATTTACACCCTTTTCCAAGGTATAAAGCTGGGGTATCTCTTTATCGTTGTAAAAGCCAATGGCTTCAACGGTAATGGGAATGCGCTCAAGCATCGCCTTAAATCCTAAAACCGTGTCAAAGGCTTTTGAATCGGTTAGGTTGAAAACTATGCCAATATGGCGGGCAGTGGTAAGGTTGAAAATTTGCCGTTGACGTTTCAGAAATTTAGCTGTTTTGCTAAGCTCCTTTAACGACTTATTATTCTTAAAGTTTTCAAACATCGATTTTTGATTATAATGAAATGCAATTTTAAAAAAAAATCGCCTTTAATCAAAAAATAATGGTGTTGTTTAGCCTTCAATCAGCTTAAAAAATTCATCCTCGCTAATAATTTTTATACCCAACTTGGTAGCCTTTTCAAGCTTTGCCGGCCCCATATTTTCACCAGCCACAAGGAGCGATGTGGAGGCGGAAACAGAGCTAACATTCTTCCCGCTATGCCTAGTAATTAACTCCTTAAGTTCATCGCGCGAAATTCGGGAAAACGTGCCTGAAATAACGATTGACATGCCCTTAAGCTTATCGGACAACGGGTTAGTATCAGCAGAACTTACAGCCATTTGAACGCCTGCTGCCTTTAGCTTATCGATAAGAATACGATTTTGTTTATTACTAAAGAACTCGGTAATACTCAAGGCAATTCGTTCACCAACATCCTCAACTTCAACAAGCTGTTCAACTGTAGCAGAGGCAATTGCATCGATACTTCCAAAGTGTTGTGCGAGCTTTTTGGCTGTGGTTTCGCCAACGTAGCGTATTCCAATGCCGAAAAGGACTCGCGGAAAAGGAACTGACTTTGACTTTTCAATACTTTTAAGGGCATTATCGGCCGATTTTTCGGCAAAGCGCTCCAATGCCAAAAGTTGTTCGCGGGTAAGCGAGTATAGGTCGGCTGCATTGCGGATTAGATTTTTATCGTATAGTAGAGCAACGGTCTCCTCGCCTAAACCATCAATGTTGAGAGCTTTTCGGCTAATAAAATGTTCAATCCTTCCCTTTATTTGAGGTGAGCAGCCATACTGGTTCGGGCAAAAATGGCGGGCTTCGCCCTCAGGCCTAACCAATGCGGTTCCACATTCAGGGCATACAATCGGAAAATCAATTGATTTACTGAAAAGCGACCTTTTCGATTGGTCAACACCAACAATTTTAGGGATTATCTCACCCCCCTTTTCAACAAATACCCAATCGCCAACTCTTACATCAAGCAAATGTATTTGATCCGCATTATGGAGCGATGCGCGCTTAACCGTGGTTCCAGCCAACTTTACGGGTTTTAGGTTGGCAACGGGCGTTACAGCACCAGTTCGCCCCACCTGAAAATCGACCGAAAGCAATTCGGTTGAAACCCTCTCGGGTTTATACTTGAACGCCACAGCCCATCTTGGTGTTTTGGCTGTTAGGCCCAACAAGTTCTGCTGGCGATAACTATTGATTTTGATCACAACCCCATCGGTATCGAAAGGTAATTTCTTACGTGCCCTATCCCAATGCTCAATGTATTGTTGAACCTCGGTCAAATTTTTACAAAGAGTCATGTGCTCTGAGACCTTAAATCCCCATTCCTTAGCCTTAAGCATATTATCGTAATGGTTGTCGGCAGGTAGATTCTCGCCCAATAGGTAATAAAGAGTACAATCGAGCTTACGGCGAGCCACCTCAGCAGAGTTAAGCAACTTCAATGTGCCGGCAGCAGCATTGCGCGGGTTGGCAAAGGGTGTTTCGCCAATATCATCCCGTTCACTGTTAATTTCATCAAAAACGTTTCGGGGCATAAAAATCTCTCCCCTAATCTCGAACTCATCAGGAAAACCGGATCCATGCAGCTCAAGGGGTATGGTTCTAATGGTTCGTACATTTATGGTAACATCATCGCCCATGATTCCATCGCCACGGGTAACGGCCTGCACCAATTTACCATGCCTGTATGTAAGGCCTATGGCAACGCCATCGAACTTAAGCTCACAAACATACTCATAAGGCTCGGGCAATGCCTTGCGAATCCTATTATCAAAATCGGTTAACTCACCATAGGAGTATGCATTTGCCAATGAAAGCATTGGATATTTGTGCCTTACCTGAACAAACTCCTGTGAAATATCGCTACCCACCCTACGCGACGGGGAATTGGGATCATCATATTCAGGGAATTGTTTCTCCAATTCAATTAGTTCCCGAAGTAGCTGATCGTAATCGTAATCGCTAATTTCGGGTTGAGCCTTAACGTAGTATAGGTAATTATGCCTGTTTAACTCGCCTCGCAAAAAATTTATACGCTCCAGAGCCCGGTGACTATCCATAACCAAAATTTTATGAATTCAAATTTAACCCTAAAATTGATTGAATGAATTAGGACAATATCTGAGTTATTAACAAAATTGATTTATACAATAAAACATAGGACAAGCCATCCTTTATCCTTTATCCTCTATCCTTGTCAATATCCGTTTGCAATTGATTAACTAAATATCGTATTTTTATAGAAATGCAACGAATATCTCATGGAAGATAAAAAACTGAATTTCAAGGCTTTTGAAGAAACAAAAACATTACTTTTAAAAAGTTTGCAAGGGCAACAGCCTGCAAATAAAGCGGAGCATGTGGTTGAGGCATTGGATCTGGCCAAATCAATATATGAAAAACATGGCGAATGGAATGAAGCAAATGCTACGCATCTTGTTAATGTTGCCCAAATCTGCCTGAACGAAATTGGACTTGGCTCGACCAGCGCTACGGCTGCTTTACTGCACGAAACCATTGAACGCAAATGGTTAACGCCAGTCGAGATGGAGAAACGTTTTGGACAAGCTGTTGCTTCAATTTTGATGAACTTTACCCAAATATCGGGGCTCGACCCCAAAGATCCAAAAACAGAGGCTGAACTTTTCAGGCAGATGCTAATCAGCCTAACGTCCGATGCAAGGGTAATACTGATAAAATTAGCCGATAGACTCGATACCATGCGAAGTTTAAGCAAGGAACAGCCCGAGGTAAGGCTAAAGCGCTCCTGGGAAACCTTTCATCTCTATGCACCGCTTGCCCACCGCCTTGGTTTATACAGACTTAAGTCGGAGATGGAAGACTTGGCCATGAAGTACATCTACCCAAAGGAATACAAGTATATCATAAAGAGGTTGCAGGAAACCACAGCCAGCCGTAATCGCTTCCTGCAAAGCTTTATTTCTCCTATTGAGAACGAACTCCAGAAGAAGGGGTTTACGTTCACCATAAAGGGAAGAACCAAATCTATCTACTCCATATTCAGAAAGATGCAAAATCAGGAGGTGGATTTTGACGAGGTACATGACATTTTTGCAATCAGGATAATACTTGACTCAAAGCCCGAAAACGAAAAATCCGATTGCTGGCAGGTATACTCCATTATTACCGATAAGTACACGCCCAACACTGAACGCCTACGCGATTGGATTTCGGTTCCTAAAAGCAACGGTTACGAAAGCCTTCACACCACAGTGCTTGGCCCCGATAATAAGTGGATTGAGGTTCAAATTCGCACCGTTAGAATGGATGAGATAGCCGAAAAGGGCCTTGCAGCGCACTGGAAGTACAAAGGGATAAGGCAGGAACAAGGCCAGGAACAAGGCATTGATGAGTGGGTTGTCCGCGTAAGGGAAATACTGGAATCGCCCGATACATCGCCCGAGGATAAAGTTGAGCAATTCCAAATGAACCTTACCAGTAGCGATATTTATGTATTCACGCCCAAAGGCGATATCCGCAAGCTACCCGCAAAATCGACCGTACTTGATTTTGCCTTCGATATCCATACCGAAGTGGGTTCCCAGTGCGTTGGTGCCATTGTAAATGGCAAGAATACCACAATCAAACAGGAATTACAGAATGGCGATGTGGTAGAAATCCTAACCTCCAAAAAGCAAAAACCTAAAAAGGATTGGTTAACTTTTATCATCACCTCAAAAGCTAAAAGTAGAATAAAGCAACAATTACGCGATATTGAGAATCGTGAAATTCAGGAAGGACGGGAAATACTATTACGCAGACTCAAGAACTGGAAAATTGATGATGTTGATGAGGCCATACGCAAGGTAAACAAACATCTTAAGCTAAAGAAACCCACGGATATTTTCATACTTATTGCTCAGAGTAAGGTTGACCTAACGGCCATTAAGACCATACTAACTGCCGAAGAGGAAAAACCTGCCGTTAAGGAAGATACCCCAAAGCCCGAAATTGAAAAAGCAGAGGTAAAGGAAAGTTCCGATTATCTTGTAATAGACGAAAAACTGGTAAACATTGAATATAAACTTGCCAAATGCTGCAATCCAATATTTGGCGACGACATTTTTGGTTTTGTTACGGTTAACGAGGGAATAAAAATACACCGAACCTCCTGCCCAAATGCGGGTCAACTTAAACAGCGTTGGCCATACCGTGTGGTAAAAGCACGCTGGAAAGGCTCGTCGATAGCAGGTGCGTTTCAAACAACTATTAAAGTATCCGGTATCGATGAAATAGGAATTTTGAACCGAATATCGGAAGTTATCAGCAAGGATTTACGAGTTAACATGCGTAACCTGAATGTTAGCTCACGCGATGGTCTGTTTGAGGCTCAAATCCAACTCTACGTTGAGGACACCAAACATCTTAAAATGCTGCTTTACCGGCTGAGCCGAGTACAGGGCGTTCACAAAACAGTTAGGATGAAATGATTTGCATATACCATCAACTAAAAAATTGCCACAGAGTTCCACAGAGTACAACAGTGTTACACAGTGTCAAGCCCTTTGTATTAAGTATCAACCTTCAACAAATTACTATCAACTTATCCTTTATCCCTTTTTCACCCTTCCCCTAAACTTTTTTAACCTTATCCACTAACCATTTTCATATTTTTGCATTATATTAGTAGCAGGTAATTTTAAGGGTTATGAGAAAGATTTTTTTAACAGCAGCATTAGCATTATATGCTATTGCTTTGCATGCACAACTTGTTCAGGATTTATACAGAATTTACGAGCCGGTTTATGGAAGTTCTGAGACCGATTCAACCGCTGTGTTTACCCCATTTGGTATAGTTAAGCCCGGAATAAATTACGGTTTAAGCATGGGAACAGGTTATTCCTTTATGGGTAAAGGAATCGGTATGTCAGGGAGTTATATCGCTCCAAGTGTAACCTACTCCAATAACCGCTTGCAAGTTATTGCTGGCGTTACGCTTACGCGCACAAGCATGCATGGGTTAAAACCAGATGGTACCAATTTTGCACAACCGTATAGCGGTGCAAATCCATACCAGGCATGGGCATATACCCAATACCAATTTTCGAACCGTTTTAGTGTTTTCGCCATGGGGTCGGTTTCGCAAAACCAAACATTCTTTTCGCCATACCAGAACTATATGGGCACATTTAATAGCCAACAATTGGGGGTGGGTTTCAACTACCGCTTAGGTTCTAAAACTACCATTGGCGCGAGCCTGAACTTTGTCAATCGGAATCCAAACAGTCTTTTCTTCAATCCCTATTCACCTTTTGGCTGGTAATGTGCATTTCTTAATGATACAAAAAAATATCAACAGAAAAGGCTGCCCGGTGAGCAGCCTTTCTTGTTTTGATAAAACTATCTATTTCTTTAAACCGCTTCGTTTGAGTAATGCATCAATAGTTGGCTCCTGACCACGGAAACGCTTGAAAAGGGTCATAGGATGCTCGCTACCACCTTTCGAAAGTATATTCTCACGGAAGCTTTGGGCTACTTCGCGGTTAAAAATTCCCTTTTCCTTGAAAACCTCAAAGGCATCAGCGTCGAGGACTTCAGCCCACTTATAGCCGTAATATCCTGCGGCATAACCACCCTCAAAAATATGACCAAATGTTACGCTCATATTTGTGCCTTTTACCGGGGGCAATACATCCAGAGGATTTAGTACCTTTTTCTCAAAGCTGTCAACATCCTCAGTAACAGGCTTAGTAATGGTGTGCCATGCCATATCGAGTATGCCAAAACCCAACTGGCGCAATGAGAAGTATCCGGCTTGAAAATTGCGGCTACCAATAATCTTTTGTACTAGTTCCTGAGGAATTTTCTCTCCGGTTTGGTAGTGCACTGCAAAGAGGTCGAGGTATTCCTTTTCAACTGTAAAGTTTTCCATGATTTGCGATGGTAACTCCACAAAATCGCGGTAAACCGAAGTTCCGCTTAGCGATGAGTAGTTGCAGTCCGATAGCATGCCATGCAATGCATGGCCAAACTCGTGCAGGAAGGTTGAGAACTCGTAGAAAGTAAGCAGTGAAGGTTGTTTATCGGTAGGTTTGGTGAAATTGGTAACAATGGAAACAAGGGGGCGAACATCCTTGCCATTCTCACGATACTGCGAACGGAACGAGGTCATCCACGCTCCACCGCTCTTCCCTTCACGGGGAAAGAAATCGAGGTAAAGCACAGCTATAAACCTGCCACTGCCATCGTAAACCTCATACGCCTTAACATCGGGATGGTAAACAGGGATATTGGCATTGGGCGAAAAGGTTAGGCCATATAGCTTATTGGCTAAAAGGAAAACACCATCTATTACCTTCTCGAGCTGGAAATATGGTTTTAGCTCTTCCTCGTTATAGCTATACTTTGCATTCTTAAGCTTTTCGGAATAATATGACCAATCCCAACGCTCAAACTTGCCCTTAAATCCTTGCTGACGGGCAAACTCTTCAACTTCCTTAACTTCGTCGCGTGCAGCAGGTAACGAGGCCTCAATAAGCTGGTTAAGAAATTCATTTACACGTTCAGGCGTTTCGGCCATGCGGTTTTCCAAAACAAAAGTGGCATAGTTTGGATATCCCAGCAGATTTGCCAATTTAAGCCGCAGGTTGGCTATGCGCAAAGCAATCTTTCGGTTATCGTACTCATTGCCCTTGAAACAACGGCTGCCGTAAGCCATATAGAGCTGTTTGCGAAGCTCACGGTTATCGGCATACTTCATGAATGGCCCATACATGGGATAGTCGAGGGTGATAACCCAACCATCTAATCCCTTCTGCTTTGCTGTATAGGCAGCAGCATCTATAAGGCTTTGGGGTAAACCTGCCAAATCGGCCTCGTAGGTGATATGTAGCTTATAGCTGTTAGTCTCAGCCAATACGTTTTGGTTAAACTTAACGGTTAGCTCAGAAAGCTCGCGGCTAATGGCACGATACTTTTCCTTATCGGCATCGTTCAGGTTGGCACCATTACGAACAAAACCCTTATAGGTTTTTTCAAGCAGCATTTGTTGCTCAGCGGTAAGCTTAAGAGAGTCGCGTTTTTCCCAAACAGCCTTAACCCGATTGAAAAGGTTAGTGTTAAGGTTGATATCGTTGGAAAAATCGGTAAGAACAGGCGAAGCTTCAATCACTATTTGTTGAAGAACGCTATTGGTTTCAGCCTCATTTAAGTTGAAAAGTATATTCGACACATCGGCAAGTAACTTACCGCTACGGTCAAGCGCCTCAATGGTATTCTCAAAAGTTGGCTCTGCCGGATTGCTTACTATTGCATCAATCTCATGGCGAGCCAATGATATAGCCGAATCCAGTGCCGGCCTATAGTGCTCATGTTTTATTTTATCGAAAGGTGGCGTTTGATATGGTGTATCAAACCTACTCAACAACGGATTGCTATCGGTCTTATCCTGACACGACACAGCAAGTAAAACCATCATAATTCCCAAAATTGATTTTGAACGTTTATTCATACTGTATTCAACTTTTTAAAATTTGAGCTCAAAAGTAGTTCATTTTTTGGAGATTGAACTTGACAGGAAGAATTATGCTTTGTTAATATTTTCGAACAAGGCACCAAGCATTCGGTTCAACTCCATTATCTCAATAGGTTTGAGGTTTTGCATAACCCGCCCTACAGCTTCTAAAACAATTCTTTCCGCTTCAGGTTTAAAATTGATTGCGGTATTGGTGGGCGATATTAGATCCTTCCGTTTATCGAACGGTTCGGTAGTTTTTGAAACTAAATCGATACGCTCCATGCAAGCTATTGTGCGCGAGAGCGAAGCCCTATCGCGATTGGTTAACTCTGCCAATTGCCCTTGCGTTAAAGGATTTTCGGTAAACAGATGGTTCAGTATAAACCAGTAATCGGCAGTGAACTCCTCGCCAAATGCCTGGGTAAGCCGACGCGAAATTTCGCCCCTTATGGCAATTGCTGCCCTGTAAAGATTTATAGGCAAATTCAATATTTCCTGGTTAAACTCGTTCATTCCATTTTTTTATAAAAATGCAAAAATAATCGTTACACTTTTCCGTTAACATAATTTAAGTATTTTCGTATAAGTTTTGAATTTTAGCATTTATAAGTAAATGAAAAGAAAATCAACCCTTTTTGCCCTAGTTGCATTACTATTTTTATTTGCCTGCAAGGATGAGGTTGAACCCGGCGTAAGCCAACAGCTTGCTAATTTACGAAAGCAAAACATTTCCAACGTTGAGTATAGCATTTACCTCGATATTCCTGAAAGCGAGACCGCTGCTATTCCCGGACGCATTGAATTAACATTTGAGCTTGCTGAGCGTATCAGTATTCCCATCGATTTCCGGAATGCCGATAGCTGCTTGCTTAACATCTCGGTAAATTACCGCCAACTCCGCGCCAGAGTTGCAAATGGACATATTGTAATACCCAAAGGCTATCTTTACTTGGGGCAGAATAAAATTTCAATTGATTTTTTGGCTGGCAAAACCTCCCTCAACCGCAAAGGCGATTACCTTTTCAGCTTGCTGGTGCCCGACAGGGCATCAACCGTTTTTCCTTGCTTTGACCAGCCCAACCTGAAAGCAAGTTTCAACTTAACCCTGCAAACCCCTAAGGATTGGGTTGCCGTGAGCAATTCTCCCGTAATAAACAAAATGGAAACCGAAACCTCTACCCTCTGGATATTTGATAAAAACTACCCTATTAGCACTTACCTTTTTGCCTTTGCTGCCGGAAAGTTTAGAACTATTGACTACGTAAGGGGTAGTTTTAAGATGACCATATACCATCGCGAGACCGATACCCAAAAGGTAGCCAGAAATACCCCAAAAGTATTTGAGCTGCACCGTAGCGCCATTAAATGGCTCGAAGATTATACCAACATCAATTACCCCTTCCAGAAGCTCGATGTGGTTCTGATTCCCGATTTCCCATATAGCGGCATGGAACATCCCGGGGCGATATTTTACAGGGATAGCCGCATCCTACTCGACGAAAACCCCTCGGTTACCCAGCAGCTAAGCCAGGCTAACCTAATTGCACACGAGGTTTCGCACCAGTGGTTTGGGAATCTGGTTACCATGCACTGGTTCAACGATGTTTGGTTGAAGGAAGTGTTTGCTGGGCTTATGGCCGATAAAATTGTAAATCCGCAATACCCCAAACTAAACCACCAACTAAGTTTTGTTCTATCGCACTACCCCAGGGCCTACTCGGTTGACCGTACGGGTGGTACAAATCCAATTCATCAGAACCTTGATAATTTGCTACTTGCCGGAACCCTTTATGGCGATATCATTTACCATAAAGCACCCATTGCACTTCAACAGCTGGAACTAATGATGGGTTCTGAAAAATTCAGGGAAGGCCTACAGATCTACCTGAAAAAATATGCGTACGATAATGCCGGATGGAACGAACTAATTGAGATTTTTGATACCTTCTCGTCCGACGATATCAAATTGTGGAGCAAACGCTGGATCGACACACCCGGAATGCCTACCATAGCTGTTGATAAAGTTAGCGATGTAATCTATATCAATCAAATTGAAAACTGGCTTCCCATGGAGTTTGAGATTATGGTTCCTACCTCTGCTGGATACCAAACAGAGAAAGTCAGTCTTAGCGATGGGCATTCCGAAATTCCAATACCTGAAAATTTCATAGGGTTAAAAGCTATCATTCCTAACAGCAATGGTTTGGGGTATGGGCTTTTTGCTTCTATTGATAGCGACCTTACTCTTTTGCAACTCAATGAGCTTGCCAGTAACGATTTGGCTCGCGCATCATTCCTTATCAATCTACATGAACTTTTTCTAAATCATTTAGTTGATACCGATACATACTTCCGTTTCCTTGCCAACGCGCTTAGTCGCGAGAAAGACCCTCAGATAAGAAACTACCTTCTAACCAACCTGGAAGGCGTGTGGTGGCAATTCCTTGACCACACAAATCGAACTATACTTTCACAAACCATGGAACAGACCCTAGCAGGTATATTTAACAACCAAAAAATACCCGCCGATGAACGCAAACCTGCGTTCCTAACCTATTGCAAGACATCCATATCGCCCGAAGCTATAGAGTTCATGGAAATGGTTTGGGCAAAGAAAGCCCAGGTTAACGGAATTACGCTTAGCGAAAACGACTATATAAACCTATCGCTACAACTGGCCGTACGGGATATTCACGATGCCGATAGCATCCTGCAAGTGCAGGAAGAACGGATTCAGAATGCCGATAGGCTTGCCAAATTCCGATTTGTCAAGCGTGCCGCCACCCCCAACGAAGCCCTGCGCGACGACTTTTTCCATAGCTTGCTAGCAGCACAAAACCGTCGACCTGAGCCATGGGTGGCCGAGGGGCTGCGACTCTTTTTTCATCCTTTACGCGCCAGCCACTCCATCCATTACCTAAACGCTGCTCTCAACCTGCTACCCGAAATACAGCAAACCAACGATATATTCTTCCCAAAAATCTGGCTCGATGCGGTACTTTACGGCCATAACTCTACCGATGCAGCAAAAATTGTAACAAAGTGGATAAAGGAGCACCCACACCTATCGCCCAACCTGAAAGGGAAACTCATGCAATCGGCCAACCTGCTTTTCAGAGCTGCTGGTAGCAAGTAGCTATGCCTGCATAAATAGCCGCCTGGCAAGGTATTCAACCACCTTTACGTTTACAGCATTGCCAAACTGCTTATAGGCTTGCTGGGCGTTGCTGTTAATAATGAAATTTTCCGGAAAACTCTGCAAGTTTGCAACCTCACGGAGCGTTAGCCGGCGCTTTTCCCAGCCAACAATAGGGATATGAACCATAGCCACAAGTGCTGGAAACTCCGTGGGACGCTTAACCCTGATGCCTGAAGGACGAGACTGTATTATTCCTTTCCAAACCGTATCGATATGTTCGCCAGCTTGCCACTCAAATTTGGTATGCGTTTGAACAAAATCCGACAGGTAATTATACTTTTTCAACCATTTATCAATGAATGCTTTATTATGATTGTATAGCATTCGATTTTTCAAGACAAAACCAGCCTTCCATCCGGGCAAATTGCTTAAATCATAGTTTTTCCCGAACTCATTAGCCCAAATGGGGAAGCCGAGGTTTAACCGGCCTACTCCCCTAATAAACTCATCCCAAGCAGTAAGCACGTACTCCTCGTACTGGCTAATGGCATACCTCATATCGGCTTTGCCGTTCAGTATTAAATCCCCTCTTGTTTGGTTACGGTGCGATGGCGGTATTTCAAAATGCAAGTTCCTTACTTTTGTGGCCGACGAGTGAACACCAAGGATGAAAACCCTCTCGCGCAACTGCGGAACCCCAACCTGATGCGGGCTGACAATAAGAGGCTTTTCGGTAATGATGTAACCTAACTCCCTTAAATTCTCCGAAATCACCTTCCACGTTCTGCCCCCATCGTGCGAGGCTAGGTTACGAACATTCTCAAGAATAATGTACTTGGGCTTGTGATGCTTCAGAATACGTTTTATTTCAAAAAAAAGGGTTCCCCGAGTATCGTAGAATCCCTCCTGCTTACCGGCCTTGGAAAAGGCTTGACAGGGAAAGCCTGCGCAAAGAACATCGTGAGCAGGAATGACTCGTTCATCAATGCTCCGAATATCGCCAAAGGGTTCGATTCCAAAATTACTTTTGTAGGTGACAACCGCGTAAGGGTCAACCTCGGAGGCAAACACACACTGGCCACCAAGCCTGCCCATAGCTATGTGGAACCCTCCCACACCGGCAAAAAGATCGATAAATCGAAAACTGCTCATTCTTGAAATTTTCGCCAAAAATAGCATTTATTCACCTTGAACAAACAGGTAAAGGTAAAGGCAAATTGTTTTTAGTGTTTGGTTTTTAGTGCTTAGTTGAGCAGATGATAAATTTACTACCAAACTTTATATAAAGCCATTACCACGGAGTTACACAGAGTTTACACAGAGTATCTCAGTATAAATCAGTTTAATCTGCGTTATCAGCGTTCCATTTCAATTCACGATCAACAAACAACACCCCTCGTTAGCGCGCGTCTTCTGACGGGTGCGTTCTTCTAATTCACAAACAACGAACAACTTTTCATGTCATTCCGAGCAAATACGAGAAATCTCTTTCATTAACAGCTACAACCAACTTTACTCCCTCTGCCCTCTCAATAAAGTAAAAAAAATCGTCATTTTATGGTTTGTTATTTTTTTACATTTGTTTAGAACGCTATTTTACAGGGCAATACATCTAAAACTGGAAATAAGGCGCAACAAAGTAGCGCCTATACAAGAGTTGTGAGCAATTGTTTTAAGATATTCCAAAATGATTTTGATTATCTTTGAAAGAAAAACCAAGCCATGAGGATATTTCAAATTAAATTGCCTTCAGAGGTTTTAAGCCTAAAATCTGGAAGAGGACACTAGTTCCTGAGAATTTATTGTTGTCCGATTTTCATAAAATTATCCAAACAACCATGGGTTAGACAAATTCTCATCTACACCATTTCATAAAGGACACAACATACTATTCACCGTGAATGAAAGATGATGAATTTTGGGATGATAGCTGCAATGTTGATTATAAGAAAATGAGAATTGCAGATATATTGAAGGCGGAAAAGGAAAAGGTTATCTATGAATATGACTTTGGCGATAGCTGGGAACATGATATTCTTTTAGAAGAGATCCTTCCTTATGACAGTAAATTGGTTTATCCTTTATGCCTAAAAGGAAAAATGAATTGCCCTCCTGAAGATTGCGAGGGTAAAACGGTTGCTTCGATACGCTACGCTACTCAGCAACCGTTTTCGAGCGGTCACTGAGTAGGGCGCAGCCCGTTTCGAAATGGTCACTGAGTAGGGCGCAGCCCGTATCGAAGTGACCGATAATAAAAGCAGAGATAACCTATGGGATACATGTATATTCTAAAATGCGCTGATGGTAGTTATTACACCGGAAGTACTGTTGATCTTGAAAAAAGATTATGGCAGCATCAAAATGGTGAAGGAGCCAATTATACAAAAAAACATTTACCCGTAGAGCTTGTTTATTACGAAGAATATGATAGAATCGAGGATGCCTTCTACCGCGAAAAACAGATACAAGGTTGGACAAGAAAGAAAAAAGAAGCTTTAATTAAAGGTAATTATAATGAATTAAAGACTTTAGCTAAGAAAATATGGAAAAAACAGGCTTAACTGATAAGGTTTTCTATTTAGACTTATACAAGGAAGAAGGATGAAAAATACTTCCGTACGTCCTGTGCTTTAGGAGAAAAGAAGTAGGAAGGGGTTATGAAATGAAGATAAAGAATGAAAAGGCGCTTTACCCATCGCACAACATCGGCTATACGCCATTAAAACGGCGCATAGCCGAGAACATTAAAACATAAACTCTAATTCCTATTCTAAACCAAATGGAAAGTTTAATTCAAAATTTGCAAAACGACCTGAAAAACCAAACTACTGAGCAAAATCGCATTTCCGGAGAAAGGTATTTTAAGGAAAGTGTAAAGCTTTATGGTGTTAAAGCCTCACAGGTTTAAGCCATCGTCATACTGTACTATGGCAGCCATATTAAATGGATGGATATAACCCAGTTGCTAAAGCTTTGCGAGCAGTTTTGGCAATCGGGCTACATGGAGGAAACCTTTGTTGCCTGCCATTGGACAGAGAAGTTTGCTAAGCAATTTTCCCCTGAGGATTTTTTAATCCTTGAAGAGTGGGTAAAAAATACATCAACAACTGGGCATCGTGCGACACCTTTTACAACCACACCATAGGCGATATGCTAATGCTGCACCCCCAGCTAACTGAAAGGGTTAAACTGTGGACAAAATCCGATAACCGATGGGTTCGAAGGGCTGCTGCGGTAAGCTTCATAGTTCCCGCCCGGAAAGGACTCTTTCATAACCATATCATCGATATTGCAACCCTGCTGCTAACCGATAACGACGATATGGTTCAAAAAGGCTATGGCTGGATGCTGAAGGCTGCTAGCCAAGCAAACCAGGAGCTGGTGTTCAATTTTGTGATGTCGAATAAAGCGAACATGCCTCGAACCGCATTAAGGAATGCCATTGAGAAAATGCCACCGGAACTGAAGGTTAAAGTAATGGCTAAGTAGCACATTTGTAGTATTATACAATATTTATAGAGATTTTTCTCCACATTTTCTTCATACCGAAAGGGGTTTTTCCCAAATTTGCGCAAAAATTTTCTGCGATGAAAAAATTACTGTTTATTACTGCATTTTCTGTTTTAACCGCATTTATTTCAGTAGCACAGGAACAGCCCCAAAAGCCCAAGATTGAGGTTAAACCCTACGGTTACGTGGCATGGGAAACCATTTTTGATACCTATAAGTCAGTGGATACACGCGATGGGGAACTTTACTTCTATCCCTTAAAGGCAAACATTGATGCTAACGGAACCGATGTTAATAGAAAGCATCAGCTTCAAATGCTTTCGCTAACAACACGTTTGGGATTAAAGATATCGGGACCCGATGTACTTGGCGCCAAGACAAGCGGAATGGTTGAAACCGATTTTTTTGCCACTGCAAATGAGTACACCCGATTGCTTAGAATTAGGCATGCCATTGTTACCCTTAAGTGGCAACAATCTGAGCTCATCATGGGTCACTACTGGCACCCCATTATTGTGAACGAGGTTATTCCCGCAACTATTGCTTTTGGAGCAGGAGTTCCGTTCCATTCGCTGAACCGCTCCCCTCAAATCCGATTTACCTACTACCCCATTGAAAATGTAAGGGTATCGGCAACCGCACTTACCCAGGGTTACCATAAGTCGATGGGGCCGGCTGATGCACAGCGTAACTCCGGTTTACCCGAAGTTTTAACTCAGGCAGCTTTCGTTAAACATAATTCATTTATTGCGGGAATATCAGCTGGTTATAAGTGGCTTACACCCCGACTCTATATTGCCAGCTCTAATACTGGCACACATAAAACAATTGGTCAATACCTATTTAGTGCATTTGCTGCAGCAAATCTGGCAAAAACCAATATCAAGCTTGAAACTGTTTATGGCGAAAACCCAACTCACCTTCTTATGATAGGTGGCTACGGTAGGGTTACTGAAACCAGCGCTGATACCGATTACGACTATGCAAACCTACTTACCCATAGCACATGGTTTGATGTTGACCATAAGATGGGGAAATGGGCGATTGGGTTTTTTGGAGGATACTCAAAGCTAAACGGCTCCAGCAATAATTACTCAACCATTGCCAACTACAACAGGAACGACGATATGAACTACATTTACCGTATCTCGCCCCGTGTAAGTTACAAGGAAAAAAACTTGATGCTAGGCATTGAATACATGTTAACTACAGCAGTTTACGGCAAAACCTTTGACGCTCAGCACAAGGTTACCTCATCGCTCGATCCGGTTAGCAATCACCGCATTACGCTTTGCGCAAAGTACACGTTCTAAATCGATTTAGGCATCAATGTTGATTATTTTGAATGTTTAAGAATAAGGAAGGGGGGAACCATTTGATTTGAATATTGCTTAATACGGACATGTTTCATCCTTAAAGTATCTAACGTGGCTGCATTACACCAGCCACTTTTTTTTCCAATATGGCTAACTTTGCCAAAAATTTATTGTGATGTTTCAATTTAAAAAGGGTATTCGCATTGGTTTTGTAGTTGCAGGAGTGGTATTAGTTCTTCTATTTCTGTCGCGTAACCTTATCGTAAAAGGCATTTTTTATAAAATTACATCAAAAATTAATAGCCGCTATGGCGTTACTGTTACGGTAAGTTCCGTTATGGTTAAGGGCATTTGCACCTTTGAGCTGCAAAACCTTTTGGTTGCTACTTCCGATACATTACTCTATTCCGATTTACTCAAAGTAAGGCTTAACCCATTTAACCTTGCCACCCTCAGAATCAACCCTAAACAGGTTGATATATCCAACGCTCAAGTGAAGGTTGATAAACTAATTGCTCTTGTAAGCAAACCCTACCCTGATAAGCCAACTAACGAGAATACAGGCCAAAGTCCGATTAGTAAAAGGTTATACCGTTTGGTTAAAGTTTTTTTTGGACTTTCCACAGCAACCTTCAATACTCATAATCTGCTACTTACCTACTCCGATTCAACCTACCACGGTAATGTAAACATTATAAAGTGGAACTACCATAGCTACAATTTCACCTCAACGGTCAACCTGAACGATGGCGGTAGCAGCTCATGGATAAGAGTTACCGGAGCAACCAGCAAGCGCAGTAACAGCTTAACTGCAACATTGACAGTCGACTCCAATGCTGCCTTTATCCCCTTTACCTCTCCATTTCTGGGGATTAAATCCTCGTTCCAAAAAATCTATATTGATATAAAAGCAACGCATATTGAGCACGGTAAAATTGAGGTAAATTTCAACTCGAACATTCATTCACTATTGATAGAGGGCAACCGCATTGCCCAATCCCCCGTTACCATTGATTCGTTCGGGGCAAACCTGCTAGTAAGGGTAATGCCCAACAGCTACATCATCGACACAATATCAAACTTAAACCTTAATGATTTTAGGGCTAACGTGGGCTTTGAGTACTACCCATATCTTAACCGCAGGCTTAAGCTCCAACTTTATTCAGACCATAACAAGTGGCAATCGCTCTTTGATGCTCTACCCAAAGGACTATTCACTCACCTGAATGGCATCCAGGTGAACGGAACGTTCAACTACTCGCTTCAGGTAGATGTTCCTCTAACAAGCCCCGACAGCCTTACCATTGCACCAAACCTTAGGTCGAAAGGCTTTCGTGTGCTATCGTATGGAAATACCAACCTTGCCATGCTCGCCGATACCTTTACCCATAGGGCTTATATTGACAATGAGTATGTGAGGGATATTAAAGTTAATCCCAACAGTGCAAATTACGCTTCACTTGACCAAATTAGTCCATACCTGCAATGGGCTGTAGTAACAAGCGAGGATGGTGGTTTTTACAACCATCGAGGTATCAGCCTCGATGGCATAACCTATGCCATGGCATGCAACATACGCGAAAAAAGGTTTGCGCGGGGTGGTAGCACAATTACCCAACAGCTTGTAAAAAATGTATTTCTAAATCAGAGTAAAAATATTGGGCGCAAGGCCGAAGAGATTATTATTACCTGGATTATTGAAAATACCGGTGTGGTATCAAAGGGAAGAATGCTTGAGGTTTACCTTAACATCATTGAGTGGGGTCCCGATGTGTTCGGAATCCGCGAGGCAAGTCAGTACTACTTTGGCAAAAAGCCAGGTTCACTTACACTTCCTGAGGCTCTATTCCTTGCCTACATAATCCCCAGGCCAACCAAGTTCCGTTACCTATTCGATACCGAAGGTAAGCTTAAGCCCTTTGTAACTGAAAGTTTCCTGTTTGTGGCAAACAAAATGCTAATGCGAGGTAACATCACTGATCAGGACTACGATAATCTGGCTACCAATCCACAGGTAACCCTTACAGGGCCAGCAAAAGAATTGCTGAAAAAAGAACCCGCATCGGAAAACATCGATTCTGAAGGCTATTTTACTGAACAGGAAAAGGAAACAAATTAGCATCAGCCCCTTTACATCTCCCTAAAAATTCATTAAATTTATGGGTGAAAACCAAATCGGATTGATGCTATGAACACACAGGTATCAAAGAATATTGAAGCCGTTGCTGAAAGTATTCAGTGGTTTGGACAGGCAGCAGTAAAGATCATGAACTGCGGAAAGGTAATTTACATAGACCCCTACCAAATAAAAGAGAACGACAAGGCCGATTTAATACTGATAACCCACTCCCACTTTGACCATTTCTCGCCCGAGGATGTTAAAAAGATTGTTACCCCGCACACATGGATACTCTGCCCAACCGATGTAGCCGAAGAAGCCCGAAGTTTTGACGCAGCCAAGGTGATTGCCGTTCAACCCGGCTTTAACGATGAATGGCATGGAATTGAGATTAGGACTGTTCCAATGTATAACATTACAAAAAACGACAAGCATCCACAATCGAAAAAGTGGGTGGGGTACCTGCTTAACCTTTGCCACGTGTGGTTATACCATACCGGCGATACCGAGCGAATACCTGAAATGAAAAGCATTAAAACCGATATCATCATGCTCCCCTTGGGGCAAACCTACACCATGAACAGCGTTGACGATGCCGCTGCTGCTGTTCTTGATACAGGTGCCAGTGTTGCCATTCCCATTCATTACGGGAAGTATGAAGGTACAACTGCCGATGTGGATAAATTTAATGAATTGCTCAAAGATAAAGTTGAAGTGATTGTGCTACCGAAATCGTAGCCTGCTAATCGATACACTTCACAAATTCTAACGACCAATTTTCAAGCCACAGGGCTGTTAAATATCCGGTTCCGGGTATGTATTGCCCTTTGTAAACACAGCCAGCGTCCAAATCGTAAAGCCGACGCTGTGTGTCGTTTAACTCCTCAACTATTTTGGCTAATGCCCGTGGAGTATGGCCATGAATAATTTTAAAGCCGGGCATAAAGCTGCTAGGTACCTCGGAAGGGCGGTTCCACTGCATGGCATACTCATCGGAAAAGGGATTGGTTAACTCGTAGTTTATGCCTCCATGCACAAGGATGTATCGGTTATCAACAATAACATACGGCTTTAAGCTGGAAAAGAATTCAAGATGCCTTTGCGGTAGAAAGCCATATTCGGTTTCAATGGCGGTTGTCAATGACTGATACTGATGCATTGTGGCAAAACCCGAATTCATCAACCAAAGGCTCATCTCGTAATCGCCCTTAATGCAATCGAGCATCATTTGTTCGTGATTACCCTTTAGGCAGATAATACTATAACCCTCAGCAATCAAGTTTAAGAGATATTCTACAACACCAGGCGAGTCTGGGCCTCTATCAATGTAATCACCCAAAAAGAATAGCCTATCGGTTTTACTAACGGAAAGTTTTACCTCCAATAAAAATCGAAGGGTCTTTGAACAGCCATGAATGTCGGGGATTACAAAAGTTCTCATGGTAATGGTTTATATAAATTTAACACGAAAAATTAACTTTGCCAAGTTTTTTGTGGCTATGGCAAGCGGATATATTATAAAAAAACTTCAAGGTAAAGTTAAACAGGCCATATACGGTTATAATCTGATTGACCAAGGCGATAAAATCATGGTTAATTTATCGGGAGGCAAGGATAGCTATGCGCTGCTCGACCTTTTGGTAAATCGAAGGAAGGTGCTTCCTATTAAATTTGAGCTGCATGCCTGCCATGTTCAGGCTACCGATATGACCTACCGCGCCGATGTTGAATTCATAGAATAGTACTGCGCCAAGAACAATGTAAAATTACATCTACACCAAATTAGCGTTGAGTATAACCCTAACGATAGGAAACCCGCCTGTTTTATTTGCAGCTGGAAACGCCGCAAGATGCTATTCACAACCACCCGAGAAGCTGGATGCAACAAGTTGGCCTTAGGCCATCACCTTGACGATGCCATTGAAACGCTGCTCCTCAACATGATTAATCACTCATCAATAAGTTCAATACCCCCTAAACTATCGATGTTTAATGGCGAGATTTTCCTAATTCGACTGTTAACTACTCGCCTGGATAAGGAACTGGAAAAGTATAGTCGGATTATGGGCTTCCAGGCAGAAAAGGAAACATGCCAATTCGACAAGGATACCCATAGGAATACTGTTCGTGAGTTAATCGGCCATATGGAACAGATAAACCGCGATGCCCACGAAAACATTTATCATTCCATACAAAACATTTTTGAGGAATACATTGTTACCAAGCCCCGTGAAAAGGGTAACTGATTACCGCCACGACTTAACCATAAACAGAAGCAGCAGTCCAAAAAATTCCAAACGGCCAAGTAACATCAAAAAGGAAAGAATTATAAGAGCTAAATCAGGCATAACGCTATAGTTTGACATTGAACCAACAAGTCCAAAACCTGGTCCTACATTGCTAATGCTTGCAATGGCAGCAGTGAATGATGTTAGCATGTCAAAGCCCAAGGCAGTCAATGCCAATGTGCCAAGCAAAGCCAACAAAAGATAAAACACAATAAACAATGTAACAGAGTTAACAACATCATCGCTAACCAAACTCTTGCCAATTCGGATAGGTATGACCGCTTGTGGATGCTGTAGCCTTAAGATTTGACTCTTAAACGCCTTATAAAAAATTACAACTCTATCTACCTTAATCCCTCCGCCGGTTGATCCAGCACAAGCACATTGTAATGAGAAAAATAGTAGAACAATAATGGTAAATGGTGGCCAAATAGCTGTATCGGTTGTTGCAAAACCGGTAGTAGTAGCTAATGAAACCACCTGAAAGGCTGAAAATCTTAAGCTTTCCCACCACGATTGGTAAATTTTACCATGCAGGTCAATAGCAATTACCAAAATTCCCAGAATAGTTGAAAAGAAATAATATCTTACTATATTTGAATTAAAGATATTGTTTTTTTTAAGTGTTAACGATGAATATAAAATGTTAAAATGAATGCCAGAGAGAAACATGAATATTATAATAACCATTTCAATGCCAAGGCTATTATAAAAAGATATACTATTGTTTTTAGTTGAAAAGCCTCCTGTCGATACAGAGGTAAAAGCATGGTTTACCGCTTCGAATAATCCCATACCATAAACCCTGAGCAGTATTACCTGGGTAACGGTAAGCCCTAGGTAAACTACCAGGATTACATTCAGCATTTTTCGGGTTCTATACCTAAAATTTTCCTGAGCCAATGGCGAAATTTCCATTTTGGAAAGGGTCATTTGGGCTTTACCCAACGATGGCAGAATGATTAACACAAATACAACAATTCCAATACCACCCACCCATTGCATTGATGACCGCCAGAAAAGTATTCCTTTAGGCAAAGCCTCAACATTGTTAAGTATTGAAGCGCCAGTAGTGGTATAACCGGAAACGCTCTCGAATAAGGCTTTTACAAAGGTAAACTCGCCACCATAAAGCAATAGCGGTAAAGAACCAATAAAGCACGATAGAATCCAGCTAAGAACCACTACCAGGTAACCCTCTTTATTTGAAAGGTCAGTAGCCTTAGGAACAAAAACCAAAGGGAATACCCCCAAAAGCAGAGTGATTAAAAAACTGAAAAGTAAGGGCAATTGCCCGGCATCTCTATCATATAACGAAATCAAAAACGATACAAAGATAAATGCTGCATTAAAAAGCATTACCATACCAATGTATCGGATAATCACATGGGGTCTCATTCAGTCTTCTTTTGAATGCTCTTGGTAAGAATTAGGTCTTTAACCGACTCGTTAAGCTCAAACATCTCATCGCGGGTTTCAATGGTTACATCGTACTGCCTCCTATACTTGGTAAAATTCTGAATACCTTTTGTTATCCTTTTTATCGGGCTTAACAGGTAGTACGAAATCATGTAGTTGAAAATAATAGTAAAAATAACGCTGGTAATAACAATTATAAGTCCGGGCAGAATGGTTCTGTAGGGGCTTTTTTCCAAAACGGCAACGGTTTGGTTAAGGTTTTGCTGGTTAAGGGTTAATAATTCCTCTACCTTACTGCGAACCATTAGCAATGCAGGATTTACCTCAGTGAGATACTCTGACACACTGGGTGTTGGTTTGTTTATAAAACCCTCTGCTTTGGTCTTAAACAACGAAAAAGCAATGGCAATTGAATCAACCGTCCCGGCTTCGCCCGGTATGGTTAAATTATTTGATGCCTTAAGCAAATTCTCATTGAAGGTTGAAATCGCATTGCTAAAAAGGGAGTTGGCCTTGCCCTTATCGCCTTGAATGGATAAAAGTATAGCTCTCTCCTGTAACCCTAAACTGTAATTCATCTGTTTTGAAAAATCGATACTTCGGTAGTTATCCATTAGCAAACGGTTAACCTGATTCCCCAGCTTGGTAAGCTCATAAATGGATATTAACCCCGAAATAACCAGCATTATACCAAGTATGGCAAAACCGGTTATTACCTTGTAGCGAATTTTGAACATGGCATCTGTGTATTAATGTCCTTTATACAGTATCATATCAGCAAATTCTGACAATTATAAAATATATGCAAATGTATAACTAAAGCTCAATAGCTATTCACCAAAAACGAACTAAATGTTCAGTTCACCCAACTCTTGGGGAAAGATAAACACATTTTGTAATATTAAAACCTATAAACCATGTATTTACATCAATGCCGATTAAAAAAAGTTAATGTTAGTTAACATTTAGAACTTCTAGACCAGCGTTAACCTACAATGACACATAATGGTATTAACCTGCGCAAGTTTTTTGTATCTTGGTTGTCTATTCATGAAACAGTTTTCCATTCCATGGACGAGAAAGAGTTAGTTCAACAAGTTGTTCAACATAATAATCATGAAGCCTTTAGCATTTTGGTTGAAAGGTACAAAAAAATGGTTATTACCACCTGCATTGGCTTTTTAGGAAACTTTCACGATGCCGAAGATATTGCACAAGATGTGTTTATTGAGCTATACGAGTCCTTACCTGAATTCCGAAATGAGGCAAAACTCTCCACCTGGATTTACCGGATTGCTGTAAACAAATCGTTAAACTTTTTGCGTCGTAAGAAAAGGGAAACGTTTTTACAAAACTTTATAGGAAACAGAATCAAAGGTAAGACCGGGCTAACAATTGACGAAATTATGGACAAAGGGAATACCGACATTAGTATTGAACTGAAAGAACAGCATAAACAGCTTCGCCATGCAATGGGCATGTTGCCGGAAAATCAGCGTATTGCACTAGTACTTAGCACATACCATGAACTTTCTTACAAAGAGATTGCTGAAGTTATGGAAACTTCAGTTTCGTCGGTTGAGTCGCTATTATTTAGAGCTAAAAACAACCTCCGGAAAATAATGGGTAAAACAAAACCCTAAAAAATGGCTTTGTAAACGCAAGTTTCGAATCAATGAGTTGTCAAACTATAAAACCAAAAAAATGAGGTGCAAAAAAGCAAATAGCCTAATGGAGAATTACCTTAAAGGTAAACTTGATGGTGAAGTTCAAAGTGAATTCCAAGATCATTTATTGGCTTGCACCAAATGTCAGGAAAACTTGCTGGTCATCAAATCGTTAAAAGAAATGGCTAACGAAGAAGTATCAAAATATACCGAAAATCCATTCTTCGCCAGCAGGGTTCTTAGCAGAATTGATGCACAAAAGTTTTCGAATTACATTGATATTAGAACTCAACTGTTAGGCTATGCTAGCATTGCAGCAGCAGTAATAATAGGTCTTTTGGTTGGTAGTCAGCTAGGGGCTTTAGGCACTAAGGTAATTTCAACAAATACCAATGCTGAAATGCTAGCAGAGGAATACATCCCGTCGAGTACAGAAACAATTTATGAATACGATTTTGAAGAGGTTGAAAATCTAAATAACAAGTAAAACATGAACTACTTTACTAAAACACGGGTGCTTGTTGTAATAATTGTAGCATTATCAATAACCTTACTTGCTACCATTGGAGCAATGGTTTACGGGCACTACAGGCAAAAACAACTTGCTGAAAAGTTTGCAAGTTACCCGCAAGAGCGAATGGAACAACAGGCGCAGTTTTTAAGCAATAGGTTAAATCTAAGCCCTGAACAGGAAGATATTTTCCGGAAATCGCGAGATAAGTTTCACGCAAAAACAGTTGACGCCCATAAAAAGACTCAGAAGGTTTCCGTTGACATAATCAATGAACTTTCGACTCCTGAACCCAATTTTGAACTAATCGATTCATTGATTGAGCAGTATGGGAAACTACATGGAATCGAAAAAAAGATTATGATAGACCATTTGTTGGAAATAAAAAGTGCATGTACCCCTGAGCAATTCGATAAGTTTCTAAAAATTGTTCGGTATGCACACCGACGTCAAATGCAAATGCACCGGCAACGGTTTAAAAATGAACGCATGCGTAGGGGCGATTCTATCCCACCCCGAAATCAATAAAGTATTGTTTAACTTTTTAAAACTAAAAGCAATGAAACGTGTTGGAAACATTTTGATGGTTGTGTTACTATTAGTATCTACAACGGGAATGGCTCAAGGGCAAAGATTTAGAGGCGGCGATGGAAATGCCAAGCAAACAGTTGGAAAAGGGTACTGCTACCTAAACCTAACCCCTGAGCAGGAGCAAAAAATTAACGACCTTCGGGTTAAACACCTGAAAGGAATAACTCCGCTCCGTAACGAGCTAAACGAAAAGCAAGCGCATTTGAGAACACTTGAATCGGCTGATAAACCCGATATGGCAGCCATTAACAAAACAATTGATGAGATTAGCTCCATCAAAACAAAACTTATGAAAGCACGTGTAGCCCATAGGGCTGAGGTTTCGCAACTATTAACCGATGAACAACGTGTCCTGTTTAACGCTCATGGCCTAAAAGGCAAGGGCATGAGAGGACATCGCGGTAATATGCGCGGCGGTTACGGAATGGGAATGGGCTTAGGCCCATGCATGGGCAACAAGCCAAGGGGTTTCTAACCTCCTAAAAAGGGCACTCATTATGGGTGCCTTTTTTGTTGTTCGTGAAAACGACCTCACACCTGCCGCCCCTGAAAGGGAATGGAAGGAGGAAAAGCAAACATCGGCAAAAGCCTAACTCTCGAATTGGATTACCCTTGCTATAAATATTATGCCCCTACGGGGCTACTCACCTCAAGCTTTAAAGAAATTCCTCGCATATGCTCGGAATGACAAATCCCCTGGCACCCTCAGTCCCTTTGTCTTGCTGAGCTAAGTCGAAGCATCTCTATGAACCTTCTACCCGTTTTTAATGAGATTCCATTACTTAAACTAAAATTGATTTTTTTTAGTACTTTTGCGGGAAATTTGAAAGCATATACCTATGATTCACTACGGCGATTTACCTAAACCCTACTGTGAATTTGAAACCTCAAAAGTGGCTATTGTTCCAGTTCCTTACGATGGCACCAGTACTTGGATTAAAGGTGCTGATAAAGGCCCTAAGGCATTGCTCGATGCCTCCGCTAACATGGAAATTTACGACATTGAAACCGATAGTGAGGTTTACAAGATAGGGATTTATACCGATAAGCCCATAACAGAGGATAGCTCCCCCGAAGCAATGGTTGAGGCAGTTAAGGAACGTACCCTCAGTCTCATTGATAAAGGTAAATTTACAGTGATTATTGGTGGTGAACACAGCGTAAGCATTGGAACTATTCAGGCCCATGCCCAGAAATACAAAAACCTTTCAGTGCTTCAAATTGATGCCCATACCGACCTGCGCAATTCCTACGAGGGTAGCAAAAACAATCATGCCTGCATTATGGCTCGGGCAAAGGAACTTTGCCCTATTGTTCAGGTGGGTATTCGTAGCATGGACTCCAGCGAGAAAATTAATCTTGACCCCAACCGGGTATTCTGGGCTCACAAAATAGTGAACTGCGATGATTGGATGGATAAGGCTATCGATTTGCTTACCGAGAATGTTTACCTAACCATCGACCTCGACGGTTTTGACCCCTCAATTCTGCCGAGTACTGGAACTCCTGAGCCCGGTGGTCTTATGTGGTATCCTACCATTAAATTCATCAGAAAAGTAATCGAAAAACGTAACCTTGTGGGATTCGATATTGTTGAGCTCTGCCCCAACACCGACGATAAGGCGTCAGATTTTCTAGCAGCTAAACTTCTTTACAAAATTCTTACCTACAAGTATCTGAACCAAATCAAGTAACTCCATAACCATCAACCTAAACTTAAAAAAACCTAACCTATGAACCGCTGCAAGTGTATTAAAGTACCAGAATCGAATAACGGGCAAATCAAGTTTAAACTAAACGCTTACTATGAGTTCGATTACATTCCGCCCATTAAAGACAACGCATCGTACTATAGGGTATTCAGTCTCGATGATAACTTAAGCGAAAATTTTAGCATCAAGGCGTTTAACGAGCACTTCAAAAAATACTAAAAAAAACAGCTCAAAATTTTGAGCCGTTTTTCGTTTTACCAGACCTTGCTATTTCTTAAGAATTTTCTTCAACACCGTATCCTTATCCAACTTTTTGGTGCAGAAGAACCAATCGTAGCACTTCATATCATCGGTTTTGCCCTCCATTCTATCCTTAGCTGTACCACAGGATCCGGCAGGCGGCACAATCACATCAGCGCCAGGTTGCCAATCGGCAGGTGTAGCTATGCCAAACTCATCGGCAGTCTGCAGGGCAATGAGTACACGGTAAAGCTCCTCAAAGTTACGCCCTAAGCTAAGCGGGTAGTAGATAATGGTTCGGATAATTCCCTTGGGATCAATAAAAAATACTGCGCGAACAGCCTTGGTGTTGCTTTCGCCGGGTTGAATCATTCCATACTTCTTGGCAACCTCCATGGTAATATCCTCAATCAAAGGGAACTTTATCTCAACGTTTTTCATTCCCTTGTACTCAATCTTCTCCTTGATGGTGCGTAGCCAGGCTATATGGCTATAAAGACCATCAACTGAGAGACCTACAAGTTTACAGTTGGCCTCATTGAACTTCTGCTCCATTGAAGCAAAGGTCATGAACTCCGATGTGCAAACCGGTGTAAAATCGGCAGGATGGCTAAATAGAATAACCCAACTTCCCTTGTAATCGGCAGGGAAATTGATTTCACCCTGAGTAGTTACAGCTTTAAACTCAGGGGCTGGGTCGCCAATGCGCGGCATTGCAATTACTTGATTTTCTTCCATTTTTACTTGATTTAAAGGTTAAACATATTGATTTACAGTTTGAATTTCTTAATCTCCTCCTTCATGCGATTGATATCAGTTATCCAATCCTCGATATCGTTCTCATGCTCAATCTCCTCAGCAAGGATTTGGGTTGCCATTTGGTGTGTAATATGATCTTTCCCATTTGTGAATGTAGCAAGCTCATTGTATCTCCGTATGGCACAACGCTCACCATTAAGGTTTTGTTCAAGAATTGCCTCAATGTAAGAATCAACTGGGGCATCGTAGCTACAGCCGGCATGCTTGAGCCAGTCGTTTGGGTGCAATAAGGGCGTTCCGCCCAATTGGATTATGCGGTCAGCAACCATAACGGCATGGTTTAGCTCCTGATTGGCATGTAACAAAAGTTCAGGTTCAATCTCGCTCCGCATGGGGCCTTCCATAACTTTTGCGCCAATCCAGTACTGGTAGTATGCCAGCCACTCCTCGGCTAGCGCTGCGTTAAGCATCTCAAGCAATTTAGCTACATCTACCGATGCAATTCTAGTTCCTTCTTTTCCCATAGTTTACTTGTTTTGGTTTGGTTTATTTTGGTGTTTAACGTATCGAGCAATTATTTGCAGGTTAAAATCCTGTATCTGAAAGTTAGGAATACACTTTTTTTCAAAGTAATTTTTAAGCAACTCATCGAGTTCAGGATCGTGATAGTCTTCAATATGGTTGCAATTTTCACAATATATATGGTGATGTCTTTCCATATCTACATCGTACCGAACAAAATCGCTATCGGTTTTTACCTTCTTAATTATCCCCTGCTCACAGAAAGTATCCAAAATGTTATAGATAGTTCCAATGGCAATGCTCGGATACCGGCTGTATAACTTTTGCCTAACCTCTTCAGCCGAGGGGTGATTCTTAATCTCATATAGGGCCTCAAGCACAGCCACCCTCTGGGGGGTTCTCTTTAATCCCTTGTTGGAAAGCACATTAATCAACTCATTATAATCCATCCTATTCAGGAATTATTCTTGTTTAATTAAACACAAATTTACAAAAAAGGTTTAGGTAAGTCAATATTTTTTGGAAAAATTATTGAAATAGTGGCAATGCAAGGCAATAATTACCCATTAGTGCTAATATTATCGAGCATATCCTTGCGCAAAATTGTTAGCTTTTTATCGTGAGTTAATTCGAAAATGCCCAACCTGCTCAGTTCAGAAAACTGGCGACTAACACTTTCGCGCGATGCACTAACAAAATTTGCTAATTCAGTAATACTCAAAGGCAATTCAAAGGCATTTGATTTAAAGAGATGGATTGAAAAACAAAGCAGTAATTCGGCTATACGGCCCGGGAGTTGTTTTTGCGACAGGTTAGTAAATCGTTGAAAATCGGCCAACTCAGTTCAACAAAGATCCATGATTATTTCGTAAGCGAAATTTCCATTGGAGTAAATAAAATTTTTAAAGGCATCGAGTGAGATAAAACATACCTCCGACTTGGTAATTGCAGTAGCAGAGTAGTGGTTAACCCTATCGCCAAAAGTTGTTGGCAAGCCAAGGTAGGCAGGTGCCTTATTTAACCTTAGTATTTTTTCGCCAATAGGGCTTTTCATATGAATTTTTACGAGCCCCGACCGTAAGTAAACGATATTGGTCGCGAAGGTTCCCTCCCGGAAAAATTGTTTCGCCTTTAGAGAATTTTACCTGGGCACAATTTTGCTCGAGCGTATCCATTTCATCGGGCATTAGCAACTCAGCTGCAGGCGATTTCAACTTACAAATCTTGCAATCGGGTTTCATCCTCTATTTTTTTCAAATTTAGCATAAAAATGTGATTTATATCACATCTATATACAGCATATCTCACACCTGTTTTAACTCAACCTATTGCGTAACAGGATATTTTTTGAAATGTTATTAAAATAACAAAACCAACCAAATACATCATCGTCATGGAAGAAGAAATGCTCAAGCAGCTCGAAGACCTGAAGAAAAGGGTTGGAAAGCTTGAAAAAAATCGTAAGGATCAGTTGTCGACAGCAATAGTATCGGGCGACTTAGACAAAATTTTGGCCACAATGATTATTTCGTTGGCGGCCGCTGCCAGCGATACTAAAGTTAAGCTGTTTTTCTCTTTTTGGGCACTCTCGGCCCTTAGGAGTCCAAAGAAAAAGGCCCAAGGAAAAGATTTTATTTCCAAGATGTTTGGCTTAATGCTGCCCAAGGGGCGGAATAAGCTTAAGCTCTCTAAGATGAACATGATGGGCATGGGGCCAGCAATGATTAAGTTTTTGATGCGCAAGCAAAACGTAATGTTGCTTGACGAAATGTTTAAACAAGCCGCAGAGTTGGGCATTGAGATTATAGTTTGTGAAATGTCCATGAACCTTATGGGTTTCAAGAAAGAGGAAATTATTGATTATCCTCACTTAAACTATGCCGGTGCTGCAACATTTGTAGCAGAAGCAAGTCAAAGCAGTATTCAGTTTTTTATTTAATTTATTAGATTATGAAGGAAAAACTAGTAATACTTGTAACTCATGGTCCTGATGACCAGGAAAAAGTTACCCTGCCATTTGTAATGGCCACAGCTGCTCAAACAATGGATGTTGATGTAACCGTAATACTCCAAGCAGCAGGTGTTTTAATAGCTAAAAAAGGTGGTTGCATTGAGAATGTAAAAGCGCCTGGATTAATGCCTCTCAAAGAGTTAATGGATACCTTTCTTGAGAATGGAGGAAAACTCTTGCTATGTACTCCATGCGTAAAGGAAAGGGGGATTGCCGAAAACGAACTAATTGAAGGGTCACAACTAATAGCTGCAGGAACAGTTATATCTGAATCATTGACAGCTAATGCTGTACTCACCTACTAATTAAAATCACTTTAAAAACCAATAAATATGAATGCAGAGGAATTAAAAAATCTAGAAGTAGCACAAACAGTTGATGCGCGAGGAACATCATGTCCTGGCCCGCTGCTTGCAGCAAAAAAAGCTGTAGGCGAAATTGAATTGGGAGAGATTCTCGAGGGACTATCGTCCGATGAAGACACCAAAAATGACATACCAAAATGGTGCGAAAAAATGGAACATGAGTTTTTTGGAATCATTGAGGAAGACAGCTATTTACTTTATTTTTAAGGAAAGCTTAACACACCATGGCGCGAAAGGGTTAAGCCTTTTCGCGCTTTTTTATCTTTTTAAATAATTCTAAAATATGAAAACCGAAGGCTACGCACCAAAAATTTTGGTATTCTCTACCGACAAGATATCGGACCCAGGAATTGATCAGGCGGGGTTACGAAAACTCCACTACTCCCCAAAGGTTTACGTTATAAGCCTTCCCTGTTCATCGGGAGTTAAGCCGCGTTGGATTATGAAAGCCTTTGAGGAAGGGTTCGATGGAGTATTTATAGCAGCCGACGGGCATGAATGTTCATACAGCCCGAAATGTGCCGAATACACCAACAATATAATTGTTGAAGCCCAACGGCTCATGAAGGAACGCAATATCAATACCAAGAGAATTCGCATGGCTGCCATCTGCTCCGTATGTGCTGAACCATTTGTTAATCACATGGGCACATTTTCGAAGATTTTAGCGGAGTTGGGCAGTGTAAAAAATGAAATTGCAAGTAATTCTTAGCATAAGTTAAGCCAAATACTTAACCAAATTAGGTCAAAAATGACAACCAAAAAAAAATACGATGCGCTAGTAATTGGTAACTGAATTGCCGGCCAGGAAGCAGCCCTCAGTCTTGCTGATATGGATTATAATGTTCTGCTGGTAGAGAAAGAACTTTCCATAGGCGGAAAAATGATACAGCTCAGCAAGGTTTTCCCCACCCTTGACTGTGCAGCATGTATCACCACCCCAAAAATGTCCGAAACAGCTAGGCATAGCAATATAAAGGTGACGCTAAACAGCACAGTGCAAGAAATTCAGAAACAGAATGGGGCTTTTACAATAAAAGTTAACCACGGGGCACGATGCGTTAAACCCGAGGCCTGTACAGGCTGCCAGCAATGCGAATTTGCTTGCCCTGAGGTTAGGCCCGATGAGTATAATACCCGATTAGCAGACCGAAAGGTTGCCTACATTCCATTTAGCTTGGCAAACCCACGCATTGCAGCAATTGACCGTAACGGGACTTCGGCGCCTTGCATAAGCGCTTGCCCTGGTGGGGTAAAATCTTACGGCTATCTTTCGCTTGTCCAAAATGGGCAGTACGAAGATGCCATGAACCTTCACCTTGAAGATATTCCTATACCTGGGAGCCTTGGTCGTGCTTGCTACGCCCCTTGCCAGGGTGAATGCACTAGGGGTAGTCTTGAAGGCGCAGTGGATATCAGACGTATAAAACGATTTTTTGCAGAGTACTACTACAGCAAATACCCAGAACCTCCATTCCGTGAAATTAAAGCCGAAATCAATAAGCGGATTGCTATTATTGGTTCAGGCCCTGCTGGTTTAACGACAGCATACCATCTTGCCCTGAAAGGCCATAAGGTAAAGATATTTAAAGCAGCCCCTAAACCGGGAGGAATGCTTATGCTTACACTCCCCGAGTATCGATTGCCAAAAGCAATCGTGGAAAGGGATATCAAAAATATTACATCACTTGGCGTTGAAATTGAGTGTAATAAAAGAATTGAGAGTATTTCTGAGCTAAAATAGCAAGGTTTTGATGCTGTGTTTATTGCTGTTGGTACACACCAAAGCAGCAAAATGCATATCGAAGGCGAGGAACTCCAAGGAGTAGTGGGATGTTCAGACTTTCTAAGAAACGTTAATATTGGCGATAAATACGACCTTACCGGGAAAAAGTTAATAGTTGTTGGAGGGGAAAACACAGCCATTGACGCTTCCCGAACAGCTCTTCGACTGGGAGCAGAACAGGTTACGGTTGTTTACCGTCGTAGCCGTGAGGAGATGCCATGTTTTGCGCCAGAAATTAAAGAGGCCGATGAGGAAGGTGTTAAAGTTGAGATTCTTTGCAACCCAATCCGATTCATTGGACATAATGGGAAATTGGAAAAGGTTGAATTGGTCAAAATGAAACTAGGTGAACCCGATGCTAGCAGACGAAGAAGCCCTATTCCTGTTGAGGGTTCAAACTACCTGGTTGAGGCCGATATGGTTATTGAAGCAATTGGTTTACAGCCATCAACCGAACCTTGTGCAAACGATTTGGAACTAGCCAAAGGTGGTACAATAAAAGTAAATAGCAAAACCCTCCAAACCCAAATCCCTTATGTATTTGCTGGAGGTGACACCGTAAGCGGCGCTTCAACCATTATTGAGGCAGCAGGACAAGGCAAAAGAACTGCATTTTATATCGATAAATTTTTAAATGGTGCAGATATCGAAAACTTAGAGTTTGGCGAAAAACTCCCTGCTGCTGACAAGAACGAGATTATTGCCAAACGAAACGCACCATTTAAAAGGCCTGTAAACGTTACCTATCGGGAACCAGTTGAAAGGGTAAAGGATTTTCTGGATGTTGAGCTAACCCTTACTGAACAACAGGTCAAAGAAAGCGCTGAGCGCTGTTTAGATTGCATCAATTGCCGCGAATGCCACCAATGCAAAATGGCATGTCCGGCCGATGCCATTGATTTTAGCCAAAAGGACGAACTAATAACTCTTGATGCCAAAACGGTTATTGTATCAACTGGTTTTAAACCGTTTAAGCCTGAACATAAACCCCAATACGGCTATGGTATTTATCCCAATGTAATAGATGCCATGCAAATGGATAGGCTTATTGCCCCTACCCGCCCATTCAATAATGTTCTTCGCCCCGGCGATGGTAAAGTACCCGATAAAATTGCATACATTCTATGCACGGGCTCAAGGGATTCGAGCCTTGAAAACATTATGAGCTGTAGCGGCGAATGCTCCAATAATCCGATATGCTCTCAAATATGTTGCATGTATTCCATCAAGCAGGCCCAATTGCTCATGGGAGCTTTACCAATGGCCGATATCACCATATACTACATGGATATTCGGGCATTTGGTAAGGGTTACGATGAATTTTTCCAGGAAGCCAAATCGATGGGAGTAAACTTTATCAAGGGCCGCATTGCCAAAATCTTTCCCAAAGACCAACCAAACGGCGATTTAATACTCCGATACGAAGATGTAGCTACAGGAAAGTTAAAGGAAAGCAAACACGATTTGGTGGTTCTTTCGGTTGGTGTATTGCCCAACAACTCCATTACTAGTGTCTTTAGCAATGCAACTCTTGAGCTCGATGAACAAAAATTCATTAAGCAAGTAGATGAATTGGCTAACCCTGCCCGAACAAGCATTCCGGGCGTATTTGTAGCCGGAACAGCATCGGGATCTAAAGACATACCCGATTCAATCCTATCGGCTGGATCTGCTGCTGCTGAAGCAGCCAGCTATATTAACACATTAGCTCATTAAACCATGTACATCGAAACTTTAGAAAACCATGAAGCAAAGAATAGGAGTTTACATATGCCACTGTGGCGGGAACATATCCGATTACGTGGATGTTGAACAGCTAAGCAAGCTCATTGCAAACGAGGATAACGTTGTTATCTCCAAGGATGTGATGTTTGCCTGCTCCGATTCAAATCAAAAGGAGATGATACAGGACATCCAGGAAAAACAACTCGATGCAATAGTTGTTGCCTCGTGTTCACCTAAACTTCACACCCATACTTTCCGGAATGTAGCACTTAGAGCAGGAATAAATCCATATAACTATGTTCAGGTGAATGTTCGCGAGCAATGCTCATGGGCTCACTCCGATACACCGCTCGATGCAACCGTTAAGGCTTATGGACTTATAAGAGCTGGGATCAATAGGGTTGCATACTCTGAAGCTCTGGAGAATATTGAAATTGAAGCGCAAAAAGCCGTTGCAGTTGTTGGGGCTGGCGTAGCCGGCATGCGCGCTGCCATTGAACTAGCCCGACTAGGGAATAGTGTTTACCTCATTGAAAAAGAAGAGCAGGTAGGCGGAAGGGTGGCACAAAATGGCAAACTATTCATGACCGGCGAAGACGGAAAAGCCCTTACCCAAAGGCTTTTAAATGAGATAAAAAGTTTAAGCCAGATCAATCTTTTCACAAAAGCAACCCTCGAAAAAGTATCGGGAAGCATTGGAAATTTTTTCTTAGATGTTAATGTTGATGGTAACCTTTTAAAGCTAAACGTTGGAGCAGTTCTGGTTACAACCGGGTTCGATTTTTATCAACCCGCTGCAAATGAATATGGTTTTGGCCAAACCCAAAGGGTTATTACCCTACAGGAATTTAAGCAACTAATTGAAAATAATACCAATGAGTTAATAATTGATGGTAGGCCAGTCAAAAACATTGCATATATTTATTGCGTAGGCAATAGGCAATCCAAAGGGCCTAACAGGTATTGCTCCCGTTTTTGTTGTACCGCTGCAATTCACTCATCAATTAGAGCACACGAAAAGTTTATCGGAGTAAAAGCATTCCATTTCTACCGCGATATCAGAACGTATGGTAAACAGGAAATACTTTATCGACAATCTTCGTTAAACGATGATGTTTACCTTAAATTTGAAGAAAAAGAACCGCCGGTAATTGAGGTTGATAATGGCTACCCGGTAGTAAAGGTAAAGGATTACCTTACATCAAAGAAGGAGATAATCCTAAAAGCCGATTTAGTGGTTCTGGTAACAGGTATGGTTGCCCGTTCCGACAGCGGCCAGGTTTCGGAAAAGCTGAAAATTCCCATTGGAAATGATAAGTTTTTCAACGAAATTCACCCTAAACTCCGACCTGTTGAAACTGTAATAAATGGCGTTTACATCGGAGGGGCTTGTCAAGGGCCTAAGAATATTAGCGAATCGGTGCAATCGGCACTTGCGGGTGTTGCAAAAATTAACGCTTTGCTTAAAAAGGGGAAAATTGCGCTTGAACCCATTGTGGCAAGAGTGAATGCTGAAGCCTGCTTGTGGTGTGGAAAGTGTGCCGAGGTCTGCGACTACGATGCCATTAAGCCCCTTGAAATGAATGGGAAAATGGTAGCCGAAGTAAATGTAGTTACCTGTAAAGGATGTGGCATTTGCGCCCCCGTTTGTCCAAGTGATGCTATTGAAATTGCCGAATATTCGAACCAAGGCATCGAATCAATGATTGCAGGCTTTGCCGCCAAAGCCGAAATCAAACAAAGTGAAACCCATCACAAAGAGGAAATCAAACATACCCAGGTTGGAATGAAGGAATACCCTGAGGAATGGTAAAAAATACTTTCCTGCTTTAATGGTGAACCTTTAACCATACCCCAAATATCCGATAAATCGGCGCTGGCCAAAGAATTGATTACCTATCACCTTATGACCATGAACAGGTATGGCATAGTGGAGCCCACCGGCTTAAACGATGAAGAATCATATTATTTATATAAACCGAAAAATTTATAGTTATGCCCACTATAAATCCTAACTTTGCAAACGAAATAATTAAGTTCGGAGCCAAAGATTTTAATCTTTGCTTTAACTGCGGAAACTGCACAGCCATTTGCTCACTCTCAACTAACGATGAAACATTCCCGCGCGAACTAATTAGATACAGCACGCTTGGGCTGGAAGATGAACTCAAATCATCGTTAAAGCCATGGCTCTGCTACTACTGTGGTGAGTGTAGCACCCATTGCCCCAGACAAGCGAATCCGGGGGAGTTAATGATGTCGCTTAGGCGGTGGTTAACCGCTCAGTACGACTGGACAGGCCTTTCGGGTTTGCTTTACAAAAACCTTTGGGCATACATCTTGGCCATGATTACAGTTCTGGGAGCAACCATTGGGCTTTCATACTTTTCGGGGTATTCTTAAACCGAAGTAATGCACATTGGCCATCTTTTTGAGATGATTGTCATTGCCGGAGTGTTCAGTATTATACTCCTCCCAAACATAATCAGAATGTGGTATTTTACAATTTTAAAACCGGGAATAAAAGTTAGCATTAAAACCTATGCCATTGCGCTAAAAGACCTTTTTGTTCATATGTTCACCCAAAAACAATTTTTAGGATGCGAGCCCACTCGCGAAAATAAAATGCGATGGTTACTTCACCTTATTCTTGTTTTTGGCTATCTCTCGTTACTTTTCACAACAGTCTTTCTTAATTGGTTTTCTACTGAAAGTAGATTTATAATATGGTAAGGCTACATTGAAAGCGCAGCAATATTTATTATTACCTTCCTCTTCATACAAAAAAGGGTTCGTAAAGTTGATGCCATGCACAAACACTCGCAACCATCGGATTGGTTCTTTGTAATATGGTTATTTCTAATGGGTATTACTGCATTTATGGTTCGCCTTCTAATTGATTTGCAATTGATAAATAATCTTTTTTGGGTTTACGTTGTACACCTTACTGTACTTGCCCAGTGGGCATTAATTATAGTACCATTTGGCAAGTGGACACACTTCCTCTACAGGTCATTTGCCATGTATTTCGAAACCCTTATTTTAAAAAAAGCAAGCAAATAGGAAGGTTAATTTGCTATTAGTAAAGGCCGGATTTACCGGCCTTTACTCATTATCGTTCACACCTCCTTATCGAAAAAAAGCTTGTAGTAACTCAAACCTGTATCAGGGTCAAAACCACGTTCAACTCGGTCGCGACTGCCATGGATGTAGATGTGAAAATTCTTATCGAGCTTTCTTACACTTTTAAAAAACTTTTGCGATTGCCGGGTAGCATCGGTTGATATCTTGAAACTATCAGGGATATTACAGCCAAATGCTTCCTCATACTTTTGCTTAAAATCGCGGAAGGTCTCGGCCATCTTTGGCTCCTCCAGAACCACCTCTTCAAACTCTTTAAAGTCGAAAACATCGTTAGCCTCAGAAAAATCGCGGGTTTTACAAAGTATGTCTGCCTGGTCAACTTTTGCAAAGTTGTTTTCGGATTTAACTACCTCCTCAACAAACTCGCGGCAAAGATTTATTGCCTGCTTAGTTTGGTAGAAATCGTCGTTACGAAGTTTGGCACGCAGAAAATCGTTTAGCCAGTACTTCGCCTCATCACGGTTGGTATTGTCAATTACACAAAGCTTATAGCCAAAATCCTTTTCGGTGTTAAAAACTAAGCAAGCTTTATCGAGATTGCGGGGTGTAGTGCCAAACTGGCAGGAAACCTTCAATCCGTTAGCCTCGCGGCTAACGTGTAAAAAACGCTCCTTGCTTTCGGCCTTAAAAATTCCAATACCCTCGTTAAGTTCATCATCAACAACCATATCGGTAAGGTGGCTATATAGAGTTCGCCTCCTTTAATGTTAGGATAAACAGATACGTGCTGAAGGTGATTGGCCACATTCCTTGAAAACTCAATAAAGTTTATATTCCCCTTAAAAAAATCGCTGCAGTAACTATATAATTCATTAAGTTCAAGGCTTGAACTGTGCTCAAATGAGTAAAATCCTCGATACCTAAAACTCCCCAGAAAGTACTCCCTTAGCAGGCTATTCAATAGGTTATCATAAATGTCTAAAGGTGCATCTGATAAAATAATATCATCAGTATTCACCCCAACTGAGTGGACTATAACCTCGGTTAGTTCGGCATTTGAAAAGTCAAGCATGGCAATTTTAAATTAATTTCACGAAATTATGGATCAGAAATCACCTATGCAAAAGCAATATCAACTAATGATTTAGACACCATAAAAATTATCTTTGCAAGTAATTAACATATTACCACTTAGCTGATAGGGTAATTGGGATATGGTAAAAAATTGCTATGGGCTCTAAAAAATATAACTTTGCTTGTTAACAAACTAACAATCAACCCAGAAAGCCATGGGTGAACTTTTTACAGGTTAAACTCCGATGTTCGCTTTGTTGGGAGAATAAACGGATGCATAAACTGTGGCTCCTGCACAGCAATATGCCCTGCAGCTGAGGTATACGACTATGAACCCCGAACCATAGCAAACCTCGTCCAAATGCGCGACGATAATGTTATTGAGGAGTTACTGAAAAGCGATACTATTTGGTATTGCGGTAAATGTATGAACTGTAAAACACCATGTGTCGAAAAACCTTTGCCAACGCTCAGGAAAAAATAAAAGTACTCGATATTGCCGAAATATTGGAAAAGAATTTAAACTTTGCACCCGAAAATGTGTCTGATAAAAATCAGTCGCAAATTAAACAGCAAGCAATAATTTCATAAATTAAAAAACAATGCATAGCGAGAAACTTGGATTTAACAGCCTTCTCATTCATGGTGGTATGGAACCTGATCCAATGGGAAGCGCAACGGTACCCATTTACCAAACATCAACCTTTGCCTTTGAAAACGCCGACGAAGGAGCCAAATGCTTTGCCGGCGAAAGCGATGGTTTTATCTACACCCGAATAGGCAACCCAACCATATCGGCGCTGGAGCGACAGGTGGCTATTCTTGAGAATGGTTTTGAAGGAATTGCCACAGCATCGGGCATGGGAGCGGTTTCATCAATATACATGGCATTCCTTAAAGCAGGCGACCATATAGTTAGTACCGATGCCGTATATGGCCCCTCACGAGTTATTATGGAAACCTACTTCAGGCGTTTTGGGGTAGAAAGCACATACATCGATACTTCGAAACTCTCAAACATTGAGGCTGCCCTTAGGCCAAACACCCGCATGCTCTACCTGGAGAGCCCCACTAACCCTACCATGGTTATTACCGATATAAAAGCAGCCTCGGAATTAGCCCATAAACATGGTTTACTAGTGGTGGTTGATAATACCTTTTGCAGCCCATACCTTCAACGCCCGCTCGACCTTGGAGCCGATGTGGTATTCCACTCAATGACCAAGTTCTTAAACGGCCATGCCGATATAGTAGCAGGTATTATTGTGACCAAAACCGAAGAGCTATATAAAACCGTTAGGCCTGCCATGGTAAACATGGGCTGCAACATGGACCCCCACCAAGCATTCATGGTGCTTAGAGGCATTAAAACCTTGTCGCTTCGGATTGAACGCGCCCAGCAGAACGCTCAAAAGGTTGCCGAATTCCTTGAAAAACATCCTAAAATTGAATGGGTTAAATATCCCGGATTAAAATCGCACCCCCAGCACGAGTTGGCACAAAAACAAATGAAGGGTCCGGGAGCGATGATTAGCTTTGAGCTAAAAGGAGGCTTTGAAGCTGGAAAGACCCTGATGAATAATGTAAGGTTAGCCATGCTGGCTGTTTCACTGGGTGGTGTTGAAACACTAATCCAACATCCGGCATCCATGACCCACTCAAAAATGGCACCCGATGCCCGACTAAAAGCCAACATTACCGATGGCTTGGTCCGTTTTTCGGTTGGCATTGAGGATATTGAGGATATTATTGCTGACCTTGATCAGGCCTTAGCCAAAATTTAATGGAAAACCCATAACAATATTTTCCCGCAATTGAACATTGCGGGTTTTTTAATACCAAAAAAATATATACCTTTATTCTTAATTATCGTAATAAATTATAAATGAACAAAATTTTACTCAATATGAAAAAGTACATTGCACTGGTAGGCTATGTTCTGATGTGCATTTCGGTTAACGCACAGGTAGAGAGAATGCCCTTTAGCGACAAAATGAGCTATACTATTAATCGGTTAACCTCTTCGGCTCCTAAAGGCAAATCAACCCAGGGTTCAGCCCTTTTTAGCGATGATTTTGAAGGCGAAAACTACCAACTAACTGACAAATGGGAAATCCTAAGGAGTTCAATACTAGATTTTCAGCAAACCACTGCTGCTGACAACCCCGCTTGGTTCAGATGCATTCCTCAAAGCTTCAACGGCAATGGTTCAACCTACATCAAACACGGCGAAGCCTCCGGTGCTATTTCATTTACTGCTCCCGATTTTACTTGGCTCATAACACGCGACACTATTGCTATTCCTTCCGATCCGGAAGCATATCTGAAGTTTTGGCTTTGGTATTACAGCAACTACGATCAGGGTTACATAACCCATTTTTACGTATTGGCATACGATATTGATGGCCATTCTCTTGACACACTCTTATACTACGGCAATGACCAGCCCACTTCGTTACCCAACCAGTACAAGTCGCTAATCAACCTATCACTTTCAAAAGTAGCCGGTAAAAATATTCGGTTAGCCTTTGTATATGAGAATCGGAATAACCAAAACATGGGCACTCAGCTTGCTCTCGATGACATTATGGTTATCAACATCAATATTCCCGATATTGAATTAAAAGCATTTCCTTACAAGTACTCAAAAGTACCTCACATAACCTTTGACTCCCTTTTTATCGATCTTAAGGCTAATATTTACAACGCAGGAACAGTTCTAAACGATACATTAACCATTACAGCATCGTGCGATAAAATACCCGATTTACAATCAGCAGTTGTGATTACCGATACTCTCGAAAGTGGTGAGCAGAGAGTGGTAACACTCAGCCCTAAGGTGAAACTTATGCCCACTACTGAAAATTACACTTTCAGCCTGAATGCTTCAACCCCACCCGATACCCTCACGCAAAATAACTCCGATAATACTGCATTGGAAGTAAGTAGTTCAATCTTTGCTACCGATAGGGGCGTTAAAGGAGGCATATCATTTAATCCGAACACCCAGATAGGTAACTTCTATGAGTTTCAACGTGATGGTTTTATTGAAGGTGTTGAAATTGGTTGGGCTCAAAACACTACAATCCCTGAAACTGCCTACCCGCTCGATTTTGTAGTGTATATACTTGAGATTAACCCAGCTAGTCCAGGAAAAGCCAAAATTTTAGCCCAAGAATATTTCACAAAGGAAAACTCAGCTAATGGCGGTTCAATTATTTACTTCTTGCCTAAGCCAGCTTATTGTCATAAAGGATTCTCGTATTATGTTCTTGTAAAACAAACCTCCGATACGCCTCTTGGTATTGGATACGATGGAAATCCTTACGGAGCCTTTTGGAAGGTTGATGAATTTTTCCTGCTGAACGCCACATATATGGCCAACCAATCCATTGGCAACATAGCGGTAAGAGCACTCGTAAGCGAGCCTGTTGAAAATCCAACTATTTTCTTCAACATTAAGAATGAGCAAGAGGAACCCGCCCAAAATGTTAAAGTTCGAATTGTTGAGCTGGATTCAACAATTACAACTAACGCCCAGGGACAAGCCTCCATTAATCTAAACAATGGCCTATATACCTACAGTATTGATTCCTCAGGCTATTCATCGCTCTGGAAAGAATTCACTGTATTCTCGCAGAATCTTATTATTAACGATTCTCTTGTGAAAGTTTACAATGTGAAGTTTAGGATTGTTGACACTGACTCCGTACCACTGCCCGGCGCTAGAATTAATGTTTACCCCATTACATTAACAAGTAATGAAAATGGTGAGGATAGCGCCATGCTACCTTCAGGATACTACTCGCTTAGAGTATTGCTTTCCAACTACAAAATGAAATATCCGATTGACTTACTGGTTGAAGATAAAGATACCCTATACATTGTCGTAATGGAGCAGGCTACAACCTATAACCTAACTGTTAATGTAAAAAACACAAAGAATGAGAATTTATCTAATGCCGAGGTTAACTTAACAGACTATGGAACTCTAAAAACGGATAGCGAGGGTAACTGTACCTTCAACGGCCTACTTCCCGGAAACATAATGGGTTATGTTTACTTCTACAATTATATTTGGAGATCAATTTTCATGGATCTCACTTCCGATAGCACAATCAACGTAAATCTAATCCCTGAACGCTATACTGCCACTTTTTACGTTACATCCAAGGGCGATCCTATTATCAATGCCGAAATTATTATTGAGGGTTTAGACACCTTGCATACGGGATTAAATGGTTACGCTCAATCCACATACATTCCCTTCGGGAACAGCATACCATACACAGTAAAAGTGAAAGACTACTACACGCACACTGGCACCTTTGATATTTGGGATACCGACGTTCTTGTTACTGTTAACCTGACACCTCTTGGAATAGACGACAATTATGATGATCTACAACCTACAATTTACCCAAACCCAACCACCGATTTTATTACAGTTAGCGGTATTAATAATTTTTCCATCACAATTTTCGATTTAAACGGAAGGGTAGTTTACCAGAATAGCAATCAAAACAGCAAGATTGATATTGGTTTCTTACCAAAGGGAATGTACATAGTTAAGCTTAATACATCGAAAGGTTTAAGTATTCATAAAGTTCTAAAGCACTAATTCAATAATAATGTAGTTAAAAAAAGGAGTGCTAAGCACTCCTTTTTTGTTACATTCTATAAGCTTAAATTCATTTTTTGTCAATATTATTTTAATTATCAATTTAAATTGATAACAAATTATTACTTTTTTTTTATTTTTTATGAAAGACTAAAAGAAATATTTTGTAAACTTGTAGTGCTTATTTCATGTAGTGTGAATTGTTGATTTTACCTGTAATAAACGAATTATCAATACATTAAAAAGCATACCATGAAGAATACGCCCATCTCCTACGAAGTGGTAAAGCAAAAAATTAAGGAATCAAAGTTACCAAGTGTAGGCAAAGCCTCGATTCGTGAACTGGTTAGTCTTGTCAATGAGATTGAAAAGGAAACCGGCATAAAGTACGTAAGAATGGAAATGGGTGTGCCTGGGCTGGAACCCTCACAAATAGGTATTGATGCTGAGATTGAAGCGTTGAAGCGAGGGGTTGCATCCAAGTATCCGATGATTGATGGTGTGCCAGAGCTAAAAAAAGAGATTGCAAGGTTTGTAAAAAACTTCATCAATATTGATGTAGATGAACAGGGATGTATCCCAACAGTGGGCTCCATGCAAGGAGCAATGGCTGCTTTCCTAGTGGTAAACCGTTGCAACGCAGCAAAAGATACCATTCTCTTCATCGATCCTGGATTCCCTGTTCAAAAACAACAGCTTAGGGTGCTCGGAATGAACTACGAAACCTTTGATGTATATAACTTCCGTGGCGATAAGCTCCGCGATAAGCTTGAATCGTACCTAAAAAAAGGGAACATATCGGCAATCCTTTACTCAAACCCCAACAACCCTTCATGGATATGTTTTACCGAAAAGGAATTGCAAATAATTGGTGAACTAGCCACTACCTACGACACCATAGTTATTGAGGACCTCGCCTACTTTGCTATGGACTTTCGCAAGGATCTTTCTAAACCCGGGCAGCCTCCGTTTCAACCTACTGTGGCTAACTATACACAAAACTGGTTAATGCTTATCTCCAGCTCCAAGGCATTCTCCTATGCGGGCCAGCGCATTGGTACTTTGGTTATAAGCAATGGCCTTTACAAGCGGCACTTCCCTGACCTAAAACGCTACTTCACTTCCGATGAATTTGGCTACGCCATGCTTTACGGGGCTGTTTATTCGCTATCTTCAGGGGTTTGCCACTCAACGCAGTACGGTTTAGCAGCCATGCTCAAAGCAGCCAACGATGGAACTTTCAACTTCGTTGAATCGGTTCGGGAATATGGTGAAAAGGCTAGAATAATGAAGAAAATATTTACCAATAATGGTTTTACCATAGTTTACGACATGGATGAGGATAAACCCCTAGCCGACGGGTTTTATTTTACCATATCGTACCCAGGTTTAACCGGAGAGCAACTAATTGAAGAACTTCTCTACTATGGAGTTAGCGCTATTTCATTAGCCATAACCGGTAGTGAGAGGGGTGAGGGCTTACGCGCCTGCGTATCGCAGGTGCAACGCAAGCAGTTTGCTGACCTGGAGGAGCGTTTAAAACAATTTAATCAGGATCACAGGAATTAAAAGTTTAAACCAAATAGTAAAACAACAAAAATAAATTTAACCAATATGGCAAAAGTTAGAGGAGCAATTGTGGTCGATGTAGAGAAATGTAAAGGATGTGGCCTTTGTGTGGTTGCCTGCCCTTCAAAAGTTATTGAGCTGGCAAGGGAGGTGAATGCCAAAGGATACAACTACGCCTACATGGCCAACCCCGAAGCCTGCACAGGCTGCGTAAACTGCGCACTGGTTTGCCCCGATACGGTTATCACTGTTTACAGGGTTAAAACTGAAGCTGAGGCTTAAAACCGACATTTTGTATAAACAAAAAACGCATTAAAGAAAATGGCAGAGTTAAGATTAATGAAAGGGAATGAGGCCATAGCCGAAGCGGCCATACGTTGTGGTTGCGATGGTTACTTTGGCTACCCCATAACCCCACAATCCGAAGTGCTTGAAACCCTTATGGCCCGTAAGCCATGGGAAGAAACCGGAATGGTTGTCCTACAAGCCGAGAGCGAGATTGCCGCTATTAACATGGTTTACGGCGGTGCAGGTTGCGGCAAAAAGGTTATGACATCATCATCGAGCCCCGGCATAAGTTTGAAACAGGAAGGCATTACCTACATTGCCGGTGCTGAACTACCATGTTTAATTGTTAACGTTGTACGCGGAGGTCCCGGACTGGGAACCATTCAGCCTGCCCAGAGCGACTACTTCCAAGCAGTTAAGGGTGGCGGCCATGGCGACTATAAACTCATCGTTCTTGCTCCGGCATCGGTTCAGGAAATGTACGATTTTGTTGACCTGGGATTTGAACTGGCTTTCAAGTACCGTAATCCGGTCATGATTCTTTCCGATGGTATAATTGGCCAGATGATGGAAAAGGTTCAGATTGGCCCTTATAAACCCCGCATGACCGACGAGGAAATAGTAGCCAAGTATGGTTCATGGGCTACTACTGGCAAAACCCCTAACCGCCAACGTAACATTATTACCTCGCTTGACCTCGATCCAAACCGTCAGGAGCAGTTCAACCTAAAACTCCAGTGCAAGTACAAAGAGATTGAGGAAAAAGAGGTTAGGTTCGAAAAGATTGCCTGCGACGATGCAGAGTATCTGCTAGTTGCCTATGGTTCATCGAGCCGTATTTGCCAAAAAGTGGTTGACCTTGCTCGCGAGAAAGAGATAAAGGTGGGATTACTACGTCCCATAACTCTTTTCCCCTATCCTACCAAGGCAATTCAGGCTATGCTGGGTCATCTTAAGGGTATTCTTGCTGTTGAAATGAGTACCGGCCAAATGGTTGAGGATGTTCGCCTAGCCGTAGAAGGTAAGGTTGCGGTTGAACACTATGGCCGAATGGGCGGAGCTATCCCAACACCCCAAGATGTGTTAAAGGCTTTAGAAGAAAAAATTATTAAAGGCTAATAAAATGGACGTTAAAGATATAATTAAGGAAGAGAATTTGGTTTACTCCAAAACCAAGCTCCTAACTGACAATATTATGCACTACTGCCCGGGTTGTACCCATGGCGTGGTTCATAAAGTGCTTGCTGAGGTAATCGACGAGTTAGGCTTACAGGAAAAGACTATAGGCGTTGCACCTGTAGGATGCTCCGTACTTGCCTACAACTATATCGATATCGATTGGCATGAGGCTGCACACGGCCGTGCCCCTGCGCTTGCCACTGCAATCAACCGCTTGTACCCCGATAAGTATGTATTCACCTACCAAGGCGATGGCGACCTAGCCTCAATTGGTACCGCTGAAATCATACACGCTTGCAACCGCGGCGAAAATATTTTGGTTATTTTCATCAATAATGGAATTTACGGGATGACCGGAGGTCAAATGGCTCCAACCACCCTTATTGACATGCCCACCTCGACAACGCCATACGGTCGAAAAACCGAGTTCAATGGGCATCCTTTAAAGATTACCGATATAATAGCCCAGCTTCCAGGGACATGCTACGTTACACGCCAGTCGGGACATGCACCTGCTGCTGTTCGTAAACTTAAAAAAGCCATTACTAAGGCATTTGAGAATACCGGAAAGAAAAAAGGGACATCGTTCATTGAGGTAGTATCTACCTGCAATTCAGGTTGGAAGCTATCGCCCGTTAAAGCTAACGAGTGGATGGTTGAACACATGTTTCCATTTTATCCGCTTGGCGATTTGAAAGACGAGTAATAGTTAATCCATTTAAAAATTAAAAAATGACCGAAGAAATCATCATAGCCGGTTTTGGTGGGCAAGGCGTTCTCTCAATGGGTAAAACCCTTGCCTACTCAGGCATTATGCAGGATCAGGAAGTAGCCTGGATGCCCTCGTATGGACCAGAAATGCGTGGCGGTACTGCAAACGTTACTGTAATTCTTAGCGATTCACGTATCAGCTCTCCAATTCTTCAGGAATTTGACACAGCTATCATTCTCAACCAGCAGTCGCTCGATAAGTTTGAAAAGATGGTAAAACCTGGTGGCACACTGATATATGACCCTAACGGCATTACTCGCCACCCTCAACGCACCGATATTAACATATACTGGGTTGAAGCCACTGAGGAAGCCGCTCGCATGAAAAATGCCAAAACCTTTAACATGATTGTTCTGGGGGCTTTCCTTAAAGTTAAACCCATTGTGAAACTCGAAAACGTAAAAAAAGGTCTTGAGAAATCGTTGCCCCAACGTCACCATCATCTAATTCCCATGAACCAGGAGGCAATTGGCAGGGGAATGGAGATTGTGAAAAAAGTAAACTAAGAAATGAATGATCTAAAAATAGCCTGACTGAGATGTCAGGCTATTTTTTACCTGTAAGGTTCTAGGGCACGTCTAAGAATCTTTTCAACAACATCAGGTGTTATGTTTTGGTTTTCGCCCAATTTCCAACCTCTTGCAACAAATCGGTCAACAATAGGCTTTATATCGGTATGGCTAATCCCATGCTCAGGTAGGCGTGTTTTTACGCCCAAACTCCTAAAAAACTTCTCGGTTTCCTCAATAGCTCGCTCTGGGGTTAAATTGTTTCCGCTTAGGTACCAAACCCTGCTGGCATACTGAAGTAACTTCTCTTTCTTAAACTCTGCCATTTCAGTTAGCAACGCTGGATAAATAATAGCCAAAGTAACACCATGATCGAGCCCCAAAAAAGCGGTAAGCTCATGCCCTATCATATGGGTTGCCCAATCGGTAGGTACACCGGTGGAAATCAATCCGTTAAGGGCCATGGTGCAACTCCACATAAAAGTAGCCCTTAAATTGTTATCGGTGGGATTTTCCAAAGTTTTTGGCCCAACCTCGATGAGTGTTTGCAGAATACCCTCAGCAAATCGATCCTGAATTGTGGAATTAGAAGGATATGTGAGGTACTGCTCTAGCACATGGGCAAAAGCATCAACAACACCATTGGCAACCTGATGCTTGGGCAACGAATAAGTCACTGTGGGGTCTAGAACTGAGAATTTAGGGAAAACAGCAGGACTACTAAAGGCATACTTCTCCTTAGTAGCATCCCTGCTAATAACTGCACCTGCATTCATTTCAGAACCGGTTGCCGGAAGCGTTAGTACTGTTCCAAAAGGGATAGCATTTTCAACCTTAACGTCTTTGGAAACGATGTCCCACGGCTCCCCTTCGAATGGAACGGATGCTACAATAAACTTTGTGCCATCTATTACAGAACCACCACCAACAGCCAGTACAAAGTCGACATTATTTTCACGGGCAAGCTTAATGGCTTTCATGAGGGTCTCATACCGCGGATTAGGCTCAATACCACCAAATTCAATTACCTTTTTCCCGTTTAAAGCATTAACCACTTTTTCGTAAACACCATTTCGTTTTATACTCCCCCTCCCATAGGCGATAAGTATTGTATGATATGGTAAGATTTCTTGTGGTATCTTATCAATTTGACCCTCACCAAATAGGATTTTAACTGGGTTGTAAAACTCAAAATTTTTCATACGTTCAATTTTTACAAAAGAAACAACCTACCGTGTGAATTGTTACAATGGGTTCAAAAACACTTATGCATTTGATTAAATTACTTGAATAGCTCGCTGGATATCAATTACTATTGCATCCTCCTCATCCCTAAACTCCTTTTTAACTGCCAGGTGCAAATACTCCTCATCGGAGCCAGCAAGTTGAACAAAATCAAATTCAGGTATTGAAGTGGACAGAAACTCGAATAAATCCTCGTCGCAAAGGTATTCAAAGCCACCTATTGCGTTGTACCTGAGCACAGTAACCAAAGCATTTTCATCAGCATCTACTATGCTCCTTGCGAGTCGCTCCGATAGGTAATTTTTTACCTTGTTTTTTGAAACCTGAACTTTCTTCATGGCTTTTATTTTTGCCGTTTAAACTAATTTTGTATTAAAGCAATCAATAATTAACTTTCTCAGTTTCCCAAATATAGAACTAATTTTTTTACGTATGATTTAAAAAATTGGTTACTATATACTTACTTTGTTTTGAATTAAAATTTCCAGTTCATGAAGAATGCAACAGGCGAAATCAGGCCTCAAATTGAGGATACTTGGAAGAATGTTTTAATGGATGAGTTTCAAAAGGATTACTTTATCAAACTAAAAGAGTTTTTGATAGAGGAAAAGAAAAAGTATATGGTGTACCCTCCAGGTTCTCAGATTTTTGAAGCATTTAATCATACCCCTTTCAATAAAGTAAAGGTGGTAATCTTAGGACAAGATCCTTACCATGGTCCAGGTCAAGCCCATGGACTATGTTTTTCGGTTCCTAATGGTATTCCTGCCCCACCCTCACTACAGAATATATTTAAGGAGATAAACAGCGATTTAGGGCTTCCCATTCCAAATCACGGTAACTTAGAGAAATGGGCAAAACAGGGCGTATTGCTTTTAAACGCAACCCTTACGGTTAGGGCAAACCAGGCTGGTTCGCACCAGAATAAGGGCTGGGAAACCTTTACCGATGCTGCCATTAAAGCGCTATCCGATCATCATAAGGGGTTGGTCTTTATTCTTTGGGGAAACTATGCTCAAGCAAAAACGCGCATTATTGATACAAACAAACATTTTGTATTAACCGCTCCGCACCCCTCGCCACTATCGGCTAGCAGAGGTTTTTATGGCTGCAACCATTTTTCAAAAACAAACAGGCTCCTTTCCTCCATTGGTAAAGAGCCAATTGATTGGTCGTTAGATTGATTATGAATGGGTTTTGTTGAACCGTTCTATTTCTTGCAGGTATTTGTAACGGATTTCTGAAATTCGTTCCAGGTTTGTTTTTAAATCGTAAATCCTTACAATATCCTGGGGGCCGTCAAGCTTCCAGAAATACCCTAATGCAGCGTCAAAGAAACTATTCTGCAGGTTATTCTTAACATTAGTGGTAATCTGTTTAAAATCATTCCACTTCAGTTCCTGGGGAATTTCAATGTAGTACTTGTTATCGCCAGCTAAGTCGAGGTATATACCATCATCGAATCGCTCAACAAGAAATGTTTTTTCAATGGTAATAAGGGCCATGCTATTTACAGGCTTGCTACGTCGAAAATCGATGCCATGCTCAGCAAGCTTATGCTGGATTAAGGGTATTTCCTCAAAACACCTGAGGTTTTTAATCCTAATACAGTAGTACCGATGATCATCCAGGTCAATATAACCAAATGTTCCCATGCAAGTATGTTTACCTTCACGGGATAATTTTTGCATTGTCCGAGCTAAAAACATATGGTCGTACTGCCTAACCAGGATTAAAAAAATTGACCTAGGGATTACATCGGTTGGCACATTTTTTCCATAATAGCCCGGGTATGGTTCATAGTTTTCCAGAACCATGGTATTGGAGTATATTCGCTCTAAAAGCGATTTCACCTTCTCCTCCTTAACCATTACTCCACGGGTTTCAAGTATCTTAGCAATGGCTGTCATAGTATTGAATTTTTCTCAATTTACAAAATAATCCGGGATTAGTCAATAGAAACAAAATAAAACATTCAAACAACTTGTTCCTATTGACTTATCAGAGGTAACCCCGACTTATCAAAATCTTTCATTCCGAAGTTTCGGAATGATTAGATTTGGTTAGTCGATTCGTCAATTGAAAAATTCAATTGACAAATTTGGAATAAAGTAAGTCCTGTCAACTAAATTAACAAAAAAAAGAGGCTTACTGCCTCTATTTCTGCTAAAACCTTTCGTAATTAGTGTCGTCGCTGTTGCTTGATAACTTTATATCGATACCTTCGGCAGGTTTAGGTTTAGACTTAGTTCTCTTGGATTTCCAGAACTCGGTATTAGGAGTAGTTGTTTTTTGAGCAATCTTTCTAGTATCATTCCTAAGGTTACTCAACGTTTTTAGGGTTTCCCTTTCGCCAATATTGAAAAACGAAACTATATCAATTAGTTGCTGGGCCTGGCTGTTGAGTTCCTCAGCACCCGATGCCATTTCCTCGCTAGCAGCAACATTCTGTTGGGTTATCTGGTTAAGCTGCTGAATGGCTGAGTTGATCTGGTCAGCGCCAGCATTCTGTTCCATGCTTGCTGCAGCAATCTCCTGTACCAGCCTTGCAGTCTTTTCAATTTCAGGAACAATCTCTGAGAGTAATCGACCTGCTTCATCGGCTATCTTAACGCCGTCGTGAGTAATCCTATCAATCTCCTCGGCGGCCAAACGGCTGCGTTCGGCAAGCTTACGAACCTCGGCAGCCACAACAGCAAAACCCTTACCATGCTCGCCTGCCCTGGCAGCTTCAACGGCTGCATTAAGCGCAAGTATATTGGTTTGAAAGGCAATATCGCCAATAATCGAAACCTTTTCGGCTATCTTTTTCATGCTATTCAGAGCATACGTGGTGGAATCGTATCCTTTACGGATACCCTCAACGCTTTTAAAGGCTATAGCTTCAGCTTGCTTGGCACTTTCAGTGTTATTTTGAATATTGGCAACCATTTGCTCCATTGAAGCTGAAATTTCCTCAGAGGAACTGGCCTGCTCCGAAGCTCCCTGCGATACCTGTTGGCTAGTGGTACTTAACTGCTCACTTGCAGCTGCAATGTGGTTTGAGGAGATGTATATTATTGATATAACCTCCTTCAGTTTCTCGCTCATATCGTTAAGCGCACGTGAAAGTTTTCCAAACTCATCGCTCCTTTTCGCTGACTCGCTTGCGCGAATAACCAGGTTACCCATGGATAAGTTGTGGGCTAACTCAACACCTGAACTTAAAGGTTTGGTTATGCTCCGGGTTACCCTGAATGCAATTAATGAACTCAATAAAACAATAGACAAAACCAAAGGAATTATTACTGTTAAACCACGTTTAGCTGAATCGTTCAGTAATCCGGCCGATAATAGCACTCCCTTTTGTAATAAACTTTGGGTACGGGTTCCCGCTGCAATGGATTTATTTTTGGCATCTAAAATAGATTTTTTTGCCTCGGCATGCTTAATGAAACTTTCTTTATACTGCTCAAGTGCCTTTACTATCTCATTAAGACCTAATTTGGATGCCAACCTTATATTATCATCAATTTCTGATAGCCATTCCCTAAACAATTCCTCGTCGATCGAAATTAGGTAATTTTTTTCCATAATACGGATATTCAGAAATTGCTGTACCCCTTGTGAAACCTCGCCTCCCATTACTCGGGCAGCTATGGAGAGTGCAGTGCTCGATGAGTTTTCCAGCACCTGAGAGGTTTGAGCTATTAGCTGGTTGCTATTTTCAAGTGTTTCGAACTGGTCTTCAACTACTTTAATATTACCTTCAATAGATGTTATCACCCCATAGTTCTTTTTAGTAACAACCGGTTTAAGAATTTCGAGTTGATTTTTAAATTTGAAAAAGTAAACCTTTGCGGAGTCTAGTTCAACGTCATTACCTGATTGAATAAAATCGACTAGATACGAGTTTAAGGCAGCGTTACTCGCCAGTAAGTTGTTTAGCATAACCTGTTTGCTGCTCTCCAATCGCACTCTACGATTCGAAATGAAAACAGCAATGACAACAACCAATATAAAGCCAATAATTAATGAGAAATTCATGGCCAATAGTTTCCCAATTGATAAATTGTTTAAATTCATAAATAGTTTAGATCTATAGATTATACTTTGCGATTATTTCATCTACAGTTAAGGAGCAATTAGGCATAATGGATTCAGGTACAGGTTTGCCAACCTTCTCCGATACAAGGTAGCGCTTACAGCTGGTATATTTTTCTTTACCCGCAGTACAGTATACTTTCCGATAGGTTTCGCCCGCATTAGGATTGAAAAAAACGTTTTTCAGGTAAATGGGGCACTTTTCCAGTTTTGGACAACTTGATTGAGTTTCCATACTTTTTATGTTTTTTTGCTATATAAATTTAATCATTTCTAGATCGTAAAAAAAAAATTTTCGTCAATAAGTTGTTTTAGAAAATCAATTTAGATGTTATCAAAATAACAACTCTAAGAATTGCCACACAACCAATTCTTTGGTTTATAGCTAATTCCATGAATTAACAAATTCAACAGGGCTAACTTATAGAGGAATGAGCCGGAATGAATCGGAAAGAGTCGGAATGAATAGAATATGAAGGAGTTAGAGGATAAGTGAAAAGTGATCAATTAATCCGGATTGCCTAGAATTAACTAATTCAATCATCTAATAAAAAAGGTTGCGGTAACATTATTGGTGGAATGAGCTAAATGGCTGAATGGGAGGGCGCAAGAGTGCGTTAAAAATAAATGGGGATACTGAAACCTTTTTAAAGAAGATTAGCCAAATGATGATATCAATTGAAGTATCGGTCATGAAATCATTTATTCCTAAACTTCGGAATGAATGATTTTGATATGACGTGACTGCGCATCAATTCAAATGTAGTTTAAATGCTTTTTGTGCTTCAATAGACAAATCTTCGTTTATGGGAAAGAAAATGAAATGAGATGCTTAGATAAGAAAAAAGCCCCGAGTGAGACTCGAGGCTTTTTGCGGTCCGGACGGGACTCGAACCCGCGACCCCATGCGTGACAGGCATGTATTCTAACCAGCTGAACTACCGGACCAATCTTTTGCTAAAACTTTTCCCTTGAAAAGCGTTGCAAAGGTAATACCTAGTTTTTAATTGTGCAATATCTAACTGATATTTTTTTTCTGAAAAATACTGAAATTAACACTTCCGTAAACTCTACGTTCTAAAAAGTACTGATTTTCTGAAAAATCGTATTTATCGGAATGCTCAAAAATGAACCACCCCCCATCGGCCAATAAGCTTTTAAGGAGAATTAGTTCAGGTAACGCATCAATGCCTTGTAAATCGTAAGGGGGATCGGCAAAAACAATATCGTACTCCTTTGCACATCCCTTAAGGTAAATAAAAGCATCAACCTTAATGGGGTTTAACCCAATAAGGTTAAGCTGGTATGCTGTTTTACGGATGAATTGCCAATGATGAAAATCCTTTTCAACGGAATCCACTATGACAGCTCCACGTGAAATGAACTCGTAACTTATACTACCTGTGCCAGCAAACAAATCAAGAATCCTTAATCCTTCAAAATCGAAATGATTGGAAATTATGTTGAAGATGCTCTCCTTGGCAAAATCGGTAATAGGACGTGCTCGAAAGTTCTTTGGCGGGTTAATGTGGCGTCCTCGTAAACTTCCGGAAACTATTCGCATGTAACACCCAGATTGAATAGCCTAAAGTATTCGGTTCTGAAACGGAGCAACTTGTATGAAAAAAATACCGGTTTATAGAATTCGGCCTGATGCGATACAAAGTTGAAGTACTTGCCCATTTCCTCAGGTAAACCAACCATTAGCTCACCATCGCCGGTAAGGTTTACATGGATATGGTCAATATCCTCAAACATCGCTTTAGATATGGCATTGGAGTAGTAAACTATATCGGTAGGTGTTTTGCAAGTGTAACTATTTGCAACTAAAAGCTGGCCGTTGCTATGAATAGCGATATTTACATACTGATGGTCAACGTCGATCTGAAGATATGGCTTTGACGAGTAGTTGTATGGAATATGAACAAAAGATTTTAGTGAGTGAATGAAAAGTGTTTTGCTGTGTAACCTTTTCCACTCGTTAATAAATTCGTGGGGTGCTGCATAAACAATTACCATCAGAAGGTTATTGAGTTCTGTATGTCCCAACTCAAAGCATTCGGGAATACTATGAACCTGGTCCAGAATACTCTTTGAATTGGTTGGATCAAAAAAATCAGCGGGTATAAGAGTGTAGTATGGCAAATTGAATGCAACTATTATTTTTTTAAATTCTTTCGTAAGCCAAGGTTTAGCTTCGATTAACCTGTTTAGAAAATCACGGTAATTAACGCAATCGATACTATATCCTTTCCAATCGGTGTTAAAAAGGGCAATGAAAGTGTTCCTAACGGTATCCTTAACCGCATACGAAAATCCATTCAGGGAGACCTGAATGGATAGTTCGTATGTTGTTGTCCGATCCCTATCAAAGGTTTCGTCAATGATATCGATTTCGTGCATCGCCAAAGTACTACTCCCAGTTACCAGCATTATTGGTAGCCTCGGTTAACGAACCAACCTTTAAGCCGGGGTACTTATTAAGCTTTTTAGCCAGGTCGTCCATGTTGATAATTTCCTGACGGTCGAGCCCTTTAAGGATAACCTTGTTGGGTGCTTTACATTCAAAAACCTTCACGCTAACGCCGGATTGGGTTTTTAACTCGCCAGCAGCCAGTTCAAACTGATCGCCTCCGGTAAAAGGAACAAAACGTAGCGAATCGTAGGGATACCCCTTAAGAATGGTGTCGCGAACCGGAATCAGAATGGTATCACGGAAAACTTTTTTCTGAACAACCGCAAGGGAATCGTCTTCCGAACCAATCTGCTTAACAACCTTAATTTGACCTTCCTTCATGAAGTTGATAAGGGTATCGAAACTACCGGTATACTTACCAAAACGCGAGCGGTAAGCATCTTGAGCAGTTCTAATACTTTTTAAACGCTCAATGGTAGCATTGTACCTACGATTTTTTTCATTTTCAAAACGGATTGGCTCCATTATGCTCTCATACAGGAAATAACCAAGTATCGCTATAATAACTGCAAGTGCAATTTGGTAAAATGTTTTCATTTTTCGTGTTTTGGTTTATGTTTGCGTGCAAATTTAAAAACATCTGGTTAAATTCTAACTTAAATTTACAAAAAATATTGCATTGCTGTGATTAAAACACATGTTATTAAGGAAATAGTTGAGCGGCTTGGGTTTGCCCCTACAGTTGGGCAACTGGAAGCAATCAACATTTTATCGGAATTTACTGTTAAGCCAACAGGGAATGAATGTATGCTGCTCACAGGCTATGCCGGGACTGGTAAAACCTCGCTAATTGCGGCATACGTTAAGGCCTTGGGTAAGTTTGGGATTAACTATCAACTCCTTGCACCCACTGGCAGAGCAGCAAAAGTTTTGGCAGAATACTCCGGATGTAATGCTTACACAATCCATAAAATAATTTACAGACAACAATCCAATACCGATGGATTTGGGCGTTTTACTCTAAACTTTAACAAATCAAAAAACACCATTTTTATTGTAGATGAGGCCTCAATGATATCGAACCAGCCGTTCGACGATAGCGCATTTGGATCGGGCAAACTACTTACAGACCTTATTGAGTATGTCAGAATGGGCAAGGAGTGCAAGCTGATGCTTGTGGGCGATACCGCACAGCTCCCTCCTGTAGGCCTTGATATTAGCCCGGCATTAAATCCTGCTGAGTTGGAAACATTTGGTTTAAATGCTAGATTTGCACAGCTCTCCGAGGTAATTAGACAGCAGTTCGATTCAGGAATTTTGCAGAATGCTACTTGGCTTAGGGAACTGATTGACTCGTCAAAAAATGTATTCCCTAAATTCAGTACTGAATATGCAGATGTAAAAAGAATTTCGGGGGGTGAACTCTTGGAATACTTGTCCGATGAGTACAGCAAAAATGAGCGCGAAGGGAATATTGTAATTTGCTACTCGAACAAACAGGCAAATCGTTACAACCTGGGAATAAGGTCAAGAATCCTATTCCACGAGGAGGAGCTCAGCGTGGGCGATTACCTGATGGTTGCCCGTAACAACTACTACTGGGTAAGCGATAGACCGAACATTGGCTTTATTGCCAATGGTGAAATAGTAAGGGTTAAGCGTATAGGTAAAAGAACTGAACTCTATGGTTTTAGATTTGCCGATGTTACATTTGAGTTGCCCGATTACAACAACGAGGAATTTGATGCTAAACTAATACTCGACTCTCTATACATGGATGGCCCTTCGCTTGGCAATGAGAGTATGAAACTACTTTACCAGCAAGTTATGGCCGATTACTTACATGTAAAAACCAAAAAAGCCCGAATGAAACAACTCCAAAACGACCCCTTTTTCAATGCCTTGCAGGCCAAGTTTGCTTATGCCGTAACCTGCCACAAGGCTCAGGGGGGCCAGTGGCCTACAGTTTTCATTGACCAAGGTTTTTTTAACGACAATATGCTTACACGCGAGTATTTACGATGGCTGTACACTGCTTTTACAAGGGCCACCCAAAAGGTTTACCTTGTAAACTTTAGCGATAGGTTCTTTTAGCAAGTTAAAATTTCATAAAACAGCTCTATAACATTAGTATAACCATACATCCTTTCGTTTTGCTGTTGAATCTTTGTAGTTAAATATAAGCGAAGAGGTATGTTGCGAGTATTTTATTTATCTATTGCCCTGCTGGTGACTATACTGGGTGAGGTTAAAAGTGAAGAAACGCAAAATATTAATACACAGATTAAATTCGATTTCGTTAGCCGCCACCTGTGGCGAGGTATGCGACATAATACGACCCCAGCCGTGCAACCTACTATCCGCTTCGATGGCAAAATGTTGTTTGGAGGTTTTTGGGCTTCGTATTCCCTAGGCTCCGAGAACATTCAGGAAATTGATATATACACCGGTTTAAAGTACAAGAATGTTGATTTAACTATTATTGATTACTACCACGATAAAAAGAGGAACCCCATACCAAAATAGCTGAAAAAAAACTTTACTAATCCTTTAGTAGAAAAGAAAACCGATGAACGCAAACCCACAAAGTGCATTGAAATCAATTTAAAACCAAGCGACAATTCAGAATATGAAAGTTTCAAATAAATAAGGGCTGCATAAGGCAGCCCTCATTTATTTTACATCTTCATCATCCCGTACTGCTATAAAATTATATCCAGATTTTTAAATTTCTTTCTTTAGTCGATTAATGCAGCATTTATTACGTCATGAGCCTCATCCACGCCGTACACATGCGTTATCTCACAATCACGATGCGCACCAGGCAGATCCTTATAGGTAAGGAAGTAATGCTTTAACCGGGTAATGATAGCTTCTGGACATTGATCGATGTTTCTGAAGTGGCCATAAACTGCATCATCCTTAAGAACAGCAACTATTTTATCATCGGCCTGGTTGCCATCAATCAGTCTTAATCCACCAATGGGTATTGCATATGCTAAGAGGTTACCATATACAATGCTTTTCTCTGTCAGGACACAGATATCCAAGGGATCGCCATCGCCAGCCAGATTGTTTCGCTCTGTTTTTTCCCTTGCAATGGATGCCACCTACTCGTCACAAAGCGTTTGCGGAATAAAACCATATAATGCAGGTAAAACATTTGAGTATTTCTGGGGTCTATCAATCCGAAGATAGCCCGACACCTTATCCACCTCATACTTAACAGTATCGGTAGTTACCATTTCAATATAGGTGGTAACCTCATGTGGTGCATTGGGCCCAACATCAACCCCAAGCCAGGGGTGCGACTTATACCTCAATCCCATCAATCGCCCAATGGGATCCATAATCCTATTTGTCATAATTTGAGAAATTTAGCCCGCAAAGATAATAAAGCAACCAAACTAAAAAACGTTTACCTCACGCTCCAGTTCAATACCAAACTGTTCCCAAACTGAGCGCTGAATAGATGAGGCCAAATCAAGAATATCGGTTCCGGTTGCGCCTCCATAGTTTACCAAAATCAAGGCTTGTTTATGGTGAACACCGCATTCCCCCATTTGTTTACCCTTCCAACCAGCTTTTTCAATGAGCCAACCGGCGGGAATTTTATAGAAACTCTCTGAAACTTGAAAACCATTTAAATCGGCATGTCGCACTTTAAGCATAGTATATTTATCAGCATCAACAATGGGGTTCTTGAAAAAACTGCCGGCATTACCTAACTCGGCCGGATCGGGCAATTTGCTTTTTCTGATATTGATAACGGCTTTACGAACATTTTGTACTGAAACCTCACCTAATTTGGCAACCTCCTCAGCCAAATTACCATAACTCAATTCAAAACTGGGATTCCTTGAAAGCCTAAACCACACATGGGTAATTATTACCTTTTCTTTTAACTCCTGCTTAAAAATACTATCGCGATATCCAAAATGGCACTCTGAAGCATTAAACTCAACAAGTTTGCGCGAAGAAACCTCTACGGCTTCAACCTTAACTATGGTATCCTTTACCTCAACACCGTATGCCCCAATGTTCTGTATAGGCGATGCGCCAACAAGACCAGGGATATGGGATAGGTTTTCAACTCCTCCAAGATTGTTATTTGCTGCTAACTCAACAAACTTATCCCAAACAACTCCAGCCCCTACCCTGAATACATAGTATTGCTCGTCGTCGGATTGTAGTTGAACTCCTTGGATAGCCGGATTAATTATTACGCCCTCAAAATCCCTCGTGAATAGAATATTGCTACCTCCTCCCAAAACAAAGATTGGCAGCTTGTTGTAGGATGCAAAATTTATCGCGTATAGAATCTTTTCAACCGTGTTAGCCCTTGCGTAGTAACTTGCCGCTACATCAATTCCAAAGGTGTTGTAGGGTTTTAGTGATATATCTTTCTTAATTACAAACATTTATCAGTGGGTTTGTAATAACAAATATAACTTTTTTATGTTAAAACCTAATTTTTGATATTTTTACACATGCAAAACCTTATGGTTTACTTGTTGTTTTTTTACCAAAAAATTGATTATGCGTATCAATTTATATAGCACATCATACATCGCTACCGATCAACGTATTCAAAAAATTGCAAATTCTCTCTCTGGAAAAGGGTTTACCGTAAAGGTTTACTGCCGGAATCATAGCACTTTCAGCATCACAACCACAAATTTTAAGGTCAAGTACCTTAAATCGGTATTCAAAAAAGGACCTCTATTTTATTTGATTTATAACACTAAAATTTTTTTCCGTATCCTTTTTTCCCAACTAGATATAATATATTCCAATGACCTCGACACCTTGCCAGGCTGTGCCCTTGGTTCATTAGTAAAACGCAAAAAATTGATTTACGACAGCCATGAGCTTTTTACCGAAATACCAGAGCTTATAAACCGACCAATAATAAAATTTATTTGGCGAATTCAGGAACGAATTTTCATTAAGCGAGCCAAAGCGGTTATTACGGTATCGGATGGCGTTGCAACTGAACTTGCTAAGCGATACAGAATTAACAAGGTTGAGGTGATACGGAATTTTCCTGTTCGTACTAACACTAAAACACTCAGAGAGAAACAACCAACCCTAATATACCAAGGTGTGTTAAATGTTGGAAGAGGTATAGAACTTGCAATTGATATGATGAAACAACTACCAGGCTACAAATTGCTCATAGTTGGTAGCGGTGATGTTGAGATAAAACTCCGTAAACAGATGCGTGAAAACAACCTTTTTGATAGGGTTCAGTTTTTAGGGCAACTCACTCCAGACAATTTAAAGTTGATTACCCCCACTGCCTGGCTTGGATTATCGCTTGAAGAAGATATGGGACTTAACTACAGGTATGCGTTACCCAACAAACTTTTCGATTACATTGCAGCCAATGTTCCTGTTCTTGTTAGCGATTTGCCTGAAATGAGGAAGGTTGTTGAGGAATTCGAAATAGGGATAGTTGCCAGTAGCCGAAATCCCATTGAGCTAGCAAATCAAATTGCCGACCTTTTAGATGATAAAAAAAGGTACGAGAGTATTTCGAAAAATGTAAAAAAAGCTGCGGAGCAGTTAACCTGGCAAAATGAGGAACCCAAATTGCTTAACCTAATTAACGGTGTTATTAAAAACTAGTATTTATTAAATGATACCACATCGTCGAGGCTTTTGCGACGCTTGGGGCGGATTTCATCAGTTGCAGGGTAACCAATGGTTATTATCAATGGAACCCTTCGTGATTTAGGAATACCGAGTAACTTTTTAACTGCGGATTCATCGAACCAACCCAACATACAGTTTCCAAGTCCTTCAGCTTTGGCTGCAAGGCAAATATGCTCGGCTGCAATTCCTATATCGATAAGGGGAAAAGTTTTCTCTTTCACCAAGCTTCCAAAATTTGAACTAAGATTAGCTGGTTCCATCACTATTACGATGTGAACGGGTGCCTGCTTGGTAAAGTGATTGATACCCAGCACTCTACTTGCAGCAGCATCGGCAAGCTTATTCTTAAGCACTGGCTCATCAACAACAATAAAACGCCATGGCTGAGCATTAAATGCCGATGGTGCTAACCTAGCGGCCTCTAAAATTTTTAATACTTTATCCTTTTCCACAGGGCGGGTATCGTAAGCCCTGTCGCTCTGACGGTTTTGAACAAGATTGTAAAAATAATCGCTAGGGATAGTTGTCATGTTTCACAAGGTTGTTTATGATAACCTGTGTTAATTATAAGCAAAGATAAAACTTTATTTTTAAACTGTATTGGATTTTCTTTCAAAATTTAAGGTTTAATTTCAAACCATTTTTCAATGGCGTCAAAAGGCGTTTTTACATTAAGTTCTTTTCTTAAACTGCCGTGTCTTCTATAAAGTATGTAATACATCAAAAACTTCAATAGGTCTTTTTGCATTTTCTCCTTATTATCATATTCGGTTCTCTTAATCGTGTTGTCTTTTATAGTTTAGTTTACTCTTTCAACCATGCCATTTGTTTTCGGAGTACTTAGTTTGGTAAGCCTATGTTCAATGTTGTTATCATCACATACAACATCTAATTTAGATGGTTTTTGGCAATAATGCCCTGTTTTAGATTTTATCAATTTGTTGGTAAATTCAAGACCGTTATCAGTAAGAACATGCGTAATTCTAAACGGAAAAAATGCCA